>Ga0157372_10002399_pt1 | contig 20289 bp, 21 predicted proteins | sample C55metaG_FD_115307 | JGI IMG/M metagenome (GOLD analysis project Ga0157372, IMG submission 115307) | Corn rhizosphere microbial communities from Kellogg Biological Station, Michigan, USA - C5-5 metaG | ecosystem: Host-associated > Plants > Roots > Rhizosphere > Soil | place: USA: Michigan... | reverse complement strand
GCTGACCGCATTGCACGCGGGGAACCGAGTGTGACCCGTCATCAAGCCATGCTGGTGCTGGATTCCAATCGAAAGCTGAGTGGAATGATCACGCGCGGTGATGTGTTTCGAGCTCTGGAAAAAGATGCTTCCATGAGCGTGCTCGAAGCGAGCTCACGAAACATCGTCGTTACCTACCCCGACGAGACTCTGCATGATGCCGCGACCAAGATGCTGCGATACAACGTCGGGCGACTCCCGGTCGTCGATCGCGAGGACGAACTCCGCGTTGTGGGATATCTGGGCAGGCCTGGAGTCATGGCTGCGCGGCTCCGCCGCCACGATGAAGAGCATGTACGCGAGCCCGGCTGGTTTAGAGGGTTTCGGAGCAGTTCGTTGAAAAACTGACGATTGTCGAGCCCTGCTCCAACTGCTCAAAAGCCTTTTTTGTGGGCCTGTTCAATCAGGGGCTTGAGGGCCTGAGAAGAAATGCCGAGCGTGCCGCCGGAGAATCCGTCGATGTAAGCGGCGTTCACCCCGATCACTTCGCCGCGCGAGTTGAAGACCGGGCCGCCGCTGGCTCCGTGAGCCGTCGGTGCATCGTAGATCAGCTTGTCGCCGACCACATCGCCAAGATGGCCACAGGTAGCTGAAGGCCGGATTAACGACAGCGCCGCCAGTTCGCTGGCTGTGCCCTGATCGTCATGCCGATAGGCGAGGCGCGCATAGACCGGGGTTGGTGCCTTTGCCATCATTCCGAGTACGCCCATCGGATATCCCACCACCGCCACCAACTCGCCGGCAGTTGGGGTCTGCGACGCCAGGGGAAGTGGTTTGACGTTGAGGTCGGTGGCGCCGTCAAAGTGAACCAGTGCCAAATCGCCATCAGAGGAAAGCGCAGCCGTTCTCAGAGTGATTGGTTCCGGAGATCCTGGAAAATACGCGACCAGCTTTTCCAAACGTGGCGTAGCGCCGCGTTGAACCAGAGTGTCAGTATCCGGATCGCCGTACCAGGGTTCGGCCACATGGCGGTTGGTTGCAATCAGTCCATCAGCAACCAGAAAACCTGAGCCGGAGATCCGCGTCCGCTGAATAGGATGCTCATTCGGAAATCCAACATCGTAAATACCGAAGATGTAACAGATCGAATTGCGATATCGGTTCAATACCAGCGCAGGCATGGCCTGCTGCTGCTGCAACTCTTCAACTTGTTCGCTGAGCTGACGGACTTGCTGCTGTAATTTTCCGGAATTCGAAGGTAGAAAATAATGCGCCAAAACCACAGCAGTGAGCGCAAGGAACAGAACAATCGTCGCTTGGACGAACCGCTGCCATGCGCCGCAAACCGGCTCTTCCTCCGACATTAACCCATGCGCGTCCATAGTCGTGGTCCCTACGCCCAGGGCGTAGTCTGACTATCGTCTCTCCGATTTTTGGGCGAAGCTAGGGTACATAAGTTGTTGTACTCGGGGTGGAAAGGTGATCAGATGCGGAGAAAAACCGGCGAACGCCGGCGAAACCGGGTGCAGACCGAGAAGCTACAGAAGGAATTATGCGATCTTCAAAACCACTTTGCCAAAGTTCTTTCGTTCCAGCATCAGCCGGTAAGCATCAGACACTTTTTCAAGTGACAGTACGGTCCCGATAACAGGCCGGAGCTTATTCTGCGAAATCCACACTGACAGTTGCTGCCAGGCCTGCTGCATCAGTTCAGATTTCGCAGATAGATAAGTCAACCAAAGTCCGTGGACGCTGGCGCCTTTGGCATAAAGACTGCCAACGTCTATTTGCCCGCGTTGACCGGTGGCGCTGCCATAGGCGATCAGACGGCCGAAGTCCGCCAGGCACCCCACACTCTTTGCGGTATGCTCGCCACCGAGCATTTCAAAAACCGCGTCCACGCCTTTCCCGTAAGTGAGTTCTCGAATGGCTTCGGCGTAATCCCGCTGCTTGTAGTTGATTGCGTGCTGCAGCCCCAAGTGCCTCACTCGATCGAGCTTCTCGTCAGAAGACGAGGTCCCGTACATCTCAACGCCTAGAGTTTTGCCGATCTGCACGGCCGCGGTCCCCACGCCACCAGCCACAGCATGAATGAGTACGCGTGCGCCGGCGGCATTCTCGATCAGTCCAGCTTTCCAGTATGCGAAGTACGCAGTGAAAAAATTGACCGGAAATGCAGCTCCTTCTTCCGTGCTCCATTGTTGAGGAACGGGCCACAACAGGAAAGGACGGGCCGCGACCAACTCGGCGAATGCTCCCCACTGCGTGTACCCCATAACCCGCACGCCGTCGCGCCGTCGGGTTCCACAAAATTCTCGCCCGGCAATCAGGGGAGGCTTGGGCGTGCCAGGATAGCCGCCGCTCGCCGCCATGGTGTCAGCGAAGTTCACCCCCGCGGCTTCTACGCGCACTAATTCTTCGCCCGATTTAGCAACCGGTTCGGGCATGTCCTGAATTGCAATCGCCTCAGGGCCGCCGTACCGGGTGATAACAGCTGCTTTCATAGTGAGAGTCTAGCAATGAACAGGTACTGGCGACATCAGTGTGTGTGACAGCCCCCCCTATTCCGCGGTATATACTGCTTCGCGTAAAGAGTTACGCTCTTGAACAGCAAGAGCAACGGGGCCATATCATACTCATATTACGGCCCCGAATATGTGCCGGCTGCCTACTCAAGGTTGTCGCAAGCCGGCGGGACGACTGTGTGGCTGACAGGTGTCCCTGGGGAGGTGTGTTGTGGATATGGTTTTGGTTCGTTTATTTCTCGTAATTTTCGTAACTTTTACCTGTTACTGGCTTCGTCCTTTTGGTCCTGATGAGAGGCTCAACGCCGCTATCGGCACGCTGCTCGGAGCGGGTATCGTTATTTTCGAGTGGCGCCTACACCGCATCAGTCTGAAACGGCTGATTGGGGCGGCCATCGGGAGCATCCTCGGGATCTTCGGTGCCTATCTGTTCGCGCTAATCATTCATAACAGCTTCGCTGAAGGGCGATTCCGTAGCTTCCTTGAGATCATGGTCATGCTGCTGATGGCCTATGTCGGGCTGGTCGTGGGAGCCAACAAGGGCGATCTCTTGAATCTGGCGGCGCTCGGCGGAGTTTTCGGGGGCGAGAAGCAGCTCAAGAAGAGTTACAAGATCCTGGATACCAGCGTCATCATCGACGGCCGCATATCGGACATCGCGGAAACCGGTTTTCTGGACGGCATCGTGGTTACCCCGCAATTTGTGCTGCGGGAACTGCAATTGGTCGCCGACTCGGCTGACCCGCTGAAGCGCAATCGCGGACGCCGTGGCCTTGACATTTTGCAGAAATTACAGAAAGTCGCTTCGCTGCAAATCCAAATTGTCGAAGATGACTTTCCAACGGTTCGTGAAGTCGATCTCAAGCTGATCGAACTAGCCAAAGTGTACGAAGGTAAGATCATCACCAACGACTTCAATCTGAATAAGGTTGCACAGCTTCAGGGTGTGCAGGTGCTGAACATCAATGAACTCGCGAATGCGCTCAAGCCCATTGTGCTTCCGGGCGAGGCCATGCGGGTGTTCATTCTGAAAGAAGGCAAAGAGTACAACCAGGGTGTGGCCTATCTCGACGATGGAACGATGGTGGTGGTGGACAACGCGCGAAAAATGATCGGCAAGACCATCGACATCTCTGTCACCTCAGTGCTGCAAACCACGGCGGGCAAGATGATCTTTGGCAAGTGGGACGAACGTTTCGGATCACGTGCTGAACCAAGACCGCCAGTCAGTGTCGCTAACGGTCCTGCAGTGGATACGAAGAAGCAGGCAATTGCCGCCGAACAGCCGGCAGAAGGGTGAAGCTCAGAAAATCGGCGCTGCAGCGTCCACGATAATCGTATCGCCCTGACGTGTGCCGGTGACATTTGCCCGTTGCCCAGCCAGTTCGGCGAGAACCGTGTCGCCTCCAATCAACGTGTAGCGATGGCCGCCATCCACCAGAACAAAGGTTGCTCCTTTGCGTACGCAAGCGCGAGCGCAATCCGTGGAGTTCTGGCGAGTGTTGCGCATGTGGCGGGCGCCGCAATGCGAATCGGTAATCATTCCGCTGAAGGTTTTGCCGCCTGTCTCGGCGCGAGTCGCCGGTTCCAGAGTTTGCTCGTCCTCAAGCTGCGTGCTCGTGCTCTGGTGGCTGGCCAACGCGACCGATGCCCCCGCGATTACTACTGCGAAGGCCAGAGCTGAGCCCACAACCGTAAGTACGCAAAACATCAGGAGTGAGAGCAACGGCCGTCGTCTTTTCAAGGCTGCCTCCGCGACCGGAGCTGTACAGTCGCGTTGTTTTGTTGCGGTTTTGTGAAAGCCGGGTTGCACGTTCCGGCTTCGGTCCAGGTTAGAAACTCATATATACTGATCGCCCGCAATGAAGGTTATCGTGATCATTCCGGCTGCCGGATTGGGAACGCGCATGGCGTCAGCCGCTGCGTCGAGCCGCAAACCTGTGGCAAGTAAGCAGTTTGCAGATCTGCAGGGAACGCCAATCCTGGTTCGCACGCTTTCGAGATTTGCCGAAAATCCCGAAATCAGCCAGATCCGCATCGCCTTGCGGCAAGCCGAAATTTTTCCGTTCACGGAGCGGTTACGCCGTGAAACACCTGAGGCTTGGGTGAAGAAGACTGTACTGCTTGAGGGCGGCGACAATCGCCAACAGTCAGTGGCAAACGCACTGACGGGAGTGGGCGCGGATGCTGACGACATCATCCTGGTACATGACGCGGTTCGTCCATTTGTAAGCGCCCAGATGATTCATGACGTGATTGAGGCAGCAAAAAAGTATGGCGCTGCTATTGTCGGTATGCCGGCGATGGATACCATTAAGCAGGTGGAACGCACGGCCGAAGGCGCGCTTATTAAAGCCACCATCCCTCGCGAAAAGGTGGTCATGGCCCAAACCCCGCAGGGTTTTCGTTACTCCGTTCTGCGGAAAGCTTTCGACGAAGCCGCGGCGGATGGTTTCATTGGCACCGACGAAGCTTCACTGGTCGAGCGCTCTGGACATCCGGTCGCCGTGGTCATGGGCTCCGCGCAGAATATTAAGATCACTACGCCGGGCGATCTTGAGCTAGCCGAATTTTATTCTCATCGACAGTTGTAGTTGTTGAATTACGGCTGCCGCTCGAATGTTCCAGACGTAATCACTCCGGTATCGTTCTGTAGCGCGTAAGCCTGCGAGCCTGAGACTCCGTACATCACGAAGTCAAAACCGCCCCCGGAATTACCGGCGCCCCCGACGATTCGGCCATTGGACGAAACCGCGTAGTTTCCGGAAAGAATTCCAGGCGCATTGATACCGCCAACGTTCGGGTCGGAGGCATTTGCAAGTTCGTTGACCGTGACCTTGCTGGCGCCGTCCAACTGCACTACTCCAACCCGCGAGAGAAGCTGCGGTGGCAGTCCTAACTGCTGGGGCGTCGTGTCCACTCCGCCCATCACCAGCGCGAATTGCCCTTTCATTGTCGAGGCTGAAAAGTTACTGACGGTTTGAAGGTCGGCCGTCCCGTCATCGAAGACACCGATGTTGAGGTCGAGGAAAAATGCGCGGCTGGGATTGACCATCCAAAAAACCTGGGTTACGGTGCTTGAACACGTGCTCCCAGAGAGGCTCGTAACCGTGACGCGACCAATTGCGCTCGCGCTATAGCAGTTGCTGAAAGCTGAATTCGCGGTCACAGTTCCATCCACATTGGTGTCTTCAGTGCCGGCGATATTTCCACTGGAGGCATTGAACTCGCCGACACTGGCTACCGTTCCGAAAAAGCCCAATGAGGCGTTCGAATCATCTCCGCTGCTGCCAAAGGCATAAGCTCCAGAAAGTCCATTGGCAATCGCCCCGCTCTGGGCTTCGACGCTGCCTCCGCCAACTACTCCGCTGTCGCTCATGAGCAAATCCAATTTGCTGCCTCTCACTATGTAGTAAATAAAATTGGAGGTAACATTTGTCGATGCATTGAGGAATGTGCCGGTACCGCGGCCAAGCGCTCCCGGAGCAGCAAACGACCAGGTCAGATTAGGCGAGCTGAACGTTCCGGCGGCATTTTCGTCCATGGAACCATTTACGCCGCTGCCCGGCACCGTAAACGCTCCGACCTGCGCCGCAGGCTGTTGCGACACCCCGCTGACTTCGTCATGAATTCGGAACGCAAACGGGCCCGTTGGCGTAGTCGCAATTGCCGAACTGTCCTGCAATTCGGCGAATCCCGTGGCATTCACTCCCAAACCGGAAGAGTTCAGATGGTCGGCCTCGATCAGATAAACCTTGGAACTGCTTACCATGGTCACAGCCAAGTTAATCGTGCCCAACTGGCTTGTCATAGTGATGGATCCGGTGCCATCCGAGGCAATCTGATACGAGCCAGTGACGGTTGCCGGAGCATTTGCCGTGAAGCTGGTGTCATCACTGCCACCCGTGATTTTTCCGGCCCCATCCGCCGTAAAAACTCCGACCTCCCGATAAGGACTGAAACTGAGAGCGTCGGCGCCGCGAAGTTGGTAAACGTAGGAGCCTTTCAGGCTGGCGGCGGAGAAATTTTCGGTGTTATTCAGGAACGCGGTGCTACCCCCGGTTCCGCATCCCACGGCTGCAACCAGGGCAAAACCTCCAGCGGAGAAGCAGAGCAATCTCAGGGCAGATCTGAACATTGGCACGGCGACAGGCTCCTTACACAACGTTTGAACAGGCGAGGTTGTACTCAGGATTCTAACCCTCGCATCGAAGCAAAGTTGTTGAGGGAACGTAAAAGATCAACAAGATTTGTAAAAAGCCACACGAGAAGGGAAGGAGCAAGGTTTACTGGCTTACGGCGGTAACTTTGTGCGGAGCGGTCATCGATCGTCGTTTCTGAAATGATGGGATAAGCCACATTGCCACGCGATAGAGCAAGAGAATACCCAGCAAGATCCCGTATTGCACGGGCCGGCGAATGTCCGCCTTGACCAGCCAGAGGTAATGAATCACTCCCGCGATGGCGGCAACATAAATGAGCCGGTGCAAGGCCTGCCAGCGCTTGCCTCCCAGTCGCCTGATCCAGCCTGCGGTTGAGGTAACAGCGAGCGGAATCAGCAAAAGGAAGCCAGTGAATCCGATGGTAATAAATTTGCGTTTGGCGACGTCAGCCAGAATCTCGTGCAGATTGAAAAACTTGTCTAGCCAGATGTAAGTGAGAAAATGCGAGCTGGCATAGAAGAATGCGAACAAGCCCAGCATGCGTCGAAACTTGATCAGAGACGGGATATTGAGCAATTTCCTGAGCGGCGTAATTGCCAATGTGATCAAGAGAAACCGCAGCGTCCAGTCCCCAGTGACGTGAGTGATTTTTTCGATGGGATTCGCTCCCAGACCGGCTCCCCAGGTCGTCATGTCGAAAGGAGCGGCGCCAAAAAATCTCCAAAGCAGCAGCCCAAAAGGTACAAGCGCCGCAATAAAAATGAAGATTTTGGTGATGCGAATCATGAGTTAGATCAGTGTTCAGGAGGGCTAGTAATTCTTGACCAGATCCATTCCCGAGTACAGCCCCGCGACCTGATCATACCCGTTGAACATCAAAGTCGGCCTGGGCCGGAATTCGCCAAGTCTCCGCTCGTACGACTGACTGTGATAGCGCTCGACATTCGGATTCACGTTCGAATAGAAGCCAAAGTCGTGTGGATTTGCCTTACTCCAAGTGGTTTCCGGCTGGTGCTCAACAAAGCTGATCTTAACGATCGCCTTAGCGCTCTTGAATCCGTACTTCCACGGCACAATCAGACGCAGCGGCGCTCCGTCCTGATTTGCCAGATTTTCGCCATACATGCCAAAGCAGAGCAGGGTCAGCGGGTGCATGGCTTCGTCCATGCGCAAAGCTTCAACATAAGGCCAGTCGAGCACCTGGCGCTGTTGTCCCGGCATCTGCCCAGGATCGTAGATGGTCGTGAACTGCACGAAGTTCGCCTTGCTGGTGGGTTGTGCTCGCTTGATCAGTTCACTGAGGGAGAACCCAATCCAGGGCACGACGATCGACCAGCCTTCCACACAGCGGTGCCGGTAAATTCGCTCTTCGGGAGCAGAGAACTTCAAGATGGAATCAATGTCCCACTTCAGTTTCTTCTGTACTGCGCCGTCAATGGTGACGTTCCACGGCCGCGTCTTAAAATTCTTTGCCAGCTCCGCAGGGCCTTCTTTGTCGGTCGAGAATTCGTAATAATTGTTGTAGTGAGTCACGTCCGTCATGGGAGTAATTTTTTCCGTGGTGGAGAACGGACTCTTTTGCAATCCAGAAATCTTGGCGTCTGCGAACGCCTGCGCAGCGCCGGACAGAGCTCTTCGGAGCCCTAGGCCGCCGGTAGCTGCCGCACCCGCGATTCCCAGTCCCGCGAGAAACTTGCGGCGGTTCAAATAGATGTTACGAGGAGTAATCTCTGAAGAGGGAACCTCATTATCCTTCTTGATGAGCATGGCTGTAGATCTCCATCTACATATACGCCGAAAACGGCATTCTAGATGCCTGAGATTGCCACGTCAGGCAAAAGTTACAAAACGAGTGGATGGCTGCTGATAAGAAAGGCGAAGAAATTTCAGCTGCTGGCGGAAAGCAGCTCACAGGTGCGGCGAATCGCTTCACGCTGCACTTCGTCCCGCGCAAGAAACTCGAAGCCATGGCGAAGGCCGTCCCGATAACGCACGAGGGCCCGCAACTTCATAGGAATTGAATTAGGCAATGTTAGCTCCAGCGTTGCCACTTCACCCGGCTCCAGCTCTCCGGTTAGAGTGACCCCAATTCCATCCTGGCCAAACTCGATGGATCGTCCCCATAGCGCGACTTGCGCGTCCGCTCGGAATACTCGCGCCGAGACACGAATGTCGAGCGTGTAGCGCGGGAAGCGCCGGGTTGCAGGAGAGCCTGGTGTATTCGTTCTCATCACGGGCAATGAACGTTTCCGGAATGACCTGCCGCCGGAGCTACTTGCGTATGTGATTGTGACTGCTCGTCCGAGAGAACCACAATGCCTCTGCACCAGCAGAGTAATAGGCCCCGGCCTAAGGGAACTCTGAAGAATCTCTTCCCACCCACTGATCGTAAGTGCATTATTGACAGACGCTGAGGTGCTGGAAGCAGAGTTCTGATTACGCATCTAAGTCTTTCTTCTATTGTTTATGTTCATTCGATGAAGCTCCTGATCTCAATTGTCCTGATCCTGCAGGCGTGGTCTCTCGGTACATCGGCGCAGACCACTGCATCGCCATCGCCGCCAAGCTCGGCCAGCGAACTGGCCATTGTTGTTGTGGATGAAAATGGGGTGCCTGTGGCAAATGCACGGGTCACTCTGCAGGGGCCGGCAGGCCAGATGCATTGTGAAACCGGTTTAGCGGGTCACTGCACTTTTTCTCATCTCGAAGGGCAGCCCTGGCAGCTTCGCATCGAAAAGGAAAATTACTACGTGTTCACTTCGCCGGCAATCCAGCGCTCCGGCACCCTCGAAATCGCGCTGAGCCACCAACAAGAGGTGCGCGAGACGGTGAATGTGACCGAGTCGACTCCCGCTATCGATCCGCAGCAGGTTTCCGCACAAGAACAACTCAGCGGCCTCGATATCATCAACATTCCCTATCCCGCAACTCGCGATTATCGTTATGTTCTAAGTTACATTCCGGGAGTGGTGCTCGACTTGAGCGCCCAACCCCACATTGAAGGCGGTGAGACCTCTCAGGCCCTAACCATTCTGGACGGCTTCAATTTGACCCAGCCCGCCACGGGCCAATTGCTGGTGCGCGTCAGCACCGACGCGCTAAGAAATGTCGAGGTCGAGAGCAGCCGCATCTCGGCCCAATATGGAAAAGGCGCGGCTGGAGTTCTCAGTTTGCAGACCGGCATTGGTGACGATCACTATCGTTTTGCCGCGACCAATTTCTTGCCTTCCTTTCAGAACAAGGCCGGGTCCTGGAAGCTCGACAAAGTTGATCCACGCTTTGTGATATCCGGGCCGATCAAACACGGGAAGGCATGGTTCTTCGACGGTGTGGACGGTGAGTATGACAATGTGATTATTCCGGAGTTGCCTGCCGGCGAAAACACAGATACGGTTTGGCGCACCAGCAATCTGGCAAAAACCCAAGTCAATGTAACCAATCGTGACATCGTGACCGCCAGTTTCCTGGTGAACTGGTTGCACGATGATCATCAGGGATTTTCGACTTTGGCTCCGGCCACCACGCGCCCTGAGGATTCAGAGAACCTCTACTTCGCTTCGCTCAAGGAACAGCATGCATTCTCAGAGGAATCTCTGGTCGAGGTGGGACTGGCGTTCAGCCAATATGGGCTGGACCAGACCCCGCTAGGTCAAGCTGCTTACGTCTTCACGCCCAACGGCGCCACCGGCAACTATTACTTACGCGCACACAGCATCGCGCGACGCTCGCAGGGCCTCGCGAACTGGTACTTGCCTAAGCATTGGCATGGCAAGCACGATCTATTTCTCGGAACCGACTTTGACCGCCTGAGCTATGAGCAGCTGTTCCAGAGGTCGGCGGTTTCGTCGCTGCGCGATTGTCCGGCAAATTCCAGTACCGCTTGTGATCCGGTTGCACTTCACTCAACATTTTCGGGGGGCCTTCCGGCCACTATCTACAACACTGAAACCAGCGCCTACATCCAGGACCGCTGGTCCCCAGGATCCCAATTGCTAATCGAACCAGGTGTTCGCTTCGACTGGGACGAAGTCGTTCGCCGGCCATTAATTTCTCCTCGCTTGGCGGGGACTTATGTCGTGAATGAGTCTGGGAATACCAAGATTTCAGCGGGCATTGGCGTGGTGTACCAATCGACCACCCTGGCGCTGGTTGCACTGCCGTTTCAGGGGTCGAGACAAGACACATTTTTCGACGAGCAGGGGAACGCCGCTTCTTTCTCCACCACCTTTTCAGTTGACCGCAATCAGTTACTCGCCCCTCGCTTCATCAATTGGAGTGTGGCGCTCGAGCAGAAACTTCCTGCGCAGCTGTTCCTGAAAGCAGAATTTATGAGGCGCACCGGCATTCACGATTTTGTGTACAACACTCCGGCCGGCGGGACAGGATCCGATTTCTTTCTCCAGAACACCCGCAACGATGAGTATTACGCGTTCAGAGTTGATCTGCGCCGCACGTTCAAAAAGCGATATATGCTCACCGGCTCGTATACGCGTTCAAGGTCGCGATCCAATCAGGTCCTTGACTACTCATTGGACAATCTCGTCCTCAGCCCTCAAGTCGCCGGGCCGTTTGCATGGGACGTGCCGAATCGGTTTATCTCATGGGGATGGTTTCCGCTGATCAAGGGTTTCGACGCCGGCTATTCTTTCGATGCTCGCACCGGCTTTCCTTTCGCGGCGTTGAATGACCAGCAGCAGATCGTTCGTCCTCCCGGCGCCTACCGGTTCCCTACTTACATTGCGCTGAATTTGCACCTCGAAAAGCGCTTTCACGCCCTCGGTTTCTACTGGGCGTTACGTGGCGGCTTCGATAACATTACCAACCACCAAAATCCTTTCACCGTGAACAATGACATTAACTCGCCGCAGTTCCTCACCTTCAGCAACTTCGACCGGCGTGCTTTTACGGCGAGAATCCGCTTTTTGGGACGCAAGTAAATCCGGCGTGCTGGCCTGTGTTCCGAATTAGGAACAAGGGTGACAATCGCCCTTGGCCGCTTGCAGCTTGTGCTATGATTCCGCGCCATGAAGCTGGTTGCGCGATTCCTGCCGCTCATTTTGCTGCTGTCGGCGAGTCCGGTTTTTGCCGGAGACGACGATAGCGAACCCGCTCCGCGTTTTCGAGCGCGCACCATGTCAGGCGAAAGCTTCAATAACGAGAGCACGAAAGGCAAAGTCGTGCTGTTCGAGTTCTGGACCACATGGTGCCAGTACTGCCGTCAGGAGGAAGCCCTCATCGAGCAGATCAATAAGGAATTCTCGGGCCAGGGGTTGATCGTCCTCGCGATTGATGTAGCCGAATCGAAAAAGACGGTGAAGAAATATCTCGAACAGCATCCGCGTTCTTGCCGCATCGTGCTCACTGAAGACACGAATCTAGCTGCCATGTACCAGGCGAATTCGTATCCTATCTACGTAGTCGTTGATCGCGACGGGAACATCGCGGGGGAGCAGCGGGGAGCCGCGGGAGAAAGAGCTTTGCGCCGGCTGCTGGCTCGCGCCGAAGTCAAATCGGATTCACCGCACGACGAGAACTGATTCGCTCCCCTATATTCGATTTTCCGGCGACCAAGGGCTCAGCCGAGGTATCCAGCGCGGAACGTTCTTGCAGAATTCCTCATACTCTCGATCGAAAGTCCGCCGCAGCGTCGGCTCCTCGTAAAACAAGATGAAGAGATGGAATGCCAGACATATGATCACGCCATACTCGAGGACCAGGACATTTCGGAAATAAAGGGCTTGGCCGAAGATGACGGACGCGACTCCTGCGTACATCGGATTTCGGACGTAGCGATAAAAACCGGTCACCACGAGATGTTTCGTTGGGAATACCGGCGCAGGGGTCCCCTGTCCCTGCAAAGCGAATCGCGTGAAGGAGTCGAGAAGAAGTGGTATGCCGAATATGATGAGCAGTACTCCGAGAATTCGAATCGCTGAACTTCCCGCGTAGGCTGCCCCGCTACGCCAGCGGCTGATCCAGTAAGGCACAACTCCGGCAACGAATCCTGGCGCAATGAGAAGAAAGAGAAATGATCCGAGGATGGCAGAGAGTCGCCGCATCTTTGCGGCGTCAGTTTATAGGATATTGGCAAAATTTTGGGGACGGCAGATTCGCCGTCCCCTTTGAGGCCGTAACCGCAACCTTTATTTCTGACAGGAATCACTGACCATCTGCACATCGGTGACTTTAAGAGTCCCATGCTCAGAGTTGTCTTTCTTCATTCCGGTATCGTGCGCCATGTCTTTGGTGTCTTCTTTCATATTGTGAGCGGTCGAATTTGAGACCGTCCCAGTCGCGGTGATGGTGTGGCCTACGTGATCAGCCAAAGAAGTGGTTGAACTATGGACCTTCCAACTGCTACCGTCATTCGCTACCAGCAGAAATTGATTCTGATGGCTGGTTTTCTGTAAGCATCCGGTAACAGTGCGGGTATCTGATTTGCCCTTCGCATCGGAGTCCTGGGCCAACATCCACACTGAACTGACGCAAGCCAGCAGCAAACACAACACAAGCTTTTTCATGGTGCTCTCCTTTTCGTCTAACGAGCTGAAATTCGATGTGTCTGCAGCCAGAGCGGGTTGTAAGCAGTTGCTGTAACTGGCAATGAAAGCAGAGTAGAACGAGCAGATGGAAGACGGATCCGCGTGGAGACTTAGTGGCTATCGCTTAGGTGCGAAAGCTCTATTTGTCGTAATGAAGCAATGAAAAAATCTCATATTTCCCTAGCTTTTTGCGCGGATTTAAAAAGTCGAGTTCCACCACAAAGCCCATCCCCGCAATGTCGGCGCCAAGCGATTCTGCCAGCTTCGCCGTCGCCTCCGCGGTGCCTCCGGTCGCAAGTAGATCATCGACAATGATTACGCGTTGACCCTTTACGATCGCGTCCTGATGGATTTCAAGAGTGTTGGTGCCGTACTCGAGAGCATAATCGAATTTTTGTGTCGCGGCGGGCAACTTGCCGGGCTTGCGAACCGGAATGAATCCGGCGTTCAGCCGGTATGCGACAGCGGGCCCGAAGATAAAGCCGCGGGCTTCCATCCCGAGTACAAGGTCGATCTTGTCGGAGATGAAATGTTCCGAGAGTGCGTCAATCAGAGTGGCAAAGCCGGTCTTGTCCTTCAACAGCGTGGTGATGTCATAAAACAGAATGCCTTGCTTAGGAAAATCGGGAACTTCGCGGATCAGTTTCTTCAAATGATCGCAGTTGGCTTCGGCCTTTACCTTCACCGGATTTCCCATTCACCACGCTCCTTCAATGCGAAATGTCTTTAAGCCTTCGATTGGTTTTGATTCCGATTCTTCCACATCATCGACGCGTGAAGCTCTTGGCCCCTGCCTCAGTCGTGAGCGCAGGCCTGATAGTTGATCGTGCGTTCCGATAGCAAGAACTTCCACACTGCCATCAGAGTTGTTCCGCACCCACCCGGCAACGCCCAGCATGTGTGCCTCGCGCTCCACAAACTAACGGAAGCCTACGCCTTGTACACGGCCGCGAACGAGAAATTTGCGCGCTTCGGTTTTGCGATCAGCTGACTGCATCTGTTTCAAAGGTTCAATGTTTCCAGTAGTGCGGATCAGGTCCATTCTGAAATCTCGAAACTCTGAAACCCCGGATTTCCCATCGCCGATGACCCGATCATCAGAACTGTTCTAGGCTCTCGACAAATACGCACCCTCAGCAGTATCCACGCGGATAGTCTCGCCTTCATTGATGAAAGGCGGCACATGGACCACCAGCCCGGTTTCGGTCTTCGCGGGCTTGGTTACGCTTGAAGCCGTCGCACTCTTCAGTCCCGGTTCGGTTTCGATGACCTTCAATTCGACTGTTTGCGGTAATTCGATTCCTACCGCCTTGCCGTCAAAGAACTCAACTTGGATCTGCAGATTCGCTGTAAGGTAATTCACGGCCTCGCCCAAAATGTCCTTGTTCAGGTGAAGCTGCTCATAGTTCTCTGTGTTCATGAAGTAGTAGTCGTCGCCATCCTGATATAGATACTCCATCTTCACTTCATCCACATTGATTTTCTCGATCGGGTCAGGTGATCGGAAGCGGTGCTCGAACATAGCTCCGGTGCGCAGATTGCGTAATTTGGCCTGAATAAAGGCCCGCAAGTTTCCCGGCGTACGGTGCTCCACACTGAAAACCGAGTGCAGGTCGTTGTTGTGCTTGATGATCATGCCCGGACGAAGCTGGGTTGCTGGAATCGACATTACTGAAGTTGCTCCTTACAGGATTTACGCGCCCATTCGACAAGCTCAGGGCAGGCTTTGAGCGAAAGCCGAAGGGCTTGGGAACCGACAGCCCCAATGTCCACCGTGGCTTAATCTTTGATTTTAGATGGTTTGGGAGATTTTGGGAATTCGCCACGTCGAAAGCCGGGCTGTGCAATTTGAGAAATCCGCATTCGGGAATTTTAGTTGGCAGCGGACTGGCTGTTGAGACAGCGGAAACCTGCGCAAGGGAATCCAAGTGTAAAATTATCCATCAGAGGTGTAATTATGCGAGAAGGCAAATACGAGCAGGACCGCGGTAGCACAGTTGGAACCGCCATTACATTCCTGCTGATTGGACTTGGTGCAGGCACCGTGGTCGGCATGCTTCTGGCCCCCAAGACCGGAAGGCAGCTACGGCGCGACCTGCGCAAAGGCTACGACTCTGCGCGTGAGACTTTTGACGACTGGAAGGAAACCGCCCGCGACTTCGCCGAAGATGCCATGGATCGCGGCTCCGATTTGGCGGACGATCTGAAAGAACGCGTGCGTCCGCTGGCACGCGGGATCCGCCGCTAGTGGAAAATTGACCCGAAAAATCCCTTCATTTTTCCGAAGAAGCCCTTTTTGGTGCGCTTCGGATCTGGCGGGGGAGGAAGCACGACCACCGCTGCCGGAGGGTCAGGAGGCTTTGTCGCCAGGCGCAAGGACGCTACTTCGTCCACTGGTGGCGGCGGAGCATTGTGCTGCGCCTTCGCACGCTCCAGACCGCTAAATACCAGGGGGGCGTCGGCTTCGTTTTGTGTCGTGGTGGGCTTGCCGCCGGGCTTTGTATCGGGATCAGCGGAAGTTTCTCCACTGCCGGTTATCGCACCCTTGCTCGACTCCGCATTTGCCAGCTCCAGTTTTTCTCCCGCCTTGGTATCTGGGACGACGTTGCTTGGATTGTTTTCTGTTCGCAGGACAGGTTCCTGGGGAGCGGGACATCCGCAGGGCGAGGCTTGCGTTTCGATTGAGTCCAAGCGTCCTTGCCGGAACAGAACCTGTTGTTCCGGCTTGATTTCGTAGGTGCCGCTTCCCAGAAGTTCGGCGACCACTGCCGAAGAAGTGCTGCCGGGCATTGAACCGACGCAGGTGTTGCCGTGATTGTCAGCCCGGATGGCAAGGTTGAACTCGCCCGGCCCGGGCAGCACGATTCTGAAGTCGGGCGTGAGCACCGAGTCAACCGATTCCTGCAGCAAATAATTGGTTTCGATGGCACCCTGGCTCATTCCCAGCATCAGGTCGTTCCCGTTTGAAGATGTTGTGAACGAAACTGTGGTGCCCGGGCATACGCGCACTTCGCCGCCGCGCGTGAGCCTCATAATGGCAGTTTCGGCTCCCGCTGTGATGGACGATCCCGATGCCACGCGGCTGCCAGTTTCAACCAGCGAGCCCGAACTGCCCACCGCGACCGGAACTGCGGCCGGCTGCACTCCCGTGGTGAGTGCGGGAACCGATGGCGGCTTGGCCGTTGCAGACTGGTTCCCGCGAATGCGGATTCGCAGCCGCGAGCCCGAAGCGTCCCATGTGTAGCGGACCGGTCCAGACAGATCGACGACGATCCTGCTGACCGCGGGTTCCGTTTGATATTGGTTCAGGCGAATGCTCTTGATCTGCTCATTGCGAAAGGCAATACGACGCTTGGGCGTGATCAGGGTCGAGTTCGGAAGATCGATGACCAGGCGCAGCGGGTTCTCGACTGTCTGAATCTGGGGCGTGAGCGGATGCGTGGCGAGAATCTCAAGCACTGGGCCAAAGTCATCGGAGGTTGCAGTCACCGACCGCACTTCGGCGCGCGGTCCTCTGGGAACTTTGGCTTGGCTGGCCGGAGGTTGAGCAGGCGAATCGGCTTCCTGGGCGGCGATAAATGGGATAGCCGCGAACAACACGGCCAACGCTGCCGAAATCACGCACCAATGTGCCCGGGCACTCGACAAGACGATTCCTGATTTTGGGGAAGAACTTGGGTTGAGAGTAGCACTACTTTACTGATTAATAAAGGGTGGAAGCGAATAAGCGTGGCAGCTTGGGATTCCTGGTTCAACGACACAGTCAGCACGCGGGAATCGAAGCAGCGAGGCCGCGCGATCCAACAGAGAGAACGTAATGCCCGGAGCCACACTGAAAGACGAATCCACCAGCTCTCAGCTCCATAGGAGCGAGCGAGTTTAGCCCGGCACTTCAGCGCTGGGAAAGTAAGAGCATGAAAGAAGTCCCGTGAGGGACGACCCAGTCGCTGTCGCTACGCTTCCGACAGGAACTCATACTCGTCAATCACGGCTGCTACGGGTACCTTGGCATCAGCAAGATTGTTCTCGACGCGCACAACTTTGCCCTTGCAGCGGACCCGAATGCTCTCGGTCAAGGTAATTTCAGGGGGGAGGGTGAGGGTAAAATCAATGTCAGAGCCCACCGAAAGCGGAGCCTCAAGATAGAAACAAATGCCGCGCGCGCTGACGTCGCGCGTTTGCGCAGAGATGGCCGCGCCGGTGTTCCCGCTATAATTCACGGAAACCGGTAACCGCAGCGCAAACCGCCGGGTCGTACGCTTTTCGGCTTGTTGAACTTCGACGACCATGGGGGAGTCTCCTAAAAACCATAGTAAGAATCAAACTTCGCCTGCCGCCTGTCAAGCTGAACTTAGGGCGATGCCGCCCATTGGCCAGATTCTCTCGCTGCCGCAGGTGTGCAGAGTTTGATGTAACCTGTTGAGAGCACACATGGTTTTCGTCTTGGACAATTACGACTCGTTCACCTACAACCTGGTGCAATACCTGGGAGAACTTGGTGCGGACGTAGTCGTGCGACGTAACGACCAGGTGACTGTTGGCGAGGTCGAAGCCCTGCATCCCGAGCGCATTGTGATCTCCCCAGGCCCCTGCACACCTAATGAAGCCGGCATCAGCATGGACATATTTCGTCACTTCACAGGCAAGCTGCCTATTCTCGGAGTGTGTCTGGGACATCAGGCGCTGGGAGCGGCCTTTGCAGGAAAGGTGGTTCGCGCGCCTCACCTCATGCACGGAAAGACCAGCCAGGTCATGCACGACGGCCGCACCGTTTTCAAGCACCTCAGGCAGCCGTTTACCGCTACTCGATACCATTCGTTAATCGTCGAAGAAAAAGGCCTGCCCTCAGAACTCGAAGTCAGCGCCTGGACAACTGAACCCGATGGATCGAAAACCATCATGGGCCTGCGTCATAAGAAATTCCCGGTGGAAGGTGTGCAGTTTCATCCAGAGAGCGTGCTGACCAGCGAAGGGAAAAAGCTGATAGCGAATTTCCTGGAGATCTAGTTGGCAGTTGCCAGTTGCTAGTTACGAGTTACTCGTCTCCCAATTTCCAGTAGCTATTTCCCGATTCGGGATCGCCCGCTGAGAAATCCCATTTTTCTCTGGGCCTTATTGTTCGGCGTAGGCGAGAATTCGCCAATGAGTGTGCCTCGACCCGCAGTTAAACTCTCATATCGTGACTTGGTCGCATGGAAGCGGGCTGTGGAATTGGTGACTCACGTGTATGGTCTGACCAAAAGTTTTCCGGATGACGAGCGATACGGACTCACTGCACAACTCCGTCGCGCCGCCGTTTCCGTCGCCAGCAATATTGCTGAGGGACAAGGCCGATTCTCACGAGGCGAATTCAAACAGTTTCTGGGGCACGCTCGCGGCTCTCTGCTCGAAATTGAAACCCAGATGACGATCGCAACCAATCTTGGCTATTTGGATTCTCGACAGAGCGAAGTCGTGTTCGAACTCTCATCAGAGGTGGGCAGGATTCTCAATGGCCTGATCAGCTCTCTCAACACGCCTCAGGATCTGAGCTGACAACTGGTAACTGGCAACTAGCAAATGACCACTGACCACTGGCAACTGACAACTGACAACTGGTTACTGCCCCCGCGCCGCCTCCACCGCCCTAATCACCGCCTGCGCTTTATTCAGGCTTTCCTGATACTCGCTGGCCGGATCGGAGTCAGCCACAATTCCCGCACCCGCCTGCAAATACGCCTTCTTGCCTTGCATGAGCATGGTGCGGATTGCGATACACGAATCCAGGTTCCCGGCAAAGTCCGCGTACAAAACCGATCCGCCATAAATCCCGCGTCGCGTCAGTTCCAGTTCTTCGATGACTTGCATGGCGCGAACTTTCGGCGCACCGCTCAGCGTTCCAGCGGGGAAGCAGGCGGCAAAGGCATCGAGCGCGTGTAACTCCGGCCGAAGCTTTCCTTCGAGCGCAGAGACAATGTGCATAACGTGCGAGTAACGCTCTACGTACATCAGGTCTTTCACTTTTACGGAGCCGTACTCGCTCACCCGTCCAAGATCGTTGCGCCCCAGATCTACCAGCATCACATGCTCGGCGCGCTCTTTCTCGTCGCCCAACATTTTTTCTTCAAGCCGTTTGTCTTCGGCTTCGTCTTTGCCGCGAGGATGTGTGCCTGCAATCGGACGATATTCGAGCTTGCGGCCGGTTACGCGCACCAGCATTTCCGGCGACGAGCCCACCACGTGCATGTCGCCCATTTTCAGAAAATACATATATGGCGATGGATTCACCGCACGCAGCGAGCGGTAAATATTGAACGGCTCAACGTCAGGCTGAAAGTCAAGACGTTGCGACAACACCACTTGAAAAATATCTCCGGCAGCGATGTACTCTTTTGCCTTGCGGACCGACTGTTCGAACGTTTTTCGCTCGGTCATGCTGCGAACGCGAAGCTTGCCATTCGTCTTTGGCGCTTTATGCCAGGTGCGCGCGCTCAGGCCAGCTGAAAGCTTCTTCTCGATGGCCGCAATATCGCGGATAGCACGATCGTAAGCCCGGCGCGGGCTCTGATTGGAGACGTCTGCGGCGGCAACGATGTGAATCTGGTGGTGCAGATGATCGAACGCCAGCAAACGGTCAAAAAACATCAGCCCGCAGTCCGGGACTTGCAAATCATCTCTTGCCCGCTCGCCAATACTTTCGAGCTGCCGAACAATGTCGTAGGAGCAGAAGCCGACGGCACCTGTTGTAAACGGCGGCAATCCTGAGACGACTGCCGGTCGGTGCTGTTGCAGAAGTGACTTTGCGGCTTCAAAGACGTTCCCTTGCCGCACTTCACGTTTCTTGCTCTTACCTTGACCGCGTTCGATCACCAACTGATCGCCGCGCGCGTGCAGTTGCATGTAAGGGCGCGATCCTAAAAAAGTGTAGCGGCCAATCTGTTCGCCCCGCTCGACTGACTCGAGCAGAAACGCGTCTTTTTCGTCGCGGGCGACAGCGAGAAACGCAGACACCGGTGTGAGCAAGTCGGCCATCACGGACTTCACCACCGGCACCAGAGTGGCCTCACGTGCGAGGCGGGAAAATTCCTGATAGTCGGGACG
>Ga0157372_10002395_pt1 | contig 20306 bp, 15 predicted proteins | sample C55metaG_FD_115307 | JGI IMG/M metagenome (GOLD analysis project Ga0157372, IMG submission 115307) | Corn rhizosphere microbial communities from Kellogg Biological Station, Michigan, USA - C5-5 metaG | ecosystem: Host-associated > Plants > Roots > Rhizosphere > Soil | place: USA: Michigan... | reverse complement strand
GTGCGCGCGCATTGGGGACTCGGCTCGCGCGTGCTCAGTGACATGTTCCTCGGTGGTGCCGACGCTGCGGAACACGACAGCTTCGCACGGTTTCAGCGGGAGGCGGCGAGCGCCGAGACCGCAGCCGCCTTGTTGGGTCTCGTCTACCGCCTCGACGTACGTGCGCAGCTTCCCCTCGTCCGCCGGCCGGTGCTGGTCGTGCATCGTCGCGACGATCGCGCCGTGCCGTTCCGGCTTGGGCGAGAGGTCGCGGCCGCGATTCCGGGCGCGACGTTTATCCCGCTGCAGGGGAGCGCGCACTTCCCTTGGCACGGTGATATCGAGTCCGTCGTCCGCGCGTGCCGCGAAGCGCTGGCACCGGCGCAGTCGTCACCGCAGGATGCAACCGAGCCGGAGCAGGTCCTGCTGTCCGGTCGTGAGCGTGAGATCCTCGCCTGCGTAGCGCGTGGTCTGAGCGATCGCGAGATCGCAGAGCAGCTGGTACTGAGCTCGCATACCGTTCACCGCCACGTCGCGAACATCCGCCGCAAGCTGGGTCGCACCTCGCGGACGGCCGCCGTCGCGGAAGCCGCGCGTCTCGGACTTCTGTGAGGTAGCCGGAATCGGCCATCTGCGGAAGATGGCCGCTTCCAGCGATGCGCTTGCGGTGCGGCTGGTCGTACGTTCGCGGCATGACAAACACCGCCAGCATGGAACTTCAGGCGAGCCCTCCGTCTGGAGCGTGGCTGCGGATTATGGCCCGGGTGTACGACCCGTTTGTGTGGCTGGGGGAGCTGGCAGGCATGCGCAGCCGGCGAAGCGTGCTCGTGGGTAACGCCCGTGGGCGGGTTGTCGAGATCGGCGCCGGGACCGGGCTGAACGTTGCGCACTATCCCGACGAAATCACCGAGCTTGTGCTCACCGAGCCCGATGCGGCGATGCGCCGAAGACTCGCGCGTCGCCTGCAGCGGGACGGGCGCGGCGCGCGGATCGTCGACGCGCCTGCCGAGCGACTTCCGCTGGCCGATGCGTCAGTGGACACCGTGGTCTCGACGCTCGTCCTTTGCACCGTCAACGACCCCGAGCGCACCCTGGGCGAGATCGCCCGCGTGCTTCGCCCGGATGGGCAGTTGCTGTTCATCGAGCACGTGCGCGCGAGCTCGCGGTTTCTCGCAGCCTGCCAGGACTATCTGCTCCGACCGTGGCGCAGCTTCGCCGGCGGCTGCCACTGCAACCGCGCGACCGTGGAGCTGATGCGTGCCTGTGGATTCACCATCGCAGCCGACGAGGACGTGTGGCGCGGCATGCCGGCGATCGTCCATCCGCTCATTCTCGGGCGGGCGACTCCGTGACCTGGACGACCCCCTGACCTCCCGTGCCCGATGGCGATTGGCATGAAGTGCGGAGCTGCCGGCAGCGCGCATCCAATGCAGCGCGACCCGGCCGTTGTCGATGGCTTCGCGTAGTTCTGACGATGTCCATGCATGAACGTACGGTTCGGGGGAACCCACATCGGTGAGCGTGAAGCCGAGCATGACGATAGTCGCGCTGGTAGCGGGGATCGCCGTGGGGACCGCAGCGCCCGCTGCGGCCAGCGAGAGCGACTATCTGCGGCTGAAGGACAGCCTGACCTTTCTCACAACTGAGCAATTGCTCTCCGAGGGCTACCGGGCGTGCGGAGCAGTGCACAGCGACACACGTTCCACGGACGCCGTCAACATGGTGATGAACGAATTGGGCGTGTCGGTGAACGCTGCTCTAGACATAATCGCCGCCGCCGTTGTCGACCTGGGTTGCTGAGCGGCACACTGGTGGGCGATCATCGCGCGCCCGCATGCATTACCTACCTAATGGGTATGACCGTTGGCCGGGCGTACATACGTGTTTGGAAGAATCATGTTGTGCCACAAGCGATTCAAGCTGCAGAGAACGGCGGGAGCTCTCTATGAGTTTGCTTGAAACCCTCTAGGAGCGAGCGCATTTAGATCCGTATCGGCCTACCACGATCGGCGGTCTCCGCGAAATGTCCGCTTGTCCGTCTTGATCGGACCGCGGACGGGACGCGATTCGCGTTTCGAATGCGACGGTCTAGCTCTGCGACACGTTGGCGAATTCGGCCGGTATATCCCGCGGAGGTGACTCGATATCTGCGACACTGCGTTTCGAGTTACACGACAGGGGCGAATCTGATGAGTCCGACGAAGGCTGCTGCGCATGCGGGCCGGATCGGTGCTTTGGTGGTTTCGCTGGGTATAGGCATGGCCGCCGGCACCGGCGTGGCATGGGCCGATAGCTCTGATTCGGGCTCGGAGTCATCGATCTCCAAGTCATCGGCGTCGGATTCGGACGCCTCGGCGAAGTCGTCGCCGAAGCAGACCTCCTCGTCGGCATCGCGCGAGGACACCACACCCAAACCGCGCAAGCCCGTCGTGTCGCACAGCGCAGCGGCCGGCTCGGACGGCGCGGCCAGAGGTTCCAAGCCCGCCCGCAAAATCGCCGATGCGGTCCGGCGCGCCGTCGGCGCCTCCGTCGAGGATGATGGCGCCCCGGCGGCATCGCATTCCTATGTCGACACCAAGACCTCGTCGTCGCCGACCACACCCAAAAGCGGTCGCCCGACGATCACCCTGACCGCGCCGTCGACCCGTCCGGCGGTATCGTCGATGTTCCAAGCCGCGGCCCCTGAGCCCGCACCAATGCACGACAACGCCGTCACCGCGGCGCGGAAGGTCGTCGACAGCGTCAGCCAAGGGGTTGCCTCGCCCCGAATCCTGGATAATGCTGTATCGACCACCGAACCCGTCACCCTCAGCGCCGCGGCGCAATCGGGTCCGGCTGTGACGTTCGAGCGCGTTGTGCCGCGCTTGGTGTCGAACCTGCTGGCGGCGGTCGGGTTCGCCCCGCACGCCGTTAACACTCCGCTCGCACCCGCCGAGACACCGGCGCTGTGGACGCTGCTGGCAGCGGCGCGAAGGGAATTCGAGCGATCTAGCAATCCGGCGCGCTCCTCGATTTCCGCACAACCAAGCGTCGTCACCGCAGCCGCAGTCGTCACGACGCCGACGACCCTGCCCTCGAAAGAAGTCGGCTGGGTAACAGGACCGGGTATCACCGACGGCTTCAACATCGGCGGCACCGATCTCGGGATCATCTGGGAGAACGGGCTGACGGGCAAGATCCAGCTGGCGTTCGGGGACACCTTCAGCGATACGAACATGACCCAGGGCTGGCGGTCGAACGTCCTGCTGCTCAGCACCGATACCAGGTTGTACAACGGTCTCGATTTGCTGCAAACCGGCCCCGCCTTCCAGTTCATCCCGAGTGCCCCTAGCGCACTGGGCCCGCTTGGCTCCGAAGTGACCGTGATCCCGACTTCGGCGGTGTCGGTCAACAACGAGCAGTACGTCAACTACATGTCGGTCAAGTCGTGGGACAGGCCGGGCCGGTGGACCACCAACTACTCCGCGATCTCGATGTACGACCAGAGCACCGACACGTGGGTGCTGGTCCCGTCGACGATCCGCTCGGCGGGTTGGTTGCGGTCCTCCACGCCGTACCGGCCGGGTGACCAGAACTTCCAGCAGGCAGCGTATGTGCTGGAGCCCGAGGACAAGGTCGGTCCTGGCGAAACCCGCTATCTGTACGCCTTCGGTACGCCGTCGGGTCGCGCCGGCTCGGCGTACCTATCGCGAGTGCCCGAGGATGACGTGACTGATCTGTCCAAGTACGAGTACTGGGACGGCTCCGACTGGGTGCAGGGCAACGCCGCGGTCGCCGTGCCGGTCATTGGCGACTCCACCCATTCCAAAGGCCTTTTCGGCTTCGTCGTGGATTGGGCCAACAACCCGAACGTCTTCGGCGGCTACCTCGGCGGCGTGTTCGGCGCCAAGACCGGCGGCAATGTCAGCGAGATGTCGGTCCAGTACAACGAGTACTTGGGCAAGTACGTCGTGCTGTACGCGGACGGCCACAACAACGTCCAGCTGCGGACCGCAGACGAGCCGGAGGGACCGTGGTCGGATCCGATCACCATCGCGACGTCGGTGCGGTACCCGGGCCTCTACGCGCCGATGATCCATCCGTGGTCGGGCACCGGCAAGTTGACCGATGAGAACGGTGATCCTGACGTGAGCAACCTGTACTGGGACATGTCGTTGTGGGGCAACTACAACGTTGTGCTCATGCAGACGGACCTGTCGCCGCTCAACACCGTTCAGCTCTGAATGCACCAAACATCCGGCGAATTTTGCGCAGTAGCGCGTCAACGACATCGCGTTGCCCGACATCGACGCGCTGCACCAAGATAGTCAGCTCTTCTCGTCTCGTCCGGTCTAACCCTCCCGCGAGTCGCGGGCCAGCGATCCACCACTAGATCGGTTTTCCAGATGCAATACATCGAAACTATGAGCTGTACAGATGTGATTGCCGGCTGAATCATGGAACCAACTAGTAAGTCTGTTCCAAGCAGTGGAGGTTGAGATGTCGAGCCACGAGATCGAGGTTCTCGTCGTCGGCGCGGGTCAAGCCGGCATCGCGATGAGCGAGCATCTCGGCTTACTTGGCGTGCCCCATCTTGTCGTCGAACGCGACCGCATCGCCGAGCGGTGGCGGTCATGGCGGTGGGACTCGCTGGTGGCGAACGGGCCCGCGTGGCACGATCGTTTTCCGGGTCAGGAATTCAACATCGACCCCGACGCTTTCGCCACGAAGGAACAGGTCGCGGATTACTTCGAGGCCTACGCGGAGAAAATCGACGCGCCGATCCGCACCGGCGTCGAGGTGACGTCGGTGCGGAAGAACAACGGCCGGGCGGGTTTCCGCGTGGAAACCTCCGAAGGAACCATCGAGGCACGCTATGTCGTAGCCGCAACAGGAGCGTTCCAGCGGCCGATCATTCCGACGGTCGTTCCCGACAGCGCTGGAATCCATCAGCTTCACTCCAGCTCGTACCGCAATCCGCAACAGCTGCCCGCCGGCGCCGTCCTCGTTGTCGGAGCAGGATCGTCGGGGGTGCAGATCGCCGACGAACTCCAGCAGTCGGGTCGCCAGGTCTACCTCGCGGTCGGGCCGCATGATCGTCCGCCGCGAAGCTATCGCGGTCGCGACTTCTGCTGGTGGCTTGGAGTTCTCGGCAAGTGGGACGCTTCGGCGCCTCCGCATGGCGCCGAGCATGTGACCATCGCCGTCAGCGGAGCACACGGCGGACACACCGTCGACTTCCGGTCCCTCGCCTCGAGTGGCATCACACTCCTTGGGCTGGCAGATGCGTTCGAGAACGGCGTCATGCATTTCGCCCCAGACCTTCGCGTCAACATCGAGAACGGTGACGCGAACTACCTGGCCATGCTCGACGAGGCTGACGCATACGTCGCCCGAAACGGTCTCGAGCTGCCCAGGGAGCCGCAGGCCCGCACCCTCGGACCCGACCCGGACTGCGTTGCCAACCCGATTCTGGAACTCGATCTCGCCGCCGCCGGCATCACCTCGATCGTCTGGGCGGTCGGCTTCGCTCTCGACTACGGCTGGCTGCAGGTCGACGCGTTCGACGAGAACGGCAGGCCCAATCACCAGCGCGGCGTATCTTCTGAGCCCGGAATCTATTTCCTCGGATTGCCCTGGCTGTCGCGACGCGGATCGAGCTTCATCTGGGGCGTGTGGCATGACGCCAAATATCTCGCCGACCAGATCGCGGTCCAGCGGGGCTACCTCGCCTACAACGGCTCAGAGGTATCGGATCGGGTGGCCAAATGAGCGCCGCGGCAACACCACACGGCACCCACAACCGGATCCGGCCCTTCAATACCAGGGACACCTACCCCGAACAGAACCTCGACAACGACCTCTGTCAGGCGGTCGTCGCCGGCGGAGTGGTCTACCTGCGCGGACAGATCGGCCAGGATCTCGACACACGCGAATCGGTGGGCATCGGTGACGTCGCGGCTCAAGCCGAGAAGGCGATGAGCAACATCGCGATGCTCCTGGACGAGGCCGGCAGCTCGCTGCAGGACATCGTCAAGGTCACCGTCTACCTCACCGACATCCGGTATCGCGAAACGGTGTACCGGATCATGGGGCGTTGGCTCAAAGGCGTCTACCCGGTCTCGACCGGGCTGGTCGTCGAGGCACTCGCGCGCCCCGAGTGGCTGGTGGAGATCGACGCCACCGCGGTCATCAGCGAGTCGAAAGACGCCGACAAATGACGTTCTCCCTCGTTGCGCGAGACTTCGCCACGGGCGCATTCGGCATCGTGGTCTGTTCGTCGAGCCCCGCGGTCGCGTCGCGGTGCGCACATGCACGGGCGACCGTCGGGGTTGTCGCCTCACAGAACGTCACCAACCCGGCGCTCGGCCCACGCGTGCTCGACTCTCTCGCCGGCGGCTCGGACGCCGACACAGCTCTCAAAGCCGCACTGGCACACGAACAATTCCCTGACTACCGGCAGCTGACCGTCGTCGACATCCGCGGCAACACCGCGGTGCACTCCGGAACACACAGCCTGGGTGTGCACACCCAGGCCCAGGGTGATCAAGCGGCAGCCGCAGGCAACCTCCTCAAAGACAAAAGGGTGATCTCCGAGCTGCTGGCCGGCTATACCGACAGCGCTTCGGCGGCCTTCGAAGAGCGCCTGCTCGACGGCCTGCAGGCGGCAATGGCCGCCGGTGGTGAAGAAGGCCCGGTGCGCGCCGCGGGTCTGCTTGTGGTGGAGGACGTTCCGTGGCCGGTGACCGACCTGCGGGTTGACTACGCCGCCGATCCGGTAACTGATCTGATCGAGCTGTGGCGGCTGTGGAAGCCGCAGAAGGACGACTATCGGGTGCGTGGCATCGACCCGACGCGCGCCCCCTCGTACGGAGTACCGGGGGACCGGTGACAAGCATCGACGCCGCGATAGCCGGGGGAGTAGCCGCCGCCCACCCGCGGCTGATCGAACTGTCCCGTGACCTCTACGACCACCCAGAAACCGCATGGGAAGAGGTTCGTTCAGCTCGCCAGGTGGCGGGGCTGTTGTCGGACAACGGATTTGACGTCACCGAACAGTACTGCGGCCTCGACACCGCATTCGCCGCGCAGCTCGGCAGCGGCGACCTGCACATCGCGTTGTGTGCCGAATACGACGCGCTCCCCGGCCTCGGGCACGCGTGCGGCCACAATCTGATCTCCGCGATGACCGCCGGGGCGGCGCTCACGTTGGCGCCTGTCGTCGATGACCTCGGTGTGACGCTCACGGTGATCGGTACTCCGGCCGAAGAAGGCGGGGGCGGCAAGATCGAGCTGCTCGAACGCGACGGATTCACCGGACAGCACGCTGCCGCGATGGTCCACCCCGGTCCCGTCGACGTGGCCCGGGCACAACCATTTGCCGTGTCGCACAGCCACATCGAGTACAAGGGCAGGTCGGCACACGCCGCCGCCTACCCCGAACGAGGCATCAACGCGGCCGACGCGTTCACCATCGCCCAGGTCGCGATCGGACTCCTGCGTCAACAGCTGCCCTCCTCGGTGCGGGTACACGGCATGATGACTCGCGGCGGAGAGGCGCCGAACGCCATCGCCGAACACACCGAAGGACGGTGGTACGTGCGCGCCGAGACTCTCGCCGCACTGACGGAGGTCGAGCCGCGGGTGATGCGCTGCTTCGAAGCGGGCGCACTGGCTTCCGGCGCCGACCTCACCGTCACACCGGAGTCCAAACCGTACGCGGAGTTCCGCACCGACGAAGAACTTCTCGCGTGCTACGAGCGGCGGGCAACAGAAGCCGGTCGGCGTTTCAGCGCAGGACCCGGCACCATGATGGCGCGCGCGTCCACCGACATGGGCAACGTCTCACAGTCTCTTCCCGCAGTTCACCCCTACATCGGCATCGAGTCGCTGCCTGCCGTCAACCACCAACCTGAATTCGCGGCGGCCACCGTCACCACCGCAGCAGAAACAGCGATCGCGCAAGGAGCGCTCGCGCTGGCCGGCACGGTCGTCGATGCTGCCTCCCAAACGCACATCCGTCACCGACTCTTGGAGCCGACCCGTGTCCCATAGCGTGCGCGTTGAGCACGACTTACTCGGCGATCGGGAAGTGCCTGCCGATGTCTACTACGGTGTGCACACAGCGCGCGCGCTGGAGAACTTTCCGATCAGCGGGGTCCCCATCTCGCGGCACAGTGACCTCGTGGTCGGCCTTGCCTCGGTGAAACAGGCGGCCGCAGAAGCCAATCAGCAACTCGGGCTGCTGGACACCGCGATCGCCGAGGCGATCATCGCCGCCTGCATGGAGATCCGCGGCGGGTCACTGCACGACCAGTTCGTCGTCGACCAGATCCAGGGCGGGGCTGGAACATCGACCAACATGAACGCCAACGAGGTGATCGCCAACCGCGCCCTGGAGATCCTCGGCCATGAACGCGGCGCCTACCACCTCGTTCACCCACTCGAGCACGCCAACCTCGGACAGAGCACCAATGACGTCTACCCGACCGCCGTGAAGGTCGCCCTCGGGATCGCTTGCCGATCGCTCGAACAGGCACTCGGCGGACTCGTCGAACGCTGTGCTGCCAAATCGCGCGAGTTCGCCGACATGCTCAAGCTCGGACGAACCCAGCTGCAAGACGCAGTACCGATGACGCTCGGCCAGGAATTCGGGGCTTTCGCGGTGACCATCGGCGAGGACGCCGACCGGCTCGGCGAAGCGTCGATACTGATCGCCGAGATCAACCTCGGCGGCACCGCCATCGGCACCGGACTCAACGCGCACCCGGCATATGCGGCACTTGTGTGCGATCGACTCCGCCACATCACCGGTCTGCCGCTGACCACCGCAGGAAACCTCATCGAGGCGACCTCCGACGTCGGCGCCTTCGTACAACTGTCTGGTGTCGCCAAACGTACGGCGGTGAAGCTGTCGAAGATCTGCAACGACCTGCGGCTGCTGTCCTCGGGCCCATGGGCCGGCTTCGGCGAGATCAACCTGCCGCCGGTGCAGGCCGGCTCGAGCATCATGCCGGGGAAGGTGAACCCCGTCATCCCGGAAGTCGTCAATCAAGTCGCCTTCGAAGTGATCGGCAATGACCTCACTGTCACCATGGCCGCCGAAGCCGGACAACTGCAGCTCAACGCCTTCGAACCGATCATTGCCCGCGCCCTGCTGTCCTCACTCAACCACAGCACGGCTGCCGTGAACGTGTTGGGCGAACGCTGCATTCAGGGAATCACCGCCAACCCCGAACACATGCGCGACACCGTGCTCGGGTCAGCCAGCATCGCCACCGCACTCAGCCCACTCCTCGGCTACGAGGCCTCCACCGCCCTGGTCGCGGAAGCCATTGCCACCGGCGCATCCATACCGGAACTAGTACGACGCGCCGAACTCCTCGACAACGCAGTCCTCGCCCGTGTACTAAGTCCCGAAAACCTCTGCCAGCCTAATGATCTCAAGGCGATTGATCGGCGAAGATAGCGCGCGCTGCCGCGGCCACAGCACGCGCGCGCGCTGTGGTACGCACTGACTGCAGTCGGGCCATTACGATCGGCAGGCCGGGGAGGTCGTCACGGATGGCGACGGCGGTCACCGCGCCGCCGTCGTAGGTCTCGCGGTGCGCAGGCAACTGGTTGAGTATCGAAAACCCGTGCCCCCGAGCGACCAGCCCGCGGACCGTCTCGTAACTGGCCGAGCGGTACCGGATATTCGGCGTCACACCGGCTTTGGCGAGCATCGCCTCGAAGTAGTCCCGGCTGTCGGGAAGGTCGAGCAACACCATCGGTTCGTCCGCCAGGTCGGTCAACCGGATGGATTTCCGTTTGGCCAGCCGATGTTCGGGCGGCAGCGCCACGTAGGGGGCGGCGACACCGAGATACTCGGCGTCGACCCCGGCTCCGAGCGCGAGATCGTAGGTGAGGGCTAGTTCGGCTGTCCCGTTGCGCAGCACGGTGCGGACCTCGTCGGCCGATGTCTCGATGACTTCGACTTCGAGATCGGGATGCTGCACACCGAGGTCGGACAGCAGACGCGGCAGGACGAACGGCGTCAGCGTGATGAAGCAGGCCAGCCGCACCGTTCCGTGTACCTGGTCGACGCGGCCGCTGGCGCCGTCGAGCACCTCGTCCAGATGTGCCAGCAGGGCCAGGGTGTCACGCAGCATCTCCTCACCGGCTGCGGTCAGGGCGAGGCCGCGGGCGCGGTGTCGGATGAACAGCTGCGTGCCGATCTGCTGCTCGAGTTGGCTGACAGCGGCCGAGACCGCCGACTGTGCGATGTGCAACTCGTCGGCGGCCTTGGTCATGGAGGAGTAGGTGGCAGCTTTCACGAAATACCGCAGCTGAGTGAGCGTGACGTCGGGACGTCGGCGCATGCTGCTACTCCCTACCACTGCTGGGAGTACCAGCATTACAGCTGGGCGGCCTGCTTTCCAGGAATCGTCCCGACTGTGTCCTCCAGCGGCGCGGTGTCGGGACGTTCGGCCCGCACCGGTCGGGCGCGCAGGTACCCGACGGCGCCGAGGATGCCCAGCACGGCCAGGGTGCCCAGGGTGAACAGCTCGAACGTCGTCTGGCTGACGCCCCACGTTTCGCCGAAGTCGTAGTCGATACCGAACAGCGCCTCGAGAGTTCCCGGGAACACGGCCACCCACGATCCGAGTGCGACCCAGGCGAAGCACAGCCCGCCGAGGATCCGGAAGCCGGTGTCGCCGGTCGGCACGCGGAACGGCCGCGGCACCTCGGGGAACCGCGTGCGCAGGCGCACTACCGCAGGGATCGCGATGACATAGCTGAGCAGGAAGGTGGAAATCGAAATACTCAGCACCACACCGAAGATCGCCGCCGACGATCCGGTGACCTGCATGGCAACCAGGCAGAACACCGTCGCCACCACACCGGAGAGCAGATTGACCCGAACCGGAGTGCCCAGTTGCGGATGGAACCTGCCGAAGAAGCCGCCGAAGAAGGAACCGTCGGCAGCGGCCATCGCTTGCATCCGGTCACTGATGATCATCCACGCCGAACCCTGCGTCATGAGGATGATCGCGAAGATGACCCCTGTCACCGTCAGCATGACGGGGGCCGCGGCGCCGTAGACGCTGAACACCTTGGCGACGGCTTCCATCAGGCCGCCGATACCCGTGATTTCGTCGGAGGGCAGTACGAGCAGGATCGCGAAGATCGGCAGCAAGTAGGCGGCCGCGGCGATACCGGCGGAGCGGGCGATGGCGATGGGCACGTCGCGCGCAGGGTTCTTCATCTCACCGGCTGCGCTGTTGCCGGACTCGAATCCCAAGTAGGAGAACAACAACAGCGGAGTCGCGCCCAGGAGTCCGCCCACGGTCGGGCTGAAATCGCTGACCGACAGGCCGGCCACGCCGTGCTGCATCGCGTAGATCGCGGTGGTCACCAGGAAGATCCCCAGGTACGCGATCTTGAGGATGGCGCCGACGTTGGGGATCCACTTGCCGTGCCGCAGGCTGACGATCGCGGCCAGCACAGTCAACCAGATGAACACCAGCTTGAAGACGTAGTCGGTCACCGAGCCGTGTTCGAACGGCGTGACGTATGTGCTCCATGTCTCCGAGGCGATGAAGGCCATCGATCCGCCGACCCACACGGGTTGGGTGACCCAGGTCAGCAGCGAGGCGATGGCCGCCACCGGTCGACCGAAAGCTTTTCTGCACCAGACATATACGCCACCCTCGCCAGTGAATGCGCCACCTGTCTCGGCGAAGATCAAGCCGTAGGGGGCAAGGAAGAAGACGGCGAGCACAAGCGCCCAGGTGAACGTTTGCGCGCCGAACCCGGATACCTGGCCCAGCGTCTCGATCGACACGACGGCGGCGACGATCAGAAAAACGATGTCGAGCCGGCCAAGGGTCTTCTTGAGGTGTTTGACCTCGCGATCAGCTTGCGCGGTCTCCCGATCGTCGGACGCACCGAGTGTTGGTTGCGATTCCACAATGATCCTCTGTTCTCGTGTGGATGTGATCGCCCCCACAGTGGCGCGCAACGTCTACAGCTGTAAAGCATCGTTTTCCGTCAAAGCAAATCGGAATTTCCGATACGCAGCTGGTCATCGTCGCAGGCGGAGTTCATCGCGAAATGAGATGCAAAACCACTGAAACCACTAGTTGACCCCGGTTACGGATGACACGACGATTGTTGATGACTCGTCGTGACCGAGGTCACGCCTCAGCCCACAACTGTCGACGAACACAGGAGTGACTCCCATGCGAGACCCTCGCTACGACATCCTCTTCGAGCCCGTGCAAATCGGCCCGGTCACCGCACGCAACCGCTTCTACCAGGTACCGCATTGCAACGGCATGGGATACCGCGACCCGTCGGGAGAGGCGTACATGCGTCGGGTCAAGGCCGAGGGCGGCTGGGCCGTGGTCTGCACCGAACAAGTAGAGATCCACCCAACCTCTGATATCGGCCCCTTCATCGAGCTACGGCTGTGGGACGACCAGGACCTGCCGGCGCTCACCCGCATCTCGGAGAAGATCCACGAAGGGGGAGCGCTGGCCGGCATCGAACTGGCGCACAACGGGCTCAACAGCCCGAACCTGATCAGCCGTGAACCTCCTCTAGGCCCGCAGAACCTGCCTGTGGTGTCGTGGAACTACGACCCGGTCCAGGCTCGCGAGATGACCAAGGCCGACATCGCGGATATGCGGTATTGGCATCGCGAAGCAGTCCGCCGCTCACTGCAGGCCGAGTACGACATCGTGTACGTCTACGCCGGACACGCCATCGGCGGCCTGCACCACTTCCTGTCCCGGCGTTACAACAACCGCAGCGACGAATACGGCGGCAGCATCGAGAACCGGGCCCGCCTGCTGCGCGAGATCCTCGAGGACACCCGCGAGGTATGCGACGGCAAAGCCGCTGTGGCATGCCGCATCTCGGTGGACGAGCTCCTCGGTGACGAGGGCATCACACGCGCCGAGATCGAGGACGTCATCGGCACGCTGGGCGAGCACCCCGACCTCTGGGACTTCGTCCTTGGCAGCTGGGAGGACGACTCGGTGACGTCGCGGTTCGGCCCCGAGGCCGAACAGGAACCCTATGTCCGAGGGCTGAAGGCACTGACAACCAAACCTGTTGTGGGAGTTGGCCGTTTCACTTCACCAGACATGATGGTGCACCAGGTCAAGACCGGTGTGCTGGACCTGATCGGCGCCGCGCGGCCCTCCATCGCCGATCCGTTCCTGCCGCGCAAGATCGAGACCGGCAACCTCGAGGACATCCGCGAATGCATCGGCTGCAACATCTGCGTGTCCGGGGACTTCACGATGTCGCCGATCCGCTGCACCCAGAACCCCACCATGGGTGAGGAATTCCGCCGCGGCTGGCATCCCGAGAAAATCCGGAAGAAGTCCAGTGACTCCACAGTGCTTGTGGTCGGTGCCGGACCTGCCGGCCTGGAAGCCGCCCGCTCTCTGGGTAACCGCGGCTACACCGTGAGCCTGGCAGAAGCCACCCGCGCCCTTGGCGGCCGGGTCGCGCGCGAATCGAAGTTGCCGAGCCTGTCCGCATGGATCCGGGTCGTCGACTACCGCGAACAGCAGATTCGCAAACTCGACAACGTCGAGGTTTTCATGCAGAGCGAGATGACCGCCGACGACATCATCGACAACGAGTTCAACCACGTCGTCGTGGCCACCGGTGCACATTGGCGCCACGACGGCGTCGGGCGCTGGCACACCAAACCCATGGAGATCGCCGAGGGCGCAGAGGTTTTGAGCCCCGACGAGATAATGACTGGCGCCCGGCCGCGCGGCCAGCGTGTCGTGGTGTTCGACGACGACCACTATTACATGGGCGGTGTCGTCGCCGAACTGCTCGCCAAAGAGGGACTCGACGTCACGTTGATCACCCCCGCGGCCCACGTCTCACAGTGGACCACCAACACACTCGAGGTGGCGCGCATCCGCAAACGCGTGATCCGAGCCGGCATCGACGTGCGCACCAACACCGCGGTCACCTCCGTAACCCCTGACGGCGTGCGCACGGCGTGCGTGTACACCGGCGATGAAGGCGCGGTGAACGCTGACTCCGTCGTCATGGTGACCGCGCGACTCCCTCACGACCGTCTCTATCAAGAGCTGTTGGGGCGCAAGAGCGAATGGGCCGATGCCGACCTGTTGAGTGTGCGTGCCATTGGCGATGCGTGGGCGCCGGCCACGATCGCGGCGGCGGTGTGGTCGGGCCACCGCTACGCCGAGGAACTCGACGAACCGCAGCCTCTCGGCCCGGTCCCGTATTTGCGCGAAGTCACCGAACTCGCTACTGAAGCCGTCATCCATCTACCTATCACGCCGGTCGAACCGGCCCGAATCTAGGAGGACTCGTGTCCAGCCCGACAAACCAGGTAGCCCCGATCCCTGTTGGCCCCGATGCCGTCGCCGCCATGTCTCCCAGTAACTACGTCACCGCCCAAACCCTGCGTGATGGGGACCCGGCAGAACGTGAGGCCGTTCATCTGACCAGCGCCGACGACAAGTTCACGGTGGGTTCGTGGCGTGCAGAGCCGTACGCCGAGTACATCGAGAACTACCCCGGCGACGAATACACCCGGGTGCTGGAGGGCTCGATCACTCTGACCGGTGACGACGGCGTGGCCCATACCTTCGGTCCGGGGGACTCGTTCACCCTGACCAAAGGCTGGCGCGGCGAATACCGGGTGACCGAGCCGCTGGTCAAACAATTCGCGATCTACGTTCCCTGAGAGGCTGCAGATGACCACGCTCGACGACTGGACTCGGCTCGCCGACGAAATCACACCGCGCACAGAGATTTTCATCGACGGAGACTTCCGAGCGTCGGCTTCCGGTGCAACATTCGACTCGGTCAACCCCGCCACCGGTGAACTGATCGCCCCGGTGTCGTCCGCCGACGCCGCCGACGTCGACGCCGCCGTCGCCTCCGCGCGTGCGGTGTTCGAGGCCGGCTCGTGGTCGCGGACGTCGGCCACCCATCGCAAGAAGGTGCTGCAACGTCTCGCCGAACTCATCACCGAGCACAGCCAAGAACTGGCAGTGCTGGATTCGATGGACATGGGCAAGCTCGTCGAAGAGGCGCACAACGTCGACGTGCCCTCGGCCGCCGATCTCTTCGCGTTCTATGGCGAGGCGATCGACAAACGGGGCGGCGAGATCGCACCCACCGAGCCCGGCAATCTCGCCTTGGTGACCCGTGAACCGCTGGGCGTCATCGGTGCTGTCACGCCGTGGAACTTCCCGCTGGACCTCGCCGTCTGGAAGGTGGCCCCGGCGCTGGCGGCGGGCAACAGCGTGGTGCTCAAACCCGCTGAGCAGGCGCCGCTCTCGTCGGATCAGGCTCGCTGAACTGGCCGCCGAGGCCGGCCTGCCCGACGGTGCGTTGAATGTGGTGCCCGGGCTGGGACCCACGGCGGGCGAGGCGCTGGGCCGCCACCCCGATGTGGACGTCGTCGCCTTCACCGGATCCACCGCAACCGGCAAACGGTTTCTGCGCTACGCGGCGGATTCCAACGCCAAACAGGTCTGGCTGGAGTGCGGCGGCAAGAGCCCCAATCTGGTGTTCGACGACGCTGACCTGGACGCCGCCGTGGAGAAGGCGATCTTCGGGGCGTTCTACAACCAAGGCGCGGTGTGCTCGTCGAACTCCCGCCTGCTGCTGCACGCGTCGATCGCCGATGAGTTCCTCGCGCGACTCGTGGAGTGCGCCGCACTGATGACACCCGGAAACCCGTTGGATCCGGCATCGGCGCTGGGCGCCATCGTCGACGAGGAGCACACCCGCCGTGTGCTCGGCTTCATCGAACGGGCCCGATCGCAGGGCCGGATCTTGTTGGGCGGCACCAGGGAAACCGTCGGCGGGCGGGGTTGTTTCATCGCGCCGACGATCGTCGCCGATCTGGCATCCACCGCCGAGCTGGTCACCGAGGAGGTGTTCGGCCCGGTGCTCGCGGTGCAGACGTTCGACGACGAGGCCGAGGCCATCCGGATGGCCAATGACACCGTCTACGGACTGGCTGCCTCGGTGTGGACGAAGGACCTCTCGCGGGCGCATCGCGTTGCGGCCGCGCTGCGGGCCGGCACTGTGTCGGTCAACACCGTCGACGCGCTGAGCGCGCAGACACCGTTCGGCGGCTTCAAGCAATCCGGGTTTGGCCGCGACCTATCGCTGCATGCCCTCGACAAATACACCGGCCTGAAGACCACCTGGCTGGCGCTGTAATCGGCGATTCCTGGGAAAGGGCTGTGAGAAGGGCGTAATTTACGCCAAGGTCATCTTTGCTGCCGCGATTCCGCGCGAAGGAAGGAACCGCCATGGGTTACGCGAGGCACATCGGTCGGGTCGGAGCACTGGCAGTGACCCTGGGGTGGGGGTGGCCATGGCCACCACGCCGGGAATTGCGTACGCCGACCCATCGGGCTCGTCATCCTCGACCGGCGGTTCGTCATCTACGAGTACGTCCTCAGCTACGAACACCTCGTCGTCCAAGAGCACGTCCTCATCCACGCGTAGTAGGTCCTCGACAGCGAAGAAGACCTCGGCGCGCAGTCGTGGGGCTTCGGCGGACGGCGACGACTCCGACTTGTCGGCTTCGGACCCGAAGTCAGCGTCGGGCTCAGCGCAGAAAGACGCAGTCAAGGAGTCGGTGAGCGGCGATTCGCCCGACCAACGGGCAGCGACGAAGTCAGCGACTAAACGCGCCATCAAAATTCCGGACGCCTCCGGCCGGGTCGAGTCGTTCGTCACCAGGGCTGAACAGCCGACTCCACTTCGTGCGAAGAAGTCGCAGAAACTCATCATTGCCGAAGTTGCCGAATCGCCCGCGCGCTACTCCTCCGCGCCAGTCTCGAATGTCGTGATTCCAACGGCTGCAACGACATTCGTGACAGCAGCCGTGCCAGCCGCGCCGGCAGCCCCACCACAACGTCCCACCCTGGTGAGGGTCGTCTCGCACGTAGTGATTGCGGTGCTGCAGCCGTCGCTGAGCGCGGGGACGGGATCGCCGATTCAGGCAACGGTGGTGTGGGCGATGTTGGCTGCGGTGCGAGATGAGATGGAGCGGATCGTCTTCCGCCGTACCGCTTATGTGGCGTCCCCACAGACCACTGCTCAGCTGGTGGATCCCACGACCCAGCACGTGCTGGTGATCGGTGTCGACGGCACGAACCTGAGCAGGGTGCTCGCCGACCCCACCAACACGAACTTCTTCGCCCTGATGGATGCCAGCACCAACTCCGCGCCGAGCATCGTCGGGCACACCACCATCTCGAACCCGTCGTGGACGGCCATTCTGACCGGTGCGTGGGACAACAAGACGGGCGTGATCAACAACGTCTTCACTCCGTGGACGTACGACGAATGGCCGACGGTGTACAACCAACTCGAGACATACGATTCGGCCATCGAGACCAAGGCCATCGGCGACTGGGACGTCATCGCCCAAATCGCCGGCGCAGGCTCGATCCCCGCCGACGAAGTCGTCCCCATCGCACAGATCCCCGGCGACACGAACTGGTCGCTGACCGATGCCGCGGTCACCGCCGAGGCCGTCAAGTCGATTGAGGGCACCGATCCCGGCTATGAGGAGGTCCCGAACTTCCTCTTCACCTACCTCGTCCAGGTCGATGAGAACGGGCATATGTTCGGCGGCGCGTCCCCGGAGTACGCGGCCTATTTCGCGAACCGACGACAATCTCGGGTTGATCCTGGACGCGGTGGCGGCGCGCGAGGCCGCCACGTGCGCAGCCGGCGCGTGCGAAGACTGGACCGTGATCGTGGTCACCGATCACGGTCACCGGCCGAAGAAGGGCGTCGGCCACGGTTTCCAATCACCCAATGAGACAGCGACATTCGTCATCGTCGACGGCCCGGCTTTCGGGAACGGGCTGATCAACCCGACGTACCAAATCGTCGATGTCACGCCCACGGTTCTGAGTCTCTTCGGCGCCCCACAGCCGAGCGATTCCGACGGTGTGCCCCTGATGTCACTGAGCCAAAGCGACCTCGATCCGGTCGATCTGCATCAGGCGCTCCAAGACCAGATCGCCACGAACAAAGCCCCGGGCTTCTTGACCAACGTGGCCTTCAACGCGCGCGGTCTTCGCCACGGTCCCCTACTACGTATACACCTATGTAGGGCAGGTCCCGGTCGTCGGCGACGTCCTCTACGTGGCGACGAACATCCCCGCGCAGATCGTCGCCCGACTGACCGGCGTGACCGGCGCCAGCATCTTCCCGCTGTTGCCGCCGCCGCCGTTCACGCCGCCACCGGAGCAGACGACGGCGCCCGACACCGCCATCCGCGCGGACTGCGGTGACGGCAGCGCCCTCGCGGCGGCATGTATCGCCAGTTGAGACGCGTCGCGGTTCAGATGCCAACACTTCTGGGGATCAACGGCCGAGCCGCTCCCGCACCCGGTCGCTGTGGTATCGGCGGGTGGACACCGGACGGAAGGCCCGGGCTGCGGCGGTGAGCGCGTCGCGGGATTGAGGGCTCAACTCGATGTCGGCGGCTGCGACGTTGAACTCGAGTTGGTCGACGCTGGACGCCCCGGGAATCGCCACCACGTTCGGGAGACTGATCAGCCAGGCCAGCGCCACCTGCGCCGGCTTGGCGCCGACCTCCGTCGCAACGTCGCGCAGCGTCTGCAGAAGCGGCTCCACCCGACGCAGATTCTCGGTGCCGAACAGTTGGTTCGTCGCCCGCACACCGCCGGGCCGATTGTCGAGGCCGTACCTGCCACCGAGCAGTCCCTGCGCGAGCGGGCTGTACGCCATCACGATGCGGTTCTCCCGCTGGGCGAACGGGACGAGGTCCTCGAGCGGACCCGGCCGCGCGAGCGAGAACAGCACCTGGTTGCTGATGACGGGCCGCCCGAGTGCATCGTCGGCTTTCTTCCACCGCTCGAGCGAGTAGTTCGATACGCCGACCGCCCCGATGTGGCCGCTGTCGAGAAGGCTGCGCATCCCCGGCATGATGACCGAGTCGGGGACCACCGGGTTGGGCTGGTGGATCTGGTAGAGCGGAATGCGATCGACCTGCAACCGCTTCGCGCTGGCGCGCTCCCTCTGTTTGATGACAGGAGGAAACGGCGCGATCGGAAAGATCTTGCTGGCCAACGCGACCGTGGAACGCTTGTCGCCGAGCGCCTCGCCCAGGATGCGCTCACTCTTGCCCATTCCATATATCTCGGCCGTGTCGAACAGCGTCACCCCCAAGTCGAGCGCGCGCTGCACGATGTCACGGGCGATCCCCCCGGCATAGGCGTCCCCGTAGCCCCACTCGCGTGAGCCGAACTGCCAGGTGCCCACGCCGATCCGGCTGACTTTCCCGATTCCGTCGACGTCGAGATACTTCATGTGCCCACGGTACTGACCGGTAGAAAAATTCGAGTAGTCGACTACTCATGCCCTTCTTGTTTCGGGCCGCCATGCTCTTAGTACAGGCCGTGACCGGCGAACGCGGGGGACGCCGGTCGCGGCCGATTTTCTGCGCTACGAGCGCTCCGCCGCAAGCTCGAGCACCCTGTCGTTGCCGACGTCGGCGACATAGACATTGCCGGCATTGTCCACGGCCACAGCTACGGGATGCTTGAGATCGCTGAACGGCAGCGTCGTTGGCGTGTCCGAGCCCGGCGCGAGTTTCAAGACCCGCTTGTGGTTGGCATCGACCGCGTAGACACTGCCGGCGGAGTCCACCGCCACATCGACGAGACCGTCAATGTGGTTGAACGGCAACGCTGTTGGAGCGTCTGCCCCCGCGGCCAACTTCAGCACACGGTCGCGTCCGCCCTCGCCGGCATAGACGCTGCCCGCGGCATCCACCGCGATCCCTCCGAGGCCGTCGACGTACTCGAACGGCAGCACCGTCGGGGCATCGGGACCGGCCGACTTCACCACATGGACAGGAACGCAGCACCCTCCGCCGGCATCCACGCCTCCGCCGACGACGCTGTACGCGTTGCCTGCGGTATCCATCGCCAAAACACCACCGCCGCGCTGCCGGCCGAAGTTGGGCAACGCCAACACGGCCTGGCGATCCGGCCCGGCCGCCAACTTCACCAACTGCCCGCTGACGGCATCGACCACCCACACGTGTCCAGCGACGTCCCCGACGAGGCTGGCATGCACGAACTGCGGCAACACCGTTGGGGCGTTCGACCCGGCCGCCAGCCTTATCACGCGCGTGGTCGCGCCGGGGAAGCCGTTCTCGTCGTCGAATTCGTGGAGATCCTCGACATACACGTTGCCCGCCGAGTCGACCTCCACATCCTGTGGGTTTTCGAGGCCGGTGAACGGCAGCACGATTTGTGCCGAGGCCCGCGTCGGCGCACTCGACACGGTCGGTG
>Ga0157372_10002391_pt1 | contig 20315 bp, 9 predicted proteins | sample C55metaG_FD_115307 | JGI IMG/M metagenome (GOLD analysis project Ga0157372, IMG submission 115307) | Corn rhizosphere microbial communities from Kellogg Biological Station, Michigan, USA - C5-5 metaG | ecosystem: Host-associated > Plants > Roots > Rhizosphere > Soil | place: USA: Michigan... | reverse complement strand
TATACCAATGATTGACCGGAAAGACACAAAGATTGATCAGTACCTGTCATCAGCCAGGAGTCTTGGCAACGTTTACATTGATGTTTACGAAAAACAGTACCCATCGGCCATAGTTGAGCTTAGCGGCGTTTACGATAACTTGTTTATTAATAAAGTCGTTACTAACCCAATAAAACAGGATTTGGTTAGTAACCTTGCAGAAAAAAAAGCAGAATATGATAAACTGCAGGACGTTGTCGCCAAAACTGTCATAAAGAAAGAAATAAATGAACTTGAAGCGAAAATTGCATCATTCACCGAGTGGCCGGCAATAAATAAAATGTTTATCAAATATGCCAATTTCGCCGCTGAGGTATCAAAAGCGAAAAATAGCGACGAAGTAAAAAATGCTATTGAAGCAATTGCTTTACCGGTAGGCAGTTCAACCGTTAAACGCGAGGCTATTTTTAATGTCGCTCTAAACGCCTATGTTGGCCCTTATGTAGGTAGCGAAAAAGTGCATGGCATTGATGAAAACTATAAAGGCACATATGGGCTATCAGCACCGGTAGGAATTTCATTTAGCTGGGGGCACCGTTTATTATTTGTTCCTACGGGCGATAAACAATGGTCGACTTCTGTTTTTGTTTCTTTAATTGATATCGGCGCACTTGCTTCATACCGTTTTACATCCGGAAGTACCCCGGTAGCAAAAGATACCAGCGCCACTGTAGCGCAGGTGCCTAAAATTGAACTGAAGAATATCATAAGCCCCGGTTTGTTTTTATCTGTAGGCATACCATCCACACCAATCTCAATTTCGGGTGGTTTCCAGGTTGCGCCAAATTTGCGCAGCGTTAGTTTAACAGGAGCCAATAAAGATGTGATAACTAATACTTACGGCGATAATAAGTTATATACGCGTTGGTCGGTTGGGGTTTTAGTTGATATACCGATACTCAATTTGTTTACTAAAGGACGTTAAAAGATTTGATTAATGGTTCGTCGGCCAACGATAAATCGAGGGCGAAGGAAGGCAACGCCATTTATAGCTTGAAATTGATAAAACTTTTACCGGAATATCTTGTTCAAATAACGGTTCGGCGGTTGCCGCTCTTGCCGGGCATTATATTTAAAAGTTATTGCATATTGGGCTGGCATAATTAAAAAGATGATTTAACTTTAAGGCGTTCTGTTTTGATTATTTATTATCATATTTAAAACAAAACCGAGTCAGATAAATTGAAAATATACAACCACTTATGCAGGAATTAGACCCCACCATTCTTCAAAAAGCAAACTCATGGCTTCAAGGAAATTATGATGCTGATGTAAAGCAGGAAATTCAAAAATTAATTGACGATAAGGCATATACCGAACTGACGGATTCATTTTACCGCGATCTGGAATTTGGTACAGGCGGCCTTCGGGGCATTATGGGGCCAGGTTCAAACCGTATCAATAAGTATACTATAGGCGCCGCCACACAAGGATTAGCTAATTATCTGAAAAAAACCTACCCCGGCGAAAAAATTAAAGTAGCTATTGCTCATGACAGCCGTAACAATGCTGATTTCTTTTCGACTATCACAGCAGAAGTTTTTTCAGCTAATGATATTTATGTTTACTTTTTTAAGGCATTGCGCCCTACACCCGAGCTTTCGTTTGCGGTACGCCATTTAGGCTGCAAAAGCGGTGTAATGCTTACAGCATCACACAACCCCAAAGAGTATAACGGTTACAAAGCTTATGGGGCTGATGGCGGGCAATTTGTTTCTCCGCATGATAAGGCCGTGATGGACGAGGTTGCTGCAATCAGCAGCATTGATGACATCAAATTTAACCGCGTTGATGCTAATATTGAAGAAATAGGGGAGGATATTGACGAGCTTTACCTGAGCAAGATCACCGAACTTTCTGTTTCGCCTGATGCTATTGCACGTCAAAAAGATCTTAAAATAGTTTATTCGCCGATCCATGGTACAGGTATCACATTGGTACCCCAAGCCTTGAAACGGTTTGGTTTTGAAAATGTGATCCTGGTTGATGAACAAATAACTCCTGATGGGAATTTTCCAACAGTAATTTACCCTAACCCAGAAGAAAAGGAAGCGCTTACACTTGCCCTTAAAAAGGCCCAGGATACTGATGCCGACCTGGTATTGGCTACAGATCCGGACGCAGATCGTGTGGGTATTGCTGTGAAAAACACTGATGGCGAGTTTATTCTGCTCAATGGTAACCAAACCGGCGCTATGCTGATCAATTATTTATTAAGCGCATGGGAAGAAAAAGGCAAGCTTACGGGTAAAGAGTACATTGTTAAAACCATTGTTACCACAAATCTTATCGAACGCATAGCCGAAGCCAAAAATGTTACTTACTATAACACCCTTACCGGCTTCAAATATATTGGGGAGCTAATGACTCATTTTGAAGGTAAACAAACTTTTATAGGTGGCGGTGAAGAAAGCTATGGTTATTTGATAGGCGAACTGGTAAGGGATAAGGACGCTGTAGTTTCAAGCGCATTCATTGCAGAAATGACCGCTTATTACAAAGACAAAGGAAGCAGCCTTTTTGAAGCATTGATTGATACTTACGTGCAATATGGGTTTTATAAGGAAAAGCTGATCTCCCTGACTAAAAAAGGTAAAACCGGTGCGGAAGAAATTAAGGAAATGATGGAGAAATTCCGTACCAATCCTCCGGCTACCTTAGGCGGATCAAAAGTAAGCACGCTTAAGGATTATGAAAAACGCATTGAAACTGATTTAGCAACCAATACAAGCAAACCAATTGAATTGCCTGTATCTGATGTTTTACAATTCATTACCGAGGACGGCAGTATCATCTCGGCCCGTCCGTCAGGCACAGAGCCTAAAATTAAGTTTTATTGCAGTGTGAACGGCAAACTTGAAAGTAAAGAAACATACAGTGAAACAGACAAACAACTTGACGCTAAGATTGCCTCAATTATGCAGGACCTCGGTGTTTAACTACGGATAATGATGTTTGAAAAAATCCCGGCCAGATCTCAATCGGCCGGGATTTTTTATGTGTGATTTATCAGTGGTTTGTTACATCGTTTTTCTGGGGCGCCTTGGTCTGTCACCTCCAGGTGACTGATCATTATTGCTCCGGTAATTGCTTGGGCTATTATAGCTTCGGGTATTGTTAGTTCTGTCACCGGTGCCTCTATTGTTGTTGTTGCCGTATCCAAATGACTTACGTGGCGGAGGAGTTTTCTTAACAAAGTCGTCGTTTATTTTTACACTTAATACCCGATCGGCAATAGGCGTACCGTCTAAGGCAATCACCGCGTTCTCGGCCCCGGTGCGGTCCTTCATTTCAAGAAATGCATATCCTTTGCATATCCTTGTTTTTTTGTCGCGTACAATTTTAATCGTTTCCACATCGCCATGTGGACCTATCATTTTAACAAGTTCCAGCTCTGTCATTTCCAGAGGAAAGCCGCCTACAAATAATTTGACCATTTATAAATTGAGATTAAGATGATAGATAACCACCGTACACAAATTTCGTTTGATTTTTTTTAAATAAAGGATGTTTTCGCGTTAAAACCAAAGTTTATTTAATAATTCGTTGTTTTCAAGCCACCAATGGTCTTAAAGAGGCATTTTGTGCCTCTTTATAATACAATGACATCAATACAAAACAGAGAACGACTGATATGCATCTTTAAGGAGTACTGAAGGCCGATTGGCTGCTATTTCGTTTTCCAGGTTTTTATTGCTAAATATAGCTACCCCCATCTCCGTTTTTACCTGGTATCTCAATGACAAATTCAGTGCGGTTGTATCCCAGTTATAAATATCTGCATAAGCGTTCGGGCGCCCTGTAATGGCCCATATGCTTTTAAGAAATAGTCCAGTATTTTATAAGCGTCAGTCATCTTAAAGAAAAGATAAATGTTCACTATTTTGTTTTTGTAAACGCGGAAACCTATTGCATCTAATAACAAACTATCTCCCTGTATCAATGAGCTACTGTCTTTATATTGATAACGGATACAGCTGTCTGCATCGGGTTTAGCATCATTATCTAAATAGGTAAGCTTATGGGCCGGAATTTGACTGATATCCTCGCCGAGTGTCAGCCCCTTAATACCGTTGCAAAATTTTAAATACTCAACCGATCCTTGTGTTTTAGACTGTGAGAAAACCAGCGATGGTAAAAGGCAGGCTATTGCAATCAATAGGGTTTTGATGCCTGTTGTTAGTGTTTCATAAGTCAGGTTTTACAATAATAAAAACAAGGGCGATGCCATCTTCGCCCTAAAAATTAGTTTGTATTAATTTTTACTTAAATTTTGAAAATTTGAGTTTATATAATTGAACTTATTGTAATGTTTTAATTAGTTATTTATTTCTTGTATAGAAAAAACTCAGCAATTGAAAATACTGTCTGTTTTTGTTAACTATAGATTAAAAACAAAGCCCGTCGTTTGAGTAGCATGATCTCAATCTTTTTCAGGTTCGGACAGTGTAATTTCTGTTGATCAAAAAACAAAACTAAAACGCATTAGCAATACTGTAAATCCATATATTTGAGAATATAAACCGGGGATAGGTGTGCAATTTATCTCCTAAAATGATAGCCTTGTTGGTTGCAGTTTAATTAATTTATTGCCGTATTTGATTTGCAGAAATTGTGTGTTTGATTAATCATCGGATCGGTACGCTATTTAAAACCTTTATACCAAAAATGAAATATATCTTCTGTTTGCTTTTTTCATTAATTATTCTTTCGGCAAATGCATTCACTGATCCTAATACCTTACTCGAAGAATTAAAAACTGAAATCGCAAAAAAAAATATATATGACAGCAGTAAAGAAGTAAGGATCCGAAAATTAAAGGCATACCAATCAAATCTTTCGCAAACCAATTATGATGCTCAGTTTGATACCTGGGACAAGCTTTACACCGAATACAAATCATATCAGTTTGATTCGGCGTATGTTTATGTCGATAAAATGATATCACTAAGCAAGGTAACCGGTAACAAATCAAGGGAGTATTATAGTTATGTAAGGATGGCTTTTATTCTTCTTTCGTCAGGGATGTTTAATGAAACCTTTGACTATTTACGAAAAGTAAATGTAAAAACCCTAAGCAATGCCGATAAAGTTGATTACTATTTCTTTTTAGGCAGGTGCAATTATGACCTGGCGAATTACAGTAATGACAAATATTTTAGCCCCGATTATATTAAGGCCGGCAATAAATATATTGATTCGGCGGTTTCGTTTTGCGGCAACGACCATATAATGCATACTTATTTACTTGGTTTGAAGGATTACCAGGAAAAGAATTATGGAGAAGGGCGCATACGGTTTAAAAAATTATTGGAGAAGGATATGCCAATTTCCATGCACCTGCGGGCAATGGTGTCATGTTCGTTGGGAGCTATCTGTCTTGAAGATAACGAAAGGCAGGAGGGCCTTAATTTAATGATGAGGGCTGCAATAGCCGATATCAAATCATCAACCCGTGAAACGGTTGCGCTTTACACGTTGGCCGAATTGTTATATAAACAGGGTAATATCAAAGATGCTTACAGTTTCATTCAATTGGCAAAAGCGGATGCGGACTTTTACGGGGCCCGCCAGCGTAAAATACAGATTGCTTCAATTTTACCATTAATAGCAGCAGCCGAACTTAATAATACTGAGCATCAAAAAAACCGCTTCCTGGTGTTCCTGTTAATTATTACTGCGCTTGCATTGCTGGTTGTCTTTTTCCTGGTGATGATAATTAACCAATTAAAAAAGTTGAAGGTTAAAGAAGCAATAATTGAAGGGAAAAATGTACAATTAAACCAGATAAACGGGAAACTGATTGAAGATGCAAAAATTAAAGAAGAATATATCGGGCAGTTCTTTAAAGCCATTTCGGGTTATATTGTTAAGCTCGAAAATTTGAAAATCTCTATTGATGCCAAGCTCTCGATGAAGAAGTACGACGCAATCCATACTTTTGTAAATAATATTGATATTAAAAAAGAAAGGGAGAGCTTGTATTACAGCTTTGATCATATTTTTTTAAAGATCTTCCCTAATTTTATTACGGTGTTCAATAGCTTGTTTGCCGAGAAAGATCAGATCTGGCCCGACGAGGATGAAGTATTAAATACCGATCTTCGCATATTCGCGCTTATAAGGATGGGTATTGCTGATAATGAAACTATTGCCAAAATATTGGAATATTCTGTCAATACAATCTATGTTTACAAAATGAGGATCAAAGCCAAATCGTTGCACCCGGATCAATTTGAACAACGGATTATGGATATTAAGGCTTTTGATTACGAGTGATTTGTTTAGAAAATACACCCTCGCCACCCTGTAAAATACCCGAATCTTACAGGGTATGTAGCAAAAAAAGTATTATAAATGATTAAAAAAACATTATATTTTTCGTCGCTATTTTTTTTATAACTATTTGTTTTTCAATGTATTGAATTTAAAAAACATCGAAAAAAATTATAAAATTATTAAAATGGACTCTTTTTACCTTTACCGCACCGGACAAGTCTTTTTCTGAGTTTATTTATAAGTAAATTGCATCAGAATTTAACCTGTAATAATTGTAAACCATTACATTTTTAAACGATCAGTCATTGTTAACCTTTTCCTGTGCTCCCCTGCTAACCTGCCGGTACGGGCGATGTTTGCATGACCTGTGTGCGTATACTTCGGTATTATTTATTATGATAAACCCGAAACCATATTAGCATGATTTCGTATAAATGTTCGGGATCTCTTTTTACGGATTAAAAACTAAACCCAAACAACAACCAATTTCAACTAAATCTCAAGTTTTATGCAAATTAAACATTTACTCAACGTATGTTTCTTTGCTGTTTTTCTCTTTTTGATGGAGCCTGCTATGGCCCAAAATAAGATAATAACAGGTAAAGTAACCGACAAAAAAGATGGCTCCCCTTTAATAGGAGTATCGGTAGTAACTGCTGTAGGTGCCCAGGGTGGCGCCATAACAGCAACAGACGGATCGTACAAAATTTCCGTTCCGGCAAATACCCCAAGTCTTACTTTTACTTATGTTGGTTTCCTGAACGCAACTATTCCATTAAACGGTCGGACTTCTGTTGATGTGCAGATGGAAGAAGCGAATCGTGCGCTGAACGAAGTTGTAGTTATCGGTTACGGTACTCAAAAAGTTAAAGATGCAACGGGTTCGGTAGCCTCATTGAGCACAAAAGATTTTAACAAAGGCGTTATTTCAACTCCCGATCAATTACTTCAGGGCCGTATTTCGGGCGTACAGGTTACACCATCAAGCGGTGAACCGGGTGCTGGGGCTACAATCGCAATACGTGGTGCTGGTTCTATTCGTTCAGGCGATGGCCCGCTTTATGTAGTTGATGGTGTTCCATTGGATAACGGTGGAGGTACAAGCGGTGGTTATGGTGTTGGAGCAGGTAGCTCATCTGCACGCAACCCGCTGGCTTTCTTGAACCCTGCTGATATTGAAAACATTTCTGTGTTAAAAGATGCGTCCTCGGCTGCTATTTATGGTTCACGTGGTGCTAATGGTGTAATTTTGATAACCACTCGTAAAGGGCGTAAAGGTCAGGGTATCCAATTTTCATCAAATACAAGTGTTTCAAGCACTGCAAAGCGTTATGACGTACTTGGCAGGGATGCGTTTTTGAAAGCAGTAGCTGCAGTTGGTGCTAATGCGGGTCCGGTAGCTGATGGAGGTATTGATTATGGTGCCAATACCGACTGGCAAAAACAGATATTCCGCAGTCCGATATCGCAGAACTATAACTTAAGTCTGGGTGGCGCAAGCAAAGATAATACTGCAAGTTACCGTGCCTCCTTTGGCTATGACGACCAGCAGGGCATCGTGAAAAATTCAGGCCTTAAACGTTTAAACGGACGTATTAATGCTTCCAAATCATTTTTAAACGATAGGATCAAGTTAGATCTCCAGTCAACCTATTCAAATGTTAAAAACCAGTATGCCCCGATTACTAATAATGCCGGTTTTAACGGAAGTTTAGTGGGTGCAGCTATACAGCTAAACCCAACGGCCCCGGTATTTGACTCACAAGGAAGATATTTTAACCTTAACGGCTATAACGATGCTGGTTACCCTAACGGTAACAGTTTCAGGAACCCGGTATCATTATTAAATCAGATAGATGACAGGGATAATATAAACAGGTTTTTGAATAACCTTACACTTACCTTGAAGTTATTTGAAGGTCTTTCATATAAGGGCAATTTTGGAGCTGATATATCAAGGGGATTAAGAAAGACTTTTTATGATCCTAAAATTGTTGGCTATACAGATGCTATTGGTATCAGGCAGATAAACTTCCCGTCGCCAACAGGTAATGGTACTGCTATCCTTACACATAACGAGTTAACAAATTACACAACCGAACATACCTTAAACTATGACAAGAAGTGGAAGGATGGAAGCTCGCTTACAGCTTTGGCCGGTTATTCATACCAGACTTTCAAAAACTTTAACCGTAACGAATTTGGTTTCGGCACATCAACTGCCGGTGTATTAGTTAAAAATTATGATGATTTTAAAACTCATCTTCCTTATCCGGTTGGCGATAGCTCGAGCTATAAACTACAATCATACTTTGCTCGTGTAAATTACTCTTATAAAGACCGTTACATTATTACTGGTACAATTAGAAGGGACGGTTCATCACGCTTTGGGGCTAACCATAAATATGGTAACTTCCCGGCTTTGGCTGTAAAATGGCGTATAACCAATGAAAGCTTCATGCCTAAAGATGGTTTATTTGATGATCTGAGCCTTAGGTTAAACTATGGTAAAACCGGTAACCAGGAAATTCCTGCGTACGCTTCATTACCTGTGCAGCAATTACAGGATTTTCCAGGTAATGCAGTTGCTCCGTTATACCAGGCTAATCCCGATTTGAAATGGCAAACTAACACCACTTATGGGGCAGGTCTCGATTTCTCAATCATAAAGGGACGATTAACGGGTTCGGTTGATTATTTCAACAAATCAATTAAAGATTTGCTTTTCTTCCAGGATATTGCGCAGCCAACGTTTTCTTCGAGAATTTATAAAAACCTGGACGGTGACGTAATCAATAAAGGTGTCGAAGTAGGATTAAACCTTGCTGCTATACAGAGCAAGGACTTTAATTGGGATGTTGCTTACAACATGACTTTTATAAGCAATACGCTTAAAAACTTCAAAAATTATATTGTTACGGGTAATATCGACGGACAAGGCCTTTCTGGCGCTTATTCGCAATTAATTACCAACGGCGTCCCGCTATATACCTTCAACGTTCCGAATTATAAAGGGCTTGACGCAAATGGCTTTAGTATCTATCCTCAGGGTGTCGATGTTTCTTCACTGCAAGGAAGCCCTAACCCTAAATTCACTGCTAGCTTAACCAATAACTTTAATTATAAAAACTGGAGCTTAAGCTTCTTCCTAAATGCCGCTACAGGCTTCTATATTTACAACAACACCGCAAACGCATTCTTTTACAAAGGCAACCTTGTTAGTGGTCGTAACGTAACAAAAGAAGTAGCAGCAACCAATGAAAACCCGCTTAACTCTGGTGAGGTATCAACCCGTTTTCTTGAAAAAGGTGATTTTTTAAGATTAAGCAATGCCACCTTAGGGTATACCTTCCCGCTTAAATCTAAGGCGATAAAAACTTTAAGGGTATCATTTACAGGGCAGAATTTATTCCTGATCACCGGTTACTCTGGTTTGGATCCGGAAATTAACACAGATAAACAACGTAATGACGTGGCTTCAAAGGGTATCGACTATACTTCTTACCCCAAAGCCCGTATATTCACTTTAGGTTTAAACGCAGGCTTTTAATAACATGAAAATGAAAAATATAACATCACGAGCAGCTCTTTGTAGCTTAGTTCTGATAACCGCAGCCGGTTGTGCAAAACTGGATGAAAAACTTTACGGATCGAAATCGTTATATGGTAACAATGCCGGATCGGCCGAATTGAATGGTGTTTACACACAATTATATGGACAAACTGATCAAGCCAATACATATGCCCTACAGGAACATCCAACGGATGAAATGATGGGTCCTACCCGCGGTACTGACTGGGGCGATTTTGGTACATGGCGTAAATTGCACACTCATACCTGGACACCTACCCACAACCAGGTAAATGATACCTGGGACCAGCTAAATATTGGTGTATTCCGTGCAACACAGGTAATCTCAAAGGCAACCGATAACAATATCAAAGCACAGGCAAGCTTTTTACGAGCCTACTTTATGTTCCAGGTGGTTGATTTGTACGGACAGCAACCAATGCGTGATCCTGATGCGCCAACCTCATCCATTCCTACAGTTATGAAACGGGCAGAAGCAACTGATTTCATCATCAAAGATTTGGAATTTGCCGAAGCTAACCTGGCAGCCACTACCGCAAATATTGGTGTTGCTAATAAAGCGGCAGCTCAGGCACTGTTAGCAAAAGTTTATCTAAACAGGGCGGTTTATGCCGCAACCACAGTTGGTGGTCCGTTTACATTTGCTAAGGCAGATATGGATAAAGTGATAGAATATGCCAACAAGGTTACTGCGGCAGGATATATTTTGGAGCCGGCCGGCAAATATTTCCAGGATTTTGCATGGGATAACTCAGAACAATCACATGGAAACATATTTGGCTTCTACAATACAGCTACGTCTTCTCCTGCACCTGCCAAAAACCGCTGGAGGATGGGCCTTCATTATAACCAAACTCCGGATGGTTGGAACGGTTTTACCACACTGGCCGATTTTTATAACTCATTTGAAGCTACCGACGAACGCCGTGGAGTAGATTATCCGGGATTAACTGATAAAGTTGGTTTAAGGGCAGGCTTTGCTGTGGGACAACAATATGGCCCTGGTCACAAAGCTTTAACACAACGTAGTGGCAAGCCTCTGATTTTTACACCGGATGTTAACCTTAACTTTTCAACCGAAGCTCAAGGGATTAGAGTATTTAAATATTTCCCTCAACCAAAAGCTGATAACACAGTTAACGATGATAATACATCTAATGACTATGTGATTTTACGCTACGCTGACGTGGTGCTTGAAAAAGCCGAAGCCATTCTGCGTGGGGGGACCGACCCATTGGGTCAAACAGCCCTGCAGCTGGTTAACTCTGTCCGCGTTCCACGTGGTGCTACTGCCATGGCAACAGTTGATCTGACCGCCATGCTTGCCGAAAGAGGCCGTGAGCTTTATTGGGAAGGCTGGAGAAGGAATGACCTGATCCGCTTTGAGAAATTTAATGATCCGGTTGATCAGCGCCCGGCCAAAACAGATAAAAGCAAAACAATTTATCCAATTCCTCAGCGTGCGGTTGATACTAACCCTAATCTTAAACAAAATCCAGGTTATTAATAATTGAGATTTATTTGATTGAAAGGAACGTAGCGGAAATTTCCGCTACGTTTGTTTTTTCGCAAAGTATATGCAACCCAAAATACCCCTGTTTCTGCTTATCTTGATCCTTACTATTTTTTGCGCCTGTAATGGGGCGGATAAACCAACCCTGTTTACCGAGCAAAATAATGAAGCCATCGGCATCAATTTCACTAATCAGCTCAATGACCAGGATCGTACCAATGTGTTTACCTTTCGTAATTATTACAATGGAGGCGGGGTTGCCATTGGCGATGTCAATAATGATGGCCTGAATGATGTTTATCTGACATCAAACATGGGCGGCAATCAACTTTATATAAATAAGGGAAATTGGAAATTTGAAAATATAACCGATAAGGCAGGGGTTAAGGGTACTAAATACTGGAGCACCGGGGCTACTATGGTTGATATTAATGGCGACGGCTGGCTTGATATTTACGTTTGCCACAGCGGTAATGCCCGCGGCAACGAAAAGGGTAATGAACTATTTATTAATCAGCACGATGGTACGTTTAAAGAAGAAGCCCAAAAGTATGGCCTGGTAGATAATGGATTATCCACCCAGGCCATTTTTTTCGACTATGATAATGACGGCGATCTGGACTGCTTTGTACTAAATAATTCTTTCAGGCCCATAGAGTCGTTTGATTTTAGTAAAAATCTGCGTGCTGTTGTTGATGAGTTGGGTGGTGCCCGTCTTTATCGCAATGATGGCGGCCATTTTACTAACGTAACCAAAGAAGCGGGCATATATTCAAGTGATATAGGTTTCGGTTTAGGCGTTTCTGTCGCCGATATCAACCAGGATGGATATCCTGATATCTATGTCTCCAATGATTTTTTTGAACGCGATTATCTTTATATCAACCAAAAAGACGGAACTTTTAAAGAAGATATTCAAAATGAAACCGGGCACTTGAGCCTGGCCTCAATGGGATCGGATATTGCCGATATCAATAACGATGGGCAGTATGATATTTTTACTACTGAGATGCTGCCTGAAGGCGATCGGCGTTTAAAAAAAATGACCTCTTTTGAATCGTACGATGTGATTAAAGCTAAGCAGCGCGATGGCTATTATAACCAATACATGCAAAACTGCCTGCAGGTGCGTAATAGCGACGGTACGTTCTCCGAAACTGCTTTCTATTCGGGCGTAGCAGCAACCGACTGGAGCTGGGGCGCGCTGATGTTTGATATGGATAATGACGGATGGAAAGACATTTTTGTGTCGAACGGCATCTATAAAGACCTTACCGATCAGGATTATATTGAGTTTTTGGGCAATCGCGATAACATGGCCAAAATAGCCGAAGGCCGGAAGAAATTTGATTATAAAGATTTTACTGATAAAATGGCTTCATCGCCTTTGTCTAACTATGCCTATCTGAACAATCACAACCTTACTTTCACCAATAAATCAACTGATTTTGGTTTGGATAAGCCTGGGTTTAGTAATGGCTCGTCATATGCAGATCTGGATAATGATGGGGATAATGACCTGATTATAAATAATGAGAATGCCCCCGTTTCTATCTTTAAAAACAATGCCGAAAAAAATGGGAACCACCACATCCAGATAAAATTAAAGGGAACAGGCCTGAATACTTTTGGAATAGGTACTACGGTAAAAGTGTTTATGAAGGGCAGTTCGCTAATTTATTATAATCAGCCAACACGTGGTTTTCAAAGTTGCACATCGCCCAATTTACTTACAATAGGTATAGGTAAATACAAATCTATTGATTCGATCCAGGTGATTTGGCCGGGTAATACTTATCAGTTGTTAAAAAACGTAAACGCGGATAAAGTTTACACAGTTAAGCAAACCGATGCCGTCTTGAAATATAACTGGACAAAGCCTGCTGTTAAAACACTATTTGCCGATGTTACCAAATCAATATTTGACAGCATTCCTAAGCATAAGGAGGACGATTTTATCGATTTCGACAACGAGCGCCTGATGCTCCAGATGTTATCGACAGAAAATCCGTATATGGCTACCGGTGACGTTAATGGCGACGGGCTGACTGATTTTTATTTCGGAAGTTCAAAAAACAGCTTTGCCAGCATCTATATCCAGCAAAATGACGGCAGGTTTAAACAAACCATTCCTGAAGATTTTAAAAAGCAGGAATACCTGGAAAATGCCGGGGCTGTTTTTGGAGATTTTGATGGCGATGGCGACCAGGACCTGATAATAGGAGTAGGAGGTAACGCCGATGAAGCCGAAACACCAGTGTACAATCCTCGTTTTTTTGTGAATGATGGCAAGGGGAATTTTCGTAGGGACCCTGAGAGAACACTCCATGCGGCTGTTAATGCCTCGGTGATTATTTCGGCCGATTATGATGGCGATGGCAAGCCCGACCTTTTTGTTGGGGGCAGAAGTGTGCCCGGGCTTTACGGATGTTCGCCGCAATCATTTGTTTTTCATAATGAAGGCGACGGGCATTTTACCGATGTATCAAAATTAGTATTGGGCACGGATACAAAGATCGGTATGGTAACAGCAGCCAAATGGGCTGATATTGATCATAACGGTTCGCCAGATTTGATAATTGCAGGTGATTGGATGGGGATTAAGATCTTCAAAAACAACAAAGAGAAATTTGCTGAAGATAAACAATTGGCCAATTACAAAGGCTGGTGGAGCAGTCTTGAAATTGCTGATGTGGATGGCGACGGCACCCTTGATATTATTGGCGGTAACATCGGGCTTAACTCAAAATTCAGGGCTTCGTTTGAGCAGCCCATGGAAATTTTTGTAAAGGATTTTGATAATAATGGCACAAAAGAATGTGTAACTTCCATGTATAAAAGTGATGGAGTAAACTATGTTTTTCATATGAAGCCTGATTTAGTGGGCCAGATGCCAATCTTCAAAAAACGTTTTCTGCGCTATATTGACTATGCGGGCAAACCATTTGACGAGGTATTTCCTGCTGAGATGCTTGATGGCGCCGAAAAGCACCAAATGAATTTCCTGGCTTCGGCGGTATTTTTTAATAAACGCGGAAAATTTATTTGTAAACCACTGCCTGCCGATGCACAGTTATCTATGATAAATACTATTTTGTGTGCAGATTTTGATAATACCGGAGCTGTGAAGATCATATTAGGAGGCAACTTTTACGGCTTTAAACCTGAAGTCGGGCGGCTTGATGCTAATCTGGGGCTTATTTATCAATATACAAAAAATGGGTTTGCTTATTTTCCGGCTGCCAAAACGGGCCTCAATTTAAACGGACAGGTACGGTCATCGTTAGGTATAAGAAATGCAGCCGGTAAAAATTATTACCTGTTTGGCATTAATGATGAACCGCTTAAAGCTTATGAACTACGTTAACATCAATTTAATGCTGTTTGCCAAATATATTCTTAGATATTTCATTATCCTTATTTGTATTGGTGTGGTCGGCTTGTCTTCTTGTAAACCCAAAAAAGTCGGGGAAGGTGTATTTAAATTACTCCCAGCTAATGAAACGGGAGTAACCTTCGAAAACAGGAACATAGTATCCGATTCAGTTAATGTTTTAGATTATTTGTATTTCTACAACGGTGCCGGCGTAGCAACCGCTGATTTTAATAACGACGGCTTGCCCGATCTTTATTTCGTATCAAACCAGAGTTCTAACAAACTTTACCTTAACAAAGGAGGGATGAAGTTTGAAGACATCACCGATAAAGCTGGTGTTGCAGGTACCGGGAATTGGAAAACCGGTGTAACTGTAATTGATATCAATGGCGATGGATTTAAAGATATCTACGTAAGCGTGGTTTCAGGTTATAAAACCTTTAAAGGTAAAAATCAGCTTTACATCAATAACGGTAATTTAACTTTTACCGAAAGCGCGGCCAAATACGGGCTCGATTTTGCAGGACTTTCTACCCAGGCTTCTTTTTTTGATTATGATAAGGATGGTGACCTGGATATGTTCCTGCTTACTTCATCAGTTCATAGCAATGATACCTATGGTGACTCAACCCAAAGGTTTAAATACAGCCATGATGCCGGCGATCATCTTTTCAGGAATGACAATGGTCACTTTGCAGATGTAACTGCGGGTTCAGGTATTTATTCGGCGCCGATCGGTTACGGCTTAGGTGTAAGTGTAGGTGATTTGAATAACGATGGCTGGGATGATCTTTATGTAAGTAACGACTTTTTTGAGCAGGACTATTACTACGTCAACCAGCATAACGGCACATTTAAGGAAGAGTTGAAAAATGCGTTCGGACATACCAGCCTTTTTTCAATGGGGAATACTATCAGTGATGTCAATCAGGACGGCCATTTAGATGTGCTTAGCACCGACATGCTTCCTGAAGAAATGAAGGTGTTACGATCAACCATCAACGATGAACCCTTGGATATTTATAACCAGGAAGTTAATGCCGGGTATTACTATCAATATTCAAAAAATTGCATGCAATTGAACGTGGGCAACGGCAATAAGTTTGTCGACCTGAGCTTGTATAGCGGGAATTCTGCTACAGATTGGACATGGTCGCCACTGGTGCAGGATTTTGATATGGACGGAAAGAAAGATATGTTCTTCTCTAACGGTATCAAACGCCGTCTCAATGATATGGACTACCTGAAATATCTTGGTGACCCCATGGTTATGCAGGCATATAAACAAAATCGCGTTTTTGACAAGGACAAGATCAACAGAATGCCCGAAGGCGGCGTACATAATTACTTTTATCACGGTGAGGATAAATTGAAATTTACAGATGTTTCTAACGGCAACGATATGCAGCAAGCATCTATATCGGCAGGATCTGTTGCCGTTGATTTAGATAATGATGGCGATCTTGATATTGTGACCAACAATATGGATGAGCCGGCATATATCTATAATAATACCACAATGGAGGGCCGCAAAGAAAGCAAGCCGGGCTATCTTAAATACACTGTAAAATATAACCTTTTAAACCGTGATGGCATCGGTACTAAATTTTTCCTTAAGTCAAAGCATCATCTCGATCACCAGGAAATACAAACCAGCAACGCGTACGAAAGTAATTTGAATAACGAGTTGCTTTTCACATTTGCCCCTGACGATAAACCAGAATCGTTGTTAGTTGTTTGGCCAGACAATAGCTATGAAGTGGTGAATGATTTTAGGCTCGGTCAGAAAACTACTTTAAGATATAACCCCCAAGCAGTTGAAAATAGTAAACCTATAGCTGAGGCTATTGGAGCTTTCATCAGCGATAGAAAGCAGTTTGACAGCAAATCTATACAAGCAAAGCTTTTAGCCAACGTTAAAACTTTCGACACTCCCGACTTTAATTATTATTCGCTTTTGCCGCACACCTATTTACAGCACACCCCCGCAGTTGCTGTAGCTGATGCCAATAATGATGGCATTGATGATATTTATGTAGGAGGTATAGCCGACGAAGAAAAATACATACTTGCAGGTGATAAATCGGGGGGATTTACCAAAGTTAAAGTGTCACTATTTGATCAGGATAAATATGCTGCGGATGAGCAGGCTGCATGGGCTGATGTAAATAACGATGGTAGGCCCGATCTGATCGTGATCAGTGCTAACCATCCTTTCCAGGAAACAGAGAAATTGGTACAGCCACGGTTATATCTCAATAAGGGCAATTTCCAGTTTGAATATCAGCGTTTACCAAAGCTTAATTACCAGGCAGCAAAAATTACGCTGTTTGATTTTAACGGAGATGGGCTGAACGATATTTTATTTACCAGCGCCGTTTCATTTAAGGATTATACAGCGACTGTTCCTTCCTCAATATTGATTAATAAAGGCACTGGAAAGTTTGAAATAAGTCACGACAAGGCTTATAATCAAATCACGAACCTGCAATATGTCACTAGTATAACAACTGCTGATATCGATCATAATGGCAAGCCCGATCTGCTGATTACAGCCGAGTGGCAGCCCGTTTACATTTTCCTGAATGATGGAAAAAAATTAAATCGTTTTTCATCACCGGTTTTGGATAAGGAAAAGGGCTGGTGGCAGTCGGCTATAATAAGCGATATGGATGGCGACGGCAAGGCCGACCTTATTGCCGGTAATTGGGGATTGAATAACAAATATAATGTTACTGCTGATCAGCCGCTGTATGCCTATAATACCGATTTGGACAAGGATGGTAAAAACGATTTGATATTATCATATTTTTATAAAGGTCTCTATTTCCCTTTTCGTCCCAAAAATGATTTGGAGCAGGAACTTCCATATCTCAAAAAAGAATGGCTTAGTTATCAAAAAATGGCTGACAAAACCACCACTGAGGTATTTAAGGACAAACTGGATGACAATGATCGTTTAAGTGTGAACCAGTTCAATAGTATTTTTGTGAGCGATGTATTGCATTCTGCTTCGATTACTGCACTGCCATTTCTTTATCAGCAGGCTCCAATTAAATCGATGCAAAAATATAACAATGGCGATATATTGTTGAACGGAAACTTTTGGGGTGTTGTTCCCTATGAAGGAAAGTACGATGCACTCGGCCTGGCTGGCTTACACTACAATAAAGAGCAAAAGCAATTTGATGCGCCGACATACTATGTTAACGGTGCAATCAACTCACAGGAAGTCAATTATCTGGTGCCAGTGAAAACAGCAACTAACCTGAATACTTATCTTGCGGTTACCTATGATGGCCGGGTAATGTTATTAAGTAAATAATCACGGTTATAGTATCGGATAATATATTTTAGTTATCCATTTTGAGGTGTCCTTTTGTGCCAGTCTGTTGGTAACAAGCGATTGAAACGGCATGGCAGGTGATATCAACCTATGATCTTTCAGGTATATCTTCACTTGCGCCAGGGCATTGTTAACCGTATTTTGTCCGCCACGTACATCGACCACCAATAAATTTCCCCCCTTAGGTATGTTGTTTATACTTGTTTTTTGAAAAGGAGTGATCGTTTTGTTGATTGGCAGGGCAACATTTACCTGGTATTCATGTTCATCCGTTTGGGTAACGTTAAGCATGGGGAAGTTTGTTTGTTTAGCCCCTTGGCCGACGGCCTGTTCTTGCAGGGTTTTAATGGTGCTATAAATAGCTTGCAATGAAGGATATTCCGGATATGTATTAGCTGAAGCGAGCAAAACTGTGTCTTTGGCATGGTTTAAGTAGATCCTATAGCCATATGCGTTTCTTTCATCCTCAAGGAAATGTTTAAGGTTTAGTAAAATTTCCGCAACCCGGTTTTCGACATCTTTGGTTTTGAAATAATTAGTTATCCGTGATAAAAATTGGGTGTTATTCTCATCAACAGCATCCCATTTAAATTTGACAGAACCTTCGGCGTCGGCAAAATAGCTTATTTTGCCGCTAAAGGTCAGGTTATCTTTTTTCAATTTAAGATAGGTACTGCTATTGGTCATTTTATCGATACCGATCTTTGTACCTTTAAAATTGTATTGCCTGTACCCGGTTTTGGTGCCGGGCCACCATTTATTCCATCCACTTTCTGTGGTCAGGAATTTTCCGGCAATAACATCGGAGGTATCAATTGACAGGTCCTGTGCTATAACAGGTTTTTCGGGGAGCAAAATATACGCTGCTGCAATAATTACGATAATGGTGAGTACAATAAAAAAGATCTTCTTCATTTAGTTTATAAAAGACGGATACCGGGGGGATAAATTTAATAATATCAGATGGATTAACAGGTGTATATTGTTATAAAACATGTCGCCGTTTGATTAAATAAAAAAAGTCCCCGACCAAGTTAAAAAACTAATGAAAATATGCAGTAACATACTAAAAAAAGCCTATATTGGCTCTTGATCAATCAAAAAACGGGCGGTTTTTTTCCGATATCTCCACCCGGTTTTTAACCTATTTATAATTTATGAGATCCTTTTTATTTTGCCTTGCCGGTGTATTATTTTTATTCGCATCCTGTAAAAAGCCCTACTATAAAAAAGTGCTCCACGATCCCGAACTTTATCGTATAACCGTAAAAAAACTTAATGATATTGTACTGGAAAATAACTTTCCGCCGGTTACAGCTTCCCGTAATTATGTATATGCCAATATAGCGGCATATGAAGTTATAGCTTCCGGCGATCCTGAGCATTTTAGATCTTTAGCCGGGCAAATCAAACACTTACCGGCCGTACCCAAAGCATCAAAAGATACTGCTGTTGATTACCAGTTTGCTTCGTTGCTTGCCTTTTGCACAGTTGGCAACGCGGTAACATTTCCGGAAGGTAGCATGGATCAGTATGTTGATGAGCTTAAAAAGAAGGCCAAAGATGCAGGTATGCCGTCGGCTTTGTTTGAGGGCTCTGTAAACTACGCTGATAAAGTCGCCAAATTTATATTGAAGTGGAGCAAAGGTGATCACTATGCCCAAACCCGGTCGGCAAGTAAATACACGGTAAAACAGCTGGATGGTCGTTGGATTCCTACGCCGCCTATGTACGCGCAGGCCCTTGAGGCCCATTGGGGTGAGATCAGGCCCATGGTGCTGGATTCCACAGCCCAATTTATACCGCCCGACCCACCGGCCTTCAATGTTAAAGACCATAATAGTCCGTTTTATAAACAAGCGCTTGAGGTAAAACAAATAGTTGACAGCTTAACCAAAGAAGAGAAACACCAGGCAGATTTTTGGGACGATAATGCTTTTAAACTTAATGTAGTTGGCCATGCATCATTTGCAACCAAGAAATTTTCCCCCGGGGGGCACTGGATGAATATTACTGCAATCGGTACAAGAAGTAAAAAGTTTGATTTTGGAACCACAGTAAGCGTTTATACCGAAACTGCCATTGCCCTGTTTGATGGCTTTATTAATTGCTGGTACCTTAAATACCGCTCAAATTACGTTCGCCCCGAAACCATAATTACCAAATATAT
>Ga0157372_10002389_pt1 | contig 20320 bp, 19 predicted proteins | sample C55metaG_FD_115307 | JGI IMG/M metagenome (GOLD analysis project Ga0157372, IMG submission 115307) | Corn rhizosphere microbial communities from Kellogg Biological Station, Michigan, USA - C5-5 metaG | ecosystem: Host-associated > Plants > Roots > Rhizosphere > Soil | place: USA: Michigan... | reverse complement strand
TCATCCCCACCCGTTGCCCGCGCATAAAGCACCATCCGCATCCACACCCCCCCGCGGTGCATATCCCCATAGCTATGGAAATTCCTTATCTGGAGTGTCAGTTCGCCGGGCCCCGCAGTAGAGTCGGTCACATCGTCCATCAAGGCGTTGAAATATTGCTGGTAGGTAACGAATCATCGATACACCTCCAACAACCCATCCGGCAACTCCACATGCACCTCGCGCTTCCGCGCATCCACCTTCCGCAAGGTCTGCTCATGCACCGGGATCAGCGCCTCCTTCCCCTCCCAATCGATGCGGCACAACACCTGGTGCGGCTGCTCGATGACCTCGAGGATCTCCCCCAGGTCCCGCCCGGCGTCAAAAAGCCGGAACCCCACCATGGAAATAGGCGCCGACTTGCCCGCAAAATGCTCGAAGTCCCGCTCGGTCAGCCACACCTCCTTCTGCACCACCCGCCGCGCCGCCTCTTTCGTATCAAGCCCCTCCAGCTTCACAAAAATTTCCTCGTCACTCTTCACCCGCGTCTCCTGGATAAACCAGGGCAACATCTCATCCCTCCGTTCCTCCAGAAAGATCGTCTTCAACCCCTTCAAACTCGTCTTGCGCCCCAACCGGTGCAGCAACACCAACTCACCCTGCAATCCATGCACGGCCACCAGCTTACCAATATTTCTATAATTCTCAGCCATTCGCAAACAAAAAACAGGAGGCGTCAGCCTCCTGTTGAAATTTTAATTGTTGTCGCCGGAGTCGATTAAGCTTCAGCAGACGCCGCAGGCGCACCACCTTCAGCCCTCCGCTCCGTGGGTCTCTCAACCCTCCTGACCGGCGCACCGCCAGGACCTCTACGACCCGGACGAGCCTTCCGATTTTCTTCCTGGCGCTTCTTCATCTGAGCTTCGTGCTCGCCATGCCACTTCTGGAATTTCTCCATCGCAGCGGCATCATCGAACAACCCAAGCTTCACCCCACGCAGGAGGTGCTTCAGGTAAAGAACACCTTTGTAAGAAAGGATGCGGCGTACGGTATCCGTCGGCTGAGCACCCTTGTGCAGCCAATCAAGCGCCTTCTGGCGATCGAGTTGAACCGAAGCAGGAACTGTCAATGGATTGTACGTACCGATCTTTTGGATGAATTTCCCATCTCTGGGTGCACGGGCATCGGCTACTACGATGAAGTAAAACGGACGTTTCTTAGACCCGTGGCGTTGCAGTCTGATTTTAACTGGCATTTTAAATAGAAATTTAAATGCGTGAAATAATAAGGTTACATTCAACTTTTGGGATTGCAAAACTAATGCTCCCGTATCACATTTCAAAAATAATACTTAACGATTTAAAGAGCGAATGTTGCAGGGAATTTTTTACCAGCGGCCTCCAACTTTAACGTTAACAGCAAATTTTTGCATTTTTCCCCACCAAATCAGTCAAATTTTTGCAAAATCCGGGCCGCCACAGGCGGCCCGGCCGAAGGCCCAACATTGGCCCCGCCAGGCGCCGCAGGTGCCGGTACACTCCCAGCGCCTACCTGCGCCCAAGGGCCTTGCCCACGCCCATGGGCATTTTATTCATCATCTTCATCATCTGCTTCATCTGCTCAAATTGCTTTAGGAACGCATTCACCTCCGCAATATCCTTCCCCGCCCCGCGCGCCAGGCGCTTCCGCCGGCTCTGGTCTATTACATCCGGATTATTCCGCTCAAAAGGCGTCATCGATTGAATAATAGCCTCGATCCCCTTAAACGCATCGTCGCTGATATCGATATCCTTAATAGCCTTCCCAACGCCCGGAATCATCCCCATCAGGTCCTTCAAATTCCCCATCTTCTTGATCTGCTGTAGCTGTTGCATGAAGTCCTCGAAATCAAACTGATTTTTCCTTATCTTCTTCTCCAGCTTTTTCGCCTCCGCCTCATCGAACTGCGCCTGCGCCTTCTCCACCAGCGTCGTAATATCACCCATCCCCAGGATCCGCTGCGCCATCCGCTCGGGGTAGAACACGTCCAGCGTATCCATCTTCTCCCCGCTGCTGATAAACTTGATCGGCTTATGGACCGTGTATTTGATGGAGAGGGCAGCCCCGCCACGGGTATCGCCATCCAGCTTCGTCAGCACAACCCCCGTAAAGTCAAGACGATCGTTAAAGGCCTTGGCCGTGTTGACCGCGTCCTGGCCCGTCATCGAATCCACGACGAATAAGATTTCTCCCGGATTCACTGCTCCCTTTATCGCCGCCACCTCGTTCATCATCGCCTCGTCGATGGCCAAACGGCCCGCCGTATCGATGATCACCACATTTTTATTCTTCGATCGCGCCTCTTTTATCGCATTCTGCGCGATCGCAACCGCATCTTTGTTCTCCGGCTCACTATAGACATCCACCCCGATCTGCGAACCCAGCACCTTCAACTGCTCGATAGCCGCCGGGCGATAGATATCGTCGGCCACCAACAGCGGCGACAACCCCTTCCGGCCCTTCAGATAGTTGGCCAGCTTGCCCGAGAACGTGGTCTTACCACTTCCCTGCAACCCTGCAACCAGGATCACCGCCGGGCTACCCTTGGCGTTGAGCTCGCTCTCGCTGCCGCCCATCAGCTCCACCAGCTCGTCCTTGACGATCTTCACCATCTGCTGCCCCGGACTCACCGCCGTCAGCACCTTCTGGCCCGTCGCCTTCTCCTTGATGGTATCGGTAAATTCCTTGGCGATTTTGAAATTGACGTCCGCATCGATCAACGCCCGCCGGATATCTTTCACCGTCGAGGCGATATTCAATTCGGTGATCCGGCCTTCGCCCTTTATCTGTTTAAAGGCTGATTCCAGCCTCTCGGATAAACTCTCGAACATACAAAAAAGCAGAGAGTGAATGTAAGCACGTTACATTCACTCTCGGGGGGACAAAAATACAAAAAAAAGTGTAGAATTTTATATGCCGAGGTAACTCCTTAACATTTTAGACCGCGAATTGCTCCGCAGCTTGGTGATCGCCTTATCTTTTATCTGCCGGACCCGCTCGCGGGTGAGATTGAACTTCTCCCCAATATCCTCCAAACTCATCGGATGATCCACCCCGATCCCAAAGAAGAAGCAAATCACCTCTTTCTGCCGCTCCGTCAACGTCTTCAGGCTGCGGTCTATCTCCTGCTTCAGCGATTCCTTATGCTCGATATTCGTCTCCGCCCGCTCCGCATTCGGATTCTCCAGCACGTCGATGAGCGTATTATCCTCGCCCTCGGACAGCGGCGTATCCATGCTCACGTGCCGGGCGGCGATCCCAAGCGTCGAAGACACCTCTTCGATATCCAGCTCGAGAATTTCAGCCAGTTCCTCCGCCGAAGGCTCCCGCTCAAATTCCTGCTCCAGCTGGGAATAAGCCTTCTGTATACGATTGGTCAAACCGACTTTATTGAGGGGAAGACGAACGATCCGCGACTGCTCGGCCAATGCCTGCAAAATACTCTGACGGATCCACCAGACTGCGTAGGAAATGAATTTGAAACCCCGAGTTTCGTCAAACCGTTGGGCGGCCTTGATCAGCCCCAGGTTGCCCTCATTGATCAGATCGGGCAGCGACAGCCCCTGGTTTTGATACTGTTTGGCTACGGATACGACAAAGCGCAAGTTGGCTTTTGTCAGTTTATCAAGAGCTCTTTGATCTCCCTGCTTGATACGGACGGCGAGTTTAACTTCTTCCTCGGGACTGATCAACTCCACTTTCCCGATCTCCTGCAGGTACTTCTCTAAACTCTGAGATTCACGATTCGTAATACTCTTCGTGATCTTCAGTTGACGCATGCTCATAGGCAGAGGTCTTTAAAGGGTTTTTAGGTTTTAAGGCTACTTTCAATAGGCCCCCAAAAAGGGGGATTGTGTGAAAAAACGTCTTAATTCAATAGTATTAGTAAAAACGAATAAAAAGTCCTTTTCTTGTATCAAAAAGTCGTCAACTGATTCCGGTGCAGATGTAACACACAATTTACCATTTTTGGGCGCCATCACCAATTTTTTTAACAAAAGATTGACAATCAATACCAAAGGGTTAAAATTTGATTAAAAACTACCCATTTGCCATAGTGATTTTTGCCTGAAATAAAATTTTGATGGATGGATTTTTTTTCTATCATTGCGCTTGATCGATATCAAAGATTCAAATGCAATAGATGACGAAGAAACAACAATTTACACTGGAGTATCCGGTCAGATGTTCACCCTCGATCTTATACGAATTTTTAAGCACCCCGGCAGGTTTGCAGGAGTGGTTTGCAGATAAAGTAGACGAACGGGATAATGTGTTCAGCTTTTCCTGGAATGGTACGACCGACAAAGCGGAAGTAACCGAAAGCGAATTCGAAAAGTTCATCCGTTTCCATTGGATGGACGCTCCTGTCGAGGAGTTCTTCGAGTTCCGCATCGAAAAATCCGAAGTGACCAACCAGACCATTCTCGTGATCAAGGATTTTGCGGGCAAGGGTGAAGTAAAGGACCAGAGCCAGCTCTGGAGCTACCAGGTGAAGGATCTCTTTCACCGGCTCGGCAACTAACGTCTTTGCACGCCTATTTGTGAATCGCGCACGGTAAACAGCTAAAACAACACACTTATCAGGGTTTTGAACATGCTCAACAATTCCGCAGGCGCGTCCTCCCAACGGTGAAGCCCAACCGCCGAAGAAAGTTTTAAGAAATCCACATCGGCCCGCACCAGGTCCATCCCTCCGCTTACCTCTTTGTAATTATCCGGCACATGTTCGTGCCGCCACTCGTCGTCCGATACCCCCATATGGAACCCCGCGGCCGCCAGCTCCGCCCATCGCCCCTGCACCACCGGCAGGAACCGGTCCCGGTATCCCCCCTTCAAATGCAGGGTCACACTAAAGGCATGCCCCCACCAAAACAACGTCCGGATGGCGAACACCTTCTCCTTCCCAAAATACCGCGGGTAGTCCAGCATCACCCAGGGCAGGCCCCGGTAATTCTCCCCCCGGCTGATCTTGGGGGACGTCGCCGCCCACGAGTCCCCGGCAACCCCCTCCCAGATGACCCGATATTCCCCGCTCAATGCAGAAAATAGCTCTATCACCTTGGCCATCACCGAATTCTTCGTTAAAATGAACCCGGGATCGGTCACCAACCGCATTTCCTCTCCCGAAAGATGTACATTTGCAAAGCTCATATTACAAAGATAATTCACTCGTGCTCAGCCGCCTGTTCAAAAAGTTAGATATCCTCATCATCAAGGCCTTTATCGGCCCCTTTCTCGCGACCTTCTTCGTCACCCTCTTCGTGCTGGTCCTCCAGTTCATGTGGCTATATATCGATGACTTCGTCGGCAAAGGCCTCGACACCGTCACCGTCCTGCGCATGCTGATGTACGTGGCCGCCACCACCGTCCCCCTCGCCCTCCCCCTGGCCGTCCTGCTCTCCTCGATCATGACCCTGGGCAACCTCGGGGAGACCTACGAACTGGTCGCGATCAAATCCGCCGGCATCTCCCTGCTCCGGTTCCTCCGCCCCCTCTTCGTCGTCTCCTTCGTCATCACCTGCATCGCCTTCTACTTCAACAACAATATCCTCCCCTATGCCAACCTCAAGATGAATACCCTCAAATACGATATCATCGTATCCAAACCCGCATTCGCCATAAAGGAAGGGGTATTCTATGATAAGATCGAAGGCTTCGTTATAAAGATCGGCAAAAAGGAACGCGACGACTCCACCATCCGCAACGTCGTCATCTACGAACAGAACAACAACGGCCAGCAGGACAATATGATCGTCGCCGACTCGGGTACGATGGTCGTCAGCCCCGACAAACAATCCCTCATCTTCACCCTCCGCGACGGATCCCGCTACCAGGAGAAGATGGAACGTGGAAGCACAACCGGGTCCGAACTGATCCGCATGTCCTTCAAGACCTACAAAAAAGTGCTGGACCTTAGTTCCTTCCGGATGAACAAGACCGACGACAGCGCCTTCAAGGATAATTACCAGATGAAAAGCGTCATTCAGCTGGCGAAGATCATCGACAGCATTAAAGGGGTCGAGAACCGCTATGCCCACCAGGCCTCGCAAGGTGTCAACATGGGCATGAAATTCCCGGCCTATCTGGACACCACGGGCTGGGACGCGATCGATAAGAAACCCCTCTACTCCAAATATTTGCTTCCCATCGACAGCGTGCGGGACACACTGCGCCGGGAGTGGACCGTCGCGCTCCGCCGTCAGGACTCCACCGACCGGGTGCAGGACTCGATCCGCAAAAAACAGGATTCACAACGCCTCGCACAGGAAGCGCTCCAAAAGCAACGCAACAAGAGCAACCCCAAAGGCGGAGTCCCCGCAAATACCACTGGTCCCGCAAACACCGCAAGCGTCCCCTCACCCCTGAACCCCAATACCCCTGCCCCCGGCCAGGCCAGCCGCGTCCCAAAGACCGCCCCGGACCCGCGCTTCAGCGACCTCCTCCCCGACAGCGTCCGCCTCACCGTTATGGATAAGGCTATCAACACCATCAGCTCGGCCAAGGTCGCCCTCGTCCAGCCCGTCACCCTCTATGCCGCCGAACAGAAAACCCTTCTCCGCCACCAGGAGGCCTGGCACGAGAAGTTCACGATGGCCGTCGCCTGTATGGTCATGTTCCTTATCGGCGCGCCGCTGGGCTCCATCATCCGCAAGGGCGGCATCGGCATGCCCCTCGTCTTCGCCGTTATCTTCTTCGTCATCTTCTTCCTGCTAAATAACTTTGGCCGCAAATTCGTAGGCCAGGCCGTTATGACCCCGCTCGCCGGGATGTGGATGCCGACCTACGTGTTGACCCCGATCGGCCTCTTCCTGGTATACAAAGCCCTCAACGATTCCCAGCTGTTCAATAAGGAATTTTATTTCCGGTTGACAAAGAAAATCAGACCTTTGTTCACCTTAATCGGCAAATGGACAAGGCGAAAGAAAATATCTCCATCCAGCGTTGGGTAGCCATCATCGGTACCGCGCTTTTCTTTCTGAAACTGACCGCGTATTACCTCACGCAAAGCGTGGCCGTCCTCACCGACGCCCTCGAAAGTACGGTCAATGTCATCGCGGGCTTCATCGGTTTGTATAGCCTGCACGTCGCTGCCAAACCGCGGGATGTGGATCACCCCTACGGTCACGGCAAAGCGGAATTTCTCTCCGCCGCGGTCGAAGGCGCACTGGTGGTCATGGCCGGATTGATCATCATCTATGAAGCCATCATCGACTTCATCCATCCTCACGCCATCCAAAAGCTCGACCAGGGCATCTATCTCGTTGCCGCCACCGCCGTCGTCAATTTCGTCGTCGGCGCCGTCTGTATCTCAAAAGGCCGGCACAACAACTCGATGGCCCTGCAGGCCGGCGGCCGGCATCTCCAGTCCGACACCTATTCCACGATCGGGATCATCATCGGCCTCATCCTCATAAGATTCACCCGCTTGCCCTGGCTAGATGGGGTCGTATCCATCATCTTCGCGGGCATCATCCTCTACACCGGCTACCATATCCTCCGCAAAAGCGTCGCCGGCATCATGGACGAAGCCGACATACAGCTGCTGCAGGAAATGATCACCTATGTCAACCAACAGCGCCGGCAGAATTGGATCGATCTGCACAACCTTCGCGTCATCAAATACGGCGGTCTCCTCCACGTCGACTGCCACCTCACCGTGCCCTGGTACCTGAACGTCCTAGAAGCGCACAAAGAGGTGGAAGCCCTCACCGAGCTCATCAAATCCCGCTTCGGCGAGGCGATGGAATTCTTTGTCCACACCGACGCCTGCACCGATTTCGCCTGCCACATTTGCACTAAGGATGAATGCCCGGTCCGCAAGCATGACTTCGATGAGCGCATCGAATGGACCCTCGGCAACGTCGTCGCTAACAAACGCCACGGAAGCCCCCGCACCGGCAAAGATCAGCTCGCCCTCCAGTTCCCTGAATCCTCCCTGCGCTAAAACTGCAGGATCTGTCCTCCCGGGGCATTGGATAAGTGTACGATAGAGGCTATATTTAGCGTTTATCCCCTGGCCCCTGACTTTACCTATGAGTGAAAAAGCCCTTTTCCGCCGCTCGATCGTCTCCTTCACCTACCTCCTCTTCAGCATTGCTTTTTGGTGGAGTGGGCGAGCCGTCGCCAAATGGGTCGTTTTCGCACAGGCGATGATCGTCCTCACCGGCGTATTTCTGGCCTTTGGCGGCAAGGAACTCTTTCCCCTGAAACCGAACATCGGCCGGATGGAGAAACTCGATGACATTGGCGATCTGCGGCGGCCGGTCGGCACGCTTTTCTCCTTTATCGCGTTGTATGCATTTTTAAACGATCATCTCCTGTTTGGACTGTTGTTTTGGTTTTTGGGTTTGACCACGACCTACCCGATCGACAACCTCATCTTCGTTCAAATTACCGACGGCCACCCCGATAACTCCCTGGGTTTCGCTCTCCTCGTCCGCAGCGCAGCTGTTCTCATCGGCGTCGGGGTCGGCATCACCTACTTTTGGGGCTACTCCCCCGCCCTGACCACCTGGATGGAGGTCGCCGCCGGCCTGCTGGCACTGTCTCCCCTGTTCCTGCTGCTCAAGGGGAATCCCCAATACTCCCTCAAAAAACATTACCGCAACGCGGAAGCCCGAAGCAACGTCGACAAGGAGCTCATCCGGCAACGCTTTTTTGACCTGACGATCACCGACTACCAGATCGAATGGCTGGAATCCCACCAATACTGGCAGCAATGGGAAAAGCAGCGGGACCGGGAAAAATTCCGCGCGGAAAAGGTCGCCGAGGTCAACGCCTACGCCGAATCGATCCGGCAAAGACCGCAGCTGCAAAGCGCCGCCCAGCCGGGCACATCCATCCTCGACGAGATCGCCGCCATCTGGCGCGAAGATCCCAAAGCCCGCACACTCTTCGACGCCCTGCAGATCTGGTGCGCCAAACCAAAATCGAAAAAATTAAAAGCCGTCTACGCGCATGTGGCGGAATATCGCGCCATGATCAAACTGGCCCGGCTCCTCGCCCAGCGCAACCATCCCTGGCCGGTAGAGGCGCCCAGGGAAACCGAAGCCGCGGAGCCCACCGCCATCGACGTCAACAAACAGGCAAAGGCGCTGCCGGCCCCCATCCGCAAAGCCCTGAAGCCGGAGATAGACACTCTCCTGCAGCAGGCGCCCAATCTCTCGGCCATGTCTCAATCGAAACTGAATGACACCCGGTACTTCGAGATCATCGACTACATCATCCGGCTGGGCAAGAATCTCGAGCACTATAAGGACCTGAATGACAAGTTCAACGAACAGCGCTACCGCGACTACTTCCTCCCCTTCCTCAATGCGGTCTCGCGTGACTATACGGCGAAAGGCGAGGTCTTCAACCGGCTGGGCAAGACGGATATCCTGGTCTCCGATCACAACGGCAACAACCTTTTCATCGCCGAATGCAAACTCTGGAACGGTGAAGCCTACCTCCTCAACGGCATCGATCAGTTGCTCAACCTCTATGTCAACTGGCGCGACGAGAAGACGGCAATGATCGTCTTCAACCAATCGGTCCGTAATTTCTCCGCCCTCGTGTCCACGGCCACCTCTGCCATGGCCCGCCATCCCCTGTGCAAACAGGCCGGTGACAAAAGAGATGTCGCATCCTGGTCCTATCTCTTCCATCATCCCAACGACGCCGGCCGCACCATCCGGCTGGAGTTGATCATCTTTAATTTTACCTGACCGGCCATGAGTCTCTTCCACCTACTCCTCCGGGCTTTCCTCGCCTTCCTCTGGTTGGTGTCCATCTTTGGCTTCACCCAGGACGAGAATCCTGCCGGCGTCCTGTTTGCCGTGACCCTGACCCTTCTTTATACATTGCCCCTGCTGTATTGGCTCGGGATAAAGAAAATGAAGGTCTCGACAGTTCCTCCCTGGGATCGAACGCTGACCAGGGAAGGCTCCCTAAAATTCGGTCGCTGGACTTTTGCGGCCCTCTATACCATAATCAGCCTTAGCATCCTCACAACAGGAAGGAATGCCGCCGCTATGCCTTATATGCTGATGAGCATGACCCTGACCCTACCGCTGGACCGGATATTCTTCGCGCCAGCGGGCTCCCTTCCCGATATAAAGCCCAGGTGGCTCAATGCCTGGGTCCTCGTCTTTCGCAACGCCGGGGTTCTCCTTTGCTCCTTCAACGCGGGCCTGGAAAGCGAAAAGCATTCCCTCGTCACGCTGACGCTTGCCTGGTCCGGCCTGGCGCTGATCGCCATCCATCCCCTGGTATTGATCGGGACAAGCAAAACCCGGTCCCTCTGGCAGGCCCTGATCCGCACGCCCGAGCCCACCCCCGGCCGCAAGCCAGGCCCCGCCTCAAAAATAAAACGCGCGATCCCTCCCGGCCCCCGCATTTCCCCGATCAGACCCTGGGCCTGGGCCCCGAACGCCAACCCGGTCAAACACAAATACCGCAGCGCTGATTCCCACTCCTGGAATTGGCCCCTCCCGCCAACCGCAACTCGCTATCCCCTCGACGAGCCGGCTTTTTTCCAATTGATCACGGGCTTCCAGTCCAGCTATCTCGAGGCGAAGGACTACCACGCCCGGTTGGCCGCCCATCGCAACCCCCTGCAATACAATCGACAATTCCTAAAGGACGTAAAAGATTATATCCAGATGATCCGTAGCCGGACTCCGCTGCTGGTTCGCCAGAGCTTTCTCGGCACGTACACCACTGTAGGTTCGGTTCCCGATGAGATCAGCAAGCTCTGGCTCAGCGACCGCCACATCCGCTCGCTGTACAGGGCAACGCAGCTGTTCTGCACCCAGCCCACAAAGATGTCGCTCATGCCTTTTCGCGCCGTGGCGCCGCAGATCGCTGAGTACCGCGCCATGATCAATCTTACCAAATGGCTGGAACACTCGATAAAAAGGGCCGAAGCAGCGCAACCCTCTTCCGCGGCGGCCGTGGTGGCCTCGTCTTACAAGCCGCCTTCCCCCGCCCTCAGCGACGAGCGCTATTTCGAGATCATCGACTATATCATCCAACTCGGCAAGGAGTTCGAGAACTATACCGATCTGAACGAGAATTTCAACGAAGAACGCTACCGCACCTATTTCCTTCCCTTCCTCAACAGCGTTTCCCCCAACTATTCCGCCAAAGGCGAAGTCTTTCACCGCAAAGGCAAGACGGACATCCTCGTTTGGGATAGGTCGGGGACCAATCTCTTCATCGCCGAATGCAAGATCTGGAAAGGCGAGGCCTATCTCCTCGATGGCCTGACGCAGCTCCTGACCCGCTATGTCAACTGGCGGGACGAAAAGACCGCGCTGATCGTCTTCAACCGGGATATAAAGGACTTTACCGGCGTGATCCGCACAGCCACCACCGCGCTCTCCAACCATGCCCTCTGCCGCCAGCCGGGCCGTCAACGAACGGACTGCTCCTGGTCCTATCTCTTCCATCATCCCAGTGACCCCGCCCGCACCATCCGCCTGGAATTGATCCTGCTGAATTTTGTATAGGGAAGCCCCGTAATTTGCAAAAAAGCGTCTATGCACCGCCTTATCCACAGTTTCATCCTCTTTACAGGCATCGCCCTGTCCGTACATCTCGCGTCCGCGCAGGCCATCATCGACAAAGGCGTCAACTTCGAGCGGGACCTCTCCTGGACCCAGATCAAAGCAAAAGCCAACAGCGAACAGAAATATATTTTCGTGGATTGTTTCGCCACCTGGTGCGGCCCCTGCCGGTATATGCGCACCATCATCTTCCCGCAACAGACAACGGGCAATTTCTTCAACGACCGGTTCATCAGCGTCGAAGTACAGATGGACACCACGGCAAACGACAACGACCGCATCAAAAGCTGGTACGCCGATGCACATACCCTGAACACCCTTTATTCCATACAGGCCTATCCCACCTATCTCATCTTCGCGCCCGACGGCCGGCTCGTCCATCGCGTCATCGGCGGCCGCGAATCGGCATGGGCCTTCATCAACGTCGTCCGCGAAGCCTTCGATACGACCAAACAATATTATACCCAGCTAAAGCAGTATGACGCCGGCCGCCGCGATAGCGCCTTCCTCCGCCGCCTCACCCAAATGGCGCGTTACGACAACACCGTCGGTCCCCGGGTATTCAAGGCCTGGCTGAACACCCAGCCATCAACCCTAACCCCCACCGTCCTCGATTTCATGCAGGAATTCACCCGCACCACCGCCGATCCCGGATTCAACGTCTTCCTCCATCGGGCCCCCGAAGTAGACAACATCCTCGGACCCGGTAAGGCGGGCAGCCTCGTGATCACCACCTTGCTCCGGCAATACGTCATCCCCCAACTTCGATCCGCCGGCGAGCAGGACCCCGACTGGACCACCATCCGGCACACCATCGCCAGCCACTATCCCACCCTCGCCGCCGAAGTCACCGCCCGCGGCAAGGTCCAGTATTATCAGGGCAAGAAGGACTGGCCCCGGTTCCAGGTCGCCATCCTCGCCTATATGAAACAATATGGCGCCCACCCCACTCCCGAAGAACTGAATCAATTTGCCCATACCGTGTATGTCAACTGCCCCGATATGACCTGCGTCACCGACGCCCTCGAATGGAGCAAGCGGTCCTTCAGGGATAAACCCATCCCTAAATACATGGACACCTATGCCAACATCCTCTATAAAATGGGGAAAAAAGACGAAGCGCTGGCATGGGAACAAAAAGCCCTCGCCGGCGCCGGCGACTACGACCGGGATAACATCGAAGCGAATCTTGAGAAAATGAAAAAGGGAAGATAAACAGTACCATAAAATCCCCGAATTAGATAACTCCTTGCCGTTAGCATCCAATAGCTTTGTAGCGTCCACCCGATTCCTTACCTACAAACGGATGCGTATGTACCAGTCTATCGATAATGCAGTCGCCGCGTGCATCACTCTCACGTCGGAAGAACGTCTTGTTTTCCATTCGCTGCTTAAATTCCGGAAAGCCCGCAAACGCACCTGGCTGCTACAAGAAGGCGAGATCTGCAATTTCGAGGCCTTTATCGTAAAAGGATGTATCCGCGTGTTCTATTGCGATGACGCCGGCGCCGAGATCAACCTCCACTTCGCCATCGAAGGCGGCTGGGTCAGCGATCTCCAAAGCTTCAGCCAACAGTCGCCTTCCACCATGTTCATCGAAACGCTCGAAGACTGCGAGCTGTTCGTCCTCGACCACGCCGCCAAGACCGAACTCCTCAATCGTATTCCCCGCTTCGAACGCTTCTTCCGTCTCCACCTCCAGCACTCGCTCATCGCCCTGCAAAACCGCTGGCACGCCCTGCTGGCCCACACCGCCGAACAACGTTACAACGCCTTTCTCGATCATTACCCCGACATCGCCCGCCGCGTCACCCAGATCCAGATCGCCCGCTATATCGGCGTGTCGCCGGAATTCCTGAGCAAGATGCGGAGCCTGATGTACCGGCGGGTTGGATAAGCTATTTTACCGCATGTGTCCGCCGAAACTCCTCCGGTGTCACGCCTTCATACTTTTTAAAAAATCGGTTGAAATAACTATTATCCTGGAAATTCAGCTCATCCGCTATCTGCGCCGCCGTCATCCCCGCATTCGTCAACAGCCGCTTGGCCTCCAGCAGAACGCGGTCGCGGATGACCTCGCCCGCACTGCGGCCCAATAGATCGCGGCTCAGCACGTTGAGATGATTGGGCGTGACAAAAAGCATAGCGGCATATTCGCTGGGCAGCCGCATCGTCTTATAGTTCTGATCGAGCAGTTTGCGAAAGCTGCCCATCACCTGTTGTTTCTGCGTCACCGCGGCAGGCAACGCGGGCCTGCCGGAAGCAATCCCCGACTGCACCAACAAAAACAGTTGCACCAGCTGCGCCCGCAACAGGTCGGCCGCCGCCGATCCCCGGTAGTCCTCCGCCATCTCCTCCAGCAACCCAACCACCTTCTCACGCACCGGCCCCGTCAGCCGCACCACCGAGTCCGTCGCGTTGCCCGAAAAAAAAGAAAACCGATCCAGGTAATTCGCGTCCAGCAAAAAGCCTTTCAAAAAACCGTCGGAAAAATTCACCACATAGCCCTTCGGCACCCCCTCGAAATTCCAGCTATGCACCTGCCCCGGGGTCATAAAATACACCTGCCCCGCCTCGACGGGAAACCGCGTAAAATCGATGCTATGCGATCCTTTGCCGCTCGAAAAATAGACCAGGTGATAAAAGCTGTGCCGGTGCGCATGGTGAAGATTGGGCGAATGCCGGCCGATGTAATCATCAAAAGCCTCGATCATAAATTCCTTTGGATCAGGCGACCGCGCCGCCAGGTTAGCAATATTATAAACCGGGATCTTTTCCTTTGCCATGACAATGGCAAATTAGTCCTTTTTCAGCGTAACCAGCAGCACCGCCGTCCCCGGCAGGACCACGACGACCAAACCGAACCGGCCGGCCAGCAAGGCCCCGCAAAGACAGCCCAACAGGAACATCCCCGCCATGATCCCGATATGTTGGCTAAGGAGCAGCTTTTCCCGATCCCGCGGCCGGGCAAAAAACCCATGGATAAAAGACAGGGCCCCGGTGGTGGTGTTGCCGGTCATCACCGTGGTGACGCTCCACGTGAGTTGAGGATAGATCCGGTTGAAGGTGTTCTCCACGGCCATTGCGGCCACAATGATCATCGCGGTGGGAAAGGTCCAGTGAAAAAAGCCATTCAGGCCCGCCGCCAGCAAAAGCAGCCCCCCTTCCAGCCGGAGCAACCGCATGGGATGGGTCCCCCGGTCAGACAAAGCCGCGAGCATCGCCGCCAGCACAAACACGGGAAAGGTAAGCAGCTTGATGTAGGCACTACGATCCGCCCCATGGAGCAGATCGTAGGCCAACACGATAAAATTTCCTGTTACATGCGCGGAGAACAACTTGTCCGCCGCAACAAAGGTCGTCGCATCCGTAAAACCAGCCACAAACGTGAGCAAGAGGGTCAGTCGAACCATTTATCGAAGATAATGCTTCAGTTCGGACGCCGCATGCCGGATCAGCGATCGGGTGACGGGTTCATTAGCCATCCCATTCAACATTCCCCAGTCATGGATCGCACCATTATAGCGTACCGTGGTAACGGGTACCCCCGCGGCCTCCAGGTGACGACCATATTCTTCCCCTTCGTCCCGCAGGATATCGTTCTCGGCCACCTGGATCAAGGTCGGCGGCAGGCCCTTCAATTGTTCGACCGAAGCATTCAAAAGGGAAGCATGTGGCTCCTTCCTGGCCTCCAGATCGGTGGTATACTGATCCCACATCCATTTCATCAACGGCGTGGTGAGGAACCGGTCGGCCGCAAATTGAACATATGACTTCTGGCTGAAGGTCGCATCGGCCACCGGCCACATCATAATGAGCCCGCTGATGTTCGGCCCCTTCCTTTCCTTCGCCATCAGCCCCGTTACGCCCGTCATATTCCCGCCAACGCTATTGCCCACAACAGCCAGCTTGCTGCCATCGACGTTGATCGATTTGCCATTCTCGGCCACCCATTTCGTCGCCGCATAGATCTCATTGATCGCCTGCGGATATTGCGCTTCCGGGGAGGGGGTATAGTTGACGAAAACGGCCGCAAACCCCGATTCGACGACCAGGTCGCGAACCAGCCGCCGGTGGGTGGGATAGTCGCCCAGGATCCAGCCGCCGCCATGGATAAAGATGAATACGGGCAGGACCCCGGTGGCGCCTTCCGGCCGGACGATGTTCAGCTTGATCTTGAACCCGTCCGCCTCGATCTCCTTTTCATCCTCCTGGATCCCCGAATAATCCACGGCAAAAGCCTTTTGGGCATCGATAAGGACCTGGCGGGCAGCCAATTTCGGCAGGCTCTCGACGGGTTTTGCGCCCGGAGCATTGACGATCTTCAAAAACTCCCGCACCCCGGGGGCGAGATGCATATCGGTCTGATAGTTGGCTACTTGCGTCGGCGATGTAGTGGTGAGCGTACTCATAAGAATGAAATTAGATTGTTAGAAGATAAATCACCCCACAAAGCTAGGCCGCAACCCAAACGCCCCGAATAACCCAGTTTAAGATGTCGCCTTAACCTACATTAAGAAAAAGTAAGCCCCCAATAGGAAAAAGTTGCGTCAAAAAAGGGTGTTTTCACGTGGACCGCCGATGACGGGCCCCTCTTAATTTTACGAATGTATTTCCAAAAAGTCCTGAAAGGGATAAAACATCTGTCCGCTGAAGAAGCGGCTGGAATGATCAGGGAGGATGGCATTCGTTGCAACGCCTGGCGCCGGGCGGGAGGCATGAGCGCCTCGGACATCAGCGTCCAGTTGACCGACAACAACATCCTTTGTCATCTGAACCACTATGGCGATCCGCTCCCTGCCACCCACGCGCAGTATTCCTCCACGGAGAGTCTCACCTATGGCAACATCAGCCCCTTCATCTCGACCACGGCAGGCGCGCTCCAGCGCTTTTCGTCTCCCGGCCTCAACATTTGCTTTCCCGCATTTATCACCGCCCTGCAGTTTGCGACGGCCAACTTCACCACCCGCGGGTTTATCTTCTACGCCTACCTGATCACCCTGGGAAAAAAGGCGATCCCGCTGGTACAGTTCTCCGAGGAGGTCCGCGAGCTCCAGCTGTATCATCACTATCTGCCCTATCACCGCGAAGGAGAGGTCGTCGCCAAGATCGTGATCCCTTCGCAGCAGATAGAAAAGGGCGAGGAGTATGATGGACCCGCCGCCATCCGCGATCTGCGGACCGGTAAGATCCCTTCCCCGCTTCAAACCATCCCGAACAGCGGCTATGCCGCCCCGGACATCTATTGCAACATCCGCGAAATTGTATAACCTTGAGCGATCTTTCTTCTTTGCTGGGTCTTTCGGGGGCGACGCTGCAACGCCTGGGCGACGCCTACGAGGGTTATGCCGCGGCTTCGGGTATCGCCCTCCGCCAGGAGCAAGGTACAAAGGAGCGCGACCCGATCTGGGCCGAAAAGGAACTGCTCATGGGCAGCTGCTATGTCATCGCGGCTATCTACCGGTCCCTCCTCGACCCGGGTGCGGCAATTCCCCTGTTCGGTATCGCCGCTGGGGTCTATCGCCGCCGTGGCAACTCCTTTTGGAAGCCGCTCGCCATCTGCGGCCTCAACCGGGAATGGCTCTTCGGCCAGGAAGCCGGCCGGGTGGAAGCAAGTCCCCAGGAATTCTTCTACGAACTGCTCCGTCAATATTATCTCTTTAACAGCGGTGACGAAAATGCGCTGGGCCGGATGCTCGAACACGCGGCTACATCCCCCGCCCTGATCGCCCAATCGGTGGGGAATCCGACCGTCCGGCTACAGGAGTATATCGCCTTTATCCGCGGCGATATTGATAAGGTATATTACAAGGGCAATGCCGCCGAAGACGGCAACCGCGCCTGGGTCGCCGCGCTTCGGGTGCTGCTCCAACGGACCGCCGAACAGCTCCAGTTGGCGCAAAGCAACCGGTTCCAGTGGACGAATGAGATCGGTCTTCTCCCCTTCGAACCCGATATCCTCGCGACCCTCCTGGGATTCTGTATTCGCATCCGCAACCGCGGCGAGATCCGCGCCTTCGTCGAGGAAGAAGAGGCTCGCCACGACGGCTCGGCCCTATTCCTGGTCCGGCTGGCGCTTGGGATGATCGCCGCGTCGAGATAGCCAAACCACCACCCCCTATTCAGGCAAATCCCTATATTTGCCCCCTATGTCAACATGGAAAGAATACCAGGAAAAAAATAAAGAGCGTTTTCTAAACGAACTCCTCGAGCTTCTCCGCATCCCCTCCATCAGCGCCCGCAGCGAGCACAAAGCCGACATGCTCAAATGCGCCGAAGCAGTAAAACAACGTCTCTTGGACGCCGGCGTCGACAAAGCCGAGATCTACCCCACCGATGGCCACCCCGTCGTCTATGGAGAAAAGATCATCGACAAAAGCAAGCCCACCGTCCTGGTATATGGCCATTATGACGTACAGCCCGCCGACCCCCTCGAACTCTGGCACAGTGGTCCCTTCGAGCCAGTGATCAGGGATGGGAAGATCTTCGCCCGTGGTTCGGCCGACGACAAAGGCCAGTTCTATATGCACGTAAAGGCCTTCGAGACCATGGTCCAGACAAAGACCCTGACCACCAATATCAAATTCATCATCGAAGGGGAGGAAGAGATCGGCAGCCCCAACCTGGCAAAATTCGTCAGCGCACACAAAGACCTCCTCAAGTCCGACGTCATCCTGATCAGCGACACGGCCATGCTCAGCCTTGACACGCCGTCGATAGATATCGGGGTGCGCGGGCTCAGCTATATCGAGGTAGAGGTAACAGGACCCAACCGCGATCTCCATAGCGGCGTCTACGGCGGAGCGGTCGCCAACCCCATCACGATGCTGGCGAAAATGATCGCCTCCTGCCACGACGAGAACAATCATATCACGATCCCCGGTTTTTACGACGATGTCGTCGAAGCCACGCCCGCCGAGCGGCAGCTGATGGCAAAGGCCCCCTATAATGAGGCGGAATACAAAAAGGATCTCGGTGTAAAAGAACTATGGGGGGAGAAAGGCTACACCACCAATGAGCGGACCGGCATCCGCCCCACCCTTGAGCTCAACGGCATCTGGGGCGGCTACACCGGCGAGGGCGCCAAGACCGTGTTACCATCAAAGGCCTTCGCAAAAATTTCCGCCCGTCTCGTGCCCAATCAATCCGCAACCGTCATCACCGAAAAGCTGTTGAATTATTTTCGCAAGATCGCGCCCCCGGGCGTCACCGTCAAGGCCGAAGAACATCACGGCGGCGAGCCCTATATGACCCCGATCGACAGCAAGGCCTACAAAGCCGCCGCAAAGGCCATCGAAGCCACCTTCGGCAAGGCCCCCATCCCCGTGCGCGGCGGAGGCAGCATCCCCATCTGCTCGCTGTTCGAGCAGCATCTCGGGGTAAAGATCGTCTTCATGGGTTTCGGCCTCGACAGTGATAACCTCCACTCCCCCAACGAGAAGTTCGATCTCGCGAATTTCTATAAGGGCATCGGGACAATCCCGTACTTTCATAAATTCTTTGCGGAGGGCTAGCGGATCTTCCTCGCCTGCTCTTGCGTAAAAACCCTTTTCAAAAAAATTTTGTGGTTTAAGAATTTCACGCAACCTTTATATGTCTGAACATTCTAACAAGAACCCATTGATTGACCATAAAAGTAAGCTACCCCTCCACGTCCAGGTCGAAGAACACCTTCGCCAGCTGATCGCCATGGAGAAGTTTCGCAAAGGGGCCTTCCTCCCAAAAGAGGTCGAGCTGGCCAACCGCCTCGGCGTCTCGCGAAACACCGTCCGCCAGGCGACCAACAAACTCGAGAACGAAGGACTGATCGTCCGCAAGAAAGGGGTCGGCACGCGTGTGGCCAACAGGAAAGGGCTGATGACGGGGCTGGACCATTGGTATAGCTTTACCCAGGAGATGCAGGAGAAAGGCATCGTGGTCACCAATTTGCAGCTCAAGGTAGAATGGGTGGCGGTGAACGAGACGATCCGGACCTTTTTTAATCTGGATCCCGACAAGAAGGTGTTGAAGCTGTCGAAGCTGAAAGGCGAGGAGTCGGGCGAGCCGATCGTGTATTTCGAATCCTGGTTCCATCCGCGCATCGGCATCACGGAAAAGGACGATTTTGATCGCCCCCTCTATCCCATGCTCGAAGACCGGTATGGCATCGTGGTCCAGCGCAGCAGCGAGAACATCAGCGCACGCGCCGCGGGATCCCTGGGTCGGAAGCTCAAAGTAGAAGGCCAATTCCCGGTGCTGTTTCGCGAGCGGTTCGTATATGACGTGGGCGATCGCCCGGTGGAATACAACCTGGGTTATTACCGGAGCGATAAGTTCACCTATAGTATCGATATTAAAAAGGGAAGCGTTTAGCGTCCTATATTTTTTTGCCTGACCAAACTATGTTCAAACATACCAACAAAATATCATGTGGCGTCGACATCGGTGGCACGCATATCTCGGCCGCATTGACGCAGAACGGTACCCTCCTGCCCGAAACCTACCGCCGCTTGTCCGTCGACCCCAATAGCGATGCCGTCACCTTGCTGGACACCTGGTCGGGTTGTATCAATGCGGTCATCGCACTCGCGCCAAAAGACCAGCCGGTCTCCACGATCGGCATCGCAATGCCCGGCCCCTTCGACTATGTCAACGGGGTCTCGATGATCCGCGGCCTCAACAAGTACGAAAGCCTCTACGGCCTCAATATCCGGGAAGCCCTCCGCGAACGGATCAACGGCCAGATCAATATATGTTTTGAAAACGACGCC
>Ga0157372_10002387_pt1 | contig 20334 bp, 16 predicted proteins | sample C55metaG_FD_115307 | JGI IMG/M metagenome (GOLD analysis project Ga0157372, IMG submission 115307) | Corn rhizosphere microbial communities from Kellogg Biological Station, Michigan, USA - C5-5 metaG | ecosystem: Host-associated > Plants > Roots > Rhizosphere > Soil | place: USA: Michigan... | reverse complement strand
GTTTGGTCTGAAGCGCTGCAAATGGTACATGCGCACAGGATTGATATTTTGTTGCTGTAATCCCCGATGATTTATAAAAAATTGTCGTCCTGAGCGTAGTGAAGGATCTTATACGCTTTGATAAGATTCTTCGCTACGCTCAGAATGACAATTTGGTATAGTTAATTACTTCAAGCCTCTGGTCGGTGTTATCACCGCACCAAAAAGTTAAGTGGTGCGGTGACTAACACCGGCCACAAGCTAAATAATCAAAAGAGGGTTGTCACCCTGAGCCCGTCGAAGGGCGAGCGATGGCCTGCCTACCATGCTTCGACGGGCTCAGCATGACAATCCGCATAAAACCACCCTACTTCTCCAAAAAATCCTTCAAGCTTGTACCGGTAATATAGGTCCAGCCTTTGGCGAAGCTTTCTTTGGCGAATGATGGATTGTCTTGCGGGAAGGTTTCCAATCCGGTGTGGGTTAGGCGCAGGCGGGTTTTGTCGTCGCCGGCATCAAATAACTCGATAGATACCAGTGAATCGCCCGGATATTCTTCATAACGCCAGGTGTATGACAGTTTTTTGAAAGGAATAACTTCCTGAATAACGCAGCGGTGCCAGAAGGTCACACCCTTATCAGTACCGCTAAAACGAAAGGTAAAACCAACCTCAGGTTTAAAATCCTCCATCTGGAAATACCAGTGCTTCAGTTTTTCATTATCGGTCAATGCCTCCCAAACCTTGCTCACCGGCGAGTTATAGGTTTGTTCAATTACAAATGGTTCTTTGCTCATGATCTGTATTTTTAAGGTGATGTTTATTTGTCAGGTATTCGTCCAGTTTGCCGGTAAGGTAAGTCCACCCACCCAGGAATTTTTCACGACCAAACATTGGGCTGCCTTTTGACATTTCTTCAAGCTCGCTGTGAGTTAGCACCAACCTGGTCTGTTCGCCCTCAGGGAAGAGCGCGAAGGTAACGTGCGATTTCTGCGGAAAGCCGCTGTAGATAAACGAGTAGCTCAATTTGCTCATCGGCACAACTTCGGTAATCACACATTCGTGCACAACTTTCACGCCATTGTCATCGCCCGAAAAACTGAAGGCAAACCCGGGAGCTGCTTTAAATTCTTCCAATTTAAAGAACCATTGGTTCAGTTTGTCAATGTCTGTAAGCGCATCCCAAACCTGCCCGACGGTAGCGTCGTAGGTGCGTTCAATTACAATTACTGCGGTGTCCATAATTAAAGTTTTTAAGGTGATTATTTTGCTTGCGATTGTTGTTTCTCCTGCTCTAAAAATGCGCCCAGGGCGTCCAGTTTTTCGGTCCAGAATTTCTGGTAACGTGCGGTCCAGTCGGCCACTTGTTTTAGTTTGCCAAAGTCGGCATGACAATAACGTTCACGACCTTGCTGCGTGATGGTAACCAGTCCGCATTCGGTCAATATTTTGATATGTTTGGAAATAGCAGGTCGGCTAATCGAAAACTGATCGGCCACGTTATTTAAATTCAGTGATTGTTGGGCCAGCATCCCGATAATCTCTCTGCGGGTTGGGTCGGCAATAGCCTGGAATACATCTCGTCTCATAAAAAATCAAAATCGGCACAAAAAAGTAACCGAACGGTTACAAATATAAGTAACCATTTGGTTACGCAAAATTTTATTTGAGATTTTTTGGGGATAGGGTATTTAGCTGATCGATCTTTAAAATAGATGCCGATATCTTTAATCAGTGTCATTTCGAACGATAGTGAGAAATCTATACATAGATTAGTCACGCCTCATACTTAGCATGTGTATAGATTTCTCTCTGCGTTCGAAATGACAAGTGTCTTTGTTAGCCACTCGCACTCGTTGAAGTTTTCAACTTCGACCAGTACACACTCTCACATCACGTCATCGTGAGCGAGGTACGAGCGCGACGATCTTTGGGCCGCCTGTCGTGTAGAGATTGCTTCGTTCCTCGCAATGACGCCTTTTTTATGTGGATTTTCCATCACCTCATCGTGAGCGAGGTACGGGCATGACGATCTTTAGGCCGCCTGTCGTGTAGAGATTGCTTCGTTCCTCGCAATGACGGATTTTCTACTTGTCATGCTGAACTTGTTTATGTGCTATTAATTAAATACTAAAGCTATACACCCCGCCTACCTTTGTTGGCAGCCTATACTGAAAATCACCACCTGATTTAGACGTTTTTACGTTAGGTGCGGTAGTTTTTAGGGCATTGTCGGTACGCAATCGGCATTCGCCGCCGGCTAATGATTTGATGATCAGTTTGGTAAGCTTACTATCCTTCCATTGCATGTCGACGATCTCGAAATCGCCACGGGCCATCAGGCCTTGTACACTGCCGGTGCTCCATGCCTTTGGTAATGCGGGTAGAATTTGAATTTCGTCTGTCTGGCTTTGCAGCAGCATTTCGGCAACGCCGGCGGTGTAGCCGAAATTACCGTCAATCTGGAATGGAGGGTGCGCACATAACAAGTTGCCGTAAATACCGCCGCCATTAGTATAATTGAAGCCACTGTTACTAACGAGGGTGATAAAATTCTCAACGATGGTGTGTGCATGGTCGCCGTCCTGCAGGCGCGCCCAGAAATTCATCTTCCAGGCCATCGACCAGCCGGTTGAGATATCGCCACGGGCCAATAAACTTACTTTAGCGGCTTTAGCCAGCTCAGGCGTTTTTATGGTGCTAATCTGTCTGCCCGGATGCAAGCCAAACAAGTGTGATGCGTGGCGATGGGTATCTTTCGGGTCGTCGCGGTCGGTTTCCCACTCTTGCAGTTGCCCCCATTTGCCAATTTTTGGTTTAAGGAGATGATCTTTCAATTCGGCAATGTGATTGCGATAATCTTTGTCAATCCCCAAAATATCTGCCGATTCAATGTAATTGGTAAACAGATCATACACAATCATCTGATCATAAGTTACCCCATCCTCAGTAGGCCCATGCTCAGGCGACCAGCCCATCGGTGATACCAGCGTACCGTCAGGGCGACGTTTCAGATGATCATCCCAAAATTCAGAGATCTCCTTCAGGATAGGGTAAGCAAAATTTTTCAGATAGGCTTTGTCTTTGGTGAACGCATAATGCTCCCAGATAGCCTGTGCATACCAGGCGCTGCCCGGCGTGTTCCATAAATAACTTTCGCCGCCCATGGGGTTGCTTTCGGTACGCAGTGTCCAGCCGCGCACGCCCGGATATTGTTTTTGGGTGTTGATCTTCCTGATCTCGCGGATGGCGTTGATATGATCCAGGTAAGGGATGGCACATTCTGACAGGTTAGTCGGCTCGGCAGGCCAGTAGTTCATCTGGATGTTGATATTGGTGTGATAGTCGCCGCCCCAGGGTGGATTATTGCTTTCGTTCCAAAGCCCCTGCAGGTTAGCCGGCAGCCCGCCCTTGCGCGATGAGCTGATGAGCAGATAACGGCCGTATTGAAATATCATCGCCTCGAGCTCAGGGTCGAAAGTCTTTTTATAATTGATCAATCGCTGAACGGTTGGCAGGGCCATAGTAGCGGTAGATGTGGTACCCAAATTCAAATGTACCCGGCCATACAGGCGCTGGTAGTCGGCAATATGTCTTTGCAATAAAGTAGTGTAGGGTTTGGTGTCAGCCACCTTCAAAATACTGTCGACCTTAATCGACGGCGCTTCGCCTCGCCAATGGGTTGCGCGGCTGTTATTGAAATCTGTAGCGGCGGCCAGCAGGATAGTTACCGCGTCGGCTTTGGTGATCTTTAGTTGATCGCCTTCTTTGTCGTCAGCTTGTTTACTTAAACTACCGCCTTCCAGTTTTACTATAGCGGTTGCCTGGTATTGCATACCGTTAGAAAGTTGTCCGCTAAAAGTTAACCGGTTGCCATTGGCTGTCGCGGTATTCGGACGGGTATCGGTTAACCGTAAAATACCGGAAAGCGCGCCTTTCTTATCGGCGGTATAGCGCAGCACCATTACCTTATCCGGAAAACTGCAAAAATATTCGCGTTTGTATTTGATACCGTTTTTGGTGAAAGTGGTAGTATGCACCGATCGTTTCATGTCCAGCTCCCGGCGGTAATCGGCAGGCATATCTGTATCCGTAGCTTTATCAAAATCGAGATATAAATTACCAAAAGCCTGGTAAGCGCCACGGTCCTGCTCGTCGCCCTTCCAGAGGGTATTGTCATTAAACTGGATCTGCTCGCGGTTAATGCCACCAAAAATCATCCCCCCAATGCGGCCATTGCCGATAGGGTATGCATCCGTCATCCATGTTTTAGCCGGGCGATTGTCCCACATTTGCTGGGCCCGGGCATTGCCAATAATCGTTAATAATACAATACCGGTTAGGAATAATTTAAGGCTGGTTAGCTTCATATGTGCTGTTTATAAATGGCTATAGGCCAAAACTAATTGATTATTGCGTTCAATTAATAAGCGTTTCATTCTTTTCACTACTTGATTTTACCCTGAGCCGCGTCAGGATTTTGTTTCAGGTAGATGCGATACAATTCAAAGAAATCGGGCGCAGTAAGCAGCTCGATGTTTGGGTCGAGTTTTTTCAGCTCGGCCACTACCTGCACATACCATGTCGGGCTTTTCAGAATATTCCTGAACCAATGGAACGGCACATGGCGCGCATGTACCCTGTCATAAACCATCTGGGCGGCCACTTTAGGGTCGCTTTGATTTACATCAGCGTCCGAGCGTATAACCGGCATATTGCCATGCAGCAGCGTTAGCGGCACCTTTTGCGGCACAATACCATTCGGACTAAATGCTGCATAGGCGTCCAGCCCTTTTTGATTCAAGCCGGGCGCTTGCCCGTCAATAATGAAACCCGTTATGGTGAGCCCCCATTTTTGGTAGTAAGGTTTGTTGTGGGCTACCCAGGCATCCAGACCGTCAGGTAAACCAGATAGCGGGCGCGGCGCCTGCAACATACCCGGCATTAAGTATCCCGCCCCGTTATCCGCAGCAGCAAAATAATCATTGGCGCTGGCTGTTTCGCGGCGATAATCTAAAGCCATAGGCACGCGCTCGGCCAGCACGGGGCTGATGCACCACATCATGGGCACCTTGCCACGGTTTGGATCGTCCCACAAGGTAGGCGTAGTTTGCGATACCCATGAGGAAGCATCATAATCGCCCACATAAAAAACCACGAAGTTGCGGCCCTTGTAATCAATCTTGCCATCGGCAGTTAGGTAACCTTTTTTCTGCAATTCGGCGGGTGTAACCCAATTTTGCTTGTACTCTTTTTTAAGCGGATAGTGCTGCCAGAAAGAAGCGTTAGCCAATGCGCCATAACCAATAGCATCAGCATCTTTAAAAGCGTTAAAAGCGCTGATGATACGCGAGTATTCCCACTCTGTCGCCACATCTTCGTGTTTACCCTGCGCATGTTTGGTATACTTGAACGCCCACGGCGGGAAGCCGCCCAGATAAGCATAATCTTTACCTTTATTTTGTTTGTAGGCAGTCAGTAGTATCTCTTTCAATGTATTTACGTCGGTGCCTGCGGCTTGGGCGGGGTCGTCCGTAGCAGGCTCATCTGCCCAGGGGCTCAAATCAAAAAAGAAACCACGGCGACTGATAAAGAAATCATGATTGGATAGTGTGTGATGATTAGGATTAGTGCGAAACGGATTCTTTAACCATTGCTGATCGATGTAGTATGCGCCGTATTTGGTATTCACCTTACCCGGCTTCATGTATTTTTCCAGAAACCACAGGTACGCATCGTCTTTTGCAGAACCACTTGACGCGCGCGTAGTGCCCGGAATGGTACCCGTGCCGGTAAACATGGATGACCCATCTTTATTAACGAGACTAACGCGAACAGGGATTTTCGGTCCGCCGGTTATAATTTTTGAGTACAGGCTTTGAGAGTCGGTATCATATCGCACTACAATCAAATCCTCAACACCGGCTATGGATGAGGCAACATTGCTGGTCGCCGCCACGTTTGGGTCGTAAATTACAGCGCCCTTAATTTTATTTTTGTAGGCGGATATTAGATCGATGGCATTGTTGTACAGCACGGTATCGCGCTTGCTGAGCCACTTACCCGGCGCACGGTACTTGTTCCACCAGTAACGGTCAATATCGGCACTGCCATTCTTGATCAGGAACATGTAAAGCTGCGGAGTAGTGCGGTTAACAATGCCTTGCAATGAGGCTATAGTATGCACATAATCCCAGGCATCATTAATGGAGCGCTGGTTGCCGCGTTCAAACTTTAGGGTCCATTGCAAGTCGATCATCCCTACAGGCGGCAACTTTTTCGACTGCGCAAAGGCGCAATTAAAACTCAGCGCAAACAGCAGCAGCGCTATCGCAAACACATTCTTCTTCATGAATAAAACCTATAATTGGTGTTGGCAAATGTAATGTTTGCAACAATTATTTAATGTGGCAATTATTATGATTTGATGAATAAAATTTGTTTTTTTGACTGTGAGATAAAACAATCGCCCAACCCGGCGACCACCAAAACCAATTAAGCTATTAAACAATTTATTCATAACCATTTGATGCACGAGGCTGCACAGGGAGCATCTTGCGGCCAAATACTTTAACCAATTAAACAAATGAGTCAAAAACCAGCATTTACCGAGAAGAAATTCGTTGTTACACTTATTTTCGTCACGTCGCTGTTCCTGATGTGGGGCGTACTGCACGCCATGAGCGACGTATTGAACAAACACTTTCAAACCGTATTAAACATATCCATCGCCGATTCAGGACTGATCCAGTTCTCGGTATTCGGCGCTTATTTTATCATGAGCGTACCGGCAGGTTTATTCATGAAAAAGTATGGTTATAAACCAGGCGTCATTTTAGGTTTGTTATTGTTCGCAGCGGGTTTATTCTTGTTCGTTCCGGCAGCAAATGCGGCCTCATTCACTTTTTTCAGGATAGCGCTATTTATAGTAGGCTGCGGCATGGCTACGCTTGAAACTGTGGCCCACCCTTTCGCTGCATCATTAGGCGATCAACGCTCAAGCGACCTGCGCGTAAACTTTGCGCAAACCTTTAATGCGGTAGGTACTATTATAGGTCCGCTTATTGGTGGCTTCTTCCTGCTAAGCGGCGACACTGTAAAAAACACCGACTTAACCTCGGTTAAAACACTATACGTATCAATCGCTATAGTGGTGCTGCTTATTGCGCTGGCATTTGTGTTCTTGAAAATCCCTGCATTGTCTGATCCGCACGATGCTACAAGTTCTGACGACGCTGATGCGCTGAACGTTGATCCGGAGCCAACAAAACCATTGAGCTCTCACCGTCACTTTGTTTGGGCCTGCGCGGCGCAGTTCTTTAACGTAGCTGCACAAGGCGGTACATGGGCATTCTTTATTAATTATGGCACCAACATTATGCACTTTAGCGACACCAAAGCTGCATATTTTATGAGTTTGTTTATGGGGATGATGCTGGCAGGACGTATCGTAGGTACTTCATTGATGACCTTCATTGCTCCTAACAAATTATTGGCGACATTTGCCGCCGGCAACATCCTGATGTGTATCATTGTTGCGCAGCATCTGGGCTGGCCATCATATATTGCTTTGTTGATGATTAACTTCTTCTTCAGCATTATGTTCCCAACCATATTTAGTTTGGGATTGAAAAACCTGGGCAAACACACCCAACAGGCTTCATCATTTATTGCGATGGGCGTTGTGGGTGGTGCATTCTTCCCTTACATCATGGGCCAGATTGCTAACCATGACGTAGCTACAGCTTATTATTTACCAATTATTTGCTACGTAGTGATTTTCTTATTCGGCTTTAAATTTTATAAAGTTAAACACGCTTAAGCTTAGCTTTTGAGTATAAATATGCGAAAAGCCACCGTCTGCAGGCGGTGGCTTTTTTGTTGATCTTCAATTTATTTTCAAAAAAACAAACCTACCTATTGCATCGTACGAAATTTTTCCTATCTTTGATTTATGGAAAATGTAAAAGACGACGAAATCAAAAAAACTGAACCCACAAAGGCCGAATTGGAAATACTGCAGGTGTTATGGCAGCATGGCCCTTCAACCGTACGTTTTGTGAACGACAAACTGAATGAGCAACGCGATGTCAACTACACCTCGACCCTGAAACTCATGCAGATCATGGCCGACAAAGGCAGCCTGAAAAGAGATGAGAGCCAGATGAAGCACATTTACCATGTAGCAGAGGCTAAGGAAAAAACCCAGCACCAGTTGTTGAATCGTTTTGTAGACTCGGTTTACCAGGGGTCGGCAAGTAAGCTGGTGATGCAGCTGCTGGGCAACAAAAAAGCAAGTAAAGAAGAGCTGGACAGTATACGCAAAATGCTGGACGATATAGAAATGAACAATCAATAACATCTTAACTGAAACATCATGGCATTTTTAACCACATCGCCTGCAACAGAGCGCTTTGTTAGTGCACTTTGCAACACCTTAGTGCATTCATTATGGCAAGGCCTGATACTGGCTGCCGTAACCGGTTTAATTGTACTGTTTACGCGTAAGTACAGCGCGGTTATGCGTTATAATTTGCTGATATCGGCACTGACACTGTTTGCTATCGGTGTTGTGGTAACGTTTGCCATGCAAATGAGTGAGTTCAAATCTACGGCTACCGATGCTGTAACGACGATCAATAATGTTAGTGCAAACGCCGCAATCCAAATCGATGCCCCAACTCCTGCTCAGAATTTTACCGATAGTTTATTTAGTTATTTGAATCAACATCATAACACCATTGTAATGGTGTGGTTCCTGATCATCTGTGCCAAGAGCATTCAATTGCTTGTGGGATTGATAGGCGTGCGACGGTTAAAACATACCAAAGTAAATCAGGTAACTATAGATTGGTATAACCGATTACAACAATTAGCCGATAGCCTGAAGATTAAAAAGCGTGTTGCGTTGTTAGAATCAGGTTTGGCTAAGGTGCCTATGGTGATTGGCGCACTTAAACCGGTAATATTAATGCCGATTGGATTACTCGCTGCATTAAGCATCGAAGAAGTAGAAGCCATTCTGGTGCATGAACTGGCGCATATTAAACGCCGCGATTACCTGGTTAACCTGTTGCAAAGTTTAATGGAGATTGTCTTCTTTTTTAACCCGGCAGTGTTGTGGATCTCGCAGCTTATCAAAGCTGAAAGAGAAAACTGCTGCGACGATATGGTGTTGTCGCAAAGCAGCAATAAGGTTAGCTATATCCGTGCACTGGTTTCATGCGAGGAATACCAGGCGGCCGTACCTGCCTATGCTATGGCCTTTGTCGGAGATAAAAACAGCCTGATGAACCGCGTAAAGCGTATGGTAAGCAATCGCAATCATTCGCTTAATTTGTTTGAGAAAACCGTTTTGTCGGTGTGCCTGGTGGTTTCCGGGTTATGTATTTCGGCTTTTGGTCAAAAGGCGCAGCGGGAATATATAGCCGATACAGTTTCAAAAGTCATCGACAATATTCAACATCAAATACAAAAACCAAAAGAAACGGAGCGTTTAATTAAGGAGACAGATAAGTTAAAAGAACAAACCGAACAGCTGAACGACGATGAAGACAACCGCGCATCAGCCATAGTTGAAAATAACTTGCCTGATAAAAGTCGCAATGAGGCGGCCACTCCCGATAGCAGTAAGATGTATGTAACTGTAAATTTCAAATTGGATTCAATGAAAATTAGGATGGCCCCTATGAAGATCAAGATCAATCCAAAATTTAAACTTGATTCAATGAAAATACGCATGGCTCCTATGAAGCTTGATCCCAAATTTAAACCGGATTCGCTGAAAATACACATGGCACCCATGAAACTGAATTTGGGTAACATAAATATATCCACCAAAGTAAAATACAGGGTCGATACCAATACTTATTCAAAAAAAGAGGCTTTTGTTACCAAACCCGATGGGCAATTGTACAAACCTCAAATAAACAGGACAGCATTTGCAGTGTCCGCGCCAAAACCATCTCCATCGCCTGATACAAACAAAGAAATCCGCATAAAGATGCGACCTAAGTTTGAAATGTCGGATGCCTTATACGATGAGCATTTGATAAAAGACAAAAAGAATTATAAAGTTATCCTCAACAATAAAGAAATGGTGGTAAATGGCGTAAAACAACCTGAAGACGTCCACCAGGCTTTTCTTAAACGCTATCAAAAAAGCCCGACCGACAATGTTAATTTGACGGAATCTGTAACCAATTAAAAATAAGCGCGTCTTATAAAAAACTAACACATCACTATGAAAACATTTAAAACGGTTTTATTAACCGCCTGGGCTTGCTTTGCTCTAAATTTTGCCCTGGGGCAATCTGCGGGTTATCAAATAAGCGGCAAGGTAACCGACCATAACAGCAAGTCTGTCGACGGGGCCACGGTGAGTTTGTTGGCAGCAAAAGATTCGTCCCTGATAAAAACGTTGGTAGGCACTGCAAGTGGTAATTTTAGGTTCGATAACGTTAAAGACGGCAACTATTTTATCCGGGTTACTGCTATAGGGTTTGGCAATTACACGAGTAATGCTGTGCAGGTTAACGGTAAAGCTGTAAACTTACCTGTTATACGGTTACAATCAGCCGGCACTGCCTTGAAAGAGGTATCTGTTGCTGCGCAAAAAGACTTTGTGGAGCAAAAGATAGATCGTACAGTGGTAAACGTTAACGCGCTTATATCAAATACCGGAGCTAATGCCCTCGAGGTTTTACAAAAGGCGCCCGGTGTTATGGTCGACCAGGACGGTAATATCACCTTTAAAGGTAAAGGCGGTGTTATGGTGATGATTGATGATAAACCCACCTACCTATCGGCAGCTAATCTGGCGACCTACCTGCGCTCCTTACCCTCATCAGCCTTGGATAAAATTGAGCTGATGGATAATCCACCTGCTAAATATGATGCGGCGGGTAACGCGGGTGTTATCAATATCAAAACTAAAAAGAATACCATCAAAGGGTTCAATGCTTCATTTACCAGCGCCTACGGTATTGGCTTTTATGGCCGCTGGCGCGAGAGCCTGAATTTGAATTACCGGGTAAATAAGGTGAATATTTTTGCAAACCTCGGCTATAACAATGGCCAAAATTACCGCAAACTGGAACTTGACCGCGATTATCTTCACCCCGACGGCTCGACAAATTTTACCTTTAAGGATATTTCTATTTTCAGGCCAAAAAACAGAGGCTATAATGCCAAGGTCGGTGCCGACTTCTTTGTATCGCCAAAAACAACATGGGGTATTGTGTTTACCGGCGGTTTATATAACAATGATGATGACAGCCCGGTTTATAGCTCGTTTTATAATGTCGGCGGCGGTCTGGATTCTGCTATCAACACCCAAAACATATCGCATAATAAATTCAACAATGGCGGCATCAACGTTAATTATAGCCATAAGTTTGACACCACCGGCACCACGCTAACCTTCGATGTTGATTACATTCGGGATGTTTCAGGCAGCAAACAAACGTTCATTAACAATACGCTATATCCGGACGGAAGTCTGATCAATTCGCAAACTATTGCTAATGATCTGCCCGCGGTTATTAACATCTATGCAGCCAAAGCAGATTTTACAAAACCCTTAAAGCACGATGGCAAGTTTGAGGCGGGTGTTAAATCAAGCTATGTAAGCACCGACAATGCGGCCAATTATTTCAATGTGGTTAACGTTGTAAGCACCATCAACTACGACAATACCAATCGCTTTTTATATAAAGAGAACATTAATGCCGCTTATGTAAATTACAATCAAAGCTTTGGTCGCTTTGGTTTACAGACCGGGCTGCGTATGGAAAACACCAATGGACAGGGCCACCAGTTGGGCAATGTGCGAAAACCCGATTCACTATTTGTAAATCATTATACCAATTTGTTCCCTACGGTTTATCTATCTTATAAGTTGGATAGCGCAGGGCACAATACTTTTGTTGGGTCATACGGGCGTCGTATTGGCCGGCCGGGTTATGGGCAATTAAATCCGTTTTCAAATATTATAGATAAGTTCACTCAATTTAGAGGTAATCCTTTTTTACGACCTGAGTTTACCGACGAATATAAAGTAGGCTACAACTACAAAAGCCTGCTGAGTGTATCGTTACTTTACCGGCATACCCACGATGTGCAGGGAGAAACCATTTATCAGGACGGAATTATTTTTGTAAGCACCCCGGGCAACATAGGCTACCAGAAAAACCTGGATCTATCGGTTACCCTAAACTTACACCCTACCAAATGGTGGACAGCCAACGTTAACGGCGACCTGTTCAGAAATGCTTACAAAGGTCTTTTATATTCAGGCATGGTAAACCAGGCCGGCAATACTTTTGCGGGTAATGCCAATAACCAGTTTACGCTTGGCAAGGGTTGGAGCGCCGAGCTAAGTGGCTTCTTCAGAACCGGTAGTGTTTACGGTCAGTTTATTTCAATCCCTACCGGGATGGTTAATTCGGGCCTGCAAAAAAAGATCATGAAAGACAAGGGGTCTATCAGATTAAACGTTAACGACATGTTCAAGACATTTAGCCCGAGTGGCCGTATTACCAGCCTGGCCAATGCTAATGTTACTTATCACAACTTTGTTGATACCCGCGTAACCACGCTATCTTTTACCTATAATTTTGGTAAAGCCATCAACAATCCACAAAAGCGGCAAACAGGCAGCGCAGATAGCGAACAGGGCCGGGCCCATTAAAATGTTTTGAGTCGACGACCATCCACATAAAAAAATCCGCCGGCTACTTCACAGCAACCGGCGGATTAGTGTTTTTGAAATTATTAATCTTAGATATAACGGTTAATCAGGTTCTCCAGGTATTCCTGTTTACCACTAATTGCTTTTGGTTCGCCATTTTCAACAGCGTAAGCACGCAAATCTTCTAAAGAAAGTTTACCTTCTTCAAACTCCTTGCCCTTACCGCTATCATAAGAAGCATATCTGTCTTTACGCAGTTTTTTGTATTCTGATTTTTGCAGGATGTTGTCTGCAGTGATCAAAGCACGTGCAAAGGTATCCATACCGCCAATGTGAGCGTAGAACAGATCGGCCGGATCAGTTGAGTTTCTGCGGATCTTAGCGTCGAAGTTGATACCACCACCCTGGAAGCCGCCAGCTTCTAAAATGATCAGCATTGATTCTGTAAGCTCATTAATATCGTTAGGGAACTGGTCGGTATCCCAGCCGTTCTGCATGTCGCCACGGTTAGCGTCGATTGAACCTAACAGGCCTGAATCAGCAGCTACCTGTAACTCGTGCTGGAAAGTATGGCCCGCCAAAGTAGCGTGGTTAACTTCAATATTCAGTTTAAAATCGTTTAACAGATCATATTTCTGCAAGAAACCAAATACCGTAGCCGAATCATAATCATACTGGTGCTTGGTTGGCTCGCAAGGTTTTGGTTCGATAAAGAAAGTACCTTTAAAGCCTTGCTTACGGGCATAATCTTTAGCGGCATGCAAGAATTTAGCAAAGTGCTCCTGCTCACGTTTCATGTCAGTATTTAACAAGGTCATATAACCTTCGCGACCGCCCCAGAAAACATAGTTTTGACCGCCCAGTGCAATAGTAGCATCTAAAGCAGCTTTAACCTGCGCAGCGCCATGTGTTAACACATGAAAATCGGGGTTAGTAGCAGCACCGTTCATATAACGACGATTCGAGAACAAGTTGGCAGTACCCCAAAGCAGTTTTACGCCGCTTTCGGCTTGTTTTTGTTTAGCGTATTCAACCAGGGCAGCTAAGCGACGGTCGTTTTCAACAATGTCATTGCCATAATCAACCACGTCAACATCATGGAAACAGTAAAACGGCAGGTTCATTTTGGTCAGGAACTCAAATGCCGCGTCCATTTTGTCTTTAGCACGCTCAACCGGGTCGGCTTTTTTATCCCAGGCAAACAGGTGCGTAGGTTCGCCAAACGGATCGGCGCCGCTACCTACAAATGAATGCCAGTAGGCGCCTGCAAAACGCAGGTGTTCTTTCATGGTTTTACCTGCAACTACCCTATCAGCATCATACCAGCGAAACGCCAGCGGATTATCTGATTCTAAACCTTCGTATTTAATTTGGCCAATGCCTTTAAAAAACTCTGTTTCGCCTTGAATTACTTTCATAATTTACTTTTTATGTTATAATGATGTTATGCCAGGTTAATTGACTGGCTATAGCTTAAAATTTACTGATCAGATTTATTATTCAGGTTCGCCTAAAATAAACGATTGGCCGAAATTATATTTATTTTTTGACTTGTGCAATCGATTGCAAAATAAATTTTTATTTTTTTTTAAGTATCATTACCATCCAAAATGGACCCAAAGAAAAAAAGAGTAACAATTTATGACATTGCGCGGGTGCTAAATTTAACCGCGTCAACGGTATCGCGCTCATTAAATGGCAATTCGCGCATTAATGAAGATACCCGTAAACTGGTGGTTGCCAAAGCGCGCGAAATGAATTATCGCGCCAATAGCCTGGCTTCAAACCTGCGTAAAGGCAAGTCGCAAACTATAGGCATTATGGTGCCAAGAATAAATCAAAGCTTCTTCTCGAACGTGATTGCCGGTATTGAAAGCATCACTAACGAAGAAAACTATAACCTTATTATTTCCCAATCGAACGAGTCGCATGAAAAAGAGATCAAGGGGGTGAATACTTTGATCAATCAACATGTGGATTGCATTGTGATCTCGGTAGCTGCCGAAGGCGATAATTACCCCCATTTGCAAAACGTCATCGACCACCAGATCCAGCTGATACAATTTGACCGTGTGGTTGAAAATATTGAATCTGTTAAGGTGATCAACAATAATGAACAGGCCTCGCGTGAGGCTGTTGAGCATTTGATTGCTATGGGATATAAACGTGTAGCGTTACTGGCCGGGCCGCAGAATTTGGATATCTTCCGCGACCGTAAAGCCGGATATATTAAAGCTTTGCGCGCTAAAAAAATGCCGGTAACAGACGAATTGATCATAGAAACCGGCAGCGGTAACGAACACGATGCCGATTTTATACGCAAACTACTTACCCTGCCTGAGCCACCCGATGCTATTTTCGCTTCGCGGGATGACTTTTTGGCTTTGGGTGTTTTAGAGGTAGCTAATGACCTGGGTATAAAAGTGCCTGAGCAATTGGGTATTTGCGGTTACTCGAACGAGAACTTTACACGCATTACTACCCCATCGCTTACTACTATTGACCAATATGGCGTAGAAATGGGTAAAACCATAGCCCAAACTTATTTTGATGAGATGAATGGCCGAAATGAGGAAACGGCCGTTAAGATCAAAACCATCAGCATTAAGCCTCAGTTGATTGTAAGGGCGTCATCGCAACGCAAATAGGAAATAACAAGCCTTATTTTCTCCCATTACGTCACCGTCAGCGAGGAACGAGCATGACGATCTCTGAGCCGCCTATCGTGTAGAGATTGCTTCGCTACGCTCGCAATGACGGCTTTTTTTGGTTTTGCCTAAAAATTAACTACACCCTGATAAGCCTTTTTGGGTTGCAGATTTTGATCAAATAGCAGCGGATAATTTTTGCGGCCGCGGACAGGGAAGTTATCCAGCCATGACCCCCTATCTGACACGTTCCAGAATGTAACGCCTGTTATGTATTTCTTATACTCACGAAATACTTTGAAGGCCATGGCATACAGGTCGGCTTGTTTTTGCTCGCGCTCGGGCGTGAAACCGGCGTCTTTAACGTCCTTATCTTTGTTGGTATAAACAGACACGTCCATTTCTGTAATCTGAACCTTAAGCCCCAGCGAGCTGAATCTTTTTATACTGGTTATCAACGCATCTTCTGTTGGGTCATTGATTGACCAATGCGCCTGCAAGCCAATACCGTTTACAGGAATGCCGGCATCAATCATCCGTTTTAAAAGCTGGTACACGCGTTCTCGTTTAACCGGGTTTTCGGTTCCATACTCATTATAAAACAGTACAGCTTTCGGGTCTGCTTCATGAGCATATTGAAATGCCTTGAAAATAAAATCCTCTCCGCATATCTGGTACCACACCGAATTACGCATCGGTTGATCACCACCGTCGGCCACTGCTTCATTTACTACGTCCCAGGCATAAAGTTTGCCTTCATAGCGTTTTACAACCGTGTAGATGTGATCTTTAAGCCGGCTCAATAAAACCTCTTTGCTTACCAGCTTTCCGTCTTTGTCGTGAATGATCCAGTCGGGCGTTTCCTGGTGCCAGCATAAATTATGGCCGCGCACACGCATGTGGTGCGCCTGCGCAAAATCGACAATGGCATCAGCATTTTTCCAATTGTAAGTGTTTTCCTCGGGATGAATTGGCTTCATCTTCATAGCATTCTCAGGCGTCAGGCTATTAAATTGCGTCAGGATCAATTGTCGCTGAGCCGAATCGGTCAGGTTTCGCGGCCCAACAGCAACACCTATGGGGAAATAATCTTTATAATAGTCCTTCAAGCCTTTAACAGGCGACTGCGCATTTGCATTGACCGCTATAAAAAGCAGCGAAAAAAATAAAGTAATATTCGTTATTGACTTTCTTATCATAATTCAACCATTGCTTTAATAACACCATTTGCCGGGTCCGTCCATTTAGAAAACTCCGTAGCCACCTCATCAAATTTAACACGATGGGTGATATAATTAGCCGGATCAACCATTTTATTTTTCATGGCCCATAACACATGGTCAAAATCTTCATGTGTAGCGTTGCGGCTGCTCATTAAAGTAGCCTCACGCTTATGAAATTCAGGGTGGCTAAAACTAATCTCGCCTTTTTGTAAACCAATGAGCACGTAACGCGCTCCATGCCCCATGTATTGAAATGAGTTATTGATAGCTTTCAGGCTACCGGTAGCATCGATAACTACGGTTGGCATATCGCCGTTGGTAATTTCCTGCAGCCGGGCCATTACATCGTCGGTCAAGGCATTAATAGTGTGAGCTACTTTTAATCTGTCCTTGCAAAAAGCCAACCGCCCGTCATTAATATCCAAAGCAATGACCTTACCACCGGCAATGCGGGCAAATTCCATGGTGCCTAAGCCAATCGGTCCCGCTCCTACCACTAACACAAACTCGTCTTTTTGCACAGCGGCTCTACGCACACCGTGTGCGCCTATGGCCAATGGTTCAACCAATGCCAGTTCGTCCATGTTTAAGCCACCTGCGGGTAACAATAACCGCGTGGGCACTTCAATATATTCGGTCATGCCACCGTCGGTATGTACACCAAGCACCTTAATGTTTGAGCAACAATTGGGCTTGCCGTTCCGGCAAGCCAGACATGTCTGGCAGTTAACGTATGGGATGAGGGTCACCAGATCGCCTGCTTTAAAGTCGCCGTTACTAATTACTACCTCGGCCGCCAGCTCATGCCCTAAAACACGCGGATAATTAAAGTAAGGCTGCGTACCTTCAAACGCATGCAGGTCGGTCCCGCAAATACCAATGCGACGTACACGCAAAAGCGTATTGCCTTCGGCGGCGTCAGGCTTTGGGCGATCAATATAAACAAGCTTACCGGGTTCGTCGCAAACCAAAACTTTCATCATATCTAATAATTTGGCGTTGAATAAATTTTTGAGACGCCAAGTTAGCTGTTTTCTGCGCGATGTCAATAGAGCAGCACATCACTTTATTGGCTTTTTACTGTCGATTATATGCAAGACTAGTAAGCCCACCCAACCCTCCCCGGAAGGGAGGGCTTTAAATTTAAAAAGTCTCCCCTTCTGGGGGAGATTTAGAGGGGGTTAGCCAGTGCATTTTAAGCCCTTTTCGCTGTTTTCGTCTAAATCCATTAAATTCGCGGCATGTTAACCGTAGAGAAGATTGGTGGCACCTCAATGAGTGCGCTGCAAGATGTAATTAAAAATATCGTCCTGTTTAATCCCGACCAGGTATATGGTCGCGTGTATGTAGTTTCTGCATTCTCGGGCGTAACTAATATATTACTTGAAAATAAAAAGACCAAAGCACCAGGTGTTTACAAAAAGCTGGCTGACGGTGAAGATTATGCCACAGCCTTACTTGATGTAGCATCGCAGCTCAAAACTTTAAACGCTCAGTATGCCTCACTAGGCCTTGATCTGCAAAAAGCCGACGCCTTTATAGATGGCGAGATAGAACAGGTTTTACGTTACCTGGATAGCGCCACTACTATGCTGGCATCGGGTTATCTAAATGAAGGTATATTGTTGGCAGTACGCGAGATCTTAGCATCAATCGGCGAGAGCCACTCGGCTTATGTGCTGGCAACTATCCTGCAAAACCAAGGTGTAAATACGCATTTGATCGATCTGGCCGGGCTACATGACAGTCGCGCGATGACCATCAACGAGCGTATCAAAGATTCATTTGCAGCAATTGATTTGGCCAGCAGCGTTTGCATTGTTACCGGATATGCCAAAGGTAAAGAGGGCATTATGCGTGAGTTTGACCGCGGCTATTCAGAAGTTACTTTCAGCAAAATTGCCGAGATACTGAAACCTCAGGAAGCTATCATCCATAAAGAATACCACCTTTCAACCGCCGACCCGGGTTTGGTAGGCGTTGAAAATGTTAAACCTGTAGGCAACACCAACTATGATATCGCCGATCAGTTGGCCGACGTAGGTATGGAAGCCATCCACCCTAAAGCATCGAAGCCTTTAGAGATGGCCGGCATCCACCTGCGCATCAAAAATACTTTTGAGCCTGCACACCCGGGTACACTGATCACCAAAGAATATATCTCTGATCTGAATCGTATTGAAGTTATCACCGGTACAGACAAACAACTCATCATCGATATTTACGACCCGCTGATGACCGGCAACGTGGGTTCTGACCTTGACATTATGCAATGCTTTGCCGACCACGGCGTGAGCTACACATTCAAGACCACCAGCGCCAATAGCATCAGCATCGTGATATGGGAAAATGATTTGCAGGAAGCTTTGATCAATACCCTGAAATCAAAATTTGAGCGCGTTACTTATAAGCCTATAGCTATGGTATGTCTACTGGGTACCAACATGGGGCAATCAACCTTGTTAGCTAACGCGACTACGGCACTGGCCAAAGCCGAGATAGCGGTAATTGCAACCGGCATGGCGAGCGGACGTGTAAACATGCAGTTCGTGGTTGATCGTGAGCAGTTTAAACCTGCTATTATTGCGCTCAACAAAGCGGTTGGATAGTCTTAATAAATTAAGGTTGGCCCGGCTTATAATGATGGAACGGATAGCAAGGTTTATTTAAATATTGATTAGCGGCGTTGAACTTTATAACCCAAACCAATGTTTACATTCACGAATATGTTGCTTTGTTTATTATTCGGTCCGTTATTTAGCTTGTAGTTGTCGTCTATTCTCCAATTGCTGTCAGATACTTGCAGGTAATAGCCTACTCTTACGCCAATCGGTATTGAACGATGTATAGTATAATTGTCTACCCGCTTATCTTTAACACCAATCAGGTAATCGAATCCGCCCCCAAATTCAAACCCTGCCCGTGGATTCCACAGCGTTTTACTAGATGTTGAATTAAGCAGTTCAGACGAAAACTCTGAAGTATTTTGGGTGCGCCTGTCATCACGGATACGTAACATGGCTTGTGATAAGTTTAAACCTACAAAGGGAAACAAACGCATATCCTGATCATCGGAAACATTATATCCAACTCTTCCATAAATCTGAAATTGATTGTATTTCGCCTTGATACCGTTTGTCGTATTCGCAGCAGAAGAAGATGTGAAACTGGCACCTATACCATCTTCTACAACAAACTTTTTGTGAACATGATTCATAGACAGGTTAAGCCAATAATTATTGTCTGGTAACGACGGGATGCCATTTGCGTTAAGGATACCATTTAGTTGCCCTAATTTACTCGGGCGAAACATCCCCTGAACCTGAAAGGTGCCTGCAACATCTTTAAACGTGTTGGTTTGGGCTTTTGCAGATGCCGCAAGCATCAACATACCCGCAGAAAATAACAGTGTTCTAATCAGTTTTTTCATAGCAGTTTTTATGTGGTCTACTTATAATCTACAAGAAAGGATTTGTTTTGTTTACCAGTTATCAAAATAGTGTGCCGGTGTTTGGTAGAAGAATGGCTTCAACCACTTATGGTAGGCAACCAATTTAAAGAAACAGAGGCCGTGTAAGCTTATTTAATTGTTTTACTTGCGAACTCGCATCTTTTTACTACTTTTGCTCCCTCTCAAACGGGGGATTAGCTCAGCTGGCTAGAGCGCTTGCATGGCATGCAAGAGGTCATCGGTTCGACTCCGATATTCTCCACCAACAAAAAGCCCACTATAAAAGTGGGCTTTTTCTGTTTTTAAATACCGCCAGGGCCGCCAAAGCCACCACCTGGAGGAG
>Ga0157372_10002384_pt1 | contig 20339 bp, 14 predicted proteins | sample C55metaG_FD_115307 | JGI IMG/M metagenome (GOLD analysis project Ga0157372, IMG submission 115307) | Corn rhizosphere microbial communities from Kellogg Biological Station, Michigan, USA - C5-5 metaG | ecosystem: Host-associated > Plants > Roots > Rhizosphere > Soil | place: USA: Michigan... | reverse complement strand
TTCGCGTACGGTCTTGGTGGTGGCGGTACGGCGTTCGGCCTTGTGCAACATCTCGTGCGCCAGTTCATGCACAAGGGTTGAGAATTCCTCGGCGGAAGATTGGCCCGGAAGCAAAGCGATCTTGCCTCCGTAGCTCATGCCAAGGGCGGGGGCGATGCTCTCTTTGAACTCCAACGCGATGCCCTGAGCAATGACAAAATCCACAAGGCGGTCGCGGTACTCTCCGGCGCTGCCGGAGACGCGCTCGGAGAACTCGGGAAGCTCTTTGCCTTCGGTCTGGCTCACATTGAAGACATAAACGGCGCGGAATCCAACCAAAACGGCCTGATTTTTAGTGCGGATGTCCTTCTCGGCTTCCTCATCCTTCTTACGTCGAATCCCGATCACGGGCGCGAGAATGCGAATGCCGCGTTCAACGACATGCAGGCGCTGCCGATTAGCGTTCAGCAGATGGTCGGATCGGTGTATTTAATGTTGACGAAAGGAGGAGAGGATAAAGAAGTCTGAAAAACAGTCTTTTGTCGATTTGCCACAAAATGCCACAAACTTTTCAATGGCACCGTCACTACGTTGTTGATTCTATGGTGGGCACAGCAGGATTCGAACCTACGACTTCCACCGTGTGAAGGTGCCGATCCTGCCGCAACTTATTGACGGTAAAACCCTTTATATAAGTTGGATAAACCGGTAAAGCCGGCCAAACCGGCGGTATTTGCCACAAAAATGCCACAAAGCCAATGGCACAAACTGGGTGGGCATGGGGTGATCCGCGGGGGATCATCCCCAGCTTGGCTTTGCGGCGACTCCCCATTCAGCCCTTGAGCCCTGAGTTTCCGCCTCAAACCTTTAAAAACAAGCAGAAGTCTGGTTTAAGACGTGATGGCGCCGGACACTTCCTAAGTAAAAGGAACCGAAATCACCTCTTGTCGCTTTCCTGATTGAATTCGCAATTCGTTTGGCATCCCAGCAATCTATTCTGGTTCGCTCGCCACATCTGACAGATACTCCCTTCCCCATTCCGCCAGTCCGTCGATCAGATGCAGTGCCGCAAACCCAGCGAAGGGGAATAGCGAATACTCCACACGTCGTAATCGATCGCTGAGATCGGGTCCTGATAACTAGGCCATCCTTTTCAACTCGTGAAGATCGCTTTGAAGCTTGGATTGCGCAGCGCCATCAGAAAAGCGTGCTCACAGCTGGAGATACTGCTGCTGGCTCCTGTCCCGATGAAGTCTTTCTCAAGGGCTTGGCCAGAAGATCCAAACATATCCAACTATCAAACCCTAGAGTTGATCACGCAGTGAATTGCGCTAATTGCATGAGACGATTACAGGAATTGCGGCGCGAGGACCATTTGCGACGGAGACCACTGGTACTGACAGTCTCAATTGCCTCCTGCCTGATGGTTGCCCTCGTGTAATGAGTTGCCATAGAGCAGACGCATAGGGAGAGATGGCGGCATGACCGCAACTCCCCGAACCGTGAATCTCTGGAATGCCGGAACATTTCGCGGAGAGCAGCCTGGTAGGCTCCAGGCTGTGTTGTTGCCCGCCGCGCTAGCGAAGATAACAATCATCCTTCCCCACTACAACGAGGCGGGCGATATGACATAGCCGTGACCCGCGATAAGGAAGGTCGTGACCTCTGGCCCATGGCAACGGAGCGGCAAGCGGCACGGGAGATTGGTAAGAAGTCTCCGTCTATCTCGATTTTGCGGAAATCCCTGCCTTGGATTGTATCTTCTTTCAACGCTTAATCAGAACACACCTAACAGAACAACTTTCATTTTGGTGAGGCTCAATCGAGATCGCGCGAACGATCATGCAGAGAGGCCAGCGCTTCAGGCTTCAGCAGGTGTCGCGTCGAATGACACCATGATCTTGCTTACCTTTGCCGGATCAGCACTCCAAGCGCGCAGCACCTCCGGAACTTCGTCAAGAGTGATAATGGAACTGACGGCTTCGTCTATGGGAAACCGTTTCTCTTCGAGCATTCTGATGACTTCATGGAAATCCTCGGGCAGGGCATTTCTCGAGCCGAGAATGTCGAGCTCTTTCTGAACAAAGAGCCGGGTCTCGTATGCGACCGGCTCCTTTGCATATCCGATATAAACGACGCGTCCTGTGAATGCGACTTCTTCCACGGCGGCCTGAAATGTCTGCGGAAGTCCGATGGCCTCGATGATGACGTCGGGGCCTCTGCCGCCTGTCAGTTCGGACAGGCGATCATGCATCGAGTCTACGGTCGTGTTTATGATGTGGGCCGCACCAGCTGCCTTCGCAATACGAAGTTTTTCATCGTCGACATCGATGCCAATCGTCTTTGCACCACGATACCCCGAAGCGGCTACGGCGCCTAGACCGACGCCTCCGCACCCGATGATCGCTACGGTGTCCTCTCTTGTCACACGAGCACGCGCGACTGCGTGGAAACCAACAGTCAGTGGCTCGACCAGACAAAGGCTCTTGATTGAGAGCTTCGCAGGGAAGATTTTGTCGGCGGAAATGGTGAGATACTCTGTCATCGCGCCGTCACGTTGAACGCCAAGGGTTTGGTTGAATTCACAGGCATTAAAACGGCTACGCAGGCAAGATGGACAGTTGCCGCAACTCGTATATGGCGACAGCGTAACATCAGTCCCCGACTTCAGGGCCGCGTTATTCTCCACGTCCTCCATGAGAGTTGCAGCGACTTCGTGTCCGAGGACGCGCGGGAAGGCAATCATTGGATTTTTCCCGCGGAAGGAGTTGAGGTCGCTTCCGCATAGACCAACCATCCGGACCTTCAACAAGACTGTCTCCTGAGACGAAACTGGAACGGAGATCGATTCGATGAGCGCTAATCCGGGTTTCTTCAACACAACTGCTTTCATCTCGCTCCTTAGAGATAGTCTCAATTTGATGCCTTTTGTTTCCGAACTTCACGTCAGGCTTCACATCCTTGGAGGAGTTAGTCTACCGGTAGCGGCCCATCGATGCTCGAATCGCTCGTTTCCTCCAGTGCAGCCAACGAGAAAATATGATCCATCAGGAGCCACTTCTCACCAGGTCTACCCTGCGCTAGCGGAGCTTGATAGCGCCACATGAGCTCCTCCCATTCCTGCACCTTGGGGTTCACCGCGTCTGCTGCCGCCTTAGCTTCGAACGAAAAAGAATTACTAACCTCCATGATCATGAACAAGCGATTACCCAGCAGATAAATGTCCATTCTTTCGACACCCGCTGATAAGATGCTCTCCTTGATTTCTGGCCACACGTTCTCGTGTTGCTGTTTGTACTCCGTAATCAAATCCTCATCGTCCTTTAGGTCAAGAATCAGGCAATGGCGCTTCATCGGCATCACTCCACTTTGTGTTGTTGTTTTAGTTTCAGGATCTAGTCTAGGAACTTATTCAAAAACGATTCCAATCCTCCAATCGAAGAGCGGAGAAATTCACTTTTGTGCAAAAATGGTCTACAATCATCAATCGGATATTTGCCCTGTTAGGGCACTCTTTTACACTCTGGCTTAGTGGCATAAACTACTTTTTCAACAATACTTCTTTGGTTATCATTTCCCATCTCCTGCCATAGGACCGAAAGTTCGTCCTTCAGCAGGGGGTAGTACTAGCACGATCGAGATGCACGTATCCGCCATCGACGAAGACGTGCTGTCCCGTCGTATGAGAAGATTGCGCCGACAGAAGAAACACTGTCGCCGACGCTATCTCGCACGGCTCCGTCATTCTTCCTCCCAAGGGAATGTTCTTGACAACCGACGCAAGTCTCTCCTCCGAGTTGTCAAAAGAATTCAGCCATTTTTGGTACGCGGGAGTCCTCACCTCCGACGGCACGACCGCGTTCACCCGTATTCCATATGGCAAAAGTTCTACTGCCCATTCGCGCGTCAATGCGAGCTGAGCTCCTTTCGCAGCCGCATAGCCGGAAGTCCCACCTTGACCGGTATATGCCACCTTCGATGCAGTGTTCACGATCGCTCCTCTGCTCGCCTTCAGTGAAGGCAAGCAGAAGTGCGCCATCGAATAATAATGCCAAAGGTTTCGCTCGAGCGATGCTAAAAATGTTTCAGGTGTCCCATGCTCGAGCCCAACGCGATCATTCACGCCGATGTTGTTCACTAGTCCGTCTATCCTGCCGAATCGCTTGAGCGTCTGCGCCACCGCCACCCTGCAATCCTGAGGAGACCTCAACCACATCGGTATAAATTCAAAATTACCTTTCGCAGCTTTAAGCGTCTCAAGCGTGCACTGAGCTGCATGATCATCGTTATTGACGATCACCGGAATTGCCCCTTCTGCCGCACACGCCAACGAAATTGCGGCTCCAATCCCCACACCGCCGCCTGTCACCAGAACCACTTTGTCTTTTAACCCTAAATCCATTGTTTCTCCTAGTGCATCGTGAGTAGCAGCTCGCTATATTTCTGCTTTCGAGATATTCGACCTTACCTTCTCTGGGGAGATCATCACGATCATTGCATCTCTATTGTGCAAAACTATGTGATGGTCGCGAAGGCTCAGGTTAGTCGTTAGACTTGTAACTCGGATCCATTGCGCGCAACTGCTTTCATTAGACACAAGATTTGCTCAAACAATCGCCCCGCGGATAACGAAGACATTGGCTATGGGTGAATAATTTCGACGTGGCACTTTGATAGTTAACTGCTTGGAATCTTGTTCCCACGCTATCTTCCGTCCAGTTCCGAGTAACTCAATATCTTTTATTTTACCGACAAGAAGCGGGGTGTTCAGCGCCAGCGATTGGACTGTAATTTCGTACTGGGGTGAGCCCATCACAAACGCATAGAGGATATTATTCTTTGTCGTGAAGCGCACGTCCCTTATCGTGAGATCCTTGCGAGTCTCTTCGTTAAACCGCTTTTCTGCATCCGCAGCCGCTTGAGAATTGGGTCCTTCACCAGCTATCTTCCAGGGGCGCGTGTCGTGGATTGCCTCACTATTCACTTGCATCCACTTTGTGATCGCGTCCAAAATCTCGCGATCTTCACGGTCGAGATCCCCACTTGCCGGCAGCGGGAAATTGAGTAGAAAATTGCCATTTCGGCTCACGACGTCAACCATCATGTCTATGATCTGCTTGGGCGTCTTATACTTCATGCCAAGCTTGTAGTGCCAGTCCCCAATGCACGTCTCGCTCTCCCAAGGTCGCGGCGAAATATCGGTCAAAACACCTCTTTCGCGAGAAAGAACTCCCGTGCCGACAAGCACGTCCTCTTTGCGCTTGGATAGGTAAACGGCTTCTACCTTGTCATTAAATCGTTTTGCGCTGGTGTTATAGAGATGTGCCACGATGTTAAGACCGTATTCTTCGAAAGGAAGCGCGCCGTCGGAAGATAATAGGTCTGGTTCATAGGCACTGATAAGATCGGACATACGATCAAACCAATGTTGTTTCCACCAGACAGGGATGCCATCCTCATTCCAATCGCCGCCGCCAAAGTCTGGATATACCTGATCGGAGTCAACATAGAGATCCTTCGCTTGTGTGGCCCCGTCGTATGGAACTCCGGCCAGGGGGCCGTGCGCATCATTTCCATGCGCCACAGAAAACCATTTATACGTTATCCAGAGATGCTCACTGACGCCAAATTTTAGACCTTCGCTGCGAGCGGCTTTTGCCCAGATTCCAACAATGTCCTTTTCGGGTCCCATCTTTGCCGCATTCCATCTTTGATGCTTTGAGTTCCACATATCAAAATTGTCATGATGCACGCCCATACTCATGAAGTAACGTGCGCCTGCCTTCTTGTAAAGACTAATCAACTCTTCAGGCTGAAACTTTTCCGCCTTCCATTCGGGGATCGTGTCCTTATAACCGAATTGCGAAGGATGGCCAAAGCGCTGGACATGGTAGTCGTATTGTCGACTGCCTTGCAGGTACATATTGCGCGCGTACCAGTCGCCAGCCTCGAGGGCAGATTGCGGTCCCCAGTGCGCCCATATCCCGAATTTCGCGTTGCGAAACCACTCTGGGACCTCATAGTTACGAAGCGAGGCAAGTGTTCCCTGAAATGGGCCAGGTGCAATCGCAGGATCGGCGATAGAGAACCGCGGAGCAGTCTGTGTCAATCCCGGACTGGCAATGGCACCTGCAGAAGCGGCCAACATCCCTAAAACGTTGCGGCGCGAAATCTTAGCTTTCACTTATTCTTGTCCTTCGATGTCTCGCCTTGGCTCGATGTTACTAATTTGCATCGAGATTTCCATCTCCGCAAGACAGCGATAAGCCGTACTAATTGACATGTTTTGATGGCTACACCTTTTCGGGTGTAGCCATCGGCAATTGTTAGGTCAACGAGATTTTCAATGCGGCGCCGTAGTCCACGGATGGGTGATAATGCTTTGGCAAGGTCACTCGCAGGCCATCGGCAGTCTGCTTCCATGCGACCTTTTCCTCTGTGCCCACAAGTTGTACATGTTCAATTTTTCCAGGGTTAGTGGCTGACGCGGCGCCCAGCGATTGCACGATAAACTCGTCCGTCGGCCAGCCCAGAGCAATCGCGTAGATGACCGTGTTAGCTTTGTTGCGCGTAAACCGGATGTCCTTAGGGCTCAGTTTGCTGACGCTGTTGCCCTGAAACGAGCCGCTTTTTACCACGTTCGGCCCCTCGCCATACACTTTCCACGGCCGCGTCTCGTAGATCGCTTCGCAGTTGACCTGCATCCAGGCGGTGATCTGATCGAGGACGGCGATTTCCTTGCTATCGATGGTGCCGTCGGGCTTTCCCGGAATGTTCAGGATGAAGGTGCCATTCTTGCTTACGGTGTCAATCATCCAGTGAATCGCGTCGCGCGGCTGCAGATATCCGCCGTATTCTCCAGGCTGGTCGAACAGGCTGCGGCGGTAATGCCAATCGCCAATGCAGGTCTCCGACTGCCACGCATACGGCATGATCTGGCTAGTGAGGCCGCGCTCATAATCGGCTACAACGGCTTTGGCCAGACGATCGGGCACCATCTTTACGTTGAGAACCGCCTCCATCTTTCCGCCGCGGGTTTTCAGATTGTGGTTATAGAAATAGGAGCCGATGTTCATGCCGCCCCAACCTAACGGGAGGAGAGCATTATCGAAATAGAGAAGATCGGGATCGTGCTGATCGATCAGATCGCGAGTGCGATCGTAAAAGTTCTTCACATAAGAGATGTCAGGCAGGGCATTGTAGGGATGTTTGGCGCCGTACAGTTGCTGCGGATCGAGCCCCTGCCACCATTGACCTTTGCCCTCGGCCGCGGTGAGCCGACCATCATACGGCACGCCTGCCATGGGGCCGCTTTTATCCGCCCCATGGGATGTTTGAAACCACCACCAATTGCGAGCCTGGTGCACCGTGACGCCAAGACGCAACCCCTGCTTGCGAGCCGCGGCCGCCCAGGTGCCAACTACATCACGATGTGGGCCGATGTTCGTGGTATTCCACTGATGATGCTTGGAGTTCCACGTATCCATACCGTCATGGTGGTTGGCGACGGTAAGAAACAATCTGGCCCCGGCTTTTTTAAAGCGGTCGATCAGCGCATCCGGCTCCCAGTTGAGCAGCGTCCACTGAGGACATAACTCCTTGTATCCAACCTTCGAGGGATGACCATAGTGTTCCAGGTGAAATTTGTATTGCTCGGAACCCTGCATATACATATTTCGCGCATACCAGTCGCCGGCTTCTGGCACACACTGCGGAGTCCAGTGCGCCCAGATGCCGAACTTTGCGTCGCGATACCAGTCCGGAGCGTCGTATCCCAGCAGGGAATCCCAGACGGGCTTATAGGGACCGTCGCCGCCTAGGCCGGAAAGCGGAGAATCCATGGGCACGCCATCCCAGGAACCGCCAGGGACGGGCAAACTCGGAGCCTTGCCCCAGTCTGTGGGTTGCCATGCGGTTTCGTCGAGTTTTTCCTTTACAAGCTTTTCACCTTCCAACGCATAAAAGACTCTCCGATCCGCCGGAGTAGCGCAAAATGTTGCATAGTCTTCGGTATAGGTATCCACGCCATTGAGCGCAGGTGAATGCGTAGCTTCGCTTGTTTGCGCCACAGCAGGTACAGCCGCCGCTGCAGCCGCAGCCGCAATCAGTTTACAAAAATCCCTTCGCTCCATGAATGATTCCCCTTGAAATGCATGAGGTCTTGTTTAGCATGCTCCAGAATTGCTTTGAGTAGCATGACATGTGGCTGGAAAATGAAACGAAGACGCTGTTACTCTTCGTAAGTTCAGACGCTGACTGATACGAGGACCGCATTGCGAATGAGATGAATAACGTAAAAGAGCATAGCCCGGTCGGTGTACGACCCGGCTATGCTCATCTGACGGCGTTACAACGACGGTCCAAATATCAACTTGACCCCAAATTGAATCTGTCGGGAGTCGTTTGGCGAATTGCGGGTTGAGGTAATCGATGCAAAGTTTGAACTGTTAGGACTAAGTGTTCCTGGCTGTGCGAATTCCGGCGTATTCGTCACGTTGAACGCTTCAGCGTGGAACTCCAATATGGTACTCAACGGGGTGTGCCATTTCTTCGCAATACCCAGGTCGTCGCGATGGAAGTGCGGGCCGACGCCTTGTGCGGGGGAACCACCATATGCGGAGATATCGGTTGGCCCCTGTGCTGTCGCGGGATTGCTGAATGCCGCCGCGTTTGCCCAGTGAGTAACAGTGTGTGCTCCCGTGTAGAGTTTTGAAGTATCGACGTAAGCGTAGTTGCCGCTGCCGTTGTTGCTGCTCTTGGTCCCATTGACCGTGAACGGCTGGCCACTTTGGAAGGTAAAGATTCCATCGAGGCTCCATCCCCCAACGATTGCATCGAGTACACCCGGATGGTTCAGATGCTCTCTTCCAGCGCCAAAAGGGAGATCATAGGTAGCGGATACATGAAAGAGGTGCGCGATGTTGAATGTTTCTAGCTGTTTGTCACCTCGCATCCCAAATCCTGGGACATAGGGGCCACGGTAGCTGATTTGGGTGAAGATGCCTGGATCCGACCCGTCGCCAAGCGCCTTCGACCAGGTGTAGTTAGCGAGAAAACCCGCGCCATGGCTAAAGACTTTTTGAATTGTCGCCTGCAGCGAGTTGTAGGCGTCATTGCCCTCCATATAAACGTAGGTGTTGTTCTGCGGAAAGTCCGGATACGGCAGCAGCGAGCAGGGAGCGCCGGCAGAAGTCTGGGAAACAGTACCGCCGACAGCTACGGTGCAATCATTCGTGTGCGGTTGGATCACACCGCCAACGCGCTGAGTGAGCGCTACATTGCTGGGTACAACAATGTGTGGACGATTGCTGCCAATGTTGCCCTCGGCGTGTCTTGCAAACGTGGCGACATAACCCACCGTGTATGCGATCGACGGCGTCAGTTGGGCCTGCATGGTGAAGTTGACGCCCTGCACATAGGGAACGTGCGAGTGGTACTGAAGGCCGCGCAGGGCTACGGTACTGCCCGCTACGACGTCTGATCCGACAGGCGCGTTCAGGAAGCCCTTATCCAGCGGGCCGACAGAACCATCGGTACTTAGTGCACCATTCGTCAAGCTGGTTGAGGTAATGTTCGCCGTATAGGCAAACGGATACGCGTTGCCAATATTGGTGCCGTCACCGCGATTGTAGACCCCGGCATAGAAGATGCCGTATCCGCCGCGGAAGACGATTTTCGGTGAGGTTTGCCATGCAAAACCAATGCGGGGCGCAAGGTTCAGTGTTGGCAAGGTGCCCATCTGATGATTCGCGGTGTAGACGAGTTGAATGTTGTCCTTGGCAAGCAACGAGAGAAAAGTCGGCGAGAGCGGAATATTTTTGTGGCGATCATCAATCAAAAACTGCGCAGAGTTCTTGCCGTCGGCGGGAACAAAATTGCCGCCTCTACCTGCATGATCCTGTGCAAGTTCGAAGAATTCATACCGCAGGCCAGCAGTGATTGTCAGAGTAGAGGTTGCACGCCAGGTATCTTCCGCGTAAGCGCCACAGTACGGCTTGCGATAATCCTCCTGAGAGAGTGGAGAGGTCTGTATCTGTTGGGCTCCGCCGATGAAGGGGAATCCAGTGGGAACGGTGCTAGCGATAGGCTCGATGGCGAATTGCGCAATGCCGGTGTTGGCCGTGTTTCCAGCCGGCACGTCGGTAAACGAACCACCGAAGTTCCAATTTGAGTGCGGGAACTGAGCAGAGTAGATAGAGGTCTTCAGCCGCTCGTACTCCGCGCCAAAGCGGATGGTGTGGCGGCCCTTGTCCATGGTGACGTTATCGTTGTATTGTGTCTCCGCGCCGATCTCGTTTTGAGGAATGTTGTTATGGGTGCCAAGTTCGCTAAGACCCGAGATTTTGATCTGAACGAGGCCGCCATTGGGAGCATTGTCGAAAGCTACGCCAGGAATGCCATACTTCGCGTTGAGACCACTCTGGTTTGCGAAGAACTGTTCTCGGGGACTGTGGATGCGGCTGTAACCCACGCGAAACTCATTCACCATATGGGGCGAGAAGACATGGGTCTCTCCCAAGGCAAGGCTGAGAACCTTATCGGTCTCGCTACCGGACTGTGAACTTTGTGCGCCAATGGCGTATCCAGGCATGGGAGCGGGAACGACCCTCGGGTTATTCGAGTAGCTGCCACGAGCAAACGCCTGATCTCTTGCCGAAAAATTTTGATCGATTCTAGCGTCAAACGCGTCGAGATTGTTGGTCAATGATGGCGTACTGATGTAGTTACTGTTGATGTTGGTGCCGTTATTGGGAGCGGGAAATAGGTTCAGCAGTTTGGCCGCAATAGGCGAGAGGCGATTTAGCGGAACAATATTGCCCGCAAATGGGTCGCGTACCGATCCATTCCCCTTTGCCACAAGTCCCGTGACTGGATCCACCTGGCCCGCCGTAGTTGGCCGCGTCGTTGCGGGATCAAAAACAGTTCCGATTGGAGTCACACGTCCGAGCTGGTCAGTCTGAGTGCCTTTCTGATTGGCAATAAGGTCGGTGTAGTCGGTATAGCCGGAAGAGCGTTCGAGTGCCGTCGGAACGCTGCTGACATAAGCCACTCCCTGGGCACTGCGGGTGCCTTGGTAGTCCACGAAAAAGAAAGTCTTGTCACGCCAGATCGGGCCACCTAACGTTGCGCCAAACTGGTTGCGGCGGAACGCAGGCTTTGGCTTCTTGGCATGATCCAGAAACCAGTCGTTGGCATCGAACACATCGTTGCGCAAATAGTCCCAGACATCACCATAAAATCGGTTCTGGCCGGACTTTAGAACTGCATTGACCACGGCGCCACCGCCGCGGCCAAACTCTGCCGAGTAGTTTGTCGTCTGGATCTTGAACTGGTCGATCGCATCGGGCGGCGGCAAAACAGTGAACGCGTTGCCATTGCCGAAGTCAACGGTTGTATTGTTGTTCTCAATACCATCCAGCAGATAGTTGTTGAACTGCGACATCGTGCCGTTTGCGACGAATGATCCGCTCAGACCAAGGCCGCGAGTCTCCACCACCGTTGTTGTCACTCCGGCCTCAAGCTGCGCGAGCAACGTAAAGTTACGTCCGTTCAATGGGAGAGCGTTGATCTCGTGCGATTCGAAGACCTGACCAACGGATGCATCCTGTGTCTGCAGTAGCGGCGCAGCCGTGGTTACAACAACAGATTCGCTCGTCTTGCCAACCTTGAGGCTGAGATCAACGACCAGTGTCTGCTGCACATTCAGCTTCAGGTGTTCGCGCTGGATGACCCCAAAACCCGGGGCCTTGGCGGACACAGTATATAGTCCGACACGCATTGGGCTGAAAGTGAAAAGGCCACTCCCATTCACGGATTCAGTCTGTACCAGGCCCGTTCCTTCATTGGTCACGGTAACTGCGGCATGCACTATCCTAGCGCCTCCGGAATCGCTCACGGTGCCTTGAATCGTTCCTGTATCCACCTGCGCCTGCAGTGTAAGAGAAGTGGCCAGCAACAGAAATCCGGAAACCAGCCCAGTTAGAACAGAAGCATTCTTCAGAAAACTGTTAAATTTCCTCACGCTCAATGATTGGATGAACACCCGAACAGAAACGTTTATTTTTCGCATTCAATGATCTCCTAAAAACTCAAACTTGTCCGGGAACGGGAATGTTCGCGGGGGCAACAGCGATGTCTTACGTTGACGAGAAGTATATGGAGGACAGTTGCCAATGTCAACGAAAACTTTATCGATAACTGCACCCTGTATTTTTAGCCTTTTTGCAAGGAAAACTCACGTGATCGCGAATGGATGGCAAGCGAGCAATCTTGTGAGTAAGGACCCTGAATGCCTTAGGCCTTGATGCCCTGCACTGCAAGAGTTCCTTTGGATGATGGACCTGCCGTGAGTAGATGCTGATCACGTTTTTCACATAAACCCGGAGCAGGTTGGTTACTCCTGTCATTTCATGGCTAATAAATGCTCTACGCGAGAAATATTTTACGGCCGCTGCGAAATCGATGAAGGGTTGATATTGTTTCGGCAATTCCACAGACAAGCTCTCAGCGGTTTTGTTTGCACTGAGTTTTTCGTCCGTACCAAGCAACTCGTGGTGCGTCGAACGGATGCTTGACGCCGTAGAGCGGTTGCGGATCAGGCCCTTGCCGCTGACTTTTGCAATAAACTAAGGGTCAGATCGCCATAATACGAAAGGTCTACCTCCTGACCAGTCTTATATGCACTAGGGGAAGTTTGGAACCACCACCAATTCGAGCCGGATGTATAGTTACGCCGAACCGAATTCCCTGCTTGCGAGCGGCAGCAGCCCAAGTCCCGACGTCCCTGTGCGGGCCGACAGCTCCTGCATTCTATGACTGGCGTCTTGAGTTCCACGTATCGAACTATCGTGATGATCAGCAAACGCCATAAATAGTCTCGCACTCACTCTCTCGTACCGCGAAATCAACTCATCCGGCTCCCGATTGAGCAGGATCCACTGAGCGCAGAGGTCCTTGTAGCCGAATCTGGAAAGACTTCCATAGTGCTCTTCATGATGTCTGTACTGTTCCGAACCCTCCATATACATGTTGCGTGCGTACCAGCCCCTGCTTCCGGAACGCACTGCGGATTCCAGTGGGCCCAGATGCCGAACTTGGCGTCCTGATACCACTCCGGAGTGTCGTATTGAAGCAACGAAACCCACGTATGCTTGTATGGGCGCTTGCGCTTCACGAAGGGCAGATCGGGTACTTCTTTTTTCGCATCGGGTTGAAATGTAGAAGTTAGATCACCCGCAACAACGCGGCGCCATTCAGTGATATTTGTCTCTCGAACCGTTTTTCCAAATTTACCAGCGAAAGCTTTTCAAGGAACTGCATGTTGGAAGTGTGATCAAACACTTTGCGAATTTACCCACCCCCCGTGTCCATGGCGACGCAATCACCATCGGCACGCGGTAGCCCATTCCCACGGGAGCCCCGCCCGCATCCTCGGGCGGCACGCCCTCGCGACTTTCCTGATCCTGGAGGACATAATCGACCCCAGTATCCAGGCCCTTGGACGAGAACCCACTCTCCCGTCGGTGCGGGTTTGCTGCTACAAACGGCGGCACATGGTCGAAATAACCAATCGTTCTCATCGAACGTCGGGATGAATATCGCCTTCCGCCATACGTCGGGATTCTTCGTAAGAATATTCATAACCTCCGAGACATACCACGCGCCATACCATGGCGCACTGGGATGTGAAGAAAACTGTTGCGGAGGCGCCAAATAAGAGACGGTTGGTAACAGTCCATTCTCAACATCTTTACGAAATTGGCAGAGGATGTCGCCCTTCGGAACAATAAAGGCTCGCTCCACGTCGCCATCCTGATAGGTGATGGTTTCCAAATCCAGAAACTGCGGATCATTTTTATTGGTGACAAACGCCTTCTCGTGCAGTAGCTGCTCACGTCGAGAAAGGCGGGAGAACCCGCCCTGTTCCAACACCGCTTGATCTCTCTCGACCTCTTTGATCAGAGCGCGCTTTTCGCCAATGGCGGCTAGTATCGAGTGCCGGGCACTACTCTCTTTTGGCAGTGATGCCAGCGTTTTAGTTAACAAGCCGATTTCATTGGAGAGCTTCGCGAGCAGGCTACGATTGAAACTTGCATGGCGAGATGCGAGGTGCGCGTTGTACTGTGCTACATATTCCAGCGGATTAAGCCCCATGCTTCCAAGCCATGAAATCTCCTCCTGGGTCAGTCCTCCGTTGGCCATCAAGTCGTTTTGGTAGACCTTCCAGGAGATCCCATTTGCCTCCATACTTTCAGGAAAGGTATCCCAGGTTGCCAAGGGTTTCCGGCCGAGTTCCATATCCGGATTGCGAATATAGGCCTTCGAGTTTTCAATCTGTTCTGCCCGTATGGATCCGCTCCAAAACATCAGCCGATTTGGCGTGGTACTCGTCATCGCACTGCAAAAGTGCTGATCACAGACCGTAAACCCATCGGCAAGGTCGTAGTAAAGGGAAGATCTTCGCGGGTGTAGTGCCCCATAGTCATCGGAATGTGCGCATATTGCTGGCTTCCAGGACGCTTGCTGTCAATCCAATTGTTTATATCGACCTTCATTCCACGCATCTACCTGGCTCTCCCGGGAATGTGGAAGAGCACTCATCCAGGTTGCCTTCGTGTATTTAATGTCAAGCCGAAAAGGAGTGTAGGTTTCACCTGCTTTGTTACTCTGCAACCAGACAGAATTACCGTTCGGCTGTCGAATGGCGCGAGGATCATCGAATCCTCGCACACCTCGCAACGATCCGAAACAATGATCGAAAGAACGGTTCTCCTGCATCAAGATGACGACATGCTCCGCATCAAGATACGTTGTTTCGGGCACAGGTGGAATGGCATACGCACGTGCTACGGCATCCGAAAACATGCCCGTGGTACCTGTCGCGCCCGCTAGCATGATCGCTTTCTTCAGACAATCTCGTCTGGTGTCCACGGCTTTCCTTTCTAGTTTGCTTAGTTGGTCAAAGCCTTATACCATCGAAACCCTCGATCGAGTTGTTGTGTATAAGGATCATTCGCGTCATATATCTTCTTCGTAGCAGTGGATCTAAATCGGCTAAGGCTTGCGAGAGTATCATATTTATCGTTTACTTTATGGTATATTCGTTTGACCTGAAATGTTTTGAGCAACACAAGAAGAGCCTACCCCATTGAAAAATCGGAGAACCAATCTGCAGGCCCATGTTTTGGAATTGTCCAGTTCGATGGGACGGCGAGCTCTCATACAAGGCGATTATAAATAAATATTTGGATAAACGATAAAGTAATGATTGACACCTGAAGCAACATGCGCTTAATATAGTTTCTACTGAGCCCACTGCTGTTCGATAGCAGCTTTCTTATTCACTGAGCCTGCCGGGCAGGAACTGTCTTCGATAGGGGCGTGTCCACGGAGATGACTAGTTCTACATAACCGTGCGGCACTGTTCGATAATTCGAGCTGCAGCGGATCAACTAATGGGCTACCCAAGTCGGACTATATCCACTAAATTGAAACTTTATCGGATCGATTGAATGGGCCTACTGGATACTGCTACCTGGGTTTGGTCGCAGTATCCAGTATTTCCTTCTGACAAGCTCGGATTGTTGCCTTAATCCATACATATCGAAACAGTAAACGATAATAAGACGCTAATCCTGCTAGGCTATAGCAGATAACAGTAGTGATATTTAAGAGATATGCTCAATCACAAAAATCTTCAGTGTGGGACGAAACCAGAGGAATATAGCAATCGAGATATAGTGAAATGACCAATAGATTGAAGACCTGTAAGCCAGATCAGTTCGGCGCTAGTTCCTATATCGACCTAGCCCATAACCGTCCACAAACACTCCCAACTGGGTATTCAAGGAAATAAGTATGCCGGTAACTATGAAGGACATTGCACGTGACCTTGGTGTTTCCGTGGTTACTGTGTCGAAGGTTTTGCGAAATCATGACGATATTAGTCGGAAGACGCGAGAACTTGTGCTCCAACGATCACGCGAGTTGGGCTACATCCCAAACCTGACAGCTCGGAGCCTTGTCACCGGCCGCAGTTCTCTTGTAGGTCTTCTTGTACCCGATCTTATTCACCCATTTTTTGCTGAGGTCGCGAGGTCATTGGCTGCCGCTCTCCGAGAGCATGGACTATACCTTTTGATCTGCTCCTCAGAGGGAGATCCTCAATTAGAGCGAGAACAACTTCAACACCTAATCAGTCGCAGACTGGATGCTATTGTAGTGGCCTCAGTAGGCGGAGATGATGTAATCCTAGAATCCATTAGCGCTTCCGGTACACCCCTTATACTGCTTGATCGCCAAACCTCCATACGCAACGCACACTTCGTGGGAGTGAATGACCTGGTTGTAGGAACAATGGCAACAGAACATCTCATAAGTGTTGGCTGTAGGCGAATAGCACATCTTCGCGGACCAGAGAACTCGGTAGGTATAAAACGTTTTGAAGGTTATAAACGCGCTTTGCAGAAGGCTGGACTACCCTACCGTCCGGAATTGGTTTCCGAGATCTCCTCAGGTGACGTGGATAGCAAGACCCAAGGCATGGAGGAAACTGCGCGGATGATCTCGCGCACTCCGCGGCCTGACGGTTTTTTTTGCTTCAGCGACCCTATGGCGATAGGTGCAATCAACTGTTTGCTGGAGGCAAAGATTTCCATCCCAAAACAAATTGCTGTCATTGGCTGCGGTAATCTTCATTATGATGAATCTCTGCGGGTTCCTCTCTCAAGCGTCGATCAGAAGAGTGTGGTAATCGGAGAGCGTGCAGCGCAAATCATTCTCAACCATGTGATCCGGAAGAAGGATGAGGAACCGTTTCTTGCATCTTCAGAGATGGAGCATGTTGTACTTCGACCTAAACTTATCGTTCGAGAGTCGACAAGCAGGTAACCAGCGTGGAAGGTGGCTTGTGATCCAACTGTTGTTCTCCCACAGGAAAAGGAAAGTCTTCTCAATACGCTGAAGGAGCGAATTCGCTCAGCATGACTGCGAGCCTCACGTTCAGTCAACAGCGAGTTGATTCGCTCTCGCTGTAGCTTGCCACATTACCTACTCTCTGAATGCGATAGCGGTGATTCCCTCTGTCGTTGCCCGTTGACACACGGCGTGCATCCACTCTTAGTCTTCCAGGTTGGCTATTTGTCCAACCCTTCAAAAGGTCTAATTGGCCCAAAAGCGCAACACTACCGTCATTAGGTTATTGTTTGGGGGAATATTTGTCGTAGATCTTCCATCAGGCGATCTGGCAACTTCCTGGAAATCAATTCCTTAGAAAGCCCTTATCACAGCTCGTCATACCCCTTATTCAACTTCGCCACCCTTGAGATCCCGACGAATAAGAACATGGACTTTATCGGCGGCGCGAAGGGACACTACCAGATTGCCGAAGCCATCCTCGGTTCGGACAAAAGGCATGCGCGACATACTGTCCGAGCCGTGTTGGGCGACTTCTGACATAAGAGCCTTACCCTCTGCATGAAGACAACAGCGCCGAAGCTCCCAACGGAAATCGGCGAAAAAGAGCAAAGGAACGAAGAAAATCCCTGGACAGCGTTGAAGAAATCTCTAAGTAGGTCGCGCCTTCCATTCCCGCGCGATATCCAGTCAGCAAAGACTCAGCCCCCTCATACAAAGACCGAACATAACGCCTCACTTGACTGTGCTCATAAACATGACTAATGTTTGTGGCCGTAGCATCTCACTCGTTTTTTTGCGGTCATCGTTAACTGTATCGATGTTTATGGACCAAAAACCAGCTAAAGTGAAACCCGGGAGAGCGAACGGCGCTCTCAACAGCGGAGGGTGGCGAGTACCGACAACATCAACTTTTATCGACCTGAACCAGTGCAAACCTGACTACCTGAAGGTCATTGGGCACCACAACACGACGAGCCGGCGTTGTCTGATGACCGGATCTTTAAGAATCCTCATACACAGCAGGATTGTTCGATGCTTTGCGACTTCTTAGAAGAAAACTCACCATAATTCAATAAAGGAGATTTACTTTTGAGACATAAATGCTGCCTACGTTGTAATGGACTTATTAAGCCCATGCGGCTATTCGGTATATTTGCGACGCTCTTGTTCGCCTTATCCATCAACACGCACGCGCAAATTGTTGTGCCTTCATCTTTCCCTACCATTTATTGGGGAGGGATATTCACCAACACTTCAGCGTGGCCTTCAGGAAATCCGAACACTCCTCCATTGACAATCATGAATAGCCTTCGCGTGACAGGTGGGTCGAGTTGGATTTACGTTGAACTCCAGCGTGGCGGGGCCATTACGAACACAAGCTATTGGAATTGGTCCGCGATTGACCTTTTCTCTGGTGTAGGCGCCCACGATCTGCTCTACACTTTTCTGAATGTTCCAACCTGGGCTAATGGAGGCGGCGCTAGAGGCATTCCTCCGACCGACATTAATACCTCTGCGACGTGCCAGACTCCCTTGGCTGGAACGGTGACGACCGATTGCCAATTTAAAGAATTTGTTACGGGCTTGATGCAGCACACTTGCGGTGTTACATCCCAACCCGGTTCACCGCTGGTAGGTCAGTGCAAGATTAAGAACTTTGAATCCTGGAATGAATTCAACGAGGATGGATACTGGCATGGCACCTATAGCGATCTGGCGAAGATGGCTGAGGACGCCGCGCATATCGTTCGTCTTTATTGCGGTGACTGCCTGTTTGGAGCTGGCAGTACCAGCGGCGGTGGCAAGGGCTATAGCCCGCTAAATACCACTCCTTATTACGATCTGGCGCTCGAAGCATTTCTGACCTCCTGGAAAGCCAGCACCGAGCCTGCGCCTGATTTTATAAGCTGGCATCCATATCCGGTCAGAAGTAAGGATGCTGCCGGTAACCCACTTACTCCAGTTCCATTTCCCGAAACAAACGTCTCCGGTGACGGTCTCGGCACTGGGGGCGACTATGGCGACGCATCATGCACCACCGCCAATACTGGAAGCGAAACTGCCAACATTTATTGCGGCGACTCCATTGACAAACAGTCCTCCACAATCGTGGGTCTCACTCAAACTGCAACCTATGGTGTAAGCGGAAAGCCTGTTTGGGCGACCGAGGGTGGGTATGGAGAGACTGCCGATCTGCAGAACAGCGACAATAATGATTCAAATGTTTTACCCAGTCCATGTGCGCATGCCCCGTGTGTGCAGGATCAGTTGAGAGGAGGATATGTAGCTCGCTGGCTTGTGGATATCAAATGGCGAGGCGTTCAGCGCGCCTATTACTACTCATGGGACGATCCATGCTGGGGAGCTGAATATCTTGAAGATAATTATTCTGGAGGGACCCAGGTTCCCAATCATAGTTGCACCTATCTTGGACACACTGAGACTTATTCCGCTGGATATCTCAATCAGTCCGGCCAAGCGTGGGAATCTGTTCAGGCATGGCTGAATGGAGCCACGCGGCCCATCTGTACCACAACTAGTGCTGGTACAGGATATATTTATACCTGCACTTTAACTAGAACCAGTCCCAGTAATTACCATGCTGTGATCGTCTGGTATACCGGATGGCTTGGGACAACAAGCTTTACTCCATCGCCGCCTACTGGAGAGCATTACACCCAGTACCGGAATTTATGGGGCACGGAGACCTCTTACTCCAGCGGATCGATCACGATTAACCACGATCCCATTATCTTCGAAGGAACAACCTAAAACCTGAACAGCAGAGGGCTATCCATATAATATGGATAGCCCTCTACCTATTTGCGCGTAAGCAGTTCGTTTAATCGACCTTTTTATCTTACTCGAAACTTCACTTGCGTGGCGGGAGTAGCTTTAGCTTCCCGTCTTTGCGCCCGCCTTAGCCGCTTGCGGAATCTCCATTAAGCTGGCGTCCTTCATCTCGGAAATCGCCTCATCGTACCGTCCCGCCATTGAGTTCACCTTGATCGTCCTCATGTCCTCTCGTATCTTCATCTCATCTTTCAGGTAGCTGATGCAGCTCTGCTAGTCGTGTCCCCACATTATCCTTCCACGGATTGTACAGCCCGTACAACACAGCAGCCCGAGCCGCGGCTGGAGCAGCTTCCCAATCTCACCCGTAAACTGTTGGGGCGTCGGAAGGATTTCGCAGTTGTAGAACGTAGCGTCGCTGATACCATGCTCCCAGCACAGATCCGCGGTGTTCACCCCAGCTTCATCCTTCCGGATTCCCGATTCCGATGATTTGCCTGGCTGAGTCTTCTGAGGCAGGCTAGAGTACCGGCTGCCCTTGCCAAATATCAACAGGAACAGTCATGCGAACCGGACGCGAAAGGCGACACCGATAGAGGAGGATGCTGGGCGGCTGTCCGGTGGCGTGATTTGCAGTGCATGTTCTGCCT
>Ga0157372_10002382_pt1 | contig 20342 bp, 16 predicted proteins | sample C55metaG_FD_115307 | JGI IMG/M metagenome (GOLD analysis project Ga0157372, IMG submission 115307) | Corn rhizosphere microbial communities from Kellogg Biological Station, Michigan, USA - C5-5 metaG | ecosystem: Host-associated > Plants > Roots > Rhizosphere > Soil | place: USA: Michigan... | reverse complement strand
GCGCTCGAGCACTACGATTTTTCCGACACCGACATTTGCCTCATGTCGGCGGGCGGTTCGGTCTCGAAGGACTGGTCGCCGAAGATCGCCGCGCAAGGCTGCGTCGTGATCGACAATTCTTCGGCCTGGCGATACGACGCCGACATTCCGCTCGTGGTGCCGGAAGTGAATCCGGAGGCGGCGGCAGGCTTCACCAAGAAGAACATCATTGCGAACCCCAACTGCTCGACGATCCAGCTGGTCGTCGCGCTGAAGCCCTTGCACGAAAAGGCGGGCGTGAAGCGCGTGGTCGTCGCGACCTATCAGTCGGTGTCGGGCGCGGGCAAGGATGCGATGGACGAATTGTTCTCGCAGACGCGCGCGGTTTATGGCGTTTCCACCGCGGAAGAACCGAAGAAATTCACCAAGCGCATTGCCTTCAACGTCATCCCGCATATCGACGTCTTCATGGACGACGGCTCCACCAAGGAAGAGTGGAAGATGGTGCAGGAGACGAAAAAGATTCTCGATCCGAAGATCGACCTCGTCGCGACCTGCGCGCGCGTGCCGGTGTTCATCGGCCACGCCGAAGCCGTGCATGTCGAGTTCGAAAAACCGATCTCGGTCGACGAAGCGCGCGAAACGCTCAGGAACGCGCCGGGCGTCTTGGTCGTCGACAAGCGCGAGGACGGCGGCTACATCACGCCGTTCGAAGCGGCGGGCGAGGACGCGACTTACGTCTCGCGCATCCGGCAGGATCCGACGATCAAGAACGGGCTCGCTTTCTGGTGCGTCTCCGACAATCTGCGGAAGGGCGCTGCGCTCAACACCATCCAGATCGCGGAAGTCTTGGTGAACCGGAAGCTTCTAGCCCCGAAGAAGAAGGCGGCTTGAGCGCGAAATTCTCACTCGACAGTTTACCGGCGGCGATCAGGCCGCCGGTTTCGTTTTCGGCCTATCTCGAGGTTCCGGCAAAAGGCGTGCAGATTTACGCTCGCGGGAAAAACGACGAGGGCGAGATTGCGTGGCTTCATAAAGGCCCGGAAGCGGAGCTTTTCGACGCGCAAGGAAAACCTTTCGGTAGGCATTACGGCGGGCCTTCATGGGAAGCGCCGGATGGCGGCAAGGTAGTCGGCGCTCTGAAAGCGAGCGCAGCCGCACCGAACACCGCCGACATTCCTTGGCTTCTTCTCGATATCAAAGCGCGTGAAGGCGAAGGTGTGTTCACGCAGGCAAAAGCGATCCTGCGCGTTCATACCAGAGGCGGTGCCGCGCCCTCGCCGGACACAACGGAGGGAAGCGTCGTGCGCGTTCCCTACGAGGCGCTATATCTTTTCTTGAAATAAGCCGCCCAAGCGCGGCTTGGCACATCTATGTCACAAAGCTAGTTTGTCCCGGAATTCACGGGGCTTTCATGCATCAAACGATCCGTCCGCGCCGCAGCGCTCTTTATATGCCGGGTTCGAATGCGCGCGCGCTGGAAAAGGCGCGCTCGCTGCCCGCCGACGTCATCATTATCGATCTTGAGGACGCGGTGGCGCCGGAAGCAAAGTCCGCCGCGCGCGAACAGGCCTGCAGCGCGATCAAGGCAAAAGGCTTTGGCTCGCGCGAAGTGGTGCTGCGCACGAATGGCCTCGACACGCCGTGGGCGCTGGATGACCTTGCCGCCGCGATGGCGGCGCAGCCCGACGCGGTGCTCATTCCGAAAGTTTCTTCCGTCGAGCAATTGCAGGCGATCGGCAACAAGCTCGCGCGCGCGTCGCGGTCGCTGCAGGTCTGGGCGATGATCGAGACGCCGCAGGCGATCCTGAACATCGCTTCGGTCGCGGCGGCGGCGAAGGATGCGAGCACGCGGCTTTCGGTGCTCGTGCTTGGCACCAACGATATCGCGAAGGAAACCCGCGCGCATTTCGTGCCGGGGCGCTTGCCCATGCTGGCAGCGCTTTCGCAGGTGATCCTTGCGGCACGGGCGCACGGCCTCGATGTGCTCGACGGCGTCTATAACGACATCAAGGATATCGAGGGCTTCAAGCGCGAATGCGAGGACGGGCGCGATCTCGGCTTTGACGGCAAGACGCTCGTGCATCCGACGCAGGTTGAGCCTTGCAACGAGGCTTTTTCGCCTTCCGCGGCGGAAATCGCTGCGGCGAAAAAAATCGTCGATGCCTTTGCGCTTCCCGAGAACAAAGGGAAAGGCGTGATTTCGCTCGACGGCAGGATGGTCGAGATGATGCATGCCGATATCGCCGCGCGCACGGTGGCGCTTGGCGAGGCGATCAAGGCGAAGGCTTGAATATGAGCGGTACGAATAACAGTGGTGGAAATTTCTTCGAAGATTTCAAACTCGGCCAGGTGATCCGGCACGCGACGCCGCGCACGGTTACGATCGGCGATGTCGCGCTTTACAACGGGCTCTTCGGGCCGCGGTTCGCGGTGCAATCCGCAGACACTTTCGCGAAGAAGATCGGCTATCCGCGCGCGCCGGTTGACGATCTGCTCGTATTTCACATCGTGTTCGGCAAGACGGTGCCGGATATTTCGCTGAATGCGGTTGCCAATCTCGGCTATGCCGATTGCCGTTTTCTCGCGCCGGTTTATCCGGGCGACACGCTCACCGCGACTTCAGAAGTCATCGGATTGCGCGAAAATTCCAACAAGCAATCGGGCGTCGTCTATGTGCGCTCGAAGGGGTTCAACCAAAAGGGCAAGGTTGTTCTCGATTACGTGCGCTGGGTGATGGTCCGAAAGCGCAGCGACGCGGCGGCCGTGCCCGAGACGAAAGTGCCTTCGCTCGCCGATCATGTGGATGTGAAGTCGCTCGGCGCGGCCGTGCCTAAGCTAAAGCTCAGCGCCTACGATGACGCACTTGCGGGCAGCAGCAAACATTTCAAAAACCATAAACCGGGCGAGAAGATCGATCATCGCGACGGCATGACGGTGGAAGAGGCCGAGCATCAGATCGCGACGCGGCTTTATCAGAACACCGCGCGCGTGCACTTCGACCAGTTTCACGGCACTCAGGGCCGCTTTGGCCGCCGCCTGATCTATGGCGGGCATGTGATTTCGCTTGCGCGCGCGCTTTCCTTCAACGGGCTGGAGAATGCCTTTCATATCGCGGCGATCAATGGCGGGCGTCATGTCGCGCCGTTATTCGCCGGCTGCACGGTGTTCGCGTGGACGCAAGTTCTGGAGTGCCGCGAGATTCCGAAGCGAAAGGACATCGGCGCGCTACGGCTGCGCACGATCGCGACGAAGGACAAACCCTGCAGCGATTTTCCGCTGAAGACCGGCGAGGACTACGATCCCGCCGTCATTCTTGATCTGGATTATTGGGCGGTTATCGCCCGCTGATCATCGCGCGCCGATGGCGGCGCGCTGCTCGGCCGCCGGAATGCTCGCGGTGAGTGAGAGATCGTAGTGCTTGAAGAAGGCCCAGACTTCTTCCGCCGCATCGATATCGTGATTGCGCATGCCGAGCATCTGCAGGCCCATCGGGGTCACGCGGCCCGAGCCGATCGAGGGAGATTGATGCCCGCCGCCGTTGACGCGGAAAAGAACGACCGCGGACTGATCGCGGCAATTCTTCCAATAGATCAGCGTGACCGATGTGCCGCCGAAAGAACCGCGGCCCGGCACCGGCGCTTCCGAAGGCTTCTCGCAGCCGTTGAGTTTTGCGAACAGTTTCGCCGTCTGCGTCACCGGCAGAAGCGACATGCTGCCTCCGAGGCCGTTGCCGAAGAACGGCACGATCATGTCGGCGGTGCCGTTGATCATCAGCAGCGGAACGCTGCGCGAAGGTTTGCAGCTATTCACATAATAGCCGGGCACCGTTGCGCTCAAGGTCGCAAAAGCTGCGAAGAGTTCGGGCCGTTCGCAAGCCATGCGGTAGACCATATAGCCGCCATTCGAGAGGCCCATCAGATAAACACGCGAAGGATCGGCGAATCTTTTTTCGACCAGCGTTTCGACGAGTTTCGACAAAAATTCCACGTCGTCGGAAGGCGGCGACCAGAAGGTCATGCGGAGCTGCGGCGCGCGTCCGTCCTTCCAGGCGTTGCCGAGGCCGTGCGGATAGATGACGACGAAGCCCTCGCGGTCGGCGACCTGGTTGAGGCCGAGATATTCGTTCATGCCTTCTTCGGATTGCAGCATGCCGTGCAGCGCGATCACGATCGGCACGGGTGTACCCGGCTGCCAGCCCGGCGGCGTGTGCACGAGATAATTGCGGCTTTGGCCGCCGCTCATCAGCGTGTGCATTTCGTCCGCGCGCGCGGAGAGCGAGATTGCGGCGAGCAGCAGGAGGGCGAGGGTGAAAATTCCGAGGAATTTGCCTTGCTTCATTTGCACGGGCTCAAGAATTTCGTTGCCGGGGTTAGAGCCGCGAAATCCGACGGTTTTAAGAACCGTGACCGCACAAGGATTCCCCCGACAAACCCCCGCCAACACATTAGTTCTTTGATTCGTTAACAGAAACTAAAGCCCCGGAATCCGGGGCTCAATTGCGGCGGATTGGAGTGCTGCGGCACCTGGCCTCATGCTTCGAGACGCCGCGCTTCCGTTCTCGGGTTTACCCGAGATCGGATTAATATCCGCAAGTCGGCTGTAGCCGACTTGGGTGGCGGCTCCTCAGCAATGAGGGTTGATGTTCGAGTTCAAGGTGTATCGAGCCTCATCCTGAGGAGCGGCACATGAAATGTGCCGCGTCTCGAAGGATGGGCAGACACTGATGGCTCACGATGTAGCGCGCAGATGTTCAACCAGTTGCCGCGCATAGGGCGGAAGATTCTGCAGGTTGCGGACGCAGATCTTGAGATCGCGCGTCGCCCAGGAATCGGTGAGTTCGACCGCGGCAATCGCCATCGAGCGCGCCGAACGGCGGGCGGTGGTTTCCGGCACGATGCCGATGCCGACGCTGCATTCGACGAGCCGGCAGACCGCGTCGAAACTCCGCAGCTGCACGCGCAATTTAATCGGCTTTCCCGCTTGCGCAGCCTTGCTCGTGAGGAATCGTTGCAGTGCGCTTGCGCGATCAAGGCCGACGAAATCGTGGTCGAGCACTTCGGCAAAGCCGATTTTGTCGCGGCCCGCAAAAGGATGATTTTTCGCGACCACGAGCACAAAACGGTCGTTGTGGAAGGGAAATGTCTGCAAACTGCCGGTTTCGACGGTGCCGGCGACGATGCCGATATCGGCGCCGCCCTCTGCAATCAGGCCGACGATCTCGTCGGAAAGCCGCTCTTCTAAATCCACGCTGACGTGCGGGTGGATCGAGAGAAACGAGCTCAACGCCTCCGGCAGAAACTCGGTCATGGCATTGGTGTTCGAGAGAAAGTGGATTTGCCCGGCGGCGCCGCCGGCATAGGCGCCGAGATCCTCTTTCAGCCGCTCGGCCTGCGCGAGCATGGTGCGCGCATGCTGGAGAAGTGTCCGGCCCGCCGGCGTCGGAGTCACGCCTTGCCGCTTGCGGATGAGGAGCGTTGCGCCCACCGCTTCTTCCATATTGCGGATGCGGGTGCTCGCGGCGGCGAGGGCGAGATGCGAACGCTCCGCGCCGTGGGTGATGCTGCCCGCTTCCACCACGTCGCGAAATAAAGCCAGATCGACCAGATCGAAGCGCATGACGGCTTCCTTCGCCCCTTACGAAGGGAGGCTATGCCGATTACTGATTGCGGTCTAGTTTTTGGGGCCTTATTTCGTTTTACACGAAGTACCAAAAGACAGCCGCTTGGGCGTTGAAGCCTGCCCATGCCGCGCCGAAACTTGAGTTCGCGGATTCGCGGAGATCCTTCATGGCCGACGCCAAATTCCAGCGCCCGATCTCGCCGCATCTTTCCATCTACCGCCTCTCGCCGACGATGGTGATGTCGATCGTGCACCGGATCACCGGGGCCGCACTTTATTTCGGGACGCTTCTTCTGGCGCTGTGGCTTTTGGCGGTTTCCGGCTCGGTGAGCCAGTTCGATTTCGCAAGCCGCTTTTTCGGCTCGTGGTTCGGGCAGTTCATTCTGCTCGGTTACACCTGGGCGCTTCTCCACCACATGCTCGGCGGCATCCGCCATCTGATCTGGGACACGGGCGCGGGGTTCGAGCCGAAAGAGCGGCAATTCCTCGCGGTCGCGACGCTTATCGGTTCGGTCGTGCTCACCGCGATCGTGTGGGCGCTCGCTTATATGTTGAGAGGCTGACGATGAAGACCCCGCTCGGCCGCGTTCGCGGATTGGGATCGGCGCATGCCGGAACCGGACATTTCTGGCTGCAGCGGCTGACCGCGGTTGCGAACATCGTGCTCGTCACGGCGTTCCTGATCATCATCATTGCGCTCGCGGGCAGCGGTCACGCCACGATCGTGGCGAAGCTCAACAATCCGTTCGTCGCGATCCTCATTCTCGCGGCCTTTCTCTCGGTGCTCACGCACATGCGGATCGGGATGCAGGTCATCATCGAGGATTACGTGCACACCGACGTGCGCAAGATCGCGCTCCTGATGGCGAACACGTTTTACACCTTCGCGGTTGGGCTGATCGCGATTTATGCGGTGCTGAAAATCAACTTCGGTCTTTAACGATGAATGTGAATCCGAAAATCCCGTCGCCGGCCGTAAGCGGCAAGGCCTATCCGATCACCGATCACGCCTATGACGTGATCGTCGTCGGCGCGGGCGGCTCGGGGCTGCGCGCGGTGATCGGCTGCGCGGAAGCGAACTTGCGCACGGCTTGCATCACCAAAGTTTTTCCGACGCGCTCGCATACGGTCGCGGCGCAAGGCGGCATCGCGGCTTCGCTCGGCAATATGGGCGAGGACGACTGGCGCTGGCACATGTACGACACCGTGAAAGGTTCGGACTGGCTCGGCGATCAGGATGCGATCGAATATCTTTGCCGCCATGCGCCGGCCGCGGTGTACGAACTCGAACATTGGGGCCTGCCATTCTCGCGCACGGAAGACGGCAAGATTTATCAGCGCCCCTTCGGCGGCATGACCACGCATTTCGGCAAGGGCACGGCGCAACGCACTTGCGCCGCCGCCGACCGTACGGGCCACGCGATGCTGCACACGATGTATGGCGCAGCGCTTAAGCATAACGCCGAGTTCTTCGTCGAATATTTCGCGATCGACCTCATCATGGACAACGAAGGCCGCTCCCGCGGCGTCGTTGCACTGAAATTAGATGACGGCACGGTGCATCGCTTCACGGCGCAGGCGACGATTCTCGCGACCGGCGGCTATGGCCGCGCGTATTTCTCCTGCACCTCGGCGCATACCTGCACCGGCGACGGCGGCGGCATGGTGCTGCGCGCGGGCCTGCCGCTGCAGGATATGGAATTCGTGCAGTTCCATCCGACCGGCGTTTACGGCGCGGGCGTTCTCATCACCGAAGGCGCGCGCGGCGAGGGCGGTTATCTCACCAACGCCGAAGGCGAGCGCTTCATGGAGCGCTATGCGCCTTCCGCCAAGGATCTCGCCTCGCGCGACGTCGTTTCACGCGCGATGACGATGGAAATTCACGAAGGTCGCGGCGTCGGCAAGGAGAAGGATCACATCTTCCTTCACCTCGATCACATCGATCCCGCGATCCTGCACGAAAGGCTGCCGGGGATTTCCGAAAGCGCGCGCATTTTCGCGGGTGTCGATCTTTCGAAGGAGCCGATCCCGGTGACACCGACCGTCCACTACAACATGGGCGGCATCCCGACGAATTTCCATGGCGAGGCGATGACCAAGGGCAAAGGCAACGATGACGTGCCGGTGCCAGGATTGATGGCGATCGGCGAAGCGGCTTGCGTGTCGGTGCACGGCGCGAACCGGCTCGGCTCGAATTCGCTGATCGATCTCGTTGTGTTCGGCCGCGCGGCGGGATTGCGATGCGCCGAAGTAGTGCACCCCGGCGAGCGGCAGCCGGAATTGCCATCGGATTCCGCCGAGCGGGCGCTCTCGCGGCTCGATCACTTCCGTTACGCCAAAGGTTCGACACCGACCGCCGATCTGCGCCTGAAGATGCAGAAGACGATGCAGGCGAATTGCGCGGTCTTCCGCACGGGCGAAGTGCTCGCGAAGGGCTCGAAGCTGATGCACGAGGTTCATGCGGGCATGAAGGATATCCGCGTCACCGACCGCTCGCTGGTGTGGAATTCCGACCTCGTGGAGACGCTCGAGCTCGACAATCTGATCGGGCAGGCGATTGTCACCGTCGACTCGGCGGTGAACCGCGAGGAGTCGCGCGGCGCGCATGCGCGCGAGGATTTCCCCGAGCGCGACGACAAGAACTGGATGAAGCACACGCTGTCGTGGATCGACGCGGCGGGCAAAGTGACGCTCGATTATCGCGACGTGCACAACTACACACTCACCAACGACGTGCAATATATCGAGCCGAAGAAACGGGTTTACTGATGGTCGAACTGACGCTTCCGAAAAATTCGAAAGTGACCGAGGGAAAGGTCTGGCCGAAGTCCGCGGGCGCGAAGCGCGTGACCGAATTCCACGTTTATCGCTGGGATCCCGACACCGGCGAAAACCCTCGCATGGACACCTATTTCGTCGACCGTGACGATTGCGGGCCGATGCTTCTCGACGCGATCATCTGGATCAAGAACAAGATCGATCCGACGCTCACCTTCCGCCGCTCCTGCCGCGAAGGCGTTTGCGGCTCCTGCGCGATGAATATCGACGGGCTGAACACGCTCGCCTGCACGCGCGGCATCGACGAAGTGAAGGCGCCGGTGAAAGTCTATCCGCTGCCACATCAACAGGTGGTGAAGGATCTCGTGCCTGATCTCACCAATTTCTACGCGCAACACGCGCTGATCGAGCCGTGGCTGCACACCGAGACGCCCGCGCCGGACGGCGAGTGGAAGCAGAGCCGGACCGACCGCGCCAAGCTCGACGGGCTTTACGAATGCATCATGTGCGCGTGCTGCTCGACGGCGTGCCCCAGCTATTGGTGGAACAGCGACCGTTACCTTGGCCCGGCGGCGCTCTTGCACGCGCAACGCTGGATCATCGATTCGCGCGACGAGGCGGCGGGCGGCCGGCTCGACCAGCTCGAAGATCCGTTCCGGCTCTATCGCTGCCACACGATCATGAATTGCTCGAACACTTGCCCGAAGGGTCTTAATCCCGCGAAGGCAATCGCCGAGATCAAAAAGAAAATGGTCGAGCGGCAGCTCTGAAAATGAAAAGGCCGCGTACCGATTGACGGCACGCGGCCAAGAAATCACTCAACAGGATTCAAATAAAGCTAGCGCTTCGACTTCCGCTTGGTTTTGCGTTTGGTCTTCTTCGCCGCTTTCTTCTTACCCTTTTTCGCTTTTCTCATGATGTTCCTCTTGGTTGATTTCTTTCGGAGTTTCCGCCGGCGGCTTTGCATAGCCGCCGCGGTCTTCGTTGCTGGAGTCGGTTGCGCCGGCTAAGCCGGAGTCATTCCGCTGACTCCACACCTGGCGTCGTCGGCAACGCGAATTTCGATCTTACGATCGCCGTTCGATTTGTCGCCGCTCTTCGACATCATCGTCTCCGATGAAACGCTCAGCGAATCACTTATCACGCAGAAACGCACAATTTTCCACTAAAAACTTAGGAGAAACGCTTTCGCGAAAGCGAATCGCGTGCGCCACGATCACGCCGCGCGCAAGAACTTGCTCTGCGCATCCAACATCGCGCGCGAAAAACCGAGTCCGTCGGCGACGAATTCGCGAAACAGCGACAGCGGATCGGGCCGCGCGTTGGTGATTTCGGCGACGACATCGCCCGCTTCGAACTTCAGATCGGCGCGATATTTGCGCGCGATCGCCTGCATCGGATGATTGTGCGAGAGACAATTCATGAATAGTTTTTTGACGCCGCGATTGCGCGCGGCGAGAATCGTGCGACCCATGAGCGCGGAGCCCACACCGTTGTTTTGAAACGGTTTTTCGATGCTGAACGCGGCTTCCGCCGCGCGCGGCGCGAGCGTTTGAAAGCCTCTGAGCTCGCCGCAGCCGCGCAGAATTCCGTCGACGAAATATCCGTGCACGACCGAATCCGTGCCGAGCGCGCGCGCGGAATATTGCTCGATGAAGTAGTCGGTGACCGGCGTGCCGAAGCGGTTCGCGCGGCTCTCGGAATCGAGCCGCAGCAAATGCTCGCGGAAGCTCTCGGTCTCACCCGGCCAGAGCTTGCGGATCGTCCCGGGTGTTTCGTGATCGTGTTTCATGGCTTACCGTTTCAGTTATCAACAGCCATATGGCGATTTTACGTTTTATATCAATGTATTGCCGCTATGCAGCATCCGCATGACAAGAGCGGGATGATTGTCGAAATATGCATGGAGCCGCAATTTTCCACTTATCTTCAATGACTTGCTGCAAGATTGCTGCGTCCAGCGCTTGATCGCCTGCACCTCGCCCGCTAAGGCGAAAGAACAAGTCACGGGGTGCACTCCGCATGTCGGCGATCGCCGAGCGCTACGCGGCTGAAGTAGCGGCCGGAAAGATCGAATCAGATCCCGGACAGGAAAACGCGATCCGAAAATTTGCGAGGCTGGAGCGCGAGCTTGCCGAATATCGCCCGGCGCAGAAATCCGGCGCGCTCGGCTGGCTGATGGCGCGAAAAAATCCACCGCCGCCGCGCGGGCTTTATGTTTGGGGCGATGTCGGCCGCGGCAAGACGATGCTGATGGATCTATTTTTCTCGGACGTGCCGGTCGGGCGCAAGCGGCGCGTGCATTTTCACGAATTCATGGTGGAAGTGCATGCGCGCATCCAGGAGTTCCGCCACAAGATCAAATACGGCGAAGTGAAAGAGGGCGACCCGCTGCAAATGACGGCGGCTGCCATCGCAAACGAAGTGACGCTTTTGTGCTTCGACGAATTCATCGTCACCGACATTGCCGACGCGATGATCCTGGGGCGGCTATTCGAGAAATTGTTCGCGGCGGGGCTCGTGATGGTCGCGACCTCGAACGTGCCGCCTTCCGATCTCTACAAGGACGGATTGAACCGCACGCTGTTCGTGCCGTTCATTCATCTTCTCGAACAAAAACTCGAAGTCGTGGAACTGCAATCGCGCACCGATTTCCGGATGGAAAAACTCGCGGGCGTGAAGAGCTGGCACGTTCCCGCCGACAGAAAAGCGAGGCAAGCGATCAACCGCGCATGGAAACAGCTTGCGCCGGATGGCGGCGCGCCGGCCGAGCTGCCGCTGCTCGGGCGCGGCATTCATGTTCCGTGCGCGGGCGGAGGTGCGGCGCGTTTTTCGTTCGAGGATCTTTGTGTGAAACCACTGGGCGCCACCGACTTCGTCAAAATCGCGCGCGCGTTTCATACGCTCGTCGTCGAAAACATTCCGGTGATGTCGCAGGAGCGGAAGAACGAGGCGAAACGCTTTATTCTTCTGATCGATACGCTCTACGACAATGCCGTGAAGCTCATCGCGTCCGCCGCCGCCGAGCCCGACGCGCTTTATCAAGGCAGCGAAGGCTTCGAGACCTTCGAATTCCACCGCACCGCTTCGCGTCTGATGGAAATGCGTTCCGAAAGTTATCTCGCGCTTCCGCACGGACGCCGCGACACGCATGGCGGCGCGGGCGGCATGGGTGGCATCGTCGAGACGTAAGCGCCTGCGTCATAAGATTTAGCGTGTAACGCTTGAGCGCTTGATGCAAACGAGTTAGAGCCTAGGCCCATCTATGGCCCTCGCGGGCATTCTCAGGCGGAATCTCCATCATGGCGCGCAACAAAATCGCTCTCGTCGGTGCAGGCCAAATCGGCGGCACTCTCGCTCTCCTCGCAGGCCTCAAGGACCTTGGCGACATCGTTCTCTTCGACGTCGCCGAAGGCATGCCGCAAGGAAAAGCGCTCGACATCGCCGAAGCGTCGCCGGTGGAGGATTTCGACGCGCGCGTCACGGGTGTGAATTCCTACGAGGGCATCGAAGGCGCGGATGTCGTGGTGGTCACCGCCGGCGTGCCGCGGAAACCGGGCATGAGCCGCGACGATCTCCTTGGCATCAATTTGAAAGTGATGCAGCAGGTCGGCGCGGGCATTTCCAAATATGCGCCAAAGGCGTTTGTCATCTGTATCACGAATCCGCTGGACGCGATGGTGTGGGCGCTGCAGAAGGCTTGCGGCCTGCCGAAGAACATGGTGGTCGGCATGGCGGGCGTTTTGGACTCAGCGCGCTTTCGCCACTTCCTTGCGGACGAATTCAAAGTTTCAGTCGAAGACGTGACAGCTTTCGTCCTCGGCGGCCATGGCGACACGATGGTGCCGCTCGTCCGCTACTCGACGGTCGCGGGCATTCCGCTCCCCGATCTCGTGAAGATGGGCTGGACGACAGACGCGCGCATCGAGGCGATCGTGCAGCGGACGCGCGACGGCGGCGCCGAAATCGTGAACCTCTTGAAGACCGGCTCGGCGTTTTACGCGCCGGCTTCGTCGGCGATCGCGATGGCGGAGAGCTATCTCAAGGACAAAAAGCGCGTGCTGCCTTGCGCCGCCTTCCTCAACGGCGAATACGGCGTGAAGGGTCTTTATGTCGGCGCCCCGGTGGTGATCGGCGCCAAGGGCGTCGAGCGGATCGTCGAGATCAAGCTCGACAAGCCCGAGCAGGCGATGTTCGACAAGTCGGTAGGTGCGGTGCAGGGCCTGGTCGATGCCTGCATCAAGATCGCGCCCGACTTCGGCAAGTAGGGCAAAGAATCCCCTCGCGGAATTCGCTCGTTTGTGCAAAGCAGCAAAGCGATTTTCGCCGCACGACGAAACATACGGACGTGATTGCGAAATCACGTCCGTAATGTATAAGCGTGTAATAATGTATAATTAGCTCGTCCGACTCCGGGCTGAGCGAGGGGAGCGTCCATGAATATCCACGAATATCAGGGGAAGGCCGTATTGCGCGAATTCGGCGCGCCGGTGCCGCGCGGCATCGCGGCCTTCTCGCCCGAAGAAGCGGTGAAAGCCGCGAATGAACTCGGCGGTTCGCTCTGGGTGGTGAAGGCCCAGATTCATGCCGGTGGCCGCGGCAAGGCCGGCGGCGTCAAGGTCGTGAAATCCGTCGACGACGTGAAGAACGAAGCGAAGCGCATGCTCGGCTCGACGCTCGTCACGCACCAGACCGGCCCCGCCGGCAAGGAAGTGGGCCGCGTCTATATCGAAGAGGGCGCGGCGATCGCGAAAGAATTTTATCTCTCGCTCCTCGTCGATCGCGAATCCTCGCGCGTCGCTTTCGTCGTTTCGACCGAAGGCGGCATGGACATCGAGAAGGTCGCCCACGACACGCCGGAAAAGATCGTTACCTTCTCGGTCGATCCCGCGACTGGCATCCAGCCGCATCATGGCCGCCGCGTTGCCGCAGCGCTCGGACTTTCAGGCGATCTCTCGAAGCAGGCGGTGGAACTCGCGAACAAGCTCTATACGGCCTTCGTCGCGAAGGACATGAGCCTTCTCGAAATCAATCCGCTGATCGTCACCAAGGACAACAAGATCGTCTGCCTCGACGCCAAGGTCGGCTTCGACGACAACGCGCTGTTCCGTCACCCCGACGTGGTCGCGCTCCGCGACGTCAGCGAGGAAGACCCGAAGGAAGTCGAGGCGTCGAAATACGACCTCAACTACATCGCGCTCGACGGCACGATCGGCTGCATGGTGAACGGGGCGGGCCTCGCGATGGCCACCATGGACATCATCAAGCTCTATGGTGCGTCCCCGGCGAACTTCCTCGACGTCGGCGGCGGTGCGACGAAAGAAAAAGTATCGGCAGCGTTCAAGATCATCACGTCTGACCCGAAGGTGAAAGGCATTCTGGTCAACATCTTCGGCGGCATCATGCGCTGCGACGTGATCGCGGAAGGCGTGGTGGCGGCGGTGAAGGAAGTCGGCCTCAAGGTGCCGCTCGTCGTGCGCCTCGAGGGCACCAACGTCGAACTCGGCAAGAAGATCATTAAGGAATCGGGCCTTAACGTCGTTTCGGCCGACGATCTCGACGATGCCGCGCAGAAAATCGTGAACGCCGTGAAGGGGTCCAAGTAATGTCGATCCTCGTCAACAAAAATACGAAAGTCATCTGCCAGGGTTTCACCGGCAAGAACGGCACGTTCCATTCCGAGCAGGCGATCAAGTACGGCACCAAGATGGTCGGCGGCGTCGCGCCCGGCAAAGGCGGCCAGACGCATTTGAACCTGCCGGTGTTCGACACGGTCGCGGAGGCGCGCAAGAAGACCGGCGCCGACGCGAGCGTCGTCTATGTTCCGCCGGTGGGCGCGGCCGACGCGATCTGCGAAGCCGTCGACGCGGAAGTTCCGCTCATCGTCTGCATCACCGAGGGCATTCCGGTCGCCGACATGGTGCGGGTGAAGCGCTCGCTCTCCGGCTCGAAGTCGCGGCTCCTCGGGCCGAACTGCCCGGGCATCATCACTTCGGAAGAGTGCAAGATCGGCATCATGCCGGGGCACATCCACAAGAAGGGAAAAGTCGGGATCGTTTCAAGATCCGGAACGCTCACTTATGAGGCAGTGTTTCAAACGACGGCAGAGGGTCTCGGCCAGACGACCTGCGTCGGCATCGGCGGCGACCCGGTGAAAGGCACCGAATTCATCGACGTTTTGGAATTGTTCCTCGGCGACAAGGACACCGAAGCCCTCATTATGATCGGCGAAATCGGCGGTTCGGCCGAAGAAGACGCGTCGCAATTCCTGAAGGATGAGGCCAAACGCGGGAGGAAAAAGCCGATTGTAGGCTTCATTGCGGGACGGACCGCCCCTCCGGGCCGCCGCATGGGCCACGCCGGAGCCATCATTTCGGGCGGAAAAGGCGACGCAGAATCGAAGATCGCCGCCATGGAAGGGGCCGGCATTAAGATGTCGCCGTCGCCCGCCCGGCTCGGCAAGACACTCGCCGAAGTGCTTAAACGGTGAGTGTAATAATTTAGATCACGCCTGATATAATTCCGATTCTCGATTTAAGGGGTGACGCGCTCGCGCGTCACCCTTATATGCATTGCCGAACCCGCACTCGGTATGCGCGCACCTGAGCCGGGCAAAGCAAGCCAGGTCATGCCCATGTCGAAGAATTCGGATACCGACGTCTTTCTCAAGACCTCCTTCCTATACGGAGGCAACGCCACCTATCTCGAAGATCTGCAATCGAAATTCGAACAGGATCCGGCGTCGGTCGACAGCGCATGGCGCTCATTCTTCGCCGGCCTGAAGGAAGAGCGCGGCGACGCCATCAAGAACGCGCGCGGCGCTTCCTGGAAGCAGCCGCACTGGCCGGTGCCGATGAACGGCGAGCTCGTCTCGGCGCTCGATGGCAACTGGATCGAAGTCGAAAAAGGAATCGCGAAGAAGCTGAAAGGCGAGGCGCTCCCGCGCGGCATCGAGATGTCGGACGCGGAGGTGCAGCAGGCGACGCGCGATTCGGTAAAAGCGCTGATGATGATCCGCGCCTACCGTATGCGCGGGCATCTGCACGCCAAGCTCGACCCGCTGCAACTCGAGCCCGAAGGCAAGCATCCGGAGCTCGACCCCGCGTCCTACGGCTTCACCGACGCCGACATGGACCGCAAGATTTTCATCGATCACGTGCTCGGCATGGAATTCGCGACCGTGCGCGAGATGGTCGACATTCTCCAGCGCACTTATTGCCAGACGATCGGCGTCGAATTCATGCACATCTCTTCACCGGAAGAGAAAGCGTGGATTCAGGAACGCATCGAGGGGCCGGACAAGGAAATTACCTTCACGCGCGAAGGCAAGCGCGCGATCCTGAACAAGCTCGTGCAAGCCGAAGGCTTCGAGAAATTCCTCGACGTCAAATACACCGGCACCAAGCGCTTCGGCCTCGACGGCGCGGAATCGATGATCCCGGCGCTCGAGCAGATCATCAAGCGCGGCGGCGCGCTCGGCGTAAAAGAAATCGTCTTCGGCATGGCGCATCGCGGGCGCCTCAACGTGCTCGCGCATGTGATGGCAAAACCGCACCGTGCGATTTTCCACGAGTTCAAGGGCGGCTCGGCAACGCCCGACGAGGTCGAAGGCTCCGGCGACGTGAAGTATCACCTGGGCGCTTCCTCCGACCGCGAGTTCGACAAGAACAAGGTGCATCTCTCGCTCACCGCGAACCCGTCGCATCTCGAAATCGTCGATCCGGTCGTGCTTGGCAAAGTGCGCGCGAAGCAGGATCAGCACGGCGACAAGCCGGACGAGCGCATTTCGGTGCTGCCGCTCCTTATCCATGGTGATGCGGCGTTCGCGGGCCAGGGCGTGATCGCGGAGTGTTTCGGGCTTTCGGGGCTGAAGGGCTACCGCACCGGCGGCTCGATCCATTTCATCGTCAACAATCAGATCGGATTCACCACCAATCCGCGCTATGCGCGCTCTTCGCCGTATCCTTCGGATGTCGCGAAGATGATCGAGGCGCCGATTTTCCACGTGAACGGCGACGATCCGGAAGCCGCCGTATTCTGCGCGAAGATCGCCACCGAATTCCGGCAGAAGTTTCACAAGCCTGTCGTGATCGACATGTTCTGCTATCGCCGCTTCGGCCACAACGAAGGCGACGAGCCGTCTTTCACGCAGCCCTTGATGTATCAGAAGATCCGCTCGCATCCCTCGACGCTGCAGATCTACGGCGAAAAGCTGCAAGCCGAAGGTCTCCTCACGGCCGAGGATTTCGACCGCATGAAAGCGGGCTGGCGCTCGCATCTCGAAGGCGAATACGAAGGCGGCCAGAGCTACCGGCCGAACAAGGCGGACTGGCTCGACGGCAAGTGGTCGGGCTTCAAGGTCGCCGATCATTTCGACGATCCGCGCCGCGGCAACACCGGCGTTCCGATCGAGGAGCTGAAGGAAATCGGCCGCAAGATCACCAAGACGCCGGAAGGTTTTCATCCGCATCGCACCGTGATGCGCTTCCTGGATACGCGCGCGAAAGCGATCGAGTCCGGTGAAGGCATCGACTGGGCGACGGGCGAGGCGCTCGCGATCTGCTCGCTCCTGCAGGAGGGCACCAAGGTTCGCCTCTCCGGCCAGGACGTCGAACGCGGCACGTTCTCGCAGCGCCACTCGGTGCTTCTGGATCAGCAGAACGAGGAGCGCTACATCCCTTTCAATCATCTGCGCGACGGGCAGATGGCTTTCGAAGTGCTGAACTCGATGCTCTCGGAAGAAGCGGTGCTGGGCTTCGAGTACGGCTTCTCGCTCGCGGAGCCGAAGGCGCTCACGATGTGGGAAGCGCAGTTCGGCGATTTCGCGAACGGCGCGCAGGTCGTGATCGACCAATTCATTTCGTCGGGCGAGCGCAAATGGCTGCGCATGTCCGGCCTCGTGATGCTGCTTCCGCACGGCTACGAAGGGCAGGGGCCGGAGCATTCGTCGGCGCGATTAGAACGCTACCTGCAGCTTTGCGCCGAGGACAACATGCAGGTCGCGAACTGCTCGACGCCCGCAAATTACTTTCACATCCTGCGGCGGCAGTTGCGGCGTGACTTTAGGAAACCGCTCATCCTGATGACGCCGAAATCGCTCCTCCGCCACAAGAAGGCGGTGTCGAAGCTTTCGGAAATGGGCGCGGACACCTCGTTCCACCGCATCTTGTGGGACGACGCGCAGCTGCATTCCGACAGCCCGATCAAGCTCGTGCCGGACGAAAAAATCCGCCGCGTCGTTCTGTGTTCGGGCAAAGTCTATTACGACCTTCTGGAAGATCGCGAGAAGCGCGGCGTGAACGACATCTATCTTCTGCGCGTGGAGCAGCTCTATCCGTTCCCGCTCAAGGCGCTGGTCGCCGAACTCTCGCGCTTCAAGCAGGCCGAAATCGTCTGGTGCCAGGAAGAGCCGCGCAACCAGGGCGCATGGGCCTTTGTGCAGCCTTATCTCGAATGGGTGCTGGAGCAGATTCAGGCCACGCATCAGCGCCCGCGTTACGTCGGGCGCGCGGCATCGGCTTCGACCGCGACCGGCCTCATGTCCAACCATTTGAAACAGTTGAAAGCTTTCCTCGACGAAGCCCTCGGCTGAGCGTCACCCGGAGACAAAGAAATGAGCACCGACATTCGCGTTCCAACCCTGGGTGAATCGGTCACCGAGGCGACGATCGGACGCTGGTTCAAGAAGGCGGGCGACGCGGTCGCGGTGGACGAGCCGTTGGTGGAACTCGAGACCGACAAGGTGACGGTCGAAGTGCCGTCTCCCGCTGCGGGCGTGCTCGGCGAGATCAAGGCGAAGAACGGCGAGACGGTCGCGGTCGGCGCCGTGCTTGGCTCGATCAACGAAGGCGCGGGCGGCGCGAAAGCCGCACCGAAAGCGGCAGAACCCGCGAAAGCGGCGGCTCCTGCTCCTGCCGCCGCGCCGAAAGCAGCGGCGCCTCAGCCTTTGAAAGTTTCCAACGATCAGCAGGCGCCTTCCGTGCGCCGGTTGTCCGCAGAGAGCGGCGTCAATCCTGCAAGTGTCGCGGGCAGCGGCAGGGACGGCCGCGTCACCAAAGGCGACATGCTGGCCGCGATCGCCGCGGGTCCGGGGAGTTCGCCGGTTGTTGCGCGCGCGCCGTCACCGGCCGGCGATCAGCCGCGCGAAGAGCGCGTGCGCATGACGAAGCTCCGTCAGACGATCGCGCGCCGCCTCAAGGACGCGCAGAACACCGCCGCGATGCTGACGACGTTCAACGACGTCGACATGAGCGCGGTGATGGAAATGCGCGCGCATTACAAGGAGCCGTTCGAGAAGAAGCACGGCGTCAAGCTCGGCTTCATGGGCTTCTTCGTGAAGGCCTGTATTCAGGCGCTGAAGGAAATTCCAGCGGTGAACGCCGAGATCGACGGCGACGAACTCGTTTACAAGAATTATTATCACATCGGCGTTGCGGTCGGCACCGAGAAGGGCCTCGTGGTGCCGGTAGTGAAGGACGCGGATCATCTCACGATCGCGGAAGTCGAGAAAACCATCGCCGATTTCGGCCGCCGCGCGCGCGATGGCCAGCTCACCATCGAAGACATGCAGGGCGGCACCTTCACGATCTCGAACGGCGGCATCTATGGATCATTAATGTCGACGCCGATCCTGAATGCGCCGCAGTCGGGCATCCTCGGCATGCACCGGATCGAGGAACGGCCGGTCGCGGTCAAAGGCCAGGTTGTCATCAAGCCGATGATGTATTTGGCGCTTTCCTACGACCACCGTATCGTCGACGGCCGCGAGGCGGTCACCTTCCTCGTGCGCGTGAAAGAGAATCTCGAGGATCCGGCGCGGCTGGTGCTGGATCTCTGATTTCCATTCCGTCATGGCCGGGCTTGTCATCACAAGTCGGCTGTTGCCGACTTGTGTAATATCCAAGTTCATTGCATCCACGTCTTGCCAAAATCGCAGAAAGGCGTGGATGCCCGGCACAAGGCCGGGCATGACCATGAATAGCGGGAGTTTGAAATGTCCTACGATGTCGTCGTCATTGGCAGCGGTCCCGGCGGATATATCTGCGCGATCCGCGCAGCGCAGCTCGGACTGAAAACCGCGGTCGTCGAGAAGGACAAGACCTTCGGCGGCACTTGCCTGAATGTCGGCTGCATCCCGTCGAAGGCGCTCCTGCACGCCTCGCATCTTTTCGAGGAAGCCGAAAAAGATTTCGCCGGCATGGGCATCGGCGTCTCGAAGCCGAAGCTCGATCTTTCGCAGATGCAGAAATTCAAGCAGGAAGGCGTCGACGGCAATGTGAAGGGCGTCGATTACCTGTTCAAGAAGAACAAGATCGACACGTTCCAGGGCACCGGCAAGATCGTCGCGCCCGGCAAGATCGAAGTGTCCGGCGGCGGCAAGACGCAGACGGTCGAGACGAAAGCGATCGTGATCGCCACCGGCTCCGATGTCGCGAAGCTCAAAGGCGTCGAGATCGACGAGAAGCGCGTGGTTTCCTCGACCGGCGCGCTCGCGCTCTCATCCGTGCCGAAGAAGCTTCTCGTCGTCGGCGCGGGCGTGATCGGGCTCGAGCTCGGCTCGGTTTGGCGGCGGTTAGGTGCGGAAGTCGAGGTGGTCGAATTCCTCGACCGCATCCTCCCCGGAATGGACAACGAGGTAGCAAAGCAGTTCCAGCGCATTCTCGGCAAGCAGGGCATCAAATTCCGGCTCGCCTCGAAAGTCACGGGCATCGACTCAAAAGGAAAGACGCTGAAGGTGACGGTCGAGCCCGCCGCCGGCGGCAAGGCCGAGACTTTGGAAGCGGATATCACGCTCGTCGCCATCGGCCGTGTTCCCTACACCGAAGGGCTCGGGCTCAAGGAAGCCGGTGTAAAGCTCGACGACAAAAATCGCGTCGTCGTCGACGGGAAATTCCAGACCAACGTGAAAGGCATCTACGCCATCGGCGACGTGATCGCGGGCCCGATGCTCGCGCACAAGGCCG
>Ga0157372_10002379_pt1 | contig 20352 bp, 18 predicted proteins | sample C55metaG_FD_115307 | JGI IMG/M metagenome (GOLD analysis project Ga0157372, IMG submission 115307) | Corn rhizosphere microbial communities from Kellogg Biological Station, Michigan, USA - C5-5 metaG | ecosystem: Host-associated > Plants > Roots > Rhizosphere > Soil | place: USA: Michigan... | reverse complement strand
GTTTTGCCGACGACCGACGCCAACAACGAACGACCAACGATGGGTTCTATGACTTGGGTCAAAATTTGCGGTATCACGAACCTGGAAGACGCTCTCGTCGCGGTCGAAGCCGGCGCAGATGCGGTCGGGTTCGTGTTCTACGAAAAGAGTCCGCGCAAGGTCGAGTCCGCACAAGTTCGAGAAATTGTGAGCGCACTGCCGGAACGGTTAGAAAAAGTCGGCGTTTTTGTAAGGAAGCCCACGGATGAAATGGAAATGGTCGCTGAGGAGGCCGGACTGACCGCCTGGCAATCGCACGTCGACTTGAAGAGAACAACATTACAGAAACTCTCTCAGACAGGTGGTTTTTTTGTGTTGCCCGAAAAAAAAATGACATCGGCACGGAAAATGTATGTGTCATTACCGGCAGAATTCCTTTTAGATGGCGACGGTTATCGTGGCCTCGGTTGGCCAAAGGGAACCGACACCATGCTGAGCGCCTTGTTCATTGATTCAGGTAGCGGACTGGTACCCGGTGGTACAGGCAAGACGTTTGACTGGCGCCAGCTTGAGCCTGCAATCCAACCCTTGAGTATGAATTTCAATGTTGTCGTCGCCGGTGGCCTCAATCCTGAGAATGTTGGCGAAGCAATGGGAATTCTTCATCCCTGGGGCGTGGATGTCTCCTCCGGCGTCGAGGCGAAACCCGGGAAAAAAGATCCGGACAAAGTTCGAGCATTTGTAAAAGCTGTCCGCGACACGGACAAGGCGAATTCGAGAAACTGAATGGCAACTGCATCCATCACGAAAAAGCGAGCTGGAAATTCGACTGGCAGCTCCCGCTCTCCCAAAGCCGCGAAAGTAAAAGGGCCGAGCCTGGTGGTTCAGCCGGGACGCTTCGGTCCCTGGGGCGGCCGCTACGTTCCTGAAACTCTCATGGCTGCGCTCGAAGAACTCGAACGTGAATACGAGCGGGCGAAAAAAGACCCGCGCTTCAAGGCTCGGCTGAACGAACTTTTAAAGACATACGCGGGTAGGCCGACCCCATTATTTTTTGCTCGCCGCTTGTCCGAGAAACTCGGTGGCGCAAAGATTTATTTGAAGCGCGAAGACCTGCTGCATACCGGCGCCCACAAAATTAACAACTGCCTTGGCCAGGGGCTGCTGGTTGAGCGTATGGGCAAGCGTCGCGTGGTCGCTGAAACCGGCGCCGGCCAACACGGAGTTGCAACCGCGACAGTTTGCGCGCTGCTTGGCTTCGAATGCGTCGTGTACATGGGCACCGAAGACATGCGCCGCCAGGAGCTGAATGTCTTTCGCATGAGGTTGCTGGGTGCCGACGTTCGTGGTGTCGACTCTGGTTCACGAACCCTGAAAGACGCCATCAACGAGGCCATGCGCGACTGGGTGACCAACGTTCGCACGACGCATTATCTTCTTGGCAGCGTGCTAGGCGCGCATCCTTATCCCACCATGGTCCGCGATTTTCACAAAGTGATCGGACACGAGGCGCGTGCGCAAATCATGAAAGCCGAAGGCAAGCTGCCGGCGATGATTATTGCTTGCGTGGGCGGCGGATCGAATGCAATTGGAATCTTTCACGAGTTTATTCGTGACAAGAAAGTGAAGTTACTGGGCGTCGAGGCCGGCGGCCGCAGCGAAAAGTTAGGCGATCACGCGGCGCGCTTTCGTGGCGGATCGCCGGGTGTTTTGCAAGGAACCTACTCGTATGTCTTGCAAGACGAAGCCGGACAGATTGCGCTTACCCACTCCGTTTCTGCTGGACTCGATTATCCGTCGATCGGGCCTGAGCACGCCTGGCTCGCAGATTCCGGCCGCGCAGAATATGTTGCCGCGTCTGACGCGGAGGCGCTCGATGCCTGTAAGCTACTGTCGCAGACTGAAGGAATTATTCCGGCGCTCGAATCGGCCCATGCCGTGGCCGAGGTAATCAAGCGCGCGCCGCAGATGAAGAAGTCGGAAGTCGTAGTCGTCAATATCTCCGGCCGCGGAGACAAAGATATGGGTATTCTGAGAGAGAACTTGAATATTGGATCTCGATAGTTCGGCACGCCCTATTTCCAAAATACTGCGCGGCCCCATTGGCATTTTAGGATTCGCAATTGTTGCCGTGTCGATTGTTGTAATTGGTTTTCTCCACTTCAGTCCGCTTTGCGGAGAAGATACGATATTGGAAAAGGTCTCGCCAGATGGACAATATGTTGCGGTATTGATGAGGCGAAACTGTGGGGCTACAACGTCGTATGTTGCACATATCAATTTGCGTCCAACGAGTATAAATTTTCGACCTGGTTTTCTCGACGGCACCGTCAAAGATGGAGAGGTCTTTACGAGTTCGAAATACAGTGGAGACCGCTTTTGCTGGTCCGCGCCTCACAAACTATCTATAGGTTATCCCCAGGTAAAGACGGCGCAATGGCGCGACGTTGAGATCGACGACTATTACCAAGACGCTCAATGCCAATAACGTTCATCCATCGTCCCGCTCTCGTCGCCTACCTCACCTGCGGCGATCCTGACCTGCGCGTAACCCGCGAAGTCGCGCTGGCAGCGATTGATGCGGGAGCCGAAGTAATCGAGCTAGGCGTGCCATTCAGCGATCCCGTGGCCGACGGTCCGGTGATCCAGAGGGCCAGCGAACGAGCATTGAAGAATGGAGTTGCACTTTCGGATGTTTTGAAAGTGGCTGCGGAAATCCGCCGCGAAAGTGATGCCGGGTTAATCGTTTTTTCCTATCTCAATCCCATTTTGCGAATGGGCATGGAAAATTTTGCGACCAGGGTCGCCGCAGCCGGAGTCGATGGCGCGTTGATCATCGATTTACCGGTCGAGGAAGCCGACGAATATATCGGCCCCATGCGCAAACGCAATCTTGCGACTGTGTTCCTTGCAGCTCCAACCAGCACTGATGCGCGGCTGAATCGTATGGCGCAACTTTCTACCGGCTTCGTTTACGCGGTTTCTCGGACCGGAATTACCGGCGCCCGCAAAGAACTACCTGAAGACGCGGAGAAACTGGTCCAGCGTTTGCGCAAATTTACAAAGCTGCCGATTGCTGTCGGCTTCGGAATTTCTGCGCCCGAGCAGTTCGCTGCGGTCGGCAAATTCGCCGATGCCGCGATCGTTGGTAGCGCCATAGTGCAGAAAATCGAGAGCAATCCCGGCACTGAAGCCGAAGCTGTGGCAGAATTTATAAAACAGCTGGTCGGCCGTCAGTCGTCGGTCATCGGCCGCTAGTCTCAGAAGCATTTACTTTAATCATAATCAGGACTGATCTTTCGTCGGTTAGATCGGCCGATAGGCTAGTGTCTTGGCCGACGGCCAACGACCGAAGACCAACGACGTTTTTATGGATATCGCTGATTGGCGGCGGCAAATTGACGAGATCGATCGCAAGCTGGTGGAGTTGATCAGCCAACGGGCGCGTGCGGCCCATGAAATCGGCAAGCTGAAGCGTGGCATTGGTATGCCGATTTATGAGCCGGACCGCGAACGCGCAGTCTTTGAAAACGCGCGCCGCGCAAATAAAGGCCCGCTTCCTGATCGCGATTTGCAGCGCATCTACGAACGCATCATGGACATCATGCGCGCAATCCAACGGGAAGAGATCGCGCCCGAACCGGTGACATCAGGCGATGGGCTCGGAGACACGGAAATCGATCCAGAGGTAAATGACTGAAAGAAGCTTTCAGCTATCCGCTCTCAGCTTTCAGCAACACCGAAAAGCCGACGGCTGATAGCTGAGAGCTGACGGCTATCTATGATCGTTGCAATGCAGGAGACCGCAAACGAAGACCAGATTCAGGTGGTGGTCGAACACCTGATCGAACTGGGCTTCTCTGTTCACCGCACTACTGGCGAGCGGCAGACCATTCTCGCCGCTGTGGGCGCGCGTACTGACTTTGACACTCGCAACTTGGAAGTCCTCAGCGGAGTGATGGAAGTCCATCGCATCAGCGCTCCGTATAAGCTCGCGGGCCGTAGCTTCCGTCCTCAAGGCACGACAATTGAATTTCGCAATGGCGTGAAGGTGGGCGACAAAGACGTTGTCGTCATGGCCGGACCGTGCTCGGTCGAATCGCGGGAGCAATTGTTTACAGTTGCCGAGCTGGTTGCCAAGGCTGGGGCGCGTGCGTTGCGCGGTGGCGCGTTCAAACCGCGCAGTTCGCCTTATTCATTCCAGGGGCTGGGACTTGAGGCGCTGAAGATTCTGCGCGAGGCGGGCGACAAGTACAACCTTCTGGTCATCAGCGAAGTCATGGAGATCTCGCAGATCGAGGTCATGCTTCCGTATGTGGACATTCTGCAGGTTGGCGCGCGCAACATGCAGAATTTCAATCTGCTTCGCGAGCTGGGCAAGCTGAAAACTCCGATTCTTCTCAAGCGTGGTATTGCCGCCACCATCGAGGAGCTTCTGCTATCCGCCGAATACATCATGGCGGGGGGGAATTACAACATCATCACTTGCGAGCGTGGAATTCGCACTTTTGAAACCTATACTCGCAACACGCTCGACATCTGCGCGATCCCGGTCATCCATAAGCTTTCGCATCTGCCAATCGCGTCCGACCCTTCGCACGGAACTGGTTTGCGTGACAAAGTCGCTCCTATGGCGCGTGCTTCTGTCGCCGCCGGCGCAGACGCGTTGCTGATCGAAGTGCACCACAATCCTGACAAAGCATTATCGGACGGCGCGCAATCGCTGTATCCGCAGCAGTTCACCGACCTGATGGAGTCGCTGAAGATGATCGCGTCCGCTGTGGGAAGAAAGATCGCGTAGATATTGAATCATTGAGTCATTCAATCATTGAATCATTTGAGACCAATGCTCACGCGTTCTTGAATGATTTAATGATCCGATGATTGAATGATTCAATCTTTTCCATGCCCATTCGCCAAATTACGATCATCGGCACCGGCCTGATTGGTGGGTCACTCGGGCTAGCGCTTCGAAAAAAACAATTCCAGGGAAAGATCGTCGGCTGTGATCAGCCTGATGTCCTGCGGCTCGCGAGGAAGATTAAAGCAATCGACCACGGAATCTCCGATCCAATTAAAGCCTGTCAGGGCAGCAACCTGGTGGTGCTGGCCACACCCGTCTGTACGATCATCGATCTTATTGAGCGACTGGCGCCGCATCTCTCGGCCGATGTTCTCGTAACCGATGTAGGCAGCACCAAATCTGAAGTCGTGTTACGCGCTCAAAAAGCTTTTGGAAGCCGCGCTCCTGATAAATTTCTGGCGGGTCATCCCATGGCGGGGAAAGAAAAGTCCGGCACCGAGTTCGCGGATGCGGATTTGTTTCGAGGTGCAGTTTGGTTTCTGACTCCATTGCCCGGACAGAATGTCTGCCGGGGCTTAGCCGGTGAATATGTTTCGTGGCTGAAGAAAATCGGCGCCGAAATCAGCGAGATGGATCCGTCAGAACATGATCAGCTTTGCGCATGGATCAGCCATGTTCCGCAATTCATTTCAACCGCGCTGGCGGCCAGCCTGGTTGATGAATATGGGGAGAATGCTCCGGTGCTCGAATCCGGCGGGCGCGCATTGCGGGAGATGACCCGCATCTCTGGGGGTTCATACTCGATGTGGCGTGACGTTGCGCTTACGAATAAGCAATCCATAGCAAACGCGTTGCTGAAGTTAGAACAGCGCCTGGCGCACATTCGTGAGAATCTTGATACACGCCAACTCCAAGATGAGTTTGAACTCGCGCACAAGCTGAAGACCCCAAACTCACCACGGAGACTCGGAGATACGGAGACGAACAAAAAGAAAGAGACAAAGTCCAGCTGAGGCGGTTTACCTCTAACTTCAATTCTTCAAATTCGTTTTCTCCGTGTCTCCGTGCCTCCGTGGTGAGTCTTGTTTTACAATTTTCCCGATGAATAAAGTAGTTGCCAATGCAGATGAAGCCATCCGTGATATTCCCGATGGCGCCACCATCATGATCGGTGGCTTTGGCCTCTGCGGTATTCCAGAAAATTTGATTCAAGCTTTGGTTCGCCGAGGAACCAAGGATCTCACCACGATCAGCAACAATGTTGGCGTGGACGGATACGGCATGGGCTTGCTGCTGGCAGCAGGCCAGATTAGGCGGCATATCGGCAGTTACGTCGGGGAGAACCGGCTGCTCGAACAAATGGTGCTGGAGAAGAAAATCGATCTCGAACTAGCGCCTCAGGGGACATTTTCCGAGCGTATACGCGCGGGCGGAGCTGGCATTCCTGCTTTTTTTACTCCTACCGGTGTTGGCACCCTGGTAGCCGCAAATAAAGAGACCCGCGATTTCGACGGTCGCGCTTATGTGATGGAACACGCGCTGAAGGCTGACTTCGCATTTGTGAAAGCCTGGAGGGGCGACAAATGGGGGAATCTTGTCTATCGCAAAACGGCGCGGAATTTTAATCCCATGATGGCGACCGCGGCGAAAATAACTATTGCTGAAGTTGAGCAGCTGGTTGAAGTGGGAGAACTCGCTCCCGATCTCATCCACACGCCCAGCATTTACGTGCAAAGAATCTTTCAAGGCGAACAGTACGAAAGAAGGATTGAGAGAAGGACGCTGAGAAAAGCGAATTAAGCAGTGTCTTGGTCCTGGGTCGTCGGGCGCAACCCAGTTCTCAACGAACGACGAACGGCCCACGACGCACGACGAATTTATGAGCAAACCCGTCAAAGACCACGACAAGCGTGAGCGCATCGTGAAGCGTATTGCCGCCGAATTGCGCGACGGATTCTACGTGAATCTCGGCATCGGCATGCCGACTCTCGTCGCCAATCATGTTCCGCCAGGAATCAACGTCGTTCTTCAGAGTGAAAACGGAATGCTCGGCATCGGGCCGTACCCGATCGAGGGAGAGGAAGATCCCGATCTGATTAACGCTGGAAAAGAGACGATCAGCGAAATGCCAGGCACCTCTTACTTTTCCAGCGCCGATTCCTTCGCCATGATTCGCGGCGGCCACATTGACCTGAGCGTGTTGGGTGCAATGGAGGTTGACGAAGAAGGCAGCCTGGCTAACTGGATGATCCCAGGCAAGATGGTGAAGGGCATGGGCGGTGCAATGGATCTGGTCGCGGGCGCGCGCCGCGTGGTCGTGGCCATGGAACACACCACGCGCGAAGGCCAGCCCAAGATTCTCAAAAACTGCACACTACCGCTGACTGGCGTGAAAGTTGTGGACACCATTGTCACTGAGATGGCCTACATTTCGGTGACGTCGGCCGGACTCGTGCTCGAGGAAATTGCGCCGGGTCTGAAGTTCGAAGACGTGCAGCGGGCGACTGAAGCTCGCCTGATTGCCAGCCCACGAATGAAAACCATGCCGCGGTAAGCTCCGGTTGGGTCATCAGTGCTTGGTCAATTCCAGGGTCCAGTGAGCGTCATTCACCGGATTCAACGGGATCTCGATTTTCGTGCCGGGCGGTGACGCCTCAAATCTCGACGCATATTCCTGAAAGTGCAAATCGGCAAAATCTGGATAGCGCCAATCACGAACGATTCCGAGAGGCAACATCAAAAGCAGCGCTGCCGCAATCCGACGGGGTACTTTTGAAGTGCTACTCGCAATCCAGACCAAAGCTACGAGAAATGAAATTGACGGTAAAAAATAATAGCGGTTGCCATGGCCGGGGAAGGCCAGCAATTCCCACTGTGGTTGAGGGGCCAGTCCTGGAATAGGATGCGCCAGGCTCAATGACAGCACAGCGAACCCAAACAGAATAAAAAGCTTCACCTCTGCAGGCGCATAGCGGAGCGCATAAAACAAAATCGCCAATCCGATTACAAAGGCGATGGTTTCTCTCGTGAACACGTAATTAGGAAAGTGCCTCCATGTCATGTGAAGCAGCGTCATGTTCCCTAACAACGGCGACATAAAAATCTGTCCGCCCAAGATTCTGATCAGACGATGCCAGTTTGCCCCGTTGGGCGCCACCGGACGGGCGTGCGAAGACAACACCGTGAGACCCTGGATCACAGCGCCAGGCAGAAGCATCGCCAGCGAAATTGCTGAGCCGCGATTTCGGCGCATCCACCACACCACGGCCGCCACCGGCAGAAGCACGACCCCAACTGGGCTGTCGAGTGAAATCAACACAAGGACGATGCCGTCAAAAACGTGCCACTTCCAACTGCGAGTGGAAGGAGCCAGCAGCACCAAGCACGCCAGCAGTCCTAAATGCCACTGAATGGTCGTGGTGTTTGCATTGACCTCGTAGGTGTTCGGCAGCGCAAAATACACGAACGCGGCGGCCAATCTTTTCCATAGGGCAATGTTTGAAAATCGCGATGATAGGAATATGCTGGCCGGCAATATCTGTATAGCGATCGCACAAAGATTCATCACCAGCGGGGCCATAGAGATAGGAAAAATTAATGCCGTCAACGCACTTAGCCGTGAAACGCTGTGAAAGTAGCCACCGAGTTCATCAGGAATCTGCAGACATCGAATCCCAAATTGATAAGCGTCGGCATACCAACGCTGACCATCTTCCGCCCAAAACTGAGCGTTGAGTATCGCATCAGGGCGGCGAGAAAAAATGATGACAAAGCCTGCCAACACAACCAGGAGATGAAAGATAGGACTGCGCGAGAATTTCGAAAAACTATTTTGGTTTGCGGCAACGAATGATGTCCATTTTGTCCATAGCGAGGTGAGCTTCGTCTTCCAGCTCTGCGGTCTCGCCGTCACCTCGGACTTCATAGTGGGCAGTTTATCCTATGCTAATTGGACTGAGAATTCTCTGGCGGCGACGCGATGTCGCGATCTTGCGGGCACCAGACTTCGGTATAGTGATCGTGAATCCGCAAGCTGATTCACGCGGCGGATATCCCAGCGTGCATATGAAAAAGGGCATCACGGCTACACCAGGAGGAATGGTCCAATCACAAATCGCTCGGCTGCGTACACCCGAGAGCGCGCCGCCTCAATCGTGGATTCCGTATGTAACATTATTGGCCGCTACTCTTCTTTGTCTGTTGCCATTTTCCGGCCGTGCGTTCTCCACCGATGATCCACTGTTCATTTGGACGGCGCAGCATATCATCCAACAGCCTCTGAATCCCTATGGCTTCGAAGTCAATTGGAATAAGAGTGCGGCCGCGATGTCAGAGGTCACGCAGAACCCGCCGCTGGCCGCATATTACATGGCCGCCGCCGGAAAAATCAGCGGTTGGGCTGAGCGCACTTTACATCTGGCGTTTCTATTGCCCACGATTGCGCTAGTGCTTGGCGTTTACCGCCTGGCGAAGAGATTCACCGGTTCTCCCGGAATTGCGGCAGCGGCGACGCTCGTAGCCCCGGCATTTTTGATATCAGCGTGCAGCGTGATGTGTGACCCCATGATGCTGGCGCTTTGGGTGTGGGCGGTCATTTGTTGGATTGAGGGCATCGATTCCGAGAAGCCAGTGTTTCTCGCGGGTTCAGTCATTTTGATCGCCGCCGGCACACTGACAAAGTATTTCAGCGCTGCTCTTGTGCCTTTGCTTTTTACTTACACGCTCGCCCGGCGACGGCGTTTGGGTTCGTGGGTGTGGTATTTGATATTTCCAGTTGTTGTTCTGATTGGATACGAATTTGTAACTGCCAAAATCTATGGCCACGGGTTGCTGGCCACGGCCGCACAGTTTTCGCGAAATCATCGTTTGTGGACCCACGCCAGCAAAGGGGCACGGACCGTGATCACGCTCAGCTACATGGGCGGCAGTCTCTTGCCAGCCCTGTTATTGGTGCCGGTAGTCTGGTCGAGAAAGCAAATCGCCGCAGTAATTCTCGCGAGTGGGGTGGCAGCGATTTTTGTTATGCGAGGCCTCATGCGCCTCGGACTCACCGCCGGCAGTCCCCAAGCATTCGCGGCACGCAATGAACATTGGATGATCATTAGCATCCAGCTCATTCTTTTCGTCGCCGGCGGAATTTCGACTTTGGCTTTGGCAATTGCGGACTATCGACGGGAGCGAAACGCCGACTCATTGCTGCTGCTGCTATGGGTAGTGGGCACGTTCTGGTTTACCGCCTATGTGAACTGGACGGTCAATGCGAGAAGCATTTTACCAATGGTGCCTGCAATCGGAATTTTGCTGGCGCGCCGGATCGAAAGGCAGTACGAAAATCCGACGCGGAAATTCAAAACATCAATCGCTATCGGATTGTTGGCATGCGCGGTCGTGTCGCTCTGGTTGGCTCGTGCCGACACCGAATCAGCAAACTCCGCGCGAACCGCAGCGTCTCTCGTCAACCAGAAAACCGCTGGCAATGATAACGTGTGGTTTTTGGGACATTCGGGTTTTCAGTATTACATGCAATCGCTGGGCGCTCGTCCCTATGATTGGTCGCATCCGCAAACTAAGGCAGGCGATTTTCTCGCGATACCGTATTCGAAAGTCTGGCCAGAAGACGTTACATCCCAGTTCCGTGGCTCACGAGAAAATATTGAGTTGCCCATGAACAGCTACGCGAGCACAATTTATCCTGAGATCGGCGCGGGCTTCTATCATTCGTACTGGTCGATATTGCCTTATGCATTCGGGCCGGTTCCGTCGGAGAAGTACGCAATCATCCGCCTCACGGAATGAGAACGCATTTTTCCTCCAAGCGCGCGGCAGTCTAGAGAACTGCCTTCCTTGACTTGGTCCGTTTCTCGCCAACATAATAAAAGGTTCGACCATCTTCGTTTAACGATCAAGGGACCGCTTGGTATCAGCTCCGAGTACAACTAGCACAACAGTTAAGGGTGGGGTGGCTCCGTTGCGAGCGGGGCAAGGACATTCGTTTTTTCTACGGCGACTACACTCGCTCACTGGCATCATTCCCATTGGCTTATTCCTGGTTGAACATTTTTTCTCAAACGCCTTTGCCACCAAGGGTCCAGGCGCATACAGCAAACAAGTTGAATTTTTAAGCAGCTTTCCCTTTGTTGTGGGACTGGAGTTGTTCGGCATCTGGCTGCCGATTCTTTATCACTCACTCTACGGTTTCTATATTTGGTATCGCGGCGAGAGCAATGCTGTGGCCTATCCATGGGCAGGGAACTGGATGTACTCCGCGCAGCGCTGGACCGGCGCCATCGCTTTCTTCTACATGGTCTGGCACACCTGGCACCTGCGTTTCAGCGGTGTACATTTGCTCACCTATCCCGGCTCGGCGTTTGGAAAAGTTCAGAACGAGCTGTTCGGACATCCGTGGGCCATAGCGTTTTATGCGGTTGGAATTATCTGTGCTTCCTGTCACTTTGCCTATGGACTGTGGCTTTTTGCGGCGAAGTGGGGAATCACGCAAGGTCCGATTGCACAAAGGCGCTGGGGATACGTTTGCCTATTTATCGGAATCGCGTTTGTGGCAGTGGGCGCAGTAACTATGTACTCATTCTTGTCCGTGCGGCAGCAGCCCTTTAGGCCGACGGGAAATGAAATGGACTCATTCACGATGCGCTGATTTCCTTCGTGAACCTTGGTGTCCTTCGTGGTTCAAAATTTAAATCTGACTGAGCATTAACGAATGCCGAATCCAAAAATCATCGTTGTAGGAGGAGGCCTCGCAGGCCTTGCCGCCGTAATCAAGATTGCGGAAATGGGCGGCGAAGTTGATCTTTTCTCCATTGTGCCGGTCAAGCGTTCGCACTCCGTTTGCGCGCAAGGGGGAATTAACGCCGCAAAAAACCTGAAGGGCGAGGGCGATTCCACCTGGCAGCACTTCGACGACACCGTTTACGGCGGCGATTTTCTTACCAACCAGCCGCCGGTCAAGGCCATGTGCGAGGCCGCGCCTTCGATCATCGACCTGCTTGATCGCATGGGCGTGCCGTTCAATCGCACCGCTGAAGGGCTGCTCGATTTTCGCCGCTTCGGAGGAACGCTGCATCACCGTACCGCTTTTGCGGGGGCGACCACCGGCCAGCAGCTTCTTTACGCGCTCGATGAGCAGGTCCGGCGGTATGAATCCGAGGGTAAAGTCAAGAAATACGAATCCTGGGAATTTCTTTCGGCTGTTCTCGACTCGCAGCGAACCTGCCGCGGAATTTGCGCCATGGATCTGCGTTCCATGGAAGTGCGAACCTTTCCGGCTGACGCGGTCATCATGGCAACCGGCGGCATTGGCGCGATTTTCGGCAAGAGCACGAACTCCGTCGTATGTACGGGATCGGCCCAGTCGGCGCTTTACCAGCAAGGCTGTTATTACGCCAACGGTGAATTTATTCAGGTGCACCCCACATCAATTCCCGGCGAAGACAAGCTGCGTCTGATGTCAGAGTCGGCGCGCGGCGAGGGTGGACGCGTCTGGGTTCCGAAAACTCTTGGCGACAAGCGAGATCCGAACTCAATTCCAGAAAAAGATCGCTGGTATTTTCTAGAAGAGTGGTATCCGAAATATGGCAATCTGGTGCCGCGTGATGTCGCCACCCGCGCGATCTTTAAGGTGGTTTATGAGCACAACCTCGGGATCGACGGCAAGCCGATGGTTTATCTCGACCTCACGCACATCGACCGCGCCACGCTCGACCGCAAACTCGAAGGCATTCTGGAAATTTATGAAAAGTTTGTTGGCGACGATCCTCGCACCAGGCCGATGAAAATTTTTCCCGGCATGCACTACACCATGGGCGGGTTGTGGGTGGATTTCAACCAGTCAACCAATATTCCGGGAATTTTCGCGGCTGGCGAATGCGAGTACCAATACCATGGCGCGAATCGTCTGGGGGCGAATTCGCTGGTCTCGTGCATATTCGGCGGATTTACCGCTGGCCCCAACGCCGTGCGCTATGCGCGCAATCAGAAGGCACCGACGAGCAGTGGCCACTTCGACTCGGAACGCAAACGCCAGGAAGAAATCAATGCCGGACTGATGCAGCCCAACGGTAAGGCTAATGAGAACCCTTTCCGGCTATGGCGCGAACTCGGCGAGCTGATGACTAAAGACTGCACCGTCATCCGCTACAACAAAAACTTGCAGCAGACCGATGCCAAGCTGGTTGAACTCATTGAGCGCTTCCGAAACGTGAACCTGAGCGACCGCTCGATGTGGGCCAACACCTCGTTCGTCTTCACACGCCAGCTTTACAATATGCTCCAGTTATCGCGCGTCATCGCCCAAGGCGCCCGCATGCGCGATGAATCACGCGGTGCTCACTACAAGCCCGATTTCCCGGAGCGCGATGATAAGAATTGGCTGAAGACTACGAAAGCCTATTTCGCTCCCGACGCCGACGAACCGAAGTTCGAGTTCGAACCCGTGGATGTGTCGCTAATCCCGCCAAGGGCGAGGAAGTACTAATCTGAAAGGGTGCATTTTATTCACCATTTGCGGTTCCACGCCTAACGCTGATGATTCCGAAATTCAGTTTTGAAGGCGGCCTTTACCTTTCAGCCGAGCCTCAACGGTAACGCGATCGTCATAGAAATCTTCAAGAATGCGCTGGGTATACTTACGCGCCTCGTCAAACTCTTCTGGCATAACTTCACGCCACTCGTCGTGAAGAATGTCGTTGCCAGGACACGAATGTTCTCATGTGCCCTTTTCTTGCGGGTTTCCGTTAATATCCCGTCCTCAGAAGCGGCATCTACGCGGCGCAGTAACGAACTGCTCTTCTTAATGACACCCTTTTCGTCTCGATACTCGATCTCGTCGTAGCCATTCCTTTTTAAGGTCTTTTCAAGGACTGAGCGCAAGAGTGCGGATCCACTTCTGTATGCGCCGTTAGCGGCATCTAGCTCAGCTTCGCGAAACTCCTTCTGGATATCCGCAGGAACAGAAGGTGGGATGGCGGCGTTCTCAACGGCCGTTGGAATAAAATCTGCTAGTACAGCCGCCTGACTGTTGTCGTTATCAAGTATCTTAGCGATAGCTCCTCTGCTACAGACGCTGCATCGAACAGCGTGCCACAGAATGCGCGAGTAAGTTTTACCTTCAAACGTGGTCCATCGATCGGCAATTGAAATCCCCATTTTCGTATTGCTGAAGCCTTTGTCATCGAAACTCGTGATTGCGGCACAATCGGGGCAGCGCGCAAGAACGTTATTTTCCTTCCAGTTATATCGGGCCTTCGTCATGCGCGCGATTATATAGTGCCTCACTCACCCCAGCGTCTGCACCTCCACACTCAGCACCGCCGGTAGATCACGCACAATCGGATTCCAGCTATCTCCCGCATCGGCCGAGCAATACACCTGGCCGCCGCTGGTACCGAAGTAAATTCCGCACTTGTCGAGAGTATCGACCGCCATGGCATCGCGCAGCACATTTACGTAGCAATCCTTTTGCGGCAGACCTTTGGTGAGTGGCTCCCATTCGTTGCCTCCGGTCTTGCTTCGGAAGACGCGTAGCTTGCCATCGTGCACGAAGTGTTCGGAGTCGCTCTTGATGGGCACAACGTAAATCGTCTCCGGCTCGTGTGAGTGAATGTCGATGGCAAAGCCAAAATCGGTCGGCAGATTGCCGCTGACCTCCTTCCACTCGTCCCCAGCGTTGTCGCTACGCATGACGTCCCAGTGCTTCTGCATGAAAAGCACGCCCGGTCGCTTCGGGTTCATGGCGATGTGATGCACACAGTGGCCAATTTCGGCGTTGGGATCAGGAATGTACTGCGAGCGCAGGCCTTTGTTGATCGGCTTCCAGTTTTTGCCGCCATCGTCAGTGCGGAACGCCCCTGCCGCCGAAATCGCAATCCACATGCGCTTCGGATTGCTGGGATCGATCACGATGGTATGTAGACACATGCCACCTGCGCCCGGTTGCCATTTGGGTCCGGTGCCGTGGCCGCGCAGGCCGGACAGTTCCTTCCAGTTTTCGCCGCCATCGGTCGAGCGAAACAACGCCGCATCTTCTACCCCGGCGTATACCGTATTCGGATCCGAGAGCGACGGCTCGAGATGCCACACCCGCTTGAACTCCCATGGATGCTGCGTCCCGTCATACCACTGATGCGTGGTGAGCGGCTTGCCGGTTTCAGCCGATGTGTCATAGGCAAATTTATTGCTGGCGGTTTTCGGCGGGCCGGGCTCGGGCTTTTGTCCCGGAGGCGTTCCCGGCTGAAGCCAGGTCTTGCCGCCATCATCAGAACGCTGAATGATTTGCCCAAACCAGCCGCTGGTTTGCGAAGCATAAATACGATTTGGGTCGGCGGGCGATCCTTTCAGGTGATACATCTCCCAGCCCGCGAAGTGCGGCCCGCTCACGTCCCATTTTTCTCGCTTGCCATCTGAACTAAGAATGAATGCGCCTTTGCGCGTGCCGACTAAAACTCGTACCTTGCTCATTGCTTGCTCCTCTTGATGAGATCAAAATCGATGTGAACTCAGGGCCAAATCCAGCGCCCGTTGACTTGCAGTGGACGGGGATCATTATGTTCCCAGCGCCGCCGGACCTCACCCAGCAAGGCCTGGCGGTGCTCAGTCATTTTCTCAATTACAGCGCATGATGCTTCTGTTGTTTCGTGCCGCGCTCCCCAGATCAGCAACTCCAGCAGCACCGGAGCGAGGTCGATACCTTTTTTCGTAAGTCGGTAATTTAACCTTCGCTGGTCGGTTGCGTCCACCTCGGTCGCGATAATTCCTGTGGATTTCAACTTTCGGAGGCGGTCCGAAAGAATGTTCGTGGCCACGCCTTCTCCGGAATCCTCAAACTCTTTAAAAGTTCGATATCCGCGGACCATGAGATCGCGAATGATCAGCAGCGACCAACGATCTCCAATCATCTCCAGCGAGACACTCACTGGGCAGCCGGAGCGACGCTTTGACTTCGGCTTCCGCGGCATAGCCCGACACACTAACAAATCTAACTTGCAAAACGCAAGTGATAAGAGGCACGGAGGGACTGACGGCTAAATGACAAACCATGTAGGGGCGGACGTCCACGTCCGCCCAGCGCGGGCGTGGACGTCCAGGGCTGCACGGGCATACCCAGCGTAGCGACGTAATTAATTACATCTCTACAGCTCTAGCTAGTGGTTAGACGCCGGTGCTTGAATCTGATTTTGAACCGGACCTAGATATTCACCGATCAGAGTTTCTATCCGCGACCACACATTAGGATCGCATTCGATCGCGGTGTGTCCCTTTAGAAAGTGACGCGCGAACCAGGGATAGGTCGAGCAGGGCTCTGGCTGTTTCTTGTAATCGAAGCGAAAGTCGCCGAGGATTTGGGTCCGCAGAGGATCCGCGGGAACGATCTCCGGAAGGCCATGGAACATTCCGCCGGCCTGATAAAAATTGACCGCCCTGGCTACGTTGGGAGGAATAATGCGATCGTCTTGCCCGGGTTTGGTGATGCTATCAACCTGGATGGTGAGCAGAACAGGGATGCGTTCCTTTTGTAGTTGTCGTGCCAACGCAACCACCGCCGACGCGCCCCAACTATGGCCATAAAGAATGATGCGGGCCTGCCGCTTCTCAGAATCGGAAATTCCGCCATTGCCATCGCTGTCGAGCCACTTCATGACCGCGTTGTAGGCGTCATCGCGACGGTGATTTTCGAAGATACTCACGTGTGCGCGGCCAGAGTACCCGGTGCGTAGTTTGTCCGCCAGCTGCACTTCCGCGTGACGAGTGTCGTCATGGTGGACGAACCCTCCGACAAAGCCGATCACAATGGCAGAGTTGGGAGCAGCCCCGGCCGTGACTGGCTGGGTCGCTGTGGCGGGATATGCGGTTCCGCAAAGAACGGAAGCGGTGAAGGCAACAATTGGCAGGTAAGTCTTACGAAGGCTCTTCCTCACAGGGAACCACCGTTGGCGTATCTTGCCGTGCGGCTTGGTGCGCACCGAACGCATGTTCCCATTTGTAAAGATGCACCCACCATGCCAAAAGGCTTCGTCGTACATCGTTTCCTGGAAGTGGTTGAGTGATAAGGGATTATCGCCGCACATTCGACGAAAGCGGTTCCGTGCATATAGAGAGCTGCTGTGCTGAATTTTGCAGCAGGCTTATTTACCAGCGGAGATTTTGCCCTGTCCGGGCTTGCAGGGAGCCTGGCATGTCTCTATAATCAAACTGTACTGAATTGGTCCTATATCCAGAGTAGAGCTTTGTTTCAGGGGTTTTACAGACAATGATCAGGCTTGGCAAATTAACCGACTATGGGCTGGTTCTGATGAGCTACGTCGCCAAGGGCGGCGAGCAGGGCCTGCACACCGCTCGCGGATTAGCCGCGCAATCCAAGCTGCCTTTGCCAACCGTCAGCAAGCTTTTGAAAGTCCTTTTGCAGAACGGGTTCCTGGTGTCGCATCGCGGTCATAGAGGCGGTTACAGTCTCGCCCGTCCGGCGCAAGACATTTCGGTCGCGGAGATAATCTCGGCGCTCGAGGGACCCATTGGCTTAACCGAGTGCACGACCGACGTCACCGGAATATGCGACCTCGAGCCGTCGTGTCCCATCAAAATGAATCAGAGAATGATCAGCCAGGTAGTGCGTGGGGCACTTGAAAGACTCACCCTTGCTGACCTGATTCATCCACTGCAATTAATCGCCATTAGAGATGAACGGGGAAAACTTGTCCCCGGCATCAGCCGAATTTCTGGGAGCACTCAATGAGCACGAACCTTGACACAATTCGAGATCTAGCCCAGCAGGAATATAAGTGGGGCTTCATCACCGATATTGAAGAAGAGCGGATACCCAAGGGTCTGAGCGAAGACGTCATTCGCCTCATCTCGACCAAGAAGCAGGAGCCTGAGTTCATGCTGGAGTGGCGGCTGAAGGCGTATCGCCACTGGGCTGCGCTCGAGAAGGCTGAGGCCGAACCCAAGTGGGCGAACGTGCATTATCCCGCGATCGATTACCAGAACATCGTTTACTACTCGGCACCTAAGCAGAAGGTGAAGCTGGAAAGTCTGGATCAGCTGGATCCCGAGATTTTGCGCACCTATGAAAAGCTCGGTATCCCGCTGCAGGAGCAGAAGATGCTGGCCGGGGTCGCAGTGGATGCGGTGTTTGACAGCGTTTCGGTCGCGACCACGTTTAAAGGCAAACTCGCCGAACTTGGAATAATTTTCTGCTCATTCTCTGAGGCCGTGCGCAATCATCCCGAGCTGGTGAAGAAATATTTGGGGTCGGTGGTTCCATATACTGACAATTTTTTCGCCGCGCTCAATGCTGCGGTCTTCAGTGACGGATCGTTTGTTTATGTGCCGAAGGGCGTTCGTTGTCCGATGGAGCTTTCGACATACTTCCGCATCAATGCGGCTGAAACTGGCCAGTTTGAGCGCACCTTGATCGTTGCCGACGAAGGCGCTTCGGTCAGTTACCTCGAAGGTTGTACGGCGCCGATTCGCGACGAGAATCAGTTGCACGCAGCAGTGGTTGAACTAGTTGCGTTGGATAACGCGCAGATCAAGTACTCGACGGTACAGAACTGGTATCCAGGGGATAAGCAGGGCAAGGGCGGGATCTATAACTTTGTAACCAAGCGCGGCAAGTGCGCCGGCGTGAATTCGAAGATCTCGTGGACGCAGGTTGAAACCGGGTCCGCGATCACCTGGAAGTATCCCAGCTGCATTTTGCAAGGTGATAACTCAGTGGGTGAGTTCTACTCGGTTGCGCTGACCAACAATTATCAGCAGGCCGATACCGGTACCAAAATGATTCACATCGGCGAGAACACCCGCAGCACGATTGTTTCGAAGGGTATCTCCGCCGGACATGGGCAGAACACGTACCGTGGCCAGGTAAAGATATTGAAGGGCGCGCAGGGAGCGCGAAATTACACGCAGTGTGACTCGCTGCTGATCGGCGACAAGTGCGGCGCCCACACCTTCCCGTATATCGAGGTAAGGAACTCAAGCGCGCGCATGGAGCATGAAGCTTCGACCTCAAAGATCGGCGAAGACCAGATGTTTTATCTCCGCCAGCGCGGGTTGAAAGCGGAAGACGCCGTGTCAATGATCGTGAACGGATTCTGCAAGCGCGTGTTTCGTGAATTGCCGATGGAGTTCGCGGTGGAAGCGCAGAAACTGCTGAGCGTCAGTTTGGAAGGCAGCGTCGGATAGCGAAATTTTGTGGAGCTGCGGGCGCCTCGCCCGCAGACCCGATATTGACGGGCGAGACGCCCGTCGCTCCACCAGAACATTAGAGGAAACTGAATGAGCTTACTGGAAATCAAGAATCTTCACGTCAAGGTCGATAACCACGAGATCCTCAAAGGGATCGACTTGACCGTAAACGCAGGCGAAGTACATTCCATCATGGGACCGAACGGCTCGGGGAAGAGCACGCTGGCTCAGGTATTGGCGCGGCGCGAGGCGTACGATGTCACCGAAGGTCAGATTATTTATAACGGGAAAGACCTGTTGGAAATGAAAGCTGAAGATGCCGCTTGCGAAGGAGTCTTTCTAGCATTTCAGTATCCTGTCGAAATTCCCGGCATCGGCAACGCATACTTCATGCGCTCGGCGCTGAATGCCATCCGCAAATATCACGGACTCGATGAAATGGATGCGATGGATTTTCTTCCGCTGTTCAAAGAAAAATTGAAGCTGCTCGAAATGGACGAGAAGCTGCTGAATCGCTCGGTAAATGAAGGTTTTTCCGGAGGCGAGAAAAAGCGGAACGAAATCCTGCAAATGGCCCTGTTGGAACCCAAATTAGCGGTTCTCGACGAGACCGATTCGGGCCTCGATATTGATGCGCTTCGGATTGTTGCAAAAGGCGTAAACACATTGCGAAGCCCCGAGCGGGCGATGATCGTGGTTACGCACTACCAGCGCTTGCTCAACTACATTGTTCCGGACTTCGTTCATGTGCTGGTGAATGGCCGCATTGTGCGGTCCGGCGGCCCTGAATTGGCGCTGGAACTTGAAGAAACTGGCTATGCAGTTCCGGCATAAAGGAATCAATAAAACGTGATAGCTGCAACCGAACAACTCGGAACATATCTGGAGAGCTTCACTGAATTCCAGAAGCGCGCTGCTGGACGCGACTTGCCTTGGCTGCAAAATTTGCGTGAAAGCGCCTTTGCGCGTTTCTGTGAAGTTGGACTTCCTACCACTCACGACGAAGACTGGCGGTTTACCAACGTCTCCGCCATCGCAAAAACGTCGTTTGAATTATCGCGCGACGCTAAAGTGACGAAGCAGGAAGTAGAGCAATTCGGCGTTGCCGGGCTTGGCTGCCAGGTGGTATTCGTGAATGGGCATTTTTCTCGCGAGCTTTCGTCCATCGGCCAGTTGCCCGCAGGCGTTAGTGTGAGCAGCTTGGCAGAAGAAATTAGCGCCAACTCCAGTTCCGTGGAGTCGCACCTTGGCCGCTACCTCGATATTCGTCGCGACGCTTTTTCTGCGCTGAACACAGCGTTTGTCGAAGACGGCGGTTACGTCCACGTGCGCCGGGGCGTCGTTCTCACCGATCCTATTTATCTGCT
>Ga0157372_10002378_pt1 | contig 20355 bp, 25 predicted proteins | sample C55metaG_FD_115307 | JGI IMG/M metagenome (GOLD analysis project Ga0157372, IMG submission 115307) | Corn rhizosphere microbial communities from Kellogg Biological Station, Michigan, USA - C5-5 metaG | ecosystem: Host-associated > Plants > Roots > Rhizosphere > Soil | place: USA: Michigan... | reverse complement strand
TTCGCAAAGCCGACGACATTCTTAAGCAGATCAAAGCGAAAATTATTTTTGTCGATCTTCATGCGGAAGCCACATCAGAAAAAGTTGCCTTCGGTTGGTATCTTGATGGTCGCGTGACCGCCGTGGTTGGCACACACACCCACATTCCAACCGCCGACGAGCGAGTGCTTCCCGGCGGGACCGCTTACATTACCGATGTGGGCATGACCGGCCCTTATGACGGCGTGATCGGGGTGAAGAAAGAAATGATCATCGACCGCTTCCTGCATAACATGCCGATGAGATTTGAGGCTGCTACCGGCGATCCGCGTTTGTGCGCGGTTGTTATCGACGGCGACGAGGTCAGCGGCAAAGCGCGTTCGATTGAAAGGATCATGTTGAGTTGACCGGAAAAGGCATGAACCACTAAGGACACGAAGGTTCACGAAGACACCCATTTAGCTAATCCGAATGCAGCCTCTTCTCACAATATCTGACCAGTCGAAAGCGAGAGCTACGCTGCCGGCCGCCGACGCTTTCATATTCGACATCGATGGCACCCTCCTGAACACCAAAGATCTGGTGCATTGGAATGCGCTACACCTGGCCATGAGCGAGGCTTATGGCGTGGACGCGACTATTGAGGGCATTCCCTACCATGGGAAAACTGATCTCTCGATTCTTCGGGCCGCGGTCGGGCGCGCCGGCGTTTCGGATTTTGACTTCGAAACCAAACTTGCGCGGGCGCTCGATGTGGTGTGCCGCGAAGTTGAAGCCAATCATCTTCAACTGGCGCCGCATATCTGCCCGGGAATTGTGCGGTTGCTCGAATCGCTCAAGGCTAGTGGCAAACTAATCGGCGTGGCTTCGGGAAATCTTGAGACTGTCGGCTGGCACAAGATCGAAGCCGCAGGACTGCGCGAGTTTTTCAGCTTTGGGTTTTTCAGCGATCACCACGAGAGCCGGACAGAGATATTCCGCAAGGCTCTAAGGCACGTGAATGCGCAACTCGGGCCCGCTGCGCGCGTCTGCTTTATTGGAGACACACCGTCGGATGTGGAAGCTGCGAAGCAAGTGGGCGCGCAAATTCTCGCGGTTGCCTCCGGGACGTTCAGTCTTGAGGAGCTAACCGCCTGTTCTCCTGACTTGTGCGTATCACACTGCGGAGACTTCTTTCCAGACTGACTTTCGATGTCGACAAGTTCTTCTCTGCGAACTCTTGCTTTTCTCAGCGTTCTCTGCGGTTAAAAGCTCTTGAGTCTGGATCCTGAAGTCGCTCGAGAATCTGCAAACTGTAAAAGCTTTTAACCGCAGAGAACGCTGAGAAAATCGCAGAGCTCGCAGAGAACTGCTAGCTGGTCAGGTGCGCAAGTCCGCGGCTGTTCCTGTTCGGAAGCAAATTCAACGCAGCCCGGACGAGGGCTATGTAGACGGCTTTTGCGGAGGGTGCTCTCGAGAGTGCTTTGAGATGGGCGCGAATAGTTTCCACGTCACCTCGCACAATCGGTCCGCTGAATGCTGCCGCCGGGCCGAGTTTTTTGTAGTTGCGGAGCGTTTGCTGAATGATGGGCAGCATGCGTCGTCGTGATTCTGCGGCTGACATTCCTGCGAGCGCGGCCGCTTTCTCCGAAGCAGCCAAGAGCGATACCAGCAGCGGACAAATCATGGTCGCGAACGCATGGTAGGCAACTTTGTCCCGCCTTTTAATCGCAACCGCGCGTCCATCCAAATCGCGGACGATTTTTCTCGCCACGCGAACTGCCGAAGCATCACCTTCGACCGCGAACGTCACGCTGTTCAATTCCGGGACGGAGCCTTTCACGAATGTCATCAAGGGATGAACAGATGCGACACGCGCTCCGGCATTACGCAGCGACTTCAGAGCATCGCTTGGAAGAACTCCACTGGAGTGAAATGCGAATTTGTCCCGCCATTGAAAATGCGCGAAGGAATCAGCCGCGCCAGCAATGGCTCCGTCGGGGACACAAAACCAAACCACATCCGCGCTGAGGACAGGCGCAACGCGTCGCTTACGTGACAGGCCCTTCACGGAATACCCGGCGTTGGTCAGCCTTCGAGACAGCGCGGTCCCCAGCCGTCCCATGCCAATAATTGCAATCGTGGGGCGCTTCACGAATTGGAGAATAGCAGAACAGAAAACGGTCGACCGTCTCCACGCAAGCTGCCCTGCCTAACCTACGGTTTGTTTGGAAGCCAGATCCCGGCTCGATACTTCGTCCCAGATGCGGTGACCGTGCGTCTCACGCAGCAGCAGGCTTCCCACCACAAAAGTCATCGCCGCAACGATTATTGGATAATAAAGTCCGGCGTAGATGTTCCCGCTCGCGGCGCACAACGAAAGGCCAATCAGCGGTAACAGGCCGCCGAACACGCCATTGCCAATGTGATAAGGCAATGAAAGCGACGTGTAACGCACTTTCGCCGGAAACGCCTCAATGAGATAGGCCGCGATCGGACCGTAGACAAGACACACGTAGATCACTTGCACGAACACCAGCGCGACCAGCAGACGAAGATTCGGATTTGAAGCCTCCTTCGCCGCAACCAGTGCACCGGAAGCGTCGCTGGTCATCGGAGTCAAGCTGATAGCGCCAGTCACTTTGTTGCGCGCCGATTTCACGGATACAACATTGTTGCCCGCTGCCTTCTCCATAGCTTTGTAGATGGGAATGTAAGTCAATACAGCAAGCAGGCAGCCGGCCATCATCAATCTTTTTCTTCCCACCCGATCCGACAATGCTCCGACGACCGTGAAGAATGGCATCCCAATCAGCAGAGCCACCGCCACGACAATGTTCGCGGTGCGGGCATTAATCTTCAGCACCGTCTGCATGTAGAACAGCGCATAGAACTGCCCGGTGTACCAAACCACGCCTTGACCTGCGGTCGCGCCAAATAAAGAAATTAAGACTTGCTTCAGGTTCGTCCACTTGGTGAATGCGTCTTTCAGTGGTTGGGTTGAGGCCTGTCCGGTGCTCTTGATGTGATTGAAAATCGGCGACTCTTTCATCTTCAACCGGACGTAGAGTGAAATGCCGACCAGAACAATCGAGATGAGGAACGGAATCCGCCATCCGAAATCCTGAAATTGTTCTTTAGTCATCGAAGACTGGGTAGTCAGAATTACGATCAACGAGACGAACAACCCCAGCGTTGCAGTGATTTGAATAAAGCTGGTATAGAAACCCCGCTTGTTGTCAGGAACATGCTCGCCCACGTAAACCGCCGCGCCGCCGTATTCTCCGCCCAGCGCCAAGCCTTGCAGCACGCGAATCGCGATAAGGGCAACGGGAGCAAACCATCCAGCGGTTGCATAAGAGGGCATCAGTCCGATCAGGAATGTTGACCCGCCCATGATTGAAAGCGTCACTAGAAAAGCGTACTTGCGTCCGACAAGATCACCGATGCGGCCAAAAAATAGTGCTCCAAACGGACGCACTACAAACCCCACAGCAAAGGTTGCAAGATAGGCGATGATCGCGACCGTGTCATTGCCGGGCGGGTAGAATTTCAAAGCTAACACCGTGGCCAGGCTGCCGAAAATGTAGAAGTCATACCACTCGATCATCGTGCCGACGGCGGCGGCCAGAATCACGCGTGGAATGCTGTACTCGGCATTATTTCGGATCGAGATTGCAACAGCCTGATCGGACATAGCCGTCTCCATTTTCGGCGGCGACAACTACGCAACCGCCTTTTAGGTCGGCCATGTTTATCACATGTCCCCAGTCGTCGCAAGCAACAACTGAGAACCCAAGCTGCATGGGGCATTGCTGACTTTCGAACAGGATGGAATTTACCGTCTATTTACTTTTGATCAGCGAGCGCACGGTGTAAAATTCCACCGCACTTCGCGGGCCATGCCGCCCGGCACGTTATCCCTGATGATTCGAGGTTCAATATGAGTGAAAGCAAACTGTCCCGCCGCGGTCTGTTAAGTCTTGGATTGGGAGCGGCCGCATCCGCCACATTGTTGCCTTCCACTGCCGTCAAGCTTGCGCATGCTGATGATTTCGGTGGGGACCACGACTTCCAGCTCAACTGCGATATCAAAACTTTGCTGGCATCGGTCAACAATGCCTACGCGTTTCTTGACCAGATGATGGACGCATACGCCACAGGCGCCACGACGCGATTGACGCAAAGTTATGCTGACCAAATCGGACTTCAGAGTTCGGCTTTCACCTACGACAATGCTTTGATTTTGTGTGCCTATCTGCTTCGCAGAGGCTCAGGCGACATCGCCCGCGCGCAGGTGATAGGCAACGGACTGCTCTATGCGCAGCAAACCGATCCAGCCGGCGATGGGCGTTTTCGGCAGGCATATTTTGTCGACCATGCTGATAGCAATGGCGTATTTGTGAATCCAGGATTTTCATTTTTTCAGGGCAGCGCAGTCGGCGATGTGGCCTGGGCGGGAATCGCGCTGGCGCAGCTGTTCCAGCGCACGCGAGTAAAGAAATATCTTGACGGAGCAGTGAAGGCCGCGACATTTATTGAAACCACAACCCGCGACAACACCAACGTGCCGCCCGGCGGATATTTCTTCGGCAATGGCCAGAGCAATAAATCCACCGAACACAATATCGATGTGTACGCGCTCTTCACTATGTTGGCGCGGCTCACGGGAAACGCCAGCTGGTTGGATGGAGCTCAGCACGCTCGCACATTCGTAGAGGCCATGTACAACACATCTGCAGGATTTTTCTGGACTGGGACGTCCGATCCTACGCACATCTTTTTCGACAACATTCCAGAGGACGTGCAAACCTGGTCTTACCTCGCCTTCCTCGACCCCGATTTCGCTGCCTCATTGGAGTGGGTGAAAACAAATCTTGCGACCACGGACACTTCATTCGCTTTCAACAACGGATGGCACTTCAATGGAAATTTCCGCGTGAGCGGCGAGACTTACGCCAGTCTCAGCAAGTTGGGCACGGTACTCGGGGACCAAAGCGTGGACGCCGACGCGGTCTGGTGCGAAGGCACCAGCCACGCCGTAGCCGCATTACTGGCGCGAGGGCTGCCGCCGAAAAAAGACATCCCGAGTTTTCACGGAGACGTAAATACAGCATCCTTGATGCTCGAGAGCGTTCAGGTGGCGCAATCAAGTCTGGGTTCGGGGCAAACCGTAGGTGGGCAACCGTTGGTGGATGGCCAAGGAATTGTCGCGGCCACCAGCCCCTTAAATACCGGCTTCGGATTTAATTTCCTGCCCTTCCGACATATCGGAGCGACTTCGTGGTATGTGATGGCGGCGCAGTTGGGGAATCCATTGCAGCTGGGATTGAGAACTCCGCGGAACTGAAAACCATTCAGTAAAAAAGCCCCGTCCCGAACTTTCGCCAGGACGGGGCACGTCTAAATCTTATAGAAGTTTGATCGACTTCACCTTGAGAGTGTCGTTCTCGACATCTCCACTCACGTCCACACGCAGGTGATCTTTTTTGTCGGATGCCTGCAGAGCTTCTTTGATCTTCGCGTTCCCATCGGCATCGAACTTCAAGAACTTCTGGTCGCTGGTAACGATCCCATAGCCGCTGGCTGCGCACTTCAATGCGCATTCCCGGGTGTGCGCCTCCGGGTTAGCGGCCACTTTGCTGGAGCAGTTCTTGTCGACTACCGGCACGTCGTGAAAGGTCTCACTCAATGCCGGAATGGCAAACAGCACAATGCTTGCGAACAACAGAACAAATTTGCGCATATATCCTCCGAAGAAAATATTTACTAACGGTTCACTGCAAATTGAGACGCAGCCGCGCTGCGGGCCGGCGTTCTTTCCACGCCTGCTTCGCGTACGCGGGTCAGTTGCGACAGGGTAAAAGCTGCGATTGCAATTTCCACATCGCGCATGGCTAAGTCATAAAACATGCCGATAGTAAGCAGGTTGACCGCAATCCCAAGCAGCCAGGCGGTGACAACATAAGCTCCGATTTTTGTGAACCGGCTCAGAACGACTATTCCGGCAATGATTTCAATCACGCCCACAACGTGCATGAAGGTTGCTGGGGATACCGGTACCGTCTTTGTCGCCAGCGGACTCAGGTACATCGTCCAGTCCGTCAGCTTGTTAAAGAACTTGTCCACTCCCGTGATAATTGGACCTACGCCAAGACCGATTCTTAAGGCCCACCATGGGAGCTCCAGCCGTTTGTCGAAGTTTTCCATTTTGCCCTCTACCCAAAAGAGTGCCGAAGCTCGAATTGGTTACAGGGTGGGGCCACAAAGGCCAAGAACGCGACATATGCAAACCATTGCTTGGTCCAAATTGGCGGAACTCTACCAGTTCCATGCCAATGTGCGTATGTGATTGAAGTTGAGAGATTCGAGTCCTATCCGGTTGAGATAGTTACTGAATCGCAGGTCGTCTGTAATGACGAGATAATTTGAGGCTGATTCTGCAATAACACAATCGGTCAAGCCGAGAAATGTGAACTCCGCCCTTGACGCAGCTTGCAAACTCGGCGTCTTTAGCTCAGCGAAATCTTTGAATCTTTCCACGAACGTTCCTAAGCAAGCCGATCTGTGATGATCGGGTAGCTGCGCCGCTAAGTTGCTTACCTCAGTCAAGATATGCGGAGTAGTAACTGTCACCTTAAACAGCTTAAGAAGTCTCCTGAGTGTGGCCCAATCCTCGGCCGCGTATTTAGCCACTCTTTTGAACCCGTCATGGCCGACCAACTCGATGTCGTAAGACCCTATTAGGAGTAGAAGAAGAAGGTTGGCGTCAACAACGGCGCCCTTCGACTGAAAACGAGTAATCAGGTCTTCAACGTACCAATTCATGGCTTCCGTATAAGGATGCTTCGTGGCTCGCCTGTGTCCCTATCCACTCTTACAATTTTGTACTCGCGATGCGAAGAGGCTAGTATTGACTGCATTGGATTGTTTCCTGGTACTTCGAAGGAAACCGTTACTTCCCACCATGGCCCTCCCTCTGACATGTCGACTTCCTCGAGTCGCAGTTCTTTTGCGTTCGGAAAAAGTTCCGAGAAGAAAGCGGTAGCGGCTTTGACTGCGTCCTTTACGCTGATCATGGGATTACATCTTACAGGTTCTTGAGAACGGGATTTGTAACCTTTTACCCTGCCTGCGATCTATTCTTAAGGGAGTTATGGAAATCGGCAGCACTCTCGAAGCGCTTAATTCGGACCAACTAACCGACGAGGAAATCGTGGAGCGTGTCAAGGCGGGACAGACTCCGCTTTACGAGATCATTATGCGCCGCTACAACCAGCGTCTTTACCGAGTGGCTCGAGCCATTCTGCGTGATGATGCTGAAGCCGAAGACGTCATGCAGGATGCGTACGTGCGCGCCTACCAGAATCTGCACCAGTTCGCTGGAAAGGCGCCATTCTCTACGTGGCTGACGCGCATTGCGGTGAATGAATCGCTCGGTCGTCTTAAACTTCGCAAGCGGATCGATCAACTGGACGACAACGAAGAAACTGGAGGTTTTTCTATGGGCCTGGCGGAAACTGGTCCCGACCCAGAAGCCAATGCGTCCGTCAAAGAACTCAGCCAGCTCCTCGAAACCGCTCTGCTCGAGCTTCCGGAACAATATCGAACCGTAGTGATGCTGCGCGATGTCGAAGAAATGAATACGTCCGAAACCGCCGCAGCCCTCGATTTGACCGAGGAAAATGTGAAGGTGCGTTTACACCGCGGCCGGCTGATGGTTCGCAACTGGCTCATGGAACGAGTGGGAACCAGCAGCAAGAGCGCTTTTCCGTTCATGGGTGAACGCTGCGATCGCGTAGTCGCTGCGGTGTTTTTGAGAATACGCCCGTAGGAACGTTCAACAGGCGAGAAGTAGTACCGTCGATTCTGACAGTGGAGACAGTTCGCCTGCGCCTGCTACGTTTTTTCAATCCAGCGGCAACATGTATCCAGGAGTGTTTCCCAAACGGCCGGCGAAAACCTGCGCATCCAGAGCAGCCATGTCCCAAGAGATCCAGGAATCGGGAACGATACGGATCGTCACGTCGTCAAACCCAGCAAAAACTTGGCCGACCTTAGGATCTGCCAGCGCCGTCGAACTCAAATAACGGCTGTGAATTCGACGATTTATCTCCTGCGAATCCTTGCCTGACACTAGTTCGGCCCTTCCAATCGCAGTAATACCGCGTTCTTTCCCAGGCTTACGCGAGTCGACCATTAGCGATGTCTTGGGCCGTGCCGCAAGGTTCTTAGCTTTCTGAGTTTTCGAAGAGGTCGCGATGTAGAAATTGCCATCTTTAAAGAGATACCAGACCGCAGTCATGTGAATGCTTCCATCCGCATTTTCAGTCGCGACGGTCCCGATGTGGCGGCCTGACAAGAATTCACGTAGAGACGAATCTATTTGTTTTGGTGTCATCTTCTTTCCTTTCTCTGAGCGTCGACGGAACTATCTCTCATTGTTGTATAAAGCCGGGAACATAGTTTATGTGTCACCCGACTATCTGTCGACTATGCCTTCACTTATACTCGGGGCCATGAATTACTCCGCATTTGCGCTTCGCGTGACCAAAACAAATCTCTTCGTCATTGCGGTAGTTTTCTTTGGCTTGTTAATGTGGCATTTCCAAGTTGCCGGACAGATCAACTCCGGATTCCCGCCGGGCTTCGATGCGGTGCAAGCTGCACCTGAAACGCACAAAGTAATTTATGAAAACGCGCTGGTGCGGGTACTAGAAGTCACCGTGCCTCCATCCGGAAAGACCATACCGATGCACCATCATCGCTGGCCGGGTTTCTTTCTGAGCTGGGACACTGGCGGTAAAACGCCCCACATTCGCTATCATAACTCGGATGGCACGATAAAGGAGCAGCCCAGTACCGACAAGCCTGTCCATCCGGGAAGATGGAAAGTACAGTGGATGCAACCAGAGCCCATGCATGCAATTGAGGTCGTCGAAAACCCCAATCCTTCGAGCGCTTCTGGCCAGCCGTCCGATTTACGAATCGAAATTAAAATGAACCGCTAGTCGAATTTCGAGGCCGCCTGTACCCACCCAAGTTTGACTTAGGTGGGTACATTGGGTTTACAGGCTCTTTAAGTACTGGACCAGATCCTGTTTCTGCTGCTGGGTCACGTGCAAGCCTTTGAATGAGTCATAGTGGTTGACTACATCCATTAGCGTGGGGAAGCGACCATCGTGATAGAAACCACCTTTTGTATGCGTCCACAAACCCTTCAGTGGAGACGTGCGGTAGCGATCATCTGGCGAGCGCGAAGCCTGGAAATCATCAATTCCGATTTCCTCAGCGGTGTGCATGTTCCAACCGGGTTCGGTGAAAAGCGGCGGCACGTGACAACTGGAACACTGTGCTACCCCGTTGAACACTTTTTTGCCGCGAATCGCCGCCGCGTGATCAAAGCTATTGGCTGGGGGTTTTGGAGCATCGATGGCCAGCTGATAGAAATGCAGGTCCGCCAACTGGGGGGTAATTAAGTCTACGTCGCTGCGTACATTGTCAAAACCATTTTGTGCCGCGACCGGAAACTTCACCGGGTCCGCGAGCCGCGGATCGAAGAAGGTTCCCTGCCCATGCATTTCGAGATTGGCAACAAATGCATTCCAATAAGTCACCGAACCCCACCCAGTCCAGGTATGCAGGTTAAAGCCGGCCAAGCCAAAGGCAGGAGGAATCAACGTTGCAGCGGATTTATGGCCGTTAAAGGCTTTGCCATCCATAAACAATTCTGCGTCGAACTTTCCCGGACCCCAACTGTTGAGCACAGTTCGAACGACCGACTGATCGACTCCGAGCACCTTGGCCACGCTGCTGAGGTCCGGAGAAAGATTTACGATCGCGCCCACATTCAGGTCGCGGTTCGCCCAGCCGTCCAGCCGATGACCGATACCGGGCGCAAAGGAGTTGTCCACTGTCGAGTGACATAGGGCGCATTGAATTCCTACGCTTCTCAGCGCGCCCGAGTTGTTGAAGAAGCCCGTTACGCCGACGACGGAATTCAGTTTCAGTAATGCCACCGTTGTCGCCGGATCTTTCAAATTTACTTTTCCAGCTTTCAATGCCTGGATTACGGAGACCGGCAGCGCGTCGACATCTACTTTCAATCCGACCGCAAGAGCAGTAGCAGGATCAACGCCTGCGCCGACTCCTCCCAGCTTCTGCCCTTCAATTGCTTTGTGAAGTTGGAGCGCACCTCCCCAGAATTTCTGGTCTCCGAAAGTGTCGAAGCGGAAGGTGTACCGGCCGTGCTCGATCATGTTTAGAGCATGGATTTCTGTAGTGTGATTTCCCTGGTATCGGTTGTCATCGGAATCCGAAGCAGAAACCTTTTGCAGGGCGCGTGGCGCCAGGACTGCCATTCCGCCAAACCCCAAACACGCAATCAGCACAAGACCAATAAATCGATTCATGTGTCCTCCACACTCGAATGAGCGAGAGGAGGTCATCTGGTTACATCGGCGAACGGGATTTTACAAAACGGAGAAACGGATTTTACAAATGGGGTCTTCTGGATGAGTTTTAAAGAAAAGAGACCCGCTCAAGATTTCTCTCGAACGGGCTTTCAGAAATTAACCTTTTACAACTTGCAATTGGTTATTGACAGAGAAGACTCCCGGAACACCATTGGCCCGCATGCCAGCAATATTCCTGTCCATCTCGCTGTCGACCACACCCATCAGGGTTACGCGACCGTTCTCCACAATAATGCGGATCGGCTTCTGCACGCCCAACACATACTTTTGCAGCGTCGGATATCCATAGATGCTGCGGAACAACTGGGCCCGCAAGCCATCATCGAAAAAAGATACCGGCAGCACCTGGATTTGATTCTCCACGCGCTCCACGCCTTCAATGCGCTTCACTACATTGTTGGCGTCGCTCCGCAGTACCGGGTTCGTGACTTGGCCATTGAGTGTGACAGTTCCATTGTCATCCACGGTGAATGTCATGAAATCGAATGCATTCACATATGGCAGCATGTTCAACTCATGCCTTACTTGTTTCTCGATCGCTTGCGTTCCCCGCAGCGAGGCCATCGCGCTCTGCGCGGAAAATGCCAGCGTCGATGCAATCATTCCTAGACTCAATGCTAGTGTTCGTAGTTTCATATTCAACCTTCCTTCTTTATCAAATCTTGTTCCAGCCCTCAACTCAGACAACAAGGGCTGCTCGCAGCCTGGTTCCGCGCCACGAACAGCCCGTCCTACTAATTCGTGATTAACTGTTACCGGCGATAGCCACGGAACTCGCGACGCTCAAATCGCCGATCGTAGTGACGGTAGTAGTCACGCCCATAACCGTGGCGCCAATAATGTCGCCGATACACGGGAGCGTAGCCATAATCCACATAAGGACCAGCCACGTAAGCTCCGTCAACATACGCCGGTGCGTAATAGGTCGACGCATAATATCGTGGTCCGACATATCCATAAGCGCGAACAGGATAGGCGGGAACTCCCACTCCGACTCCGAATACCACGCCCGCATTGGCTTTTGGCGCAGCCGCAGAGCCCAGCACCAGCGCTAAACCTAAGATCATCAATAAGCTCGTTTTCTTCATTTTCATCACCTCCGACCTACATAATTGGAAACACTGCCTGGCGCAGAAAGTTTCGCCAAGGCGCTGAGGCTAGGGGAGTTAAGCGTAAAGAATTGTCAAGTCGTGTACTATCTGAGGCTTGAGTTTTGCGAATGTAGTGATTGCGAGGACACGCTTATGGCAGGCGCACCGATTCCGGCAAACGAGCCACACAGGAACAGGCGATCGGCCCGGATCGCAATTGTCGAGCAACACGTTCGCTTCGAAAATGCACATGACCTTGACGGCGTTCTTTCCACTTTCGGCAACACCGCGCACTACGATGATGAGGCCTGGAGTGAGCATTACAAAGGAACGGACGGAGTCCGGCAGTTTTACGAGCAGCTTATGAAGGCATTGCCGGACCTGGAAATAGAAATACTGCACCGGCACGTTACCGATGACGCAGTTGTGCTTGAGGTCATGATTCGTGGAACTCACTTAGGTCCGTGGCGCGGGCTTCCAGCAACCGGACGAAGAGTAGATCTTCCACTTTGTGGGGTATACACCTTCGACTCCGACGATCGTTTGTCGGGAGAAAAAATCTACTACGATCGCGGAACGGTATTGCGACAACTCGGTGTGTTTCACGAGCCGCAGAGCGTGTTAGGCCAGCTCTGCACTTTGGCAACTCACCCCATCACGATTTCCAAAGCTTTGGTGAGGAAACTGCGCGGTTGATCTTTAGGCGCTCACCCGGGGCAACGCGTATCAACCGATGTGCTGAGCCGCTTCAAAATAAAGTTGGGCGCGAGTCGGCTCATTAATTTCAAAACATTGCTCATGCCCGGCCGGATTTCCAGTTGATCGTTCTTTAATCCCCTGATCGTCCTGCGAACCATTTCGCCGACACCCATCATGCGAACGCCCTTTACATCTCCGGCGTGCATGTGTTTGGTGAACAATGGCGTCTGAGTCATCGGCGGGGCCAGTTCAAAAACTTTAACCGGAGTGTTCCTGAGTTGGACACGCAGCGAGAGCGTGAATGAGTGCAGTCCGGCCTTCGCTGCGCAATAGATAGGGGCGATTGGCAAGGGCACAAAAGCAAGTCCCGAGGAGACGTTCACAATGGCTGCGGCGGGCTGACGCAGCAAGTGTGGCAAAAACTGCTTCACCATGCGGATGGCCCCAATCAGATTAATTTCAATCTCACGGCTGATATCCGGACCACGAGTACCATTCTCAAGCAGGTTGATTTTGCGCATGATTCCCGCATTGTTGAACAACATGTTCAACCCGGGAAATTTAGTGAGCACGGCATCACAAAGAACAGAAATTGCATTGGGGTCGGTGACGTCGCTTTGAAACGCGTGGACACCTGGAAGTTCTCGCTGCGCTTCCTCGATCTTGTGTTGATCTCGGCCGGTAACAATCACGACGTTATCGAGTTGGAGAAGCTGAGCGGCTAGTTCAAATCCAATTCCGCTCGTTCCCCCTGCGATTAAAATCGTGTTGCCTGAGAGCTTCATGAGTCCATGACAACCGCGTGCCTCAATGGCCCGCAGATCGGCGCTCCCTAGCGAGCTGCTTCGCCAAACTTCGAAGGCAGGTGAAGTGCCCGAAGGCGTAGCACATCCAGCAGCGAATCAGGGACGAATCTCGGCAAGGTCACTAAGAACTTCGCATCCTTCCCTGCCTGATATCGAGGCCGAGGATGACGAGAGATCAGTGCATGTTGCACTGATCGTGCGACAACATCCGGCGAGCTTCCATGAGCCTCTCTTGCGAACGCGCGTGCGGCAAAGTTCTTCAACATTTGCCCATACTGCGCCGCGCCCTGCGCTGGAAGATTCGCGATCACTGCTTCCATATTGCCTAGCGTCTTTTCGACCGCCGGAGTATTGATCGCGCCCGGCTCGATAGTGCAAACGTGAATCCCGAAAGGGCGCAACTCTAAGCGCAGGGTATCGCTCAACAATCCGAATGCGCTCTTACTGGAATTGAGCAAACCCCCAAACGGGATCGCTATGTGAGCTCCAACTGAGCTGATATTAACGATTCGACCGTGAGCTTTTCGAATCAAGGGAAGGAATGCCTGAGTGACAGCTATCTGGCCAAAAACGTTCACCTCGAAGATGGTTTGCAAATCCTCCTGAGTGGCATATTCAACGGGCCGGACCATGCCGATTCCAGCCACGTTCACCAGACCGTCCAGCCCTCGTCCTCCCAATTGCGAAGACAATTGCTCAGCGGCGGTGGTAATGGAGTCACGGTCTTGAACGTCCATGACTAACGGCGTGATCTCTCCGCTGATTTCAGAGCGCAGTTTGTTGCCGTCGTCGGCTTTGCGGACAGTTGCGAACACTCGCCATCCGGCTTTGAACATTCTGAGAGCGCTGGCACGGCCAATGCCGCTCGAAGCGCCAGTGATAACAACTGATTTCTTTAATGAACCCATGGCCTTCCCCCTTCATGATCCACCGACGTAGACCGCCGGCATTGTGGTTCTGCGCCAATAATCTCGCTTGCTGGAGCTGCTCCGTTTTTTTGCGATATATATTTTCGATGACACCGAAGGTGAAGGCGGTTCCTAAATATTCGCGTTAACGAGACGAACATGCAGTAGGCGACTTGTTGGTCTGCTCAGCATCGCACCTGCGAGGTGTCGACCCAAATCATGAACTGATAAGATTTTCCGACTTGCGCGTAGCGTTCAAACGGCATCGAAGAAACGTCATAAGCCAAGCGACGCGATGAAAGCACTTCAACTTCTACAAGTCCTGCTAATTACCGTAATGCTGGCAACTGCGGCCAGCGCCAGTGATGAATTGTTTGTCTCCCCGCAGCAGGCGAGTGCGGGTCCAAGCCTCTTCGCGGAAACCGATGCGGTCGCGGCGAATGCTGCTAGCGATAACTCAGGAAGCCGGCCTCTGTCGCTTGTAACTGAGGATCGGCGCGACCGCGTGTTTTATCCCGACGACACCGAGCGGGTAAAACCACTCGCGCGAAAATTATTTCTGAATATTGCGTACGACCAGGTCGGCATTTTCACCAGTCCCTTTCACGCGAACCGCCACAATGCTTTGGAATGGCTGGTACCGATCGCGGTAACCGGAGCATTGATCGCCAGCGATACTCACATCGCGAATGCCTTTGAAAACAGCCGTGGGCAAGTGCGCTGGGGTGGCCGCATTTCCGACATCGGAGCGTCGTACACGTTGATTCCTATAATTGCCGGCTCTTATGTTTACGGAGCGTGGCGGGACAATCCCAAGGGACGGGAAATTGGCGTTCTCGGGACCGAATCGGTGCTCGACAGCCTGATTGTGGTTGGAGTGCTGAAAGAGGTATTTCGACGCAATCGCCCTGATGAGAAAAATCCTGGTGACTTCTGGGGAGGTGGCACTTCATTCCCGTCGGGTCATGCGATCCAGATATGGTCGATTGCTTCGTTGCTTGATCATGAATTTAAGCACAAAAAAATTGTTGGCATAACTGCGTACAGCCTTGCAGGGATAGTGAGTGCGGCGAGAATTGCGGCGCAGAGACACTTCGCGTCAGACGTAGTTGCCGGCGGCACCATGGGCTGGTTCATTGGGCGTTATGTTTACGACACCCACATGAGTCATCTTTCCCATACTCATTCATCTCTTATTCCGATGATTGTTCCGCAAGTCGATCCGCTTCAGCGCAGCTACTCTCTCGGGCTGATCTTTCATCCCGGTTTCTAACAACAAGGAGGCTTTATGCCCAGCAAGAAACAAAGCACTGCAGCAAGAAAAAATATTAAGAAGGCTGCTGCCGCAGCTAAAAAGAAGAGGACGATTGCGCATCTTCCGAAAGCGACTCGTACCGCTCTTGGCAAACAGGCCAGCAAAGTCGCAAAACGTAAATAGGATTTATGCGCCGACCGCTGACACTCGTTCCGCTGAATGCTTTGCCGGCGCCAGCGCGATGAGCACTAGACCAATCGGGATCAGAATAGCTACACCGGGCAACAATTCTCGTTGTGTTGAATCCCGGATTGCCATGATCGCCATGACGGCCGCATGCGCGAAGCTTGACCAAGCCGCAAAAGCTATCAAGCTGCGATGCGGTAACGGGTCCTTGACTGATCGCAATAACAGAATGCCTAACGTAAAGTACAGGCTCAGCATCATCGCGTCTGTGTACCCGGTTTGGTCTCGATGCCACAAGATCATGATGATCGGATAGATCCCCGCCGTGAACAGCAGCCCGATTAAAACCAAGACAATTGTCAACGCTCGTTCTCGGACCATTTTGCCCTCCAGAGATACAACCGCGACTGATACAAGATACTAATTCAATCAATCTTTGCCGACGCCCGCTCATTCGATTTTCTTTCCGGGCTGAGAGCGATCAGGACGATCCCAATAATGATGAGCACAGTTACGCCTATCAGTTCTTGCCGCTCGACTATTTTCCGGTAAGCTTGCGTTCCCATCACCGCGGCATGAGCAAAACTCGACCATGCAGTGAACGCGATAAGGCTGCGGTGCGCCGAAGGATTCCGCGCCGCAATTAAGAGAAAAACTCCCAGCGTGGCATACAGGCTGAGCATCATCGCCAGCGCGGGTTCGCGTGAGAAAAACACCGTCATGGGATAGATCAGAGCAGAAAACAGTAATCCCACAACCACCAATACAACTTGCAGCCCACGCTCTCGACGCATTGTGTCCTCCTGTGGAGTTACGCAATTTTTACATCATAATTTTTGCGGGATCTTAACCAAGCGCACAGGCCACCCGAACTCCGGTTCCGCATCGAAATTAAAACTCAACAACAATTAGGAGGCCACCATGCTAAATCCAAACAAGGCATTCAGCAGCTTTTCAGTGAACGACATTCAGAAAGCCAAGGAATTTTACGGCAGTACTCTGGGCATAGAAGTCAGTTCAGGACCGGAGGGCACTCTGGTTCTAAATCTCGCCGGCAACAAAGCTCTGATGTATCCAAAACAAAATCATAAGCCCGCTTCTTTTACAGTCCTGAATTTTCCCGTGGACAGCGTAGAAAACACCGTGGACGAACTCGGGGGACGCGGGGTGAAATTTGAAATCTATAACGAACCTAACTTGAAGACGGACGCCCGCGGAATTTCTCGCGGCAACGGACCGACGATCGCCTGGTTCAAAGATCCAGCAGGAAATATTTTATCGGTGCTTGAGGCCGCCTGATGCGTTGAGTCGCTTCAAAAAGCGGACAGGACATTCAGGGGAGCCGCAAGCTCCGGCTCCCCTGAAACGACAAGAGCTAATGAATCTAAGCAGCTTTGTTGGCGCTGTCCGGCAATTTCGCGGCGAGGATCTCCGCTTTTTCAATGCTTGGCGGCTGCGAAAACAATTCCGGCGCCTTCGCCATCAGCGCTTTCGCAACTTGTCCCGTCAGATGAGCCTGCCGCCCGGCTTCGTTGGGAAAGGTATCAAAAATTCCGAAGGTTGCTGCCGACAGCCGTAGGCCAAACCACAAGCTGGTGGCCGGTTCTTGCTGCACTAGCGCCAATCCTCCGCGCAAGAACTGTTCGACTTCAGCTTCCTTGCCCGGCTTGGCCTCCAAACGAACGAAGAGCGCGACCTTTGCTGTATCCGCCATGTCGTATCTCCTAAAAATAGAATTCCTGGATTTTATCCCTAGCGATAAGATGCGGTTGTCACGCAAATGTTGCGAGCTATACGAATGCGGGTGCCCCATCCTAGTCGCGGTCTCTCCGACTAGGGTGGGTATTTTGATTTTTCTTTTACGTACCTGAAACTCGCGATGGGAGGACTCGCGCACAGGCAAGAACACTTCGCATTACAGCGGCAGAGCGCTGGGAAACCGTGTCTGGAAATCCAGCAACCCCACCCACTCCGGCGTGACCGAGACTCGCACCATCGAAGTCACCATTTTCCCCATCTGCGATACCCACGCCTGTCCCTGTTCAGGGCCAAAGTAACGTTCTGCCGCTGCAGCGTATTCCGTTACGACTCCTTCTACAGTTTTCAGTTTCGCGGTGCCGCGAATCAACAGCACCTTATGCGGAAAAACATCGCCGTCGATCGTCAGAGCAACTTTCGGGTTCTTCGCCAACGCCTTAAGCTTCGGCGCTTTCGGCGGAGTCCCCATCACCAAATCACTTCCGTTCCAGTGAAACCAGATGGGTACCACCCGCGGCGTCCCGTCCATCCAAACGTACGCCAGGCGCGCCGGAATCTTCGACTGCAGGAGTTCTTGCGACGCAGGATGCTGCAAGAGAGACAGATCACCTTGTTTCAACGGCATGAGGATTACCTCTTCTGTGAAATATTTAATCGGGTTCGCGCAGCAGTATAACTCTGAAGGATTTGCTCAGGTGTCGCCCACCCGCATCGGAATACGGGCGGGTGCCCCATACTGGTCGCGGTTTTCGCGACTAGGGTGGGGATTTTGACTTTTCGAAATTTCGGCAGTTGAGGATGAAACCTGAATCAGGCTCGACTCTAATCACTCTAAAACCTGACTATCGGGCCAAACGTGAGTCGCAGGTTATTGTGCGCGCCATTATTGAAATAAACCTCGTCGCCGACTTCAAAGCGCAAGCCGACCGGCCCGATCGCCGCTTCCACGCCGCCCGCAGGATAAATCGCCGCATTCAAGTTCGATGTCCGTAATCCCAGAAGAGTGCTCACGGCATTGCTCAACGGCAGCAAGCCAGGGCTGAGGCGAAAATCCATGAAGCCGCCTTTAAGCGTGATGAACGGACGAAATCCGCCGCCCGAGGGCTGCAGCTTCGGCCCGAATAATCCATGCGTCACACCCACCGATGTGTTCTCGATGGCGGCAATATTTCCATTCACGATATTGCGATAAGTCTCACCGAAGTTGATGCCATAGTCGTAGGCCAATTCGCCTTCGAGCATCACATCGTGATGGACGCGGTATCCGAATCGCGCCCCGAGTCCCAAGTTGTTGGTGGCGGTTTGCGACACGTCGAGGTAATCGAGGAAGACGCCGGCTTCGACGCGCTTCTGGGCGAATAAGCAAGGGGTTACGAGGAGCAAGAAGGTCAGCAAGAAAAATATAGGATTGCGCATGAGCTGAGTACGATGAGAAAGCCAGTGGGCGGGTTGTGAGCGAATGGGCGGGAATAGGCCACCAGCACAGCATTCTTTTCGAAGTGCGCCATCCCGAAGTTCGGAATCTCTTAACGCAGCGAAGGCTGCTGAGAGCGCGGGGAATTCGGCATAAGCAATTTTATAGAGGACGGGCTTACCAGCCGCGGGTCTGCATCATACTGGCTTCGTCCATTGCGGCCACAGCCAGACCCTTCATCGCGCCCACCAGATCTTCACTGACCTCAAGTAACACTTTAGGATCGTTGAAGTGGGAGGCGGCTTTGACGATGGCGCGAGCACGCTTCTCGGCTTCCGCGGGTTCGGCGAACGAAGTCGAATCTTTCATGAAGATTCCCGAGCCGACGAATACGGCTTCGGCGCCGAGCTGCATGACCAGCGACGCATCCGCAGGAGTAGCTATGCCTCCAGCAGAAAAGTTTGGTACTGGTAGCTTGCCGGTTTTCGCGACCATCTTCACCAACTCGTAGGGCGCCTGGTGCTCTTTGGCTTTGGCGTAAAGTTCCTCTTCGCTGAGTACGGTGAGGATTTTCATCTCTTGAACGATCTGGCGAATGTGCTTGACCGCGTGCACAACGTCGCCGGTACCAGCTTCACCCTTAGTTCGGATCATGGCCGCTCCTTCCGCAATTCGCCGCAGGGCTTCACCGAGGTTGCGCGCACCGCAAACGAATGGAACCTTGAAAGCGTGCTTGTCAACGTGATGGGCTTCGTCAGCCGGCGTCAGCACCTCAGATTCGTCGATGTAATCCACGCCCAGCTCTTGGAGAATTTGCGCCTCGGCAAAATGGCCGATGCGGCACTTGGCCATTACCGGGATCGAAACCGCTGCCATGATCTCGCGAATCTTCTTGGGAGAGGCCATACGCGCAACTCCACCTTCGGCGCGAATCTGCGCGGGCACGCGCTCGAGCGCCATGACCGACACGGCACCGGCGTTCTCGGCAATGACTGCCTGCTCGGCGTTAGTGACGTCCATAATGACGCCCCCTTTGAGCATTTCGGCAAGGCCGGTCTTTAAGCGGAGACTGGTGGAATTACCATTATTTTGCGACATGTTTGAATCCTTTAGGTGCCGCTTCGATCGCGAAGAATAGGCGCGGGGGCGCCTCTTTCCATTTTACAACTATGTGCCGGGCGCCGTACGGTTAATGACATCTCGTCAAGATCTGGCCTCGGGCGCTTCTGCACCATCGGCACTAACCCTCCACCCAACGGCCGAGAAGATTTTACTTCCAGCTCTGGATTTTCCGTGCTATCGTGCACGGCAAATGGCTGATAACTTCAGCAATCCCACACCACAGTTCGGCACCGCGGAGTATGCCGGTGTCCGAGAGACTGAACATTGTTCATTCTGCAAGCAGCCGATCGGGCGTAGCTATTATCGCGTGAACACGGCAATGGCGTGCCCGACATGCGGTGAGCGTGCGCAGCATCAACTGCCTGCGGACAGCCACTCGGGCTTCACTCGGGGCCTGATTTTTGGTTTGGGCGGAGCGGCACTGGGTCTGATGATTTACGCGGTATTTGCAATCACAAACGGACTGGTAATTGGATACGTCTCACTGGCGGTCGGTTACATAGTAGGCAAGGCGATCAAACTGGGATCGGAGGGAGCTGGAGGGAGACGTTACCAGATCACTGCAGTTGTGCTGACGTATGCGGCGGTGTCGCTGGCGGCAATTCCGATTTACATTTCCATCTACGCCAAAGAGCGAAAGACGCATCAGCCTGTGCAAGTCACGCAGTCGAATACCGACGCGC
>Ga0157372_10002376_pt1 | contig 20369 bp, 18 predicted proteins | sample C55metaG_FD_115307 | JGI IMG/M metagenome (GOLD analysis project Ga0157372, IMG submission 115307) | Corn rhizosphere microbial communities from Kellogg Biological Station, Michigan, USA - C5-5 metaG | ecosystem: Host-associated > Plants > Roots > Rhizosphere > Soil | place: USA: Michigan... | reverse complement strand
CTAATTGTGTAACTTGTTGCATGAGTTCTTGATTTAAAGTGTTTGTTCTTAGTTGTTTACTTTAATCTACAACCTTTTTTTCAAGAACTCTTCTTTAACTGTTTCATGCATACGATCTTATACGCCCTGTAAAACGTTGATTTTATGTCGTAGAAGATTTCTCCTCACCCATCCCGTTTGTTCCCCGGCCGGTTCGTCGAAATGACATCTTCTTTATGATATTATAAGAACATACGGGTATTTAAGAGCATTACTCGGTATCAGTATAAGCATCGCCCCCAATAAAGATCATTGTATTTGTTGCGTGTGCAGGTGAACCCGAAGCACCTAAGGCAAATGATTTTTTGATCACCTTGCTGCCATAATTCAGTTCGATGGTGTTGCCGTAAATTTTGTAGGTGCCGCCTTTGCCTCCGGTTTTTTTCCAGGCGCTGGCAGCAGGTGTCATGATTCCGCCGTTTGATCCTTCAGTAAAATGAGTATCATCAATAAAATTGATCTTTTTGATTACCAGGGCATTTGTGCCGTTGCCATAATCGCCGCCGCTTACTTTTTCATATCCTTTTTTTAGCTTAATACTGCCTGTATACGGATAGGCCGGGAACCAATTGCCTTCACCCAACTTATAATCATAGGTTTTTCCTTCGTTATTAGTAAGATAAAAGGTTGCGCCCGTTTTTTTCCAGGTTCCCCAGGCTTTAGGGCGGCTGCTTTTAGCGGCTGTTACATCCAGCGTTTCAATTGGCTCATCACCAACGTCAAAGTATTCGCCGTTTTTAAATAATACTACGGGTTCAAAGGCAATGGCAGCAGGATAGCCACTTACAGCCCTGAAATACCATCCTTCAACGGCAGGAGCAGCCTTTGCTGGTTTGTGATAGGCGCCTCCGCTTTTTGCATTAGCGGTGGCGCTTAAATGTAATGTGAAGCTTGAAATAGCAAGGCAAATGGCCAGGTGTTTAACTTTCATATCATTTAGTGTTTTGGTTAACTTGTATTAATTAACTCAAACATAAATGATTGGTTTGCAGGAATCTGATTAAGCTTTTGTTAAAAGCTATACATCCATCGCATCATAAACAATAACCTTTTCCCAAAGATGGCTGCAGTTTTTAATAAACTCCAGGTGGATAGGATGGGTTTGATAAGTGGCTTGTCCGGCCAGATCGCTGAAAAACATCAGTTCGGACACCGCCCAGGAGTTATCTACTACGTCGCGTTTTTCGGTACTGGCTACGATACCTACGCGAAGTTTGCGTATGGTTTCAATTTTGGCAAGGGTTTTAACTCCGGCTACCAATTTATCACGGTCTTCTGTTGATCCCGGATTTTTAAGCCAGAAAAACACATGGTGAACTATTGGCCATTCTTCTTTTTGCTCTTTCAGCGATATTGCCGATGCTGTAACTGTACTTGCAGCCAGTGCCGCTGTTGTGGTTATGAATTTTCTTCGGGTTGATTTCATGACAGGTTAAATAATCGCTTTCAAGGTAGTAAGAATTATTTAAAACGTTTATAAGTTGTTTCAATCAAAACACATCCAAAACATAAAGCAGCACAATAACAGGCAGCACATTTAAAAATATCACAAGCCCGATGTTCTGATCCTGCACATCTCTCTGCGCATAGCGGGACAGGAATATGATAAAAACCACATAGTAGATAAGCGGAAAAACGAATATTACGGAAAGCAGCAGTCCCGCCGAGCTCATAAGCTGCCCCCAGCCTAATATAACCGGCCATGCCATCATTCCGACGATTTCAAGAAAAGTGATAACGGATAGTACTTTTAAGGTTTGGGCTTTGCTCATGTTAAGGTAATTGTTTACCTCAAAAATAAGAAAACTGAGGGGTTTTATGAAATATGAAGAAGCAGCCTACAAACACTCCGGCTGCTTGCACCCTTCTTCCGAAAATTCGGGTTCAAAAGTGCTGTGGCTGATATCAAGATGTTCCAGTCGGTGGCGAAGGTCATGCTTGATATTATCAAAATCGGCCATGGCTTCAGGCTTGATCACCAGGTGGGCAGTAAGTGCGTTTTCGGTGGTGCTGAGTGCCCAAACGTGCATGTGGTGAACATCAACCACACCTTTGGCTTTTTTAAGTTCGGCTTTGATCTTGTCAAGGTCCATTTCGGCAGGTACGCCGTCCATTTCCAAACGCAGGCTGGCTGTAAGCAAGCTCCAGGTGCCGCGTAATATCACAAAACCTATTATCAGGCTCACTGCGCTGTCAATCCAGTACAGTTTGGTAAAGTATATGATAATACCAGATATCACCACACCAAAGGATACTATGGCATCAACAGCCATGTGCAGGTAAGCGCCTTTAATATTGAGGTCGGTATCTTTATCTTTAACAAACAGCCACGCTGTAAAAGCGTTAATGCCAATGCCTATAAAAGCAACCCAGGCCATGGTGCCGCCCGATACTATTTCGGGGTTCATGAAGCGCGTAATAGCCTCATAAATAATAAAACCAACGGCCGCAAATAATATTACCGCGTTAAAAAAAGATACGATGATGGTCGACCGCTTATAGCCGTAGGTATACTTACTGTTAGCGCTTACTTTGGTGAGTTTAAAAGCAAGCAAGGCTAACGCGAGGGAGGCCACATCGCTCAGGTTATGGCCGGCGTCGGTTAACAGGGACAACGAGTGTGTAATAAAACCTGTAATAGCCTCAACCACCACAAACACCGAGTTAAGCACTATGCCCCAAATAAAAGCCGAATTTAAATGATCAAGCTTAGGGGCATGGTCGTGATGATGGTGCCCGTGCGAATGTGAGTGCGAATGATCGTGACCTGCTGACATTTAGCAAAGGTAGGGAAAAACCTTGATTCGCATGATTTTAGGATTTCCTGAAATAAGCATTTGCTGTAACATCGTTGTGGTCATAATCCCGCTCCGTATCTGTTTATTTGATCAATCATCAGGGCAATCCTTAAATCCTAAAAATCATGGTTCGGATTATTCATGATGATAAGGCTCACCCTTCATAATGGTATATGCCCTGTACAGTTGCTCCACAAAAAACAGGCGTACCATCTGGTGCGAAAATGTCATGCGCGAAAGGGAGATCTTGTCGTTAGCCCGCTGGTAAACGGAGGTATCAAAGCCATAAGGCCCGCCTATGATGAATATTAAATTGGCAGATGTGGTAACTTCTTTTTTATTGATATAAGCTGCAAACTGGGTTGAGGTAAATTCAGAACCTTTCTCATCCATCAGGATCACAAAATCAAGCGGGGTGATTTTCTTGAGGATCAACTCGGCTTCTTTGGCCTTTTGCTGCTCGGGGCTCAGCGCTTTGGTGTTCTTCAACTCGGGGATTTCGGCAAGCTCCAGTTTGGTATAGTGTTTTAGCCGTTTTACATATTTATCAATGCCTTCCTTTAAATAGGCATCCTCTGTTTTTCCAACGGTAAGGAACGTGATCTTCATATCTGCAACAAATAAACGTTTATTTAAAATATATGTGTTTATTTTGGTTGAATTTATCTGCAAATGGAACAAACAATTATAAACGATTATACTCAAAGAGCAAGCCTCGCCGCTGCAGAAGCGGCCAAATATAAAAAGCTTGCCAATACCTATTCACTGCTGAGGCTCGGCATTTTTGCCATGGTGGCTGTAACTATAGCCTTTGCCATTCACTTCGATAATTTTAGTATTATCGCCATAGCCTTTGTATTGCTGGTTTTTGCCTTTGCCTGGCTGGTAGCGCGACAAAGTGCGTTTGAAAAGCAGAAACAGTATTATGACGATCTGCAGCAGGTAAATGAAAACGAGATAGTTAGTATCCAAACCCACGGAAATATCTACAACGATGGCGCGCGCTACGCTAACGACAAACACTTCTACACTTCCGACCTGGATATTTACGGTAATGCATCGTTATACCAGCTCATCAACCGTGCAGCTACTACCCCGGGAAATAATAAACTGGCAGGTTGGCTCAATGCCCCGGCAAGCAAGCAAACCGTATTACAGCGGCAGGAAGCCGTTAAAGAAATAGCCGCTAAGCACAGCTGGAAGCTCGATCTGCAAACACGGCTCATTTTCGCCATAAAGCAGGACGTGAACCAGCTTAAAAACCTTTTCAAATACCTGCACATTCCGCTCGATATGCCAGGCGAAAAATGGCTTGCCGCTTATACCAAAATAGCGCCTTACTTGTTTACGGCGTTGTTGGTTGTCGCTTATTTTTATTCGCCGGCGAAGCTTGCGGCCATCGTGGTTGGCTTGTTTAATATGGGGGTGGTGTTTTCAAAAGCAGCCTACATCAGCAAAGCCGATCTTATTGCCGGTAAAATAGGTGATACTTTATCCAACTATGCAAATGTATTTAAGTGCATTGAAGACCAGCAATGGCAGGCCGGTTATAGCAACACCCTGGCGCAACAGCTAAAAACAGACAAGACATCGGCCAAAATAAAAGAACTGGGGGAGTTGATCAATAAGCTTAATTATCATCTTAACTTGTTAATCGGCTTTGTGCTCAACCTGTTTTTCTTATGGGATATCCGCCAGATCATCGCCATTGAAAACTGGAAACGTCAAAACCAGGACAGCCTTGAAGCCGCTTTTGATGTCATTGCTGAATTTGAATCGCTGTTAAGCCTGGCCGGTTTGGCCGTAAACTATCCGGATTGGAGTTTTCCTGTTATTGACGACAGGCCGGGCTATACCCTTACAGCTAAAGCCATTGCCCACCCGCTTATTGACGCCACCAAACGTATAGAAAATGATTACGAACTGGATAACACCTTTAAGGTTGATATCATCACCGGATCAAACATGGCCGGTAAGAGCACCTTTTTGCGTACCGTGGGCATTAATACCGTGCTGGCCTTAAGCGGTGCCCCTGTTTGCGCCCAAAGTATGCAGGTATCGGTGATCACCATGATCAGTTATATGCGCATCAAAGATTCGCTCAATGAAAGCACCTCAACCTTTAAGGCCGAGCTTGACCGCCTGCAGATGCTGCTGGCCGCGGTTGAAAATGAGCCTAAAGTGTTTTTCCTGATTGATGAAATGCTGCGCGGTACCAATTCGGTTGATAAATACCTCGGCTCAAAAGCGGTTATCGAGCAGCTCATCCACAAAAATGCGGTGGGTATGATAGCCACTCACGATTTACAGATAGCCCATCTGGAAAATAAATATCCGGATTATGTACGTAACTTTTATTTTGATATCCAGGTAGTGAACGGCGAAATGCTGTTTGATTACAAGATCAAGCACGGTGAATGCAAAACTTTTAACGCCTCGCTATTGCTTAAACAGATAGGGATTGAGGTGGATGCGGAGTAACTCTCTTCGCCGTCATTGCGAGGTACGAAGCAATCGCGAACTGTACAGGGCTGATTTGCAAAGCCCCCCTGCATATTGGGGATTGCTTCGTACCTCGCAATGACGTATAAAAACTAAAGAGCCGGAGGCATTTACGCTCCCGGCTCTTTTATTTCCACTTGATTCTTGACTCTAAAAGTCTTGACTTCTAAACAAACTATCGGCCTCCTGTAGGTGAGCCGCCGGCACCCTGGTCGCCTTGTTTCATGTCATCATTGTTGATGCCTTTTTTCTGCTGTTGCGGGTTGCTGAAGCTTAATTTACCGAAGCTGTAGCTAAACGTTACACCAAACGAACGGAATGGGAACGCGAATTTGCTGCTTTGCGTAAATGTTGGTGTTTTTATGTCGGTATTAAAGTTTTTGTAAGTATTGAATGGCTCAATGGCATTAATACCCAATGCAAGTTTCTTTTGCATAAACTGTTTTTTAAAGCCAAAGCCCATAATGCTGAACGATGGATTTGAGCCCTGAATGGTGCGGCGTGCCGAATTTTCAACAGCAAATGCCTCAGCTATAAAGTTGTTTGGCAGTGTAAGCTGAGCACTTAAAAATGCGTTGTACTGCACATAAGTATTGGTTTGTGTTTGTTGATGCGTAAACTGGTCGATAGCGGTTGGCTTATAGGTGTAAGCGTTGATTTGTCCGCGTATGGTCAGGATCTTGAATGGGGTTACCGAACCAAAAAAGCTTGCGCCATATGAGTTATTTACACCAATGTTTTGATAGGTAGTTAAAGTAGCATTCTGATCACCATTAGGTGGCAGGTTTTCAACTATACCTTCAATTAAGCCTGATGTATGCTTATAATAAGCAGACAGGTTGATCACAGACGATTTTATGAATGTGTTGTAACCCAATTCAACTGTTTGCGATATTTCGGGCGCTAAGTCGGGGTTACCAACTGTTTGCGCTGTAATATTACTTCTGTTAACAAACGGGTTCAAAAACTGTAAGCTTGGGCGTGTTATACGCTTGCTATATGATAATTTGATAGTTTGAGTAGGTGTAAGTGCCTTTTGAAAAGTTAAGCTTGGTATAAACGTATTATAGTTTTGGTCAAAAGGGCTAAGATTTTGAGCACTATTGATTGGCTCGCCGTGAATATCCGTATTTTCAAGCCTCGCACCTGTCATGATGGAGTAGCCTTTAGGCAAAGAGAAAGTTAATACGGTATAACCGGCCCAAACTGTCTGATTATAATTATACCTGTTTGAGTTTGGATCGCTGAATACAAAACCGCCGTTTCCGTCCGGTACAAAATAATCCGAAATACTTTTTATCCTCCGGATGATGTTTTTACCGCCGGCTTCCAGCTTAAGCAGTTTGCTTACAGGTAAAGTATAGTCGGCTTGTATAGTATACTCGTTGTTTTTACCATTAATATTGTTTTCAAGGGAATCAAACACAGCCGAATACAAGTTAGTATAATCGGTAACAATTTTGCTATGGCTCCATTGTGCAGACAGGTCCAATTCATGACCTTCTTTTTTAAATTTGTGCGTGTAATCAATGTTCCAGTCAAAGCCGCCAAAACTATTGTGACCGCGACCATCAGAAGTGTAAGACTGATCTTTGGTGTGATCAAAATAATAGGTTTGATTTGTGGTTGACAGCGAATGCGGATCAAAACCACCCTGATTTAAACGGATAGAAGTACGTAAGTTGTTATACGCGTTAAAATCATAACCAGCCGAAACAGAACCTATTACACCATGACGTTTAACGCGGCTGGTTCCGGTAGATGTTTGCTCATAGTGTTTGGTAGGGTCGTTATAATTAAAGTTCTGATCGCTTGAGGTAAGCGAGGTTTGAGGCCATGTTGCGTTACCACCGGCGTTTGCCGATAAGCTAAACCTGTTGTGGTTATAGTTGATATTGGCGTTGCCGTTGTTTTGACGTGTACCAACACCACCGCTGATTGAACCGCTGATACCCGAAACATTTTTTTGCTTGGTGATAATGTTCAGGATACCGGCCGAACCTTCTGCATCATATTTGGCAGATGGCGAAGTTACCACCTCTATGCTCTTGATCTGGTCGGCGGGGATGGTTTTCAATACATCCGATAAACTTGCCGATGTAGCGCCCGATGGCTTGCCATTGATCAATACACGTACGTTTTGGTCGCCACGAATAGATACGTTACCGTTAAGGTCGACAGCAACCAAAGGCACTTTCTGTAACACATCGGTAGCGTTGCCGCCTACCGATGTAAGATCCTTTTCGGCATTGTAAACAATCTTGTCTATCTTATTTTCGATCAATGCGGCCTGGCCAACTACCGAAACTTCTTTAAGCGCGTGTGAGCTTGGGGCCAACAGTACCTGGCCAAGCTTAGCATCTGGTTTTGATGGGGTAGTGGTTACCTGATCAATATATTTAGTTGGGTAACCTATAAAAGAGATAGCCAGCTTATATACGCCCGGCTTTATATTGTCCAATTTAAAGTTACCTTTTTCATCGGTTACAACACCGGTAATTGGCGATTTGCCTCCGCTGCGATATAAACCAACCGAGGCGTAGTCCATTGGTTTTTTGGTTAGCGAATCAATGATAGTGCCTGATATTCTGCCTGTTGTTGTAGGTCCGCCGCCGCCCACACCAAACTGGGCCTGAGCCGATAACGCGAAGCAGAATAATGCAATAAGTATGTAAAAACGTTTCATTTAGTATTATTTTGGTAATTGGAGGCGAAAATACTTTAAATGTTACATGCTGAATTTTTATTTTTTTACAAATAGTGCATTTGTAATGTATAAGTTACACTATTATGATGTAACCGGGGATTTTACAATGGGTGATAAAAAAAGAGGGATTTGCGACGAGGTGACAATGATATAAACCATGTCAATTACGAGTGATAAAACTTAGGGGAGATAAATGACAACACCAGGGAAGATTTACAAAGTTTTGAAACTTCGTAAATCTGGATTCAATGCCGTTTTTTAAGAAAAGCGCAAGTCAGCCCGGACCGGGGAAACTTGCGCCAATAGATGATTCAATACCAATTATCAGATTTTACTCTGTCGTTACCCTCAAATTCAAGGTATCGGCTTGCATAGCGGTAAAAATACCGAGGCCGTTAACAACATTGGTTGGGGTATTTACCAGGTTTTGTGAGCTGCCGCGGGTATTGCTGGTTAATATATTAATATATTCGTAGTTTACCCTTAGCAATATTACTTTATAAGCCCCATAGTATTTGAAAGTGGTTTGCGTTATGCTGTATGTAGAGGCGCGTTCGGTATTGATTTCGAAACTTGGGTTCCTGTTGTTCCTTACCGCTATGATCTCAAAAGGATTACTATCGGTGTTTTTGAAAAGCAGCATATGCTGCAACGAATCGGGGTTGGTCCAGGTAATGGTGGCGCGCACCTTATCGTTATAAGCCTGATCAAGCGTATTAGGCTCATGGAATACACTGTCGGTTAGTTTAAATCCAACTGGTTTGCCCGGCATCACTGTTGACGCGCTCACAACCACATTGTTATAGGTAAACTGCATGGAATAAGTTTTACCGGCAGTTACGAACCAGGCATCGCTGTAAGTGTAAGTTCCGTTTGTTCCTTCGGTAAGTTTTACGGTCTGCGTACCATTGCTTACATTAATTGTCAGCCCGGTAATAGCCGATCCATAAGTAGCAGTATCCGTCAGGTCTTTTTGCTGATAAACTTTTACTGAAAGCGGTTGGCCGGCAACCAGGTATGCTTCAACAACAGGTTTGTTTACCGCATCAATATCAGAAGAGTTTTTTTTGCAGGCCGATGCCATCATCAGGCAGCCGGCTATCAGTGCAAAAAATCGTATGTATGTTTTTATTTCCATCTTAAGCTTAATGTAACGTTAGGGGTAAAGCCGAGGTAGTTAACGTCGGTGGTAATAACCTGGTTGTTCTGCATTTGGTATTCGCGGTACCAGGTGTTGGTATGATTATAAACGTTAAACAGCGACAAGCCTATGGAGCCTATTTTATGCCCGTCTATCTTCAGCAGGTCATATGACACTGACATGTCCAGCCGGTGATAAGCCGGCAAACGTTCGGCATTTTTATCGCTGATGTTGAGGTAAGTGATGCTGTTGCCGTCAACGGTTTTAATGGTATAGCTGGATAGGGGGGCAGTGTAAGGGTGCCCGGTGCTAAAAAGGAAAGTTGCAGCAAAATTCCAGCGCTGGTAATGGTACATGTTGATGGATTTAAACTCATGGCGCACATCCTGGTCGGCGGCATAATAATCGGTTCCAAAAGCTGAGAATTTATTCTGGGCCTGGGCAAGGGTATAGCTGATCCACCCGGTATAACGCCCCATTTTTTTCTGCACCAAAAATTCAACGCCTTTGGCACGACCGGTTCCCCGGTAAAAATCTTCCGTCACGCTTTGTGTTTGATTTTGGTTAGCCTCTATCCTGAAGCCGCCGCCCGCAGGCTGTGTTTGCCTTACAGTGTACTGAGTAAGGCCGCTCAATGTTTTGTAGTATCCTTCAACGCTGAATAAAAGCTCGTCTGTTTCGTAGCTGGTGCCCAATATGAAATGTCTTGACCTGCCAACGGGGATATTGCTGTTGTTTGATAGTACCCAGAAATTACGGTTCCCGGCCAGTATATCCTCGCGGATCACCTGGTTTTCAAACTGGTAAAACTGCCCGGTTGCGCCTTTTATGGTAAATTTATCGGTAAGGCTATAACTTGCCGACAGCCGGGGCTCAAAGTACGGTTTGGATGTAGGGCCGAAATAACTGGCCCGTAAACCAGGCTGAATATGAAATTTATTGTTTGGGTCGATAGCCAGCTCGGTGTAGAAACCCGCTAACATGGCATTGTTATGCTGGTTGATGAGTTTGCTTGTATCGTTTTGGGTATACTCGTAATCTATTTTTTTGTAGGATGCAAAACCCCCGAAGAGCAGCTTATACTTGTTACTAACTGTCCATTCCCACTCAGATTTATAGCTTACATCCTTCAGGTTGTTGGTTTCAAGCGTGCCATTGCTCAGCGTATGTGAAATGCCATTGGTATCAATCTGTGCAAAGCCCGAAGTGCTCCTGTTCCTGTCATTAAAATAGGATGAATAGGTAATATAGTTGTTTGAATATAGCTTTTTATTCCATTGCCTGAACCATTTGATACTGCTGCCCAGGTTTCCGTATTTGGTATAATCGGTTATGTTGATACCGCTGCTGCCCGACGACAGGAACGATGGCAGGCCCAGTTCCCTGCTGTTATCTGTTTTATCGGTACCTGTGTACAAAGTCCATGATACCTTATCTTTTTGACTGATACTGTACGTGTATTTGGCATCAAAATCATAAAAGTAGGAGCTTGGGGTAATCTGGTTGGCGAAACCGCCACCACCAAATCCGCCCCGGCCACCACCACCCGGACCGCCGCCCTGCGTGGTTGATGTTTGATTAAACTGGTTAAAGATCTTGTTATAAAACGGCCCCTGGTATGAGCGCCTTACTGCTAACAGCAAGGTCGATTTATCAGAAAGCGGCGTTTCCAGGTAACCGCTGGCGCTCAGCAAACTCAAATCGGTACCAATATTAGTTTCGTTCTTGTTACCCTCCTTGCCGTTGAGTTCGGTAACGCTCGAAAGCCTGCCGCCATATTTGGCCGTAAAGCCGCCTTTGTATAATTGCACATCCTTAATGGCACTGGCATTGAAAGCACTGAAAAAGCCATACAGGTGATCAACCTGGTAAATGGTAAAGCCGTCAAGCACAACCAAATTCTGGTCGGGGGTACCGCCACGTACATAAGCACCTGATGACGATTCGTTGGTACCGCTTACACCGGGCATCAGCTGAAATGCCCGCAGTACGTCCTTATCGCCCATAGTTGGCAGCTTATCCAAATTGGCAGGCGAAAGCTGTAACACGCCAACCTGCCTGCTATCGGTATTCATAACACCACTTTTTTTGCCGGTAATGGTAACCTCATTTAAACTGTTGAGCGATGAGTATAACCCACAGATCAGCGGCGAATTCAGCTTTTCGCTGCTCAGCCTGAAATAATCGGTTTGATAACCTGTATAGGAGACCTCCACTACCGATGTATCTGATGGTACCCTGAACATGGTAAAATAACCGTCGGCATTGGTCATTACGTTAAGATCGGTACCCCTGATCTTAACCGTTGCCAATGGCAGCGACTCGCCTGTTTGCTGATCAATTACCCGCCCGTTAATACTCACCAAAAAATTTTTGGGTTTGGCTTTGGGCGCCTCAATCTCTTTAGCCTTTACCGCATTGGCTGCCTGCAATGACAACTTGTTGAGCTTTTGCAGCCGCGCCAGGTCGTCGGTATTTTGAAGGATGTAGATGGTGCCGGTTGATTCTATCCAGTAATGCAGGTTGTTTTCATTACAAACCTTGGCAATGACATTTTTAAGCGGTTCTTCAAAAAAGTGCTCCACAATGTCCATTTCGTGTAGGGGTTCGCGTTCAAACACGATGCGGACCTTATAGTTCATGGCCAGTGTATCAAAGAGCTCATCAAGCGGGCACGAAAAAAAATGGTTAACTACAATCTTTTTTAACTTTTGTTGGGTTTGCTGGCTATGAGCCACCGTACCGTACAAAACCAGGGAGCTTATTAACATTAGGGAAAATTTCTTCATGTAGGGGTATATTTTCTTCGATGCCGAAAATGCACCATGTTTTGAAGCGCCTAAAATAAAATCGACCATGGGAGGTTTTCTGTAGACCAGATGCCTGGATGTGTGGCAGGGGGATTTTGCTTAGTAGCAGTTGTTAGTGGTAGTTGCAGGTTGGAAAAAGAATATTAGTTAGAGGCAATGGCGGGTGGTTGCATATGTTGATTGGAAATTGTCTGAGAAAAATGTCATTGCGAGCGCAGTGCGGCAATCTCGTAGCCAATGAATATCTGATCGGTAGGTCTACGAGATTGCCACGTCGCACCCGGCGCTAAAACCCATGTCGTTCCTCGCAATGACATATTTTTAACCTTGTCTGAAGGCAAAGACCTCAAAAACAGAACCAAGATGATTAGGGGAATACGTTACACCTTCCCAATCATCCTGTTGATCACATCGCGATAACCATCGCTTAAAGGTATCTCGGTATTGATGAGTTTGATGCGGGCACGGCGCATTTGGGATACATGATCGAGGTTAACGAGGTATGATTTATGTACCCGGAAAAACTGGTCGGGCGGTAATTGCAGTTCAATAGCTTTGAGGCTGATGCGGGACAACACCGGTTTTTGCTGATTGATGAGGTGTACTTTAATATAATCTTTAAGGCCTTCAATGTATTCAACCTGGTCAAAACTGATCTTAATGAGGTTATAATCAGCATGCAAAAAGAAATAGTTTTTAGTGGTTGGCTGAGGTACGTAGCTGCGACGAAGTTCATACAAATCGAGCGCTTTATGACAGGCTTTCAAAAAGCGGTCTAAGGGTACAGGCTTAACCAGGTAGTCAACCACATCAAGTTCAAAGCCTTCCACCGCAAATTTTTCATAAGCGGTTACAAATATCACCATGGGCTTCTGTGTCAAACTCCTGATGAGTTGTAAACCATTGATGCCGGGCATGTATATATCGCTGAAGATAAGGTCTATCTGTTCTTTTTGCATGGCAATGATCGCCTCACCCGCGTTACGGCACCGGGCTACTACCTGTATGGTATTTACATGTTTCAGGTTATCTTCCAGCAAGTCGAGCGCAAGCGGCTCATCGTCAATTATTAAACATCGCATCATTTAAGTTCCAGTTGCAGCATAACTATATAAGCATGCTCGTTTTTGTTGATATATAGGTTGTGTTTGCCGGGATATAACAGCTCAAGCCGGCGTTTAACATTGGCAAGACCGATACCCGAGGCATTATCTTTACTCTCTTCGGTTGGGTTGTACACGTTTTGTACGCTGAAACGCAGGTTTTTTTCATCGGTAAAAAGTGTGATGGCTATAGCCGGCGACTCAATATCGCCCGTGCCATGCTTAAAAGCATTTTCCACAAAGGGGATCAGCAGCATGGGTTCAATGCTTTTTTCAGGAGCTTTAATATCCGAGCTAAAACTGACCTTTACCTGGTCGCGGAACCGGAGCTGTTGAAGTTCGATATAGCTGCGGAGGTAGTCTTCCTTTTGGCAAAGCATAACTTTTTCGGCATCGGTTACATACAGCATATACCTGAGCAATTTGGAAAGCTGAATGAGTGTAGGCTCAACTGCCGAAGGGTTTAAACGCGAAAGCGCCACCGCACTGTTAATTACATTAAAAATAAAATGCGGACTGATTTGTGAGCGTAAAAAAGCCAGTTCAGAGATCAGCGAAGCATTATCAATATCCTTTTTTTTGTTGATAGCCTTAAATTGATCGGCCAGGTAATGATAGGCAAAGCTGCCGGCGGTAACCGATAATAAGGGGAAAATAATCAGGAACGGCCCCGGAGGGCGACGGTGCTGCCCCATCCAGGGAAAATGAGGCACAGGGAAATAATGCCGTACTTCCATTAGTATTACATTGAACACCACAAAGGAGGCAAGCAAGGCAAAAAAGTAAAGCCAGATATTATTTTTTAAGATCCTGGGAATAAGGAAAAAAGCGTTCAGATAAAATTCGGCCGCGAGCACCAGGTTAAAACTGATAATGTGTCCCGGTGAAAAAGCAGGCTGCGGAAAACCGCGCATATCCGGCCTGGAAATGATGGGCGTAAAAATGATCAATGCCCAAAATAACAGGTGGATACAAATTTCGATAATCAGCGCCGGCTTTATCCGTGTAAACATATCATGCTAAGGTAGCCTCATTTTAAACCCGCACTCAATGTAATAGACGATGGGGCAAAATGTGCCGACGAAAGTACGGTATCTGTTGTATGGAAACCCAATTTCAGGTGCTGCACAAGGCATATTTAACATCTATTAACATTTGAAGGCAGCTAATTGAAAACAAGCGGTTTCGCTGTATAAAAAAGGTGGCATTTTCCGTTAAATTTGTTTAATAACTAATTACCTATGTCAATAACAAAACCCATCCTCCGAATTTTTGATTATGATAAAGCCATTGAATTTTATATCAACTGGCTTGGCTTTAAAACCGATTGGGAACACAAACCCGAAGGTGTGCCGGTATATATCCAAATTTCCCTGCGCGATGTAGTGCTTTACCTCTCCGAACACCATGGCGATGCCAGTCCGGGCAGCCATATAGCTATTGATGATTTTAACGAGCTAAGAGATTACCACGCCCACCTCACCGCAAAAAAATATAAATACAACCGCCCCGGTTTGGAAGTGCCCGAATGGAATGACAAGGCTATTATGATGACGGTTCACGACCCATTTGGTAACAGGTTAACCTTTAGTGAGGAGTTGAAGAGGTAAGCCTGTTGATCCTTCACATCTTAAAAAAATGTCCTTTTTTAGCGCAAGTGTTGTGCGGTTGGCTGGAGGGGCGCTCACTTGTGCTTTCTTTATACATTTATAATTGTATTTAACTATTTTCAGTGCGTGAGTACTAAATATAAATTCGCTAATCCGGAGGGGATATACTTCGTGACTTTCGCCGTTGTTCATTGGGTCGATGTTTTTACAAGAAACATTTATCGTGATATCTTACTTGATAGCTTTCGTTATTGTATAAAGGAAAAAGGTTTAATTATTTATGGGTTTGTTATTATGAGCAATCATGTTCATTTGCTTATAGGCAAAAAAGCGGATCAAAGTCTATCAGCCATCATGCGGGATATGAAAAAGTTTTCATCTGTTAAGATTATCAGGGAGATCATAGAAAATCCGGTAGAAAGCCGAAAACTCTGGATGCTTAAACTCTTTGCTGACACAGGAAAAGCAAATACGAATAATACCCATTATCAGTTATGGCAACAAGAAAACCACCCAATAGAAATTGAGCCACACTCAAATATGTTTGATCAAAAGTTGAATTATATTCACCAAAATCCTGTTAAAGCAGGATGGGTTAACGAATCTTCAGCATATGTTTATAGTAGCGCCTCTAATTATGAAGAAAAGGGCGGCATTTTGTGGGAAGTTGAAGTAGCATATTAATTTACATTTTTTTTGAGTTTTAGCGCAAGTCTTGAGCCCCCGGGGATGCGTAGCTGGAGACTTGTGCTTCGACAAATTGTCTTGCTGTCCCAAAGGCACAAGTCATCCACCCTCATGCCAGCCACACAAGACTTGCGCCAGAAAAGGCGCCAGAAAATGCTTTTTAGTATCCGATGATCCTATTAATTATAAAATGTCCATGAAACGCCGAATTTCAGGATGGCATCCTGTTGTGGGTAACGGTTAACCGTGTAATAGCCTTTACTCCAGGCACGCTGGTTGATGTAATCATAAGCAACAAACAGGTTGGTACGCTGCAAGGTTGCTTTGAAAAATACGCCAAATATAGGGTATGATGAAAACGTTACGTTCGCGCCGTTATAAAACTGGCCCAATCCCGTGGCATATGAAGGGGCAACATATTCCGTATTATACCTTCCATTTATACCCATACTGGCATGCAGTACATTAAGCAAAACCCTGTTAATATATAAGCTGCTGTAAGCATATACTTCCGGGGTACGAAGCGTATTCTGATAGTCGGTTTTTTGATATACTACATAGTTATCAAAATGCAGGCTCCGGTAAGTGAAGTTTTTACCCAAACTTACTTTTAACAGGTTGATAGAGTTGTTAAGCTGAGCCGGGCGCACATCGGTACCGCCATCCTGCGCTGAAAAATACAGGTAATTGCTGATCAAAAAGTATTCGGCTTTTAAATCAATTTGCAGGGCGTTGTTAATGTAATTAAACGATGCGCTGGTTGTTTTTTGATTACTGAAATCATTATGAAAAATATAATGATTGGAGATCCAGTTGTTATAAACCAGCGGAGGCGAGCTGTTTTGTGAATAGGCTTCTAAAATGATCTTGCCGGTTTTTTTGCCGCCTGCCAGGGTAAGTTTGGCATCATATAAATAATTGCCAAAGTCGCGGCCCTGGGCAATTTGCCTGAAATCGGCATCAAGGGCTATACGATCGCTGAAACGGTAGCCCAGTTTAGCTTTCAGCGTAATGTCCTGGAAAGTATTGTGCTGTACTTTATCCTGATGAATATATTTTGCGCCATACTGGTTAAGGGTGGTATCGCTAACATATTGGTTGTACGAATAAAAATCATGCACAAGCCCTAAGTCAAGCTTAAGTTCGTTCTTTACAAATTTTACCGATTTACTTCGCAGATAAAAGCTATATGAAAACTCATTTTGAATATGCGTGACGACTGTTGAATCCCTTGACCGGTTATTGCTGTAATAATAATCGGGGAATACATTATAGGTATCTACACCGCTTTGCTTATACAGGTACCTGCTGTTTGATACATGAAGGGTATGCGATACCCGTTGGGTAGGCAGGATCTTTGAATTGTCCTTCCCCTTATTCAAACTATCTATCCGGCCTAAATAATAAAACTGCTTAATGTAAAGGCCCTTATCATTCCAATTTTCATAACTATACGGTAAACGTACTGCTGCCCTGTCTTTTGAAAAGGCGTTGTTTACATTGGTACTGGTAAATACCGAATCGTTGAGAATGCTGCCGGTTTCGGGGGCCTTAAGATTGTTGAACAAAAGGTTGGCCAGCAAGTTATACCGTTTGCTTTTTGATTCGTACCACGTAAAAATAGAAGCATTCAAATCGCTCACGTTTTGGCCCAGCACGTTGTTAAAGTTGTAGAAACCCCTTGATCCGTTAAAATTAAGGTTAAAACCAATATTCCAGTTGGGTTTTATATTTTGCGTATGAACGATATTGAACAACTGAATGGCCGAGCCGCCAAAGGCATTGTACAGTGTAAGCTTGGTATAGGGTACACGCGTGTTATAATAATTAATATCTTGGGGCTTTAAAGCGTAAATATCAAGCGCATGCAAACCCAGGTCAAAGCCTATGGTCCTGCTGGGCTCAAAAAGCAGAGGCCGTTGTGACAAACCAATATTACCTAAATGAATTCGGGGACTGCGCGGATCAATAAGCGGGCTATAAATCTCAAAGTTGGTGATACCAGTGTCAATCGGGAAGAGCTGCGTACTATCATTCAGCAAACGCTCGTTGGTAACACGGATAAATTTGGAGCTAAAAACTACCGAATCCTTTTTGTTTTCTTCCTTACGCCTTAAGCTGTCCAGGAGTTGATCGTCGGTCATTTGTTTTTCCTGACGGCGCGCGGTATCACGCGTAGGCAGGTTACGCGGGTTAGTGCGGTTTCCATACTGCGCAAAAGCAGCCTGTACCGACAGGCACATCAGCAATAAAAAAATATATTTGAGCTTTTGGCGCATTAATTACCGGCTATCAGTTCTTTAAGTATCAGGGTCATTTTGGGTTCGGCTTCCTGCGCAATAGCAATAATCTCCTCCAATGTTATGGGCTTAAGCACTTCCGGGAAGCCTTCATCTGTTAATACCGAAATAGCAAACGTCGGGATCCCCATGTGGTTAGCAACAATTACTTCGGGTACGGTGCTCATACCAACGGCATCGCCGCCAATGATACGCAGGTATTTGTATTCGGCACGGGTTTCCAGGTTAGGGCCGGTTACGGCTACATATACCCCTTTATGGCAGGTGATGTTATTTTTTTGAGCGATGGCTAAACCCTTTTCGATCATATCATGGCGGTAAGGTTCGCTCATATCCGGAAACCGCGGGCCAAGCTCTTCATAATTGCGGCCAACCAGCGGGTTTTGAGGCTGCAAGTTAATATGATCTTCAATGATCATCAGGTCGCCCTTTTTAAAATCGGGGTTAAGCGAGCCGCTGGCGTTTGATACGTACAGCGTTTTGATGCCCAGGTATTTCATCACCCTAACCGGGAAGGTGATCTGCTGCATATTGTAGCCTTCGTAATAATGCAAACGGCCCTGCATGGCCACAACTTTAACACCTGCAAGGGTACCAAAAATCAGCTTGCCCGAATGGAACTCTAATGTTGAGATAGGGAAATCAGGAATGTTGGAATACATGAGTTGTTTTTCAACTTCAATTTCTTTTACCAGGCCGCCAAGGCCGGTACCTAAAATTATACCCACTTCGGGTTCAAAATCGCCTATCCGGTTTTTGATATACCGGGCAGTGCCTTCAATATTGTCTAACATATGTTTGTACTAATTCGTCAAATTGTTGTTGCCCGTTATTTAAAAAACTAATGCCTATGGGCAGCACCAAAATTGGCAGTTTTTTAACCATCGGAAGCAGGTCCTGTTCCCCTAAACGCTGCGCATCCTTTTCTGTTGTGATGATCACTTTTTTTTGTGATGCACAGGCCGAAAATTCATCGGCAAGTTTACTGATATTTTTTAAGCTAAAACGGTGATGGTCGGGATAATTATGATGAACAACCAGTGGTGTTTGCTTTTTTAGATGTGCCAATAAGGGTTTTGGATTAGCTATTCCCGTAAGGAGGAAAACCGCGGTTTGATCGTCGATGGCACTTGTAACCGGGGCGCCATAGATAGTTTGGGCCGGCAGATAGTTTATGGTGGTAAAAAATAGCGACTGGTGCGGATACGGTTTGACCCGTTTAATCACGCGACCTTGTTCCAGATCGGTAAGTGAAGCCGGACATTTACTGATGATGATGACATCCGCCCTTTTACGCCCGTCGAATGGCTCGCGCAGATTACCCGCCGGGAGCAGAAAATGGGGGGCGTTAACACGGCTGTAATCAAAAAGCAAAATGCTCATGCCCGGTTCAAGCGCACGGTGCTGGTAGGCATCATCTAAAATAATAACATCATGATCGTCTTTTAACTGCTCAACGCCATCAACCCGTTTTTCGCAAACGGCAACATCAAGATCCTGGAATTTATGTTTGAACTGCGCAGGTTCGTCACCGATATCCGAGGCTTTACTTTCGGCAGATGCCAGCAAAAAACCTTTGGTAATACGACCGTAGCCCCGGCTAAGCGTGGCAATTTTATAATTACCCTTCAACAGCCTGATCAGATATTCGGTCATAGGGCTTTTGCCTGCACCGCCAACATCCAGGTTGCCGACTACGATCAGCGGCATGTCAAAACCAGTGCTTTTGAAAATTCCCCGGTCATAACACCAGTTGCGAATAGCCGTAACCAGGGCATAGATCAGCGAAAACGGGATTAAAAGCCAGCGGAGGAATTTCATAAATGATTTTGCGGGCCGTCATTGCGAGGTACGAAGCAATCCCCGATGTGCAGGTCAGCAGTGCAAGCCCCTCTGTATAGTTTGGGATTGCTTCGTACCTCGCAACGACGTCTTTCTTCTTTTAAATTTCTGAAGAACAACAAAGTTAATATTTGATGCCGATTTACTATCAGTCTATCACCCCAAACTGCTTCAAATGATGCGTAAAATGCTTTCCGTGCCATATGATCCACTCATAATAATCCATAGGGCCGAAGGCGCCGTGGATCACTTTAACATCGGGGGTATTGAAATACCTGTCGAAAGTGTCAAGTTCTTTCATTAGCTGATTAATAGCAGTTTCCAAATTAGGGTAGATTAAGGTATCAGCCAATTCTTCCAAAAAGATATTACGGGGTATTTCGGCATCGGTATAAACGGCGGAGTGTTTACGTGCCGCTGTATTATCATCCGGGCCATCCCAGGCTGGTATTTTTACACCGTTAGTATACTGAACCTGGTCAATAAGGTGTTCGATCATTTGCTGCGGTTTCATTTTGCCCCAAAGTGGCGCTGCTTCGGGCTGAAGATTAAGCATTAAGCGGTACAGCACTTTGCGGTTGGTAATATCAACAAACTGGTTCATGGGCTAACGGATGTTTTAGCAAATATAAAGGAGTGATTGTCTGTTATATTAAAATTTGTATTTTCATTTTTTTAGATCGCCATCACATGAAACATAAACTTACCTTACTGTTGTTAACATTGTTAGCTGCACCGGCATTTGCACAAACCGACAGTAAACTCAGCGCTAAATTGAATGAAGCTGTCAAAGATTTTCAGGGCCAGGTTGGCATCTATGTACATAATTT
>Ga0157372_10002375_pt1 | contig 20375 bp, 15 predicted proteins | sample C55metaG_FD_115307 | JGI IMG/M metagenome (GOLD analysis project Ga0157372, IMG submission 115307) | Corn rhizosphere microbial communities from Kellogg Biological Station, Michigan, USA - C5-5 metaG | ecosystem: Host-associated > Plants > Roots > Rhizosphere > Soil | place: USA: Michigan... | reverse complement strand
GTCCGCGTGCCCTCTCCAAAAAACCGTACACCACGCAACAATGCCCCATCGGTCACGCCGGTTGCGGCAAACATAATTTGTTGTCCCGGAGCCAGATCTTCCGCCCGATAAATTCGATTCTTATCGCGAATGCCCATGCGCGCGATTCTTTCTTCAAGTTCCGGCCTGTTGATCACCAGGCGGCCAACCATGTATCCATTCAAGCAACGAATTGCGGCTGCGGTAATCACGCCTTCCGGAGCTCCACCGGAACCCATCACGGCGTGAACCCCGGTGCCAATCACTGCTGCTGCAATTCCTGCCGAAAGGTCACCGTCGCTGATCAGCCGAATGCGCGCACCTGCCGCCCGAATTTCAGAAATCAATTTTTCATGACGTGGGCGCTCCAATACGACAATGGTCAAATCCTGCACATCGCGATCCAGGCGCTTGGCGATGCTTTTCAAGTTATCGGCAACCGGAGCGTCTAATTCAACCGCTTCTTTGCATGATGGCCCGACCACGATCTTTTCCATATAGCAATCGGGAGCATTCAGCAGTCCACCCGCTTCAGACGCAGCAAGCACTGTGATCGCGCCCGCAGCTCCAGTGGCGCACAGGTTCGTGCCTTCCAGCGGGTCTACGGCGATGTCCACCTCAGGAACTCCGGAGCCGTCAGAAAATTCCGCTCCCAGCTTTTCTCCGATGTAGAGCATCGGAGCCTCGTCACGCTCACCCTCGCCGATCACGATCCGCCCGCGCATGGGAATCGAGTCCATCGTCTTGCGCATCGACTCCACCGCCACTTTGTCCGACAGCTCACGCTCACCCTGACCCATGGTCCGAGCGCAGGCAATGGCCGCATTTTCGACCACGCGAAGAAACTTTGGCGCCAGATCGCTTTCAATGTTCTCGCCAAAACTCCTGGCTTTGATTTCCTGCTTTACCGCGTCTGAAGTGACCTCGGCTGCCATGTGTGCACCCCATTTGGAACGACCTGAGACTATAGCGCGAATAGATGCAGACTGGAAAGGCGGGATGGCCGACTGAGTAGTCGGTAATATTTTCAAATTCTGGTGAGTTTCAGTGCCCACGCGCAACTGACGTACTCAGTTCTGGCATAATTTTGTGAATGGATCTACGAATGTTGCGTGCACTTTCCCTTCTGATCGCTTTGCCGTTCTGCTTAGCCGTTTTTGGGCAAACGCCTACGGCGAGCGTCAGCTTTAAGCTTGATTTTCCGGGAGCGGAACCTAGCCATTACGAAATCGTCATTCCCAACGAAGGCGTGGGTTCCTACACTTCGAATGGGAAGTTTGATGACAAGTCTGATCCAGCGGATACGGCGCCGCTTCAGTTCGAAATCTCAGAAACTGTTCGCAAGCAGGTTTTTGATCTGGCCAAGAAATCGCATTATTTTGCAGGCAAAATCGATTCGGGTCAAAAGAACATCGCAAATACCGGTGCAAAGACATTGATTTACAAGGACGCCAGCCACAATTCTCAGGCAACCTACAATTATTCGATATTGCAGCCGATCACCGAACTCACTTCGATCTTTCAAAACCTGTCGACCACGATGGAGTTTGGCCGGCGTCTCGTCTATTTGCGCAAATATCAAAAACTAGCTCTCGACGATCAGCTCAAGCGAATGGAAGAGATGCAGAGAGAAAATAGCTTAGGCGACGTTACGGCGATTGCATCGGTATTGAAAGACATTGCCAATGACTCGTCTGTGATGAATGTCAGCCGGGCCCGCGCATTGCGCCTGCTTGCTAGTGCAGAGAAGTAGTCAGCGAATAATAATTCCGGCGTAACCAACGGCCACCTTATAGTCGCCGGAGACATCGGCTGAAGTAGCGTACTGCGACAATTCTGCTTTTTGCGCTCCCACCTGCCGGGCAGCCGTCAGCATTGCGACCGCGGGGCCGAAGCCGCACATGCTGATGCTCTCATTCATCACCGTTTGGTAGAGGCCGGGTGCGTCGAGCGCAAGAATTTTGTCGATGGCTTTGCGATCTTTGACGCGTGTGGTTGCGTCATCTTCGTAATGATTCATGTCGCTCGAAGCCACGATCAGCGCGGGATCTTTACTTTGCTTCAGAACCTCGGCCAGTGCTTTTCCCAGTTCTTCCAGAAGAACTAACTGTCCGGTGCCGATTGCGATCGGTACGAATTTCACGCCGGGCCGGCAGACTTGCAGGAAGGGAACTTCGACTTCGATGGAGTGCTCTGAACGGTGCGCGGCTTGGTCTTCGGACAGCGCGGGGAATTCTCGCGTCAGTGTCTCTGCCAACTCGGAGTCGATGGACATCTCGCCCAGCGGCGTTCGCCATGAGCCTTCTTTCACAATCGCCAGCGGATGTCCGCGGCCAGTGTGATTCGGGCCGAGCACGATGCAACTTGGCGGAATTTCGAGTCGCGAAAAGACCGCGCCAGCCACTTGTCCGGAATACATGTATCCGGCATGAGGAACCATGCAGGCGATTGCGGGTGTTTTTTTATCCGAGACGAGATACGACTCGATGTCCGCGCGCAGTCGGTCGGGATTCGCGGGATAAAAACGCCCAGCTACGGCGGGTTCGCGGACAACTTCGCCCATATCGTTAGCCTCCGTTGGATGCGGAGCCATTCGCAGCTGAGATCTCGCGAAAGACGTTGGCGCTAGCCTCGAGTGAGAGCGTCTCGGCGCGTACCGACGGTTTTACCTTTGCCTTGGCCAGCGCGCGTTCGAGATCGTCAGAGGGATAGCGACTCTTCAAATTGTTCCACAGCGTCTTGCGTTTCTGGCCAAATGAGAGTTTCAGGAAATCGATAAATCCTTTTTCATCGACGCGCAATTTCTCGAGACGCGGCGTCGGCACCAGCCTTACGACCGCAGAGTGCACTTTCGGCGGTGGCGAGAATGCCCCCGGCGGCAGCGTCAGAATTTTTTCGACCTTGGAATACAGCTGTGCGGTAGCAGACAGCAGGCCGTACTCGCTGGTTCCAGGTTTTGCGGCCAAGTGGTCGGCGACTTCTTTTTGCACCATCAGAACAAAAACTTCAAAATACTTCCGATACTCAAAGAGCCGCAAAAGAATATCTGAGGTGATGAAGTAAGGCAGGTTACCGACTACGCGAACTTGTTGCGGCACAACGTCCATGCCAGGACGCATGCTCCCGGGCTTCGGTCCAAACAGCGAATCGAGATCGATGGCGAGAATATCGCCTTCGATAATTTCTACATTCGGAGCGAGCGAGAAGTGCATTCTCAGCTGCGCCGCAAGCACACGATCTTTCTCCACCGCGATAACCCGCCGCGCCCGCCTTGCCAGCAGGTTGGTGAGGGCGCCACGGCCGGGCCCGATCTCAAGCACCGTGCTCTGCAACAGATCACCCAGTGACTCGACAATGCGCACTGCAGCCGCACTGTCATTCAGAAAATGCTGGCCGAGCTTTGGTTTTTTTGCCGGAACAGGCGCGCGCGAAACCTTCATTGACCCTCATTCATATTGCCGATTAGACTTGGACGCAGAGCCGGGTTCATTCGTCCCGCAATATCATAGCGCGGAGCGGGACGAGGACAAGGCTGGAGCCCCTGCCTAATGCACATCGCGTTCGTCGCTTCCGAATGTGTTCCTTTTTCAAAGACTGGCGGACTGGCAGATGTGGTTGGCGCTTTGCCGCGCGCGTTGGCCGCCGCCGGGCACGAAGTCAGCGTCTACATTCCTCATTATCGGCATACCCGCATCAGCGAAGAGCGCACTGTGGTTCAGAGCATCACCATTCCATTTGACGATCGCTACCGCTTCTGTTCGATCCTGACCGGTGCAGGATATCCGGGAGTACGTTTCTTTTTTGTGGATTATCCGCCCTTTTTCGATCGCGAAGGATTGTATGGAACTGCGTCGGGAGATTTTCCCGATAACGCGGAGCGCTTTGCATTATTCAGCCGAGCAGTGCTCGAGGCGTCAAAAATTCTCGGTGTACCGGATTTGTTCCATTGTCACGACTGGCAGGCGGCGCTGGTGCCGGTTTTATTGAAAACTCAATATTCCGAAGATCCCGCTTTCCGCGACACTGGCACGGTATTCACTATTCATAACATGGGCTATCAGGGCTTGTTTCCGCCGGAAATCCTGCCGCTGCTCACTCTGCCGTGGGACCTGTTCACCATCGCCAAAATGGAATATTTCGGCAACGTGAATTTCCTAAAGGGCGCGCTGGTGTATTCGGACATGATCACGACGGTGAGCAGAAAGTACAGCCAGGAAATCCAGACCACCGAATTTGGGTTCGGTCTGGAGGGCGTTCTCAAAGACCGCGCGCAAAACCTGACCGGAATTTTGAACGGCGTCGATTACGAAGAATGGAATCCGCAGACCGACAAGTTCATCGCCGCGCATTACTCAGCTGAAGATTTGAGCGGCAAGCGCGAATGCAAGCAAGATCTGTTGGCCAGTTTCGGCTTGGGCGAGGCCAATCTCAATGTGCCTGTGATCGGGATAGTCTCTCGGTTTGCAGCTCAAAAAGGTTTTGATCTGATTGGCCAGATCATCGATCGGCTAGCGCTTGAAGATGTCCTGATAACCGTCCTTGGAAGCGGCGACAAGCTTTACGAAGAAATGTTTTTGCGCCTTGCGCGCCGCATGCCGGAAAAAGTCGGAGTCCGTGTGGCCTACGACAATGCCCTTGCCCACAAGGTCGAAGCCGGGGCGGACATATTCCTCATGCCCTCCCGCTATGAGCCCAGCGGACTTAGCCAGTTATATGGTTTGAAGTATGGCACCGTGCCGATTGTGCGCGCCACCGGAGGCCTTGATGACACCATTGATCCCTGGGAGCAACGCACGAAAAAAGGTACCGGATTCAAATTTCAGGAATACAGCGGTGAGGCGTTGCTTCGCACAATTCATCAGGCTATGCAGTTGTATCGCGATGAGGAGTCGTGGCAGCGATTAATGCGCAATGGCATGAGTAAAGATTTCTCGTGGCGAGTTTCCGCCCGCGAGTATTTACGAGTTTACGACCGTGTGCGTCAGCAGCACGCGCAGGCCATTCTGGTGTAACCGTGTCGTCCCTTCCCAGAACCGTCTTCCACGTCGACATGGACGCGTTCTTTGTGTCGGTGGAAGAACTTTTCGACCCTTCGCTAAAAGGAAAGGCCGTTGTGGTGGGAGGCCAGCGCCACCAGCGCGGCGTGGTTTCAGCGGCTTCATACGAAGCGCGTAAGTTCGGAGTGCACTCGGCCATGCCCCTTCGCACCGCAGTAAAGCTCTGCCCGCAGGCCATTTTTGTTGATGGGCATCCCGATCGTTACCGCGAGTGCTCGGAGAAGGCTCACAAGGTCTTGACGAGTTTCTCGCCGCAAGTTGAAATGGTCTCAATCGACGAAGCTTATTTAGACATGACTGGGACCGAGCGCCTGCACGGGCCGCCGCTACTGGCCGCGCACAAACTTCATCAAAAAATGAAAGCCGAGACTCAGCTCAATTGCTCAATCGGAATCGGCGGTTCACGTCTGATCGCAAAAGTGTGCTCCGGTAAAGCCAAGCCGAACGGAGTGTTGTTCATCCTGGCTGGACGCGAATCAAAATTTCTCGCGCCACTCGATGTGCGTGAGATCCCCGGCGTGGGCAAAGTCACCGAGCAGAAGTTGCACTCCATCGGCATTCGCAAAGTAGGTGATCTGGCAAAGTTTGACGATGCAGAGCTCGAGGAACGATTCGGTAAATGGGGTGTAGCGCTGGCAGGAAAGGCCCGCGGAGAAGATGCAGGCGCCTGGTTCGAAGGTGAGATTGGCGCCGATGAAGGCGCGAAATCCATCAGCCATGAACACACTTACGACCAGGACACAGCAAACGTCGCCCAACTGGAATCCACGCTCATGCGGCTCTCTGAGATGGTGGGCCGACGGCTTCGCGAGAGCCAGCTACGCGCGCGTACCCTACAACTTAAATTGCGTTACAAAGACTTCACAACTATCACGCGCGCACATTCTCTCGAATTTCCCACGCAGCTGGATAACGAAATTTTCCAGCAGATTCACCGGCTATTTCATGCTAATTGGCGCAAAGGAGCCGAGGTGCGGCTGCTTGGAGTGCAGGCTTCTTCGTTTGGACAAGACTCGGCACAGCTCGACTTTCTCGAAGATCACGGCCGTGAAAAGTGGGAGAACGTTCTGTCGGCGGCTGACCGCCTGCGCGACAGGTTCGGTGAGACCAGCATTACGCTCGGTACCGGAATGAAAGGCGGCTTCCGCGAACGTACGCATGAAAATCCTGCCGCTCTGCCGGGAAAACTGAAACGCGAATAGACGCAGCGAATCGGCTGCCCAAAATCAATCGTCGCTCAGTTTACGGGAAACCGCAGCTAACAAGAGCTCGCGTTACATCAGCCTTAAATCTTTTTTACGGATCGAGTCGCACAGAAATAGTGCATCACTGAAAGCAACTGGAATACCGACATGCTGAGCGCAGGTCGAGCATGCGACAAGCATTACGGCGAAGTCGGTGGCGGGTTCACGAAGCATGCCGACTGTGGCAGCACCGTCTGCGGAGGCAGATTAGTTGGAGGAATCCGGTACGGCGCGGTGTTGAAGTCAAAAAAGCCCGAGGTCGCATCATCCATAGGCACCTGCGCCTTGTCGCGCAGGGTTAAATTCGATAGGCCAAATCGCGTCTCGATCAGCTTAGGGATTGCCGTCAAGTCCCTCACCTGGTGGGACACAAAATTCTTCTTTGCGTAGGGAGAAACCACGACCAGCGGCACGCGATATCCGGTGTAACTGAAATCGCACACTGTTCCTGGAGTAGTAGCCCCAAAACAAGGATCGTTCGGCTGCAAATCCACCGGCGGGATTCCATCAGGGTTAACGGTGGGTTGTGGTGCCACATGGTCGAAAAATCCGCCGGGTTCGTCAAAAGTGAAAATGAATACCGAATCCTGCCAGCTCTTGCCTGGCGTGCAGGTACTCGAGGGGGGACTGTTCTGCCCGCACATGACCGCATTAATCAGGGTCGAAACGTAATTTGCTCCCGCTTGTATAGTGCAGCAGGCGGGCTGGCCTGGGGGCGGATCGTTGTCTTCCGGGTGCTCATCCTGTCCCAGATCGGAAGCGGGTTCGATCTGAGCGACTTGAGGTAAGGTCCCGTTGATCGCGTCGTTGTAGAACTCAGAAATCGGAGCGATCGAGTGCATTGGGTTGTTGGTGTATTGACCTATGTTGTTTTTTATGGTGTCGCCAAAAACAAAGTCGTGGATGTAACTACGCTTTAGGAGGCATTGAGTATCGGTGTCGGCGCAGGGGGTCGCGCCTCCTCCGTTAACGTAAATCTTCCAGCTGATACCGGCGTTTTGCAGGGCCTCGAAAATCGTGCGAGAAGGAATGAGCGCGGTATCTGCAGAATTGGTGCCGCGTTGATAAACGTAACCATGAGAGGTGCCTGCGATCAGATATTCACGGTTAGGAGGCGTGCGGGTCATGACCGGAGCGAACCAGCTGTCTGAGGTGGAGAAGGCCGTGGCCAGTGCGTAGTAGTAGTTCAGGTCCGTTCCGTCGTAGTAGCCCATTACCCGAATGCCGTTGGTGTCGAAAAATGGGGCGAGCACTTGCTGCCCGTTTACGACCACTGTGTGTTGCCGCGCGTCGTTTGCGCCGGCGTCTACAAAGCCATCCAGCATAGGCGTGGGGGACATCGGGTCGTGTACGTTCCACGAGCGGTGAGCCTCGCCCCAAGAAGGACTCGGGTTCTCGACGCATAGACTTTGAGCGTGAAATGATTGAACGTTCGGACTATTCGGGTTTATCTGGCAAAAAGTATTCGTGGTGGGAGGGTCAGGGAATGCCGGATCGCACCCAGGGTTGGTCGGAGCTAAAGCGGAATTTGCCGGCGGATTAAATTGGGGTAATCCATTGAACTGCTGGTCGGCGATTCCGTTTTGCGCCCAATACTCCCTCATAGCACCAAAATAATTGTCGAAGGACCGGTTCTCCTGCGCGATAAAAATGATGTGATTTATGTTGTTCAAGGTTGCGTTGAAAGTCGCAGTGACGTTTGCAGCACCGGAAACGGTGCACGTCATTCCTCTGACTGAGTTGCAGCCTGTCCACGTGCCAAAGGTGAATCCCGCGTTCGGAGTTGCCGTCAGGGTTACGGTGGGCGAGTTGGTGAATTGCAATTCACAGGTGCCGGTGCCCAAACTGGAGCAGTTGATCCCATTCGGTGTGCTGGTCACGACGCCGATCCCACCGCCAGCCGTGGTGACAGTCACCTGATCCAACCCTGGGACGAATCCTACGCAGCCAGCCCACGTGATGACCGAAACAACCACCAGCGGCAGCAAAGCTTTCCCAAAGCTAGACATGGATCTTCCTTTTATGGTCAGGCACTTCGATGAGAAAGCGGCAGAACTGGTTGGTTTCAGCTCTGTTGTGCCTCTGGGACGTCAAAGTGTCCCAGTGGCATGATGGCTACAATTTCATTCACTTGCGTAGTTATGTTAATTTTTGAGCAGTAGTCAACTCTTGTGGACGTGCTGGCTTCAGGCCAACAACTCGCATCCAAAGTAGCGGGTTTTTAAAATTTGTGCGGCAGAGACGCCGCGAGTGGGATGGCAATGAAATCTGATCACAATTTCCGCTTGATGAGTCTGGTGGTTGCCATGATTTTGGTGGCCTCGGGGTCGGCACTGGCGCAGACTTGCCTCACCTCTGACGAGATGGACGCGGCCTCACGGACCGCCATACAGAGCGCCGCAACCCGCTACTTCGACATGGTTTCGCGCGGGGACGCGGCGTCTCTCAAGCAGAATGCAATTCCGGCGCTGGCGAACAATTTTGCGGGAATGGAAGGCACGATCAAGGAGAACCAGGCGAACCTTTCGGGTGCCCACGCTACCCCGCGTGCGCCTTATGAGTTGAAGGCCGAAGGGACCGCACCCTTGGCTCGGGCTGAATTCCTGTGCGGAGTTTTTGGCGCCGCCGGACAAACCGCTAACAGCACTGAGTTTGTAATCCCGAACCTGCCTCCGGGAACTTATGGAGTTTCGATTCTCGATGTGACTACGCAAAAAAGCCCGTACACAGTTTCTTTCGTGCTCCAGCAGATTGGGACCGATTGGAAGCTGGGGGGCCTATTTCTTCGTCCCGCTCAACTTTCCGGCCACGACAGCAAGTGGTACCTCGATCGCGCTAACACCTACAAATCCAAAGGCCAGGTCCACAATGCGTGGCTCTACTACCTCGAAGGCCGCGAACTCGCACTGTCTGTGCCTTTTATGGAAACTCAGGCGATCGACAAGCTTTACGAGGAAGAGTCGAGTATGAAGCCGGCCGACGTTCCGGCAGGTGGAAATACCGCGGACTTGGTTGCGTCCGATGGAAAGACCTACAAGTTGATCACGTTTTCTCCCTTGCCGGTGGGTGAGAATTTGGAATTGTTAGTCCGATATCAGACGGCCAGCGTCGCCGATTCCGGGCAAGCGTTCCAGGAAAACATGGCGGTCATGAAGGCGCTCGTGCAGAAATATCCGGAAGTCCGGGATGCATTTGACGGTGTTGTGGCGCGCGGGGTGGAATCCTCAGGCAGAGATTACGGCACAATGATGCCGATGAAGGACATTAAGTAAACGTCAGATACTGCGAAGGCACGAGCGCTCTGCCAAACCATTCGGCTCGGTTTGGGAAAACCTAGATTGCCGTGGCTGTGGACCATTTTTTTGCGGTGCACCATTTCACTTCGGCCAGCTTTCCTTGATCGAGAACCAGAATCATGTCGCAATTCTTAAGTGTATTCAGCCGGTGCGCGATCATGAAAGTTGTGCGCCCAGTCATCAGGCATTCGGTTGCCTCCATGATTGCGGCCTCGGTATGAATGTCCACCGAACTGGTCGGTTCATCGAGGATTAAAATTGGACTGTCGCGCAAAAAAGCTCTTGCCAGGGAGATCCGCTGGCGCTCTCCGCCGGAGAGGCGTGAACCTCGTTCGCCGACTTGGGTTTCGTAGCCGTCGGGAAGCGCCGAGATGAATTCATGCGAAGCGGCAGCCTTAGCAGCGGAGACGATCTCCTCGTCCGTGGCATCGGGCTTTCCATAGGCAATGTTTTCGGCGATGCTAGCCGCGAACAGGACCGGCTCCTGCAGGACGACTCCAAATTGACGACGCAGATCGGCGATTCGGTATTTCTGGATGCCGATTCCATCCAGCAACACCGCGCCGGCGGACGGGTCATAGAAGCGCATCAGCAAATTCAGCAGCGTGGTTTTGCCAGCCCCGGTTGCGCCCACGATTCCAACCCGGCTGCCTGCGGGAACTTGAAAAGAAATACCCTGTAGCCCCTGCTGAGATTCGTCGTACGCGAAAGAGACGTTCCGGAACTCGAACTCGCCTCGCGCGCGCCCTAATGCCAGCGCGCCTGTCTGTTCAGAGATTTCTGGCTCCTGATCAAGTAGCGCGAATGCGCGCTCCAGGCTGGCCAGTCCCGCCTGCATTTCGGTGGCTTTCGTGGTGAGCGTCTGCAGCGGTTGGTATACCTGTGCGACATATGCCATTATCATCAGCAGCGAACCGATAGTTAGGGCGCCGGCTCGGACGTGATGAACGCCGATATACAGCGCCGCCGCCGTCCCCCCAGCGATGGTCAACCCAATCAAGAGGTTGAACACCGCCTGCTGCAGCGCCAGCTGTACCTGATGTGACATGCGCTCTCCGGAGCGGCGTACAAACCGCGCATGCTCCCGGCCTTCTTGTCCAAAAGCCTTTATCACCCGGATGGAGCCGATGACCTCCTGAATGACAGACATCGCCGAGCTATCCAGCCCCTTGATGGTTTGCGAACGTTTGCGCACAATCCGGCTGCAACCTAATGAGAGTAGAAAAAGTATGGGCGTGATCAGCAGAGCGACTGCGGCCAATTCAAGATCCATCTTCGCCGTCACAATGATCATTCCTGCCAGGGTGAACAATGCCGTAAGGAGCGGCACCATGCCTTGGATAGTGACGTACTGAATTGATGGCGCGTCATGCTGGATGCGATAAACCGAATCAGTCGCGCCGTAGTGGTCATGAAATACCAGAGGCAGTCTCTGCACGTGATTAAGCAGGCGCGCGCGAAAATCCCACACCAGCTTTTCACCGGTATAGGTTTGCAACCACCACGACGCCAATCCTTGAACGTTCACCAGAATGGCGATTGCAAGCAGCACCATAATGGCGAATTCGAGCGCAGTACGGTGCATGCTGGTCCAATCGCGCGGCAGAAAGGATGCATTCCAAAGCAACCATTTCGGCAGCGGCTGCGATCCGAGGACGTTATCGACCACAATTTTCAGGGGTAGCGGAAACAGGAGCGTCAATGGCAGGGAGAGAAAGCTGAGGAAGGCTATTCCGGAGAGATGAGGCCAGCAGCTGCGGCACTCTCCCAGCACGCGAATTAAAATCGAATCACTTTTCTTAAGACCGGACAAACTGCCACCAAAAACGTCCAGGCTTGTGCCCGCAACGCGGAATAAAGTGAGCTAATCATACGTCAGCTACTTTCCTTGGAGAACATGTTTGCAGTTACCGTAGTGCAAAACTTTTCGCAAATCGCAATCAGTGATCCCCTACGATCTTACCCGGGTACCCATAAGCGATCTTCTTCCCTGAAATAGAGTTTCCAGGTTTATGCTCCCGCTAATCGCAGCCCATCTAAATGCCGATCATTTCCGAAAGGAGTGAATTGATGAGGTCAGCAAAATTCTCCGCGGTTCTGATTTTTGCCTTCGTCCCCGCCTTTCTGTTTGGTCAAACCAACTCCAGTACGCTGCCAGAGAATGTGACCGCCTTAACGAGTAGCACTGATGCGAACGGGAGCGCGTTGCCACAACCCGCGCAGAAAGCTTCGCAACTTCTGCCTGACTCTTCGCGCCCCTCCAGCCGTGCAAACGTTGATATTGGGGGCATGGAGCTGTCTTCCTTGCCGAGCGATCCCACATGGAGCGGAGATCCACGCTTTACGGTGAGCGTCAGTTCCCTGGCCACTCCAGAGAGAGCTCGCAAGGCTTTTAGCAAAGGCGAAGAAGACGAGCGTAAAGGGAGATTACAAGCAGCCTACGACCATTTTAAGGAGGCGGTGGCTACATATCCTCGCTATGCCCTGGCATGGCTTGAATTAGGGCGATTGCAGGCTAGACAAAGTAGTTTTGTGGATGCCCAAGAGTCCTTCCGGCAGGCGGTCACAAGCGATTCAAGCCTTGCTACCGGTTATGTGGATTTCGCCCTGGTTGCGGCGCAACAACAAAATTGGCAAGCCGTAGCAGAGATGACGGACACGCTGGTTCAGCGCTTCCCCGACTCCTCATCGGTTTATTGGTTCCTGAACTCTGCCGCCTATTACAACCTGGGAAAGATGAAAGAGGCACAAAGCAGCATTACCCGTGCGCTTCGGCTGGATCCACAGCACCAATTGCCGCAAGTGGAATATCTGTATGGACTGATCCTCGGGAGTAACAAAGATTACAAATCGGCGACGGAGCACATAAATAACTATCTACTCCGAGACCCGAATTCCAAGGATGCGTTAAGTGCCCGTCAAGTCCTTGCCGTATACCAGCAGCGTGCCCAGATGGCGGATGACGAGCAGCACTGATTACGGATTCTTGCGGCAATCACCTACGTGCCCTTCCACCTTTACTGTTCACGTTCTGCGTAACCTCAGCCCAAATACAGTCTTGCCCCGATCCAAGCAGAACAGCTTTTGAGTCAAACTAGAGAAAATATAGGAGGATCAATGTCTGAGAAGAAGAACTTGGAAGGACTACGCGTGGCCATTCTCGCTACTGACGGAGTGGAGGATGCCGAATTAAAGGATCCACGCAAAGCTTTGGATAACGCTGGAGCAAAGACTACTCTGATTGCGCCCAAAGCTGGCAAGATCCAGTCCTTGAAGCACAGCGACAAGGCTTCGCAGTACAACGTCGACCAGACCCTTGACCAGGTCCGGGCCGACCAGTTCGACGCAGTTCTGTTACCGGGAGGCGCACTAAATGCGGACACGCTTCGTGTGCATCCACGAGCCCAGGAATTTGTGCGCGAGATGAATCAGGCACGCAAGCCGATCGCGTTTATTTGTCATGCGCCTTGGTTGCTGGTGTCGGCTGAGTTGGTGAAAGGCCGGTCTTTGACGAGCTATCACACCGTTCAAGACGACATTCGAAATGCCGGCGGTAAGTGGCAGGACGAAGAAGTCGTGCAGGACAAGAATTGGGTGAGCAGCCGCCAGCCTTCGGACATTCCGGCGTTCAATCGCAGCATGATTGAATTGTTCGCCGAACAGAGTTCTGGCGGGAAAAAATCCGGGTCAGAATCCCAACGACGCGTAGCCTGAATATCTTGAAACCCTTGATACTGGCCGCCTCTCGATGAGGCGGCTTTTTTCTGCCAAAATCCTCGAAGTAACACGGTTGAGGTTACAGGCGGTATCTTTCATGCAGTCCTCCACGGAACTAAGCTGCATTTATGGGAATCAACGCCTTAGTGATGTCCCGCAGCAACGGAGCAGTGAAGGTGTTGGTGGCGGCATTTGCCGAGCTGGGAATCGAATACAAAGTCTCCGCCTCGGTACCAGAGACCCTCGAAATACTGACTACGGAGCATCATTCAGCACTGATCATTGATTTCGATTTGCCAGACGCAGCGTGTGTCGCCAGAATGGCGCGCAGCCTGCCTGAAAAGCGCCGTCCGGTGTTGTTCGGAATGATCGGCGCCGCAACCCCAGTGGGCAGTGCATTTCAGGCCGGAGCGAATTTTGTTTTATACAAGGCGCTCGAGCCTCAACAGGTATTGCACTCCTTCAGGGCAGCGCGCGGCTTTATGCGCGGAGACCGCCGCAGTTCGACACGCCAAAAAAGTGAGACCCTGGCATATCTGCAATTTCCGACGGGGATTGTGCCGGCACTTGTTGTGGATGTGACCGAGCAAGGACTTTCGCTGCAGGCGGCCGAAGGCTTGACTCCATTGCGCGGGGTGCCGCTGCGTTTCCTGTTGCCAGGGACGGCGGAGGTTATTCACGCGACCGGCGACTTCATCTGGGCTGATGGAAATGGCCGCGCCGGATTGTTTTTCAGCAAGATTGCTCCCGCCTGCCAGCACGCTCTGCAGTCCTGGCTCAAGAAGCGCGCGGCCAAAAGATCTGAAGCGGTGAGGGTACTGCTCGATCCGCAGCGTATGGGACGCGAAACTGTCCCAGCCCATTAATCAGGAATAGAAAACTTCCTCAGTTATTTTCCTGGCGCCGAACCCGCTTCTCCCATCTGTGCCGGAGGCGGAGGAATCGATATATCGAGGTCCTTCACCGATCCGAGGGAGGATAGCGGCTTGTCGAAATCGGCGGGATTGCCAACCACCAGTACCGCCAATTGATCTTTGTGTAGATACTTGGGAATGATGCGAGCGACATCGGCCGCGGTGACTTTCTCAACCCCCGTACGATAGCGTTCCAGAAAATCCGCGGGATATCCGTAAAACTCGTACGCCATACGCTCTCGGAGGACTTTGTCCGGAGTGTCGAAATTGAAAACAAATGTATTCAGGATGGCATCCTTACCGCGGGCAATCTCGGCGTCATCGATCGGGTTGGTCTTTAGCCTGTCGATCTGAGCATAAAGAGAGTTAATGGATTCAACCGTGGTGCTGCTCTTGGTGCCCATCGCGAGCTGCAGGATTCCGGGATGATCGAATCGGGTTCCGATGCCGCCGCCAACCGAGTAGGCCAATCCCTGCGCTGTACGAATACTTTGGACTAATCGAGATGAGAAGCCTCCTGCCAGCACTTCATTGAAAACCTCGATAGCATAGTAATCCGGATTATTGCGCATGGTTCCCAAACCGATCATGCGAATGTTGCTCTGGTTTACGTCGTCTTTTTTGACAAAGTAAACCCCAGCCTTTGCAGGTTCGAAGTGAATGTCCGGAACCTTCGCAACCGGCCCTTTTTGCCAATCGCCGAATGCCTTGCGCAGCGTGGTTTCCATCTGCGAAGAATCAAAATCGCCCACGATGCCAATGATTATGTTGTTGGGATGGACGTAAATGTGGTGCCAGTCAACTAGATCCTGCTGCGTGATTGCGTTGATGGTCGCGTATTCTGGAACACGCGCATAAGGATTGTTTGCGCCGTAGGCCAGCTTAAGGGCCTCGCGGTGAGTAATTTCGTTGACCTCATCATTGCGCCGGGAAATGCCGTCGAAAGCTTCGCGTTTGGCGAGATCGAGTTTGTCGGCGCGGAACTCCGGTGCGCGCAGCACCTCAGTGAAAATCTTAAAAACATCGTTGAAGTCGTCTTTCAGGCAAGAGAGCGAGATGGTGGTGGAGTCGTCATTGGCTCCGGTTTCAACTTTAGCGGCACGAATTTCGAGATAGTCATCGAGTTGGTCGCCGGTCTTGTCTTTCGTGCCGCCGGTTCGCCAGACTTCGCCATAAAGTCCGGTCAGACCCACCTTTGCAGCCGGTTCCGATCGCGCTCCACCGCGAATGCGGGCTACGCCATCGATGGTTGGAAGCTCGTGGTCTTCCTGCAGGAAAACGACCATCCCATTAGGCAGCACGATTCGCTTGGGTTCCTGTGGATGGAATGCGGGGAGCGGCGGAATCGGGATTTTGGTCCAGGGCTCTTGCGCGGCGCCGAGTTGCGCCAAAGTAAAAATTAGAGCCACGAATGTGAGCTTGCGAAGGGCAGCGAAGTTCATTGCGCACCTCCGCTGGTGGCCGGAGCAGTTTCGATGACGCCCACCGTGCGGTTCGTGGGTACGAAGACCTGGTTGGCCACGCGACGTATGTCAGCCTTGGTAACCGCATCAATGCGATCGACCGATTTGAATAGTTCGCGCCAATCGCCGTAGAGAGTCTGGTACACCGCCAAGTCTTGCGCGAGACCGTCGTTGCTATCCAGGCTGCGAATAAGGTTTGCCTTGGCCCGCGTCTTTACCATCTTGAGCTCTTCATCGCTGATGTCTTCTTTCTTCAATCGATCGATCTCGGCATGTATCGCGTCGCCCACTTCCTGCGGAGTGTGTCCGGGCATGGGGGTCGCGAAGAAATAAAAAATATGCGGATATTTCACGCCCGGGTAGCCGGTTCCGCCCTCGGCTTCAGAAGCAATCTTTTTATCTCGCACCAGGGCGCGGTACAGACGCGAAGTGCGCCCTTCAGAGAGCAAATCGGCCAGCGCGTCATACACTGCGTCGTCTTTGTCGCGGTAATCAGGCCGGTGATAGCCCTCGAGATAAACCGGCTGCGAGGCATCCAGCAGCCGTACCCGGCGCTCAGAATTTTGCGGCGGCTCAGTCGTGGTTCGCTCATCGGGCTTAGGCCGGGATGGAATGGCGCCGAAATATTTCTCAATCACCGCCATGGTTTTGACCAGATCGACATCTCCAACTATGGCAACAACCATGTTGGATGGAATGTAGTAGGTATCAAAGAAATGCTGGGCGTCAGTCGCCGAAAATGAATTGAGGTCCGATATATAGCCGACGCCGGGGCGGTGATAGGGATGTGCGGAGAAAGCTTCTTCGATGAATTGCTCGAGCAATCGGCCGATGGGATTGCTATCGATACGCATGCGGCGTTCTTCCATCACCACATTACGTTCTTTGTAAAATTCGCGGAAAACCGGATGGGTGTAGCGCGCCGATTCCAGGTAAGCCCACAGCTCCAGGCGATTTACTGGAAATGAATAAAAATAAGCCGTCTGATCATTAGCCGTGAACGCGTTCATGGCTTCGCCGCCGTTGCGCTCGACGATTTCAGAAAACTGGTTGGGAATCACATATTGCTGAGCTTCTTTTATGGCGTCTTGCCATGCGGTTTGCAGCTGTTTTAGTTTCTGCTCATCGCGGTCAACCCGCTTGTCGCGCTCGTGGATATAAGCGGCGTAAGCATCCTCGACTTTTTGCAGGGCTACTTTTTCTGCAGCATAGTCCTTGGTTCCGATTGTCTCCGTGCCCTTGAACGCCATGTGTTCAAACATGTGCGCCAAGCCCGTTTTGCCCATGGGATCTTGCACCGAGCCGGCGTCGACGTTGGTGAAGAATGAAAATACTGGCGCCGTATCCGGTCGCTGGCAAATGACGGCGGTAAGGCCATTGTCCAGTTTCTTGACCGTCACTCGCTTTTCGAAGGAGGCTAAGTCCTGGGCGGAGCACAGGCCAGAGAACAGTAAGGTCAGAGCTGCTAGCTTGATAAGACGAAACATCGAACCTCCATGGGAGTCAATGCAGGACAATCTGTTATGGACGTGAAACTCGATTTGAAGTGAGCAGCAGGGATTTTGTCAAACGGAAGGGCTAATTTCATTGGATTCGGCGGCCCACAACGGGGGATTGACAACACTTAAGCCATTAGCTAACCTATATTAGCTAATGAAAACAATCACCATACATCACGCCAAGACAACACTCTCGCGATTGGTCGAGGAAGCATGTAACGGGGAAGAGATAGTCATTGCTCGGGGACCGGAACCCAAGGTGCGGCTTGTTCCTGTTTGCAATCCGCGCGGTGAGCGAAAGCCTGGACGACTCAAAGGAAAATTCAATGTCGGCCCAGAGTTCTTTGAGCCCCTTCCGCCGGAAGAACTTGATCTGTGGTGGAAGTGATTTTTGCGTCTGCTCTTAGACACGCACACACTCCTGTGGTGGACGACGGGTGATTCCTCGCTCCCTGATCGCGCCCAGAGAAGAATCGCTCAATCGAAAGAGCCGGTTATCATCAGTGCAGTTTCTGCTTGGGAAATTGCAATTAAGGTGAACTTGGGGCGTCTGCCAGAGGGCGCGACGGCACTGATCCAGGACTTTGAGGAATCTCTCAAGCAAGATGGCTTTCAGTCAATGTCTATAACGCCTGACCATGGAATTCGCGCAGGTCTGCTGCCCGGGCCGCACAAGGATCCATTTGATCGCATGTTAATCGCGCAAGCACACGCTGAAAACCTCGCGATAGTGAGTAGCGACTCTGTTTTTGACCGCTATGGAGTCACCAGAATCTGGTGAGTACCCATTTACCCCGGTTTTTTCCCCACCCGCTGCTAATTCCTGATGCTGCTTGAGCTTACGTTGACCGCAGCGGTACTTTCAGCTAACCTTTTAGCAAATCTTCATTGTGAAACGTGTATCCTTAGAGCACAGGAGAAGACGTGTCTGAGAGCCAGAAAAACCTGCTTTTGCTGAAGCCCCGTGGGTTTTGTGCCGGGGTGGTTCGCGCCATCGATATCGTGCGCATTGCGCTCGAAGCTTTTGGCCCCCCGATCTATGTCCGCAAGGAGATCGTTCACAACCGCTTCGTCGTGGAAGAACTGCAGGGCAAGGGCGCGATTTTCGTTGATTCGATCGAAGAGGTTCCTAATGGTGAGCGCGTGATTTATTCCGCGCACGGGGTCTCTCCTGAAGTGCGCAGCGCCAGCAAGGATCGTGGCCTGCGGGTTATCGATGCGACCTGTCCGCTAGTCACCAAAGTCCACGTGGAAGCGGTGAAGTTTGCCAAAGAAGGCTATTCGCTGATCCTCATCGGCCATCGCGACCATGACGAAGTTATCGGTACTTTGGGCGAAGCGCCAGCGGTGACCCAGGTCGTGGGATCGCCGGCTCAGGTCGAAGCGCTCACAGTTCCGGACCCGAATCGCGTTGCCTATCTTACGCAGACCACGTTGAGTTTAGACGAAGCCAAAGACATCATCGAAGCTCTGCGTAAGAAGTTCCCCAACATCAAGGGGCCGCACGCGCAGGATATCTGTTACGCAACCGAGAACCGGCAGGTCGCGGTGAAGCATGTGGCGTCCGACGCCGAGTTGCTGCTGGTGGTTGGTTCGGAAAACAGCTCAAACTCGAACCGGCTTGTCGAAGTGGCTCAGAATCTGGGTACGGCTTCCCACTTGATCGACAGCTGCAAAGATATTCAGCCTGAGTGGCTGGAAAATGTGAATACCATCGCGCTTACAGCCGGGGCTTCTGCGCCGGAGTGCCTGGTGGAAGAAGTGGTCGAGTTCCTGCGGACCAAGGGTTACAACAACGTGCGTGAAGTTGAAGTAATGCCGGAAAATGTGCGCTTCGGTCTGCCTCCGGAAATCGTGGAGGCGATTGCCGCCGCGCCGCGGCCGGCAGGAGTCAGTGCTGATTAGGAGTATTTAGTCACGTATGGATGATTTATTCTCCTCCGCCCCCACCCCATCAGCTCCACAACTGCGTTTCGGAAAAATCGAGAATTTTGCCAGCCGGGTGGCGGCGGCTATCGACGCCTGCCGCAACCGGTTGTTTTCCCGACAGCACCAGGATGGCTATTGGTGCGGCGAACTCGAAGCCGACACCACTCTCGAGTCGGATTACATTCTCCTGCACACATTGCTGGGCACCGGCGATCCCGAACGTAATCAAAAGTGTGCCAACTACATTCTTCGCCATCAGAATGAAGACGGGGGCTGGCCCATTTACAACGGCGGTCCGTCAAACATCAGTGCGTCAGTCAAAGCTTATTTCAGCCTGAAGCTGGTGGGATACAAACCCGATCATCCCGTGCTCGAGCGTGCACGGCATAAAATTCTTGAGCTCGGCGGCGTAACCAAGGTCAACACTTTTACCAAGATTTATCTCTGCTTCCTGGGACAATACGACTACGACGCGGTTCCGGCCATCCCGCCCGAGATCGTTCTCTTTCCCAACTGGTTCTGGTTCAACATCTACGAAATTTCGTCATGGTCGCGCGCGATTCTTGTTCCGCTATCGATCGTTTATGCCAAAAAACCATTCAAGAAAATTCCGGAAGAGATGCACATCAACGAGCTCTTCGTTGGTGGCCGGGATAAGTCGCGTATGCGTCTCGAATGGAGCGAGAAGCTGGTCTCCTGGCGCAATTTCTTCCTGGTGCTGGATCGCCTGGTGCACTGGTTTGAAGCCGTGCACATTCGTCCCCTGCGCTCGATCGCGTTGAAGAAAGCCGAAAAGTGGATGCTTGAGCGTTTCGAAATGTCCGACGGCTTGGGCGCGATCTACCCCGCAATGTTGAATGCGATCATCGCGCTGCGCTGTCTGGGCTATTCACTCGACGATCCGCAGATGATCCGTGCGCTGGATGAATTTGAAAAACTGGGAATCGAAGAGAGTGATACTTTCCGCATGCAGCCATGTAAGTCTCCGGTGTGGGACACAGCTTATGCGCTGTTCGCGCTAGGCGAAGCGGGCGTGCCACCTGATGATCGGCGAATGGTCAAAGCCGCCGACTGGACTTTGCAAAAGCAGGTGCGCCAGCCCGGTGATTGGGCGGTAAAAAACAAAGAAGGCAAACCGGCCGGCTGGTACTTCGAATTCAACAATGAGTTTTATCCCGACGTGGACGATTCAGCGATGGTGGCGCTTGGCCTGTCGAAGGTCGAGCACCCTAACGGCC
>Ga0157372_10002372_pt1 | contig 20385 bp, 9 predicted proteins | sample C55metaG_FD_115307 | JGI IMG/M metagenome (GOLD analysis project Ga0157372, IMG submission 115307) | Corn rhizosphere microbial communities from Kellogg Biological Station, Michigan, USA - C5-5 metaG | ecosystem: Host-associated > Plants > Roots > Rhizosphere > Soil | place: USA: Michigan... | reverse complement strand
ATGCATGCGATCCTTGCCGAATACGGGCTGCCTTACCATTTCCCGAAGGATGTGGAACGCGCTGCCGACCTGATCCCGATCGAGATCACGGAGGAAGAGATCGCCAAACGCAAGGATTTCAGGAAGATCACCACTTTTACGATCGACCCTGTGGATGCGAAGGATTTTGATGATGCCTTATCGATCAGGAAGCTGGAGAACGGCAACTGGGAGATAGGTGTGCACATTGCCGATGTAAGCCATTATGTAAAGCCGGGATCGATGATCGACAAAGAAGCGATCAGCAGGGCAACCTCTGTGTACCTTGTAGACAGGGTGGTTCCGATGCTTCCCGAAATTTTATCCAATAACGTGTGCTCCCTCCGCCCGAACGAGGAAAAGCTGTGCTTCTCCGCCGTATTCGAGATGACCGACGAGGCAGAAGTGGTGCAGGAATGGATCGGCCGTACGGTGATCAATTCCGATAAGCGCTTTACCTACGAGCAGGCACAGGAGATCATAGAAACAGGCGAAGGTGAATTCTCAGAGGAAGTCCTCACACTGGACCGCCTTTCGAAGATCCTTCGTGCGAACCGCTTCAAAAAAGGAAGCATCGCTTTCGAAAAAATGGAAGTAAAATTCCACCTCGACGAAGCAGGAAATCCAACAGGCGTTTATTTCAAGATCGCAAAGGATTCGAACCAGCTGATCGAAGATTTCATGCTGCTGGCCAACCGCAAGGTGGCGGAGTTCATAGGCATGCAAACACCGCGGAAAGAATCTACGCAGGTGCTCAGGGAAAGAGGGCAGCGCGCATTCGTTTACCGCGTGCATGATAAGCCGAACCCGGATAAGCTGGCGAGCTTCGCCGAGTTTGTCGGAAAATTCGGCTATAAGCTGAACACGCAGAACGAGAAGGCTGTGGCCGATTCCATGAACAAGCTCCTGAAGGATGTAAATGAGAAAAAGGAAGCCGGAGTGATCGAGCTGCTGGCGATCCGCACCATGGCGAAAGCCATTTATACCACCAAGAACATCGGCCATTACGGGCTGGGCTTTGAATATTACACTCACTTCACCTCCCCGATCCGCCGCTACCCGGATGTGATGGTACACCGCCTTGTGCAGCATTACCTCGACGGAGGAAAAAGCGCCGATGCGGAACAGCTGGAGCAGGATTGCAAGCATTCGTCGGAAATGGAAAAGCTGGCTGCGGATGCAGAGCGCTCTTCCATCAAATACAAGCAGGTGCAGTTCCTGAAAGACAAGATCGGACAGGAATTCGACGGAAAAATTTCCGGTGTTACCGAATGGGGCATCTTCGTGGAGATCACGGAGAACCACTGTGAGGGGATGATCCGCCAGCGCGACATGACGGATGACAGCTATTTCTTTGATGAGGATAATTACTGCATGCGCGGCAAAAAATACGGCAAGGTGCTTACGCTGGGTGACGAGGTGAGGATTGAAGTGAAGCGAGCCGACCTCGTGAAAAAGCAGCTGGATTTCGCGCTCGTGGAATTCCGCGATAAGGACAAAGGAAAAGGAAACTCTTCACAGGATTCACGTTCCGACTCGCGGGGAGGTTCACGTAATTCCAAAAAGCAGAACGGCAGGAGCAACAGGGAAGACGACAAAGCACCTGCAAAAAAGGAAGAGCCTGCAGATAACCGCCCGAGGAACGAGCGCTTCCAGAAGAAGACTGAGGACAGCAAAGAAACCAAAGGCAAAGGCGGCAAAAAAGATTCGACGGGACGAACCTTCAACGATGAATGGGGCTTCGAGATCTGATCAGCAAAGCTCCGCCAGCAATTTCTCAGTATCTCCCGCCCTGGTATTCTTAAGATCCAGCGGCTTGAGGATGTAGCCGGCAACGCCGAGGTTATGCGCGGCCATCTTATCGTACTCTTCAGCCGAAGTGGTGATGATGAAGATCTTGATATTCTTAAGGCTGTAATAGCTTTTCACAATGCCGAGAAATTCGATCCCGTTCATTTTAGGCATATTGATATCGAGCAGGATCACATCCGGTGAAACCCTGTCTGTTTCCCGCGTCAGCATTTCAATCGCATCCACGCCATTGTGCGCCACATGCAGCGTATGCGCAATGTTGCTCTTCTTGAGCGAGCGCTTCACACTTTCCACATCAAGGTAATCATCCTCCACCAACAGAATTGTTCTTTGCTTCATCTTGAAAATCGTATATAATGGTTATTAAATCTCATTCTTCGGCCAGGTAAATGTAAATGTTGTGCCTTCACCGGGTGTCGACTCCACCATGATGGTGCCTTTATGATCTTCGATTATCTTCTTGACGATTGCAAGCCCTACGCCGGTGCTTTCAAATGCATCGCGTTCCTGCAGCGTTTGGAATATAACAAAGATCTTTTCGAAATATTGTTTTTCAATGCCCTTTCCGTTATCGGCGACCGAAAAGCGGTACAGGGTTTTTTCCTCCTTTGCCGTGATAAAGATCGAGGGCTCCGCCTTATCGTTGTACTTCACGGCGTTGCTGATGAGGTTGGAGAACACCTGCTGGATGTGAAGCCTTTCGGTATGGAGCTCCGGCATAGTGCCTTCAATGACCACGTTGTAATTCTGCGGCACCAGCAGATCGATCACCTCCTGCAGCAATAAGCTGAGATTCACTTTCTCCATTCCCTTCCGCACCTTTCCTACCCTTGCATATTCCAGCAACCCGTTGATCATGTTCTCGAGCCTCGATGTCCTTCCCTTGATCAGCGCCAGGTTCTTCCGGATCTCGGGCGTGGTATCCTGCTCGTGATCTTCCTCTATCCAGGAAATGATGTTGGCGATGCCGCGCAAGGGAGCCTTGAGATCGTGTGATACCACGTAGGCGAACTGGTCGAGCTCGCTGTTCTTCTTGGTAAGCTCGGTAAAGTTTTTCTTGAGCGTTTGCGACATCCTGTTGAGGGAGATCGCCAGCTTGTTGAGCTCATCGTGCTTATCATCATCGATGGTTTTGAATTCGCCTTTGGACACAGCTTCCGCCAGCTTCACCATTTTGGAGATCCTCTTCGTGATGATCCGCACAAAATAAAAGCTGGAGATGAGCGCAAGCACTACGGATGCAATCGTAAGCGTAAGCGTGATGCTCTTTGTGCTTTGCAGCGTTGCCTGCAGCGCAGCTCTTCTTTCCTGCCTGATCTGGTATTCGCTGTTGTCGAGCTCGAGGAATATGTTGTGGATGCGGTCATTCAGCTTTTTCCCAACCTCGGCCCTGAACTTGGTGTTGAAGAGCTTCTGGTATTTGCTGCTGCCTTCGGGAAGCGTATCCAGCTTGCTTGAAATAAGCGAATTGGCATATTCGATCCATTCGATGTGAAGCGAATCAATGACCATTAGCTTTTTCCGCTGGGTTTCCGACAGCAGCTTTAGCTGGTCCTTCAGCAGAACGGGTACGCTTCTGAGCCCTTCGTAATAAGGCTCGAGGAATACATCCTGCCCGGTGAGCAGGAAGCCGCGGAAACCGCTTTGCATCTCGATGATATCCTTGTGCAGGATGTTGGAGTTGCGGATCACCGTTTCGGAATTACTGATGTAGGTGGTATTTTTAATAACCTGGTTGGACAGCCGCTGGTTCACCTCAAAATCTATCAAAAAGATGAGGATAAGGATAAAAAAACCAAGTGCAAGCTGTACGCGGATCGACATGGAGAAAATACCGGTTAATTCATGTTATTCCTGCGATATTACCCAATTAATGAGTAAAAAAGAACCAATGGTGCTCTTTTATGGTCATTTTTTGATAACTTTTACTTTCGGGAATTTTTTTCCACAGATGTATTGAAGTAAAATTTTTTGCCAGTTGGGAATAAAAAAGCCATTCACATCAATGAATGGCTTTTTTAAAAATGTTGAAATGGCTTAGACCATGTTCAGTCGTTTCGACAGGTCATCTTTGTACGAGCCCCCGATCGGGATCAGCTTTTTATCTTCCTCGAGGATGAGGTTTGGCTGCTCGATGGCTACGATCTTATCGATGCGTACAATGAAGGAGCGGTGAACGCGGATGAAATCGCTTGTAGGCAATTTTTTCTCGATGTCCTTCATGGTGGAATGGATGGTGTAACGGGCATTTGCAGTGTTGATCACCACGTAATCCTTCAGCGCTTCCACGTAATAAATATCGCTGGTTTTCACCTTTACAAGGCGTGAATTCGATTTAACGAAGATGATGTCCTTCGATTCCTTGTTCTCCACGATGGAATACAGGAAATCGCGCTCTTTCTTTACGTCTGTTTCCTTCTCATGCTTGTAGATCGCCATTTCGATGGAGGTGTGCAGGTCGATCTCCTTGAAAGGCTTGATGATGTAACCATAAGGCTCAGACACCTTTGCCTTGCTCAGGGTGCTTTCATCGGCATAAGCGGTAAGATAGATCACCGGGATGTTGAATTTTTCCCTGATCTGTCCGGCTGCCTCAATGCCGCTCATATCTCCCTTGAGCATAATGTCCATCAGCACCAGGTCGGGCTTCACCTCTTCCGCAGTGCGGATCGCATCCTCACCGGTAGAGCACATGCCAACCACTGTATACCCTAATTTTTTTAAGCTATGTTGAATATCCTTTGCTACAATGCTTTCGTCCTCAACTACTAAAATATTTGTTTTTGACATCTTATATCCGGTTTTTTACTTGATTCTGTTTAAATATGATGGTATATTTTGTTCCGTGGGCAGCATCCATTTCAATTGTACCATTCAATTGATCGGTCAAAGTTACAACTAATTGTAATCCCAGCGACTGAGTATTTCTGTAATCAATCTCTTTTGGGAGCCCTATCCCGTTATCAGCCACTTCAAGCACCAGGTTCTCGTCCGAAAGGGTCATTTTTACCGACACCTCGCAATCGCCTGTTTTGTCGACAAATGCGTATTTTAATGCGTTGGACACGATCTCATTAATGATCAATCCACATGGAATCGCAAGGTCTAAATTAAGAAAAACATTTTGAATGTCAAGATTTAATTTTATTTCGTTGTCAAAATTCGAGTACGACTGGATCAGATTATGGGAAAGATTTACAACATACTCGGAAAAATTGATGCTCGAAAAATCTTTGGTCTGGTACAGGCTTTCGTGGATGAATGCCATCGACTTGATCCTGTTCTGGCTTTCCTTCAGTATGTTCAGCGTTCCCTGGTCCTTCACGTACGATGATTGCAGGTTGAGGATGCTGGAGATCACCTGCAGGTTGTTCTTCACGCGGTGATGCACTTCCTTGAGCAGCACTTCCTTTTCCTGGAGCGACTGCCTGATCTTTTCTTCCGCCAGCTTCTTCTCTGTGATGTCGTTCCCGATGCCGGAAATTTCACGCACCGTTCCATTCTCATCGAATATAGGATTCAGATAAATTTCGCGCCAGATGGTATTGCCGTGCCTGTCGATGAGCTTTGTTTCGAAATGCTGCCTCTCGCCGCGAAGCACCGCCTTGTCCTTCTGCACCCAAAAGGTATTGTATTCGCTGCTGCTCACCATATCGCCGGAAGCCATGTTGAGTCCCACATGCACATCCCTTCCGTAATGCGCCTTAAAAAAACGTGCGTAGTTCTGGTTGAAGGAGGTGAGGCACAGATTGGTATCGAGCGTCCAGATGAGGTGAGAGCTGCTTTCAAACACGGCATTGAGCTTTGCCGACTGCGCCCTTAACTGCTCCTCCGCCTGCTTAAGCTCCGAAATATCGCGGGAAACACCCATTGCACCCACTATTTCGCCCGCCTCATTCCTGAGCACGGATGCGGAAAGAAAGGCGATAAAGCGTTCTCCGTTCTTGCGCACATTGTACACTTCACCGGAGTACACACCTTTTTTATACAGCTCCTCATCGGTGATGCGGATGCGCTGCTGCGGATTTTCATACAGCATGCTCACATGCTTGCCGATCACCTCTTCGGCGGTGTAGCCGAACGTACGCTGCGCTGCGGCGTTGAACTCGGTGATAAAGCCTTCCCTGTCGGATGCGCAGATCATATCCAGCGAGGAGCTGATGAGGAGGCGCGTGTATTTCTGCGATTCCTGCAGCTGCAGCTGGATCACCTTCCGCTTCGTGATCTCCTGCTCAAGCAATTCATTTGTTTCTTCTGCGATCTGCGCACGCATCTGCTCCTTCACAAGCTGCTTCTGCGTGGAAATATCGTGCACTACGGTAAGCACGGCATCCTTGCCATTGAACTTGATGAGGATAGGCTTTGTTTCCACTTCCCTGATCTCGCCGCTGAGCGTTTTTATTTTCAGCTCTATGAACTCCTGCGGCTTGCCCTGGATCACGCGCGCAAGGCGCTCGGCGATCAGCGGCTTGTATTCCGGAAGCAGAAAATCGAAGAGCGTATAATTGAGCGCATCCTCCGCATTCCTGATCCCGACAAGCTTTGTAGCGCTCGGGTTGGCAAACACCACTTTTCCGTCGATATGGATAAATACGCCATCGGGAGAATAATCCACGAGGCTTTTATAGTTTTCACGGCTTCGCTTGAGCTCCACCTCAAATTTCTGCCGCTCTGTTGCATCGATGATGAAGCCTTCGAGGAAGAGCAGGTTTCCAGCATCGGAAAAAACACCTTCTCCTTTTTCCCATACCCATTTAATCTCTCCGTTTGCCGCCCTGATCTTATACGACAACACATAGGGCTTCTTCTTCTCGAGCGCTGTAAGCACCAAGCGGCGCACCTTTTCACGGTCTTCCGGAATGATCAGCTCGTTGTAGGAAAGCTTTTTATTATTTACAAGATCCACCGGCCTGTACCCGGTAAGCTCGGAACAGCCCTTGCTTACAAACATCATGGACCAGTTTTCATCAAAACTGCAGCGGTACGCCATTCCCGGAAGGTTGTTCATGAGCGTGGAGAGCGTACGCTCGCTTTCGCGAAGGCTTAATTCGTACTGCTTGCGCTCTGTGATATTGTAGATCACGGTGGCGCGGATCGTTTTGCCGAAATAAGGAATGTTCTGCGCCTGCGTTTCAACGGTCATGAGCGTTCCATCTTTTCTTACGGTCTGCACTTCATAGCGCTCCGATTTTGGAAGGCGTAAAAATTTGCGGGCCATGGAACGCTGGCTCTCTATCACAAAATCGTCGATCACATGCTTGCCTGCGATCTCTGCGATGGACTCATAGCCGTACATCTGGAGGAACTGGTCGTTCGCATCGATGATGCGGCCATGCTCCGAAAATACGATGCCTTCGAACGTTGCATTGGAAAGGATCTTGAAGCGTTCTTCGCTTTCTTTCTGGTGTGTGATATCGCGGGAGATCCCTTCAATGGCAACTATCTTTCCTTCGCTGTTGCGCACTGGCGTGTTCACGGTTTCGGTCCATACCACGGAGCCGTCCTTCCTGATCCAGCGCAGCTTTATATTGGGTTCCTTTACATTGCTGATGGGGCGTTTTTCGAAGATGAGCTTCTCGGAATCGCCCAGCAGGTAGCGGTCATCGGGGTGAATGATCCTGAAGCCGAGGCCGGGATCGGCATAAAACTCTTCGGGAGTATACCCGGAAATGCTGAAGATGGAAGGACTTACATACTCGTAACGCGCAACGGGACGCAGTCCGAAGCGGTATACCACATCCAGCGCATTCTCTGCAAGCATCCTGAATTTTTCCTCGCTTTCCTTCAGCTGGTTCTCTGCATGGATCTGGTCGCTCACATCCCGTACGAGCCCGAAGTTCCCGATGTGCTTCCCGTTCCCGTCTACCTGCGGTGTGATGCGCTCCTCTATCCAGATGTATTCTTTTTTTGAACGGTGATAAAAGCGATAGGTAAACTCCTGCGGGGCTTTTGTTTTCCTCAGCTCCTTCGCCACTTCTTTTATCTTTTCCATATCGGCGGGGTGACAAAGCGCTACCAGTTCGTTGCCTGCTTTGGCATATTCGGCGGCGCTAACGCCCAGCACTTTGTTGATCTGCCTGCTCAGGTATTTCACCCGTTTTTTTCCTTCCGGTAAAAATTCGATGTAATACACGAGCTCGTTGATGTTGTCCAATACCTGTGAAAGGTTTTCCTGGCTTTGCTTCAGAACCTCCTCTGCTTTTTTCCGCTCGGTGATGTCCCTCGTAATCCCTTCAATGGCGACCATCCGGCCATTTGCATCGTGAACCGGCTTGTTCACGCTTTCGATCCACACAATTTTTTTATCCTTGCGGATGCTCCTGAACACAACAGGTTCGAGCACCGCTTTCGGCTTTGCCTTTGCGATGCGCTTGTTATTTTTTTCGGCAATGTGAAAATCATCGGGATGAACGATGCGCATGCCGATGGTGGGGTCTTTATAATATTCCTCCTGCGAGTAGCCGGTGATCTTTTTTACGGAAGGACTGATGTATTCACAGGCGAAATCAGGATACGTGCGGTAACGGAAAATAATATCGGCGGCATTCTGCGCAAGCATCCTGAACTTTTCCTCGTTCTGGCTGAGCTGCTCCTGCGCTTCTATCTCCCGCGTGATGTTGGTGGCTTCCACGATCACCACGCTTATTTTTTTATTCTCGTACAATGGCGTTGCCTTGCAGGAGAAGATGGCCGGCTTGCCGTTGAGCGAATATGCCCTGGTAATGTATTCGCGGGCCTTCCCTGTTTTAAAGACCGAGGCGATCGCTTTTTTTATTGTGTCCCTCGATTCGGGAAATGCAAGGTCGTATGCTTTTTTGCCGAGCACATCGCTCTTTTTACGTCCGCGCATGGTGGCATTCACATCCAGTACGTTGAGATTTCTGTCGACCACAGCCACCGTATTTCCCGAATGCTTGAATACCGCCATCCAGGGCCGCTCCCGGGCAGCAGCAGGCGCCGCCGCTTTTTTCTTCTCCGCCAATTCGAGCTTCCGCTGAAGCTTTTTAACTTCGGCAATAAGCTGCGCTTTGGTTTTGGAGGAGAGTGACATTAAAATTTTCAGGTGCAGGATGTTATTTTATACTTGGTTCTGATGTAGGTGTTTCGGGGGTTACCTTTACCCCGTCGAAGCGGATCTCTATATCATTTTTAAACAGGATCGTGAGAAAGAGGAAACCGGATTCGTCGTAAAAGCGCCATTCACCTTCCTTGAGACCGCCTACGTATTTACCCGTCTGGCGCTCTTTTCCGTTCGGATAGTAAAACACCTGGTTGCCATCGGGCACGCCGTCGATAAACTTTCCTGTAAAGCGGAGATTACCGGTTGATGTATAATAATGCTTCCATTCGCCATCGCGGAGGCCGGCCTTATAGTTTCCTTCTTCGCGGTAATCGGGCAGCTCGAGCGTCCATGGCCCTTCTTTCAATCCGTCGATGTATTCTCCTTTGGTGATCACTTTTACGCTGTCGGGTCCCGCATCGTTATACTCGGTCATCATGCCGTCCTGAAGGTCGTTGCGGTAATTCTCTTCGCGCAGCAGGTTGCCGCTTTCGTAAAACCATTTCCAGGCTCCCTGCGCCTTTCCTTTCTTATCGTATTTCCCCTTCTGTTCCACTTTGCCGTTCGGGTGATAGAACACCCATTCGCCGATGCGCTTGCCGTTCAGGTATTCGCCTTTGGATTTGATCTGGCCGTTGGGATGGTATTCTGTCCACATACCCTGCTGGCGGCCGGCAGTATCCAAAATGCCTTCACCGGTAAGCACGCCTTCGGAATACAGCTTCGCTCCCACCACTTTTCCTTCCGGAGAGAATTCACGCTGAATGCCTTCTGCAACGCCATCTTTGTAGGTGGCAGTGAATTTCACCGCACCGTTCTCATAATAGGTTGTTTTTACGTCGAGCTTGGCCAGCTCGGGAGCATTGGTCTGCAGTGCGCCGTTGATGTATTTGGTGGTGTTCACAAGGCTTCCTTTCGGCGAATATTCCTTGAAGTAGCCGTTCATTTTATCATCGGTATAGTTCACTTCCGTTTTCACAATGCCTGTAGGATAGAACTCTTTCCACATGCCCTGCCTGAGCCCGGCAGCATCGCGGCGGTTGATCTTTTCCTCTTTCTGCACAAAGCCCATCTTGTACTGTGTGAGCGTGATGATGGTGCTGTCGGGCGCATATTCAAACCCTGCGCCTTCCTCTTTACCGGCAACAAACGGGATTGTCTGCTTCACCTTTCCATCTTTGTAATAAGTGACGGTAGGCCCCTGCTTTACATCGTTCTCATAATTTTCGGCGGTAACAAGCACGCCTTCCTTGAGGTCGTATGTTTTTTTGAGGCCGTTCTTTTTGCCATCCTTGTAATTGAATTCAAAAGCAAGCTTTCCCTGCTCGTTGTAAAAACGCCAGGTGCTGTCGAGCTGAAAGTTCTTCCTGTTGCCTTCCGATTTTATTTTCCCGTTCTGCGAATAGGTTTTCCAATAGCCGTCCGGTTTGCCGTCGCGCATCATGCCTTCGCTTGAAACCACGCCGTTGTCATAATAGAATTTATTATATCCGTTAGGGTTGGTATTGGGAGGTGTTTGTCCGAAAACACACAAAGGCAAGAACACTAAAATAATCCTGATAATACTTTTCATAATTTATTCTCCTTCACAAATTTAAACAAAATGCTCCCGGTTTCAAAACAAAGACGTGCTCCATCTGAGTTTTATTGTTTTTTTAACTCATTATAGCAGAAGGCAATACTTGGCTCATTCCAAATAAATGTCATACTTTTATCAAAAAACAACATACCATGATCAAACAGTACTTCTTTTCGTTTTGCATGCTTTCAGCTACCGCATCCCTTGCGCAGATCACCATAACCTCCACGGATATGCCCAATGCCAATGATTCTGTAAAGGTTAGCGAAACGGGCACAACGGCCGGAGAAGACCAAACGCTTACTGGTGCCAACTATACCTGGGACTTTTCCGCGCTTACGCCGAACACCCAGCGCTATGAAAAATTTGATGCCCCTTCCACTTTCCCAAGCCCGTATAACCTGCTGTTCAGCACCTTTAACACTACCTTCGGACAAAGGAATTACCAGAATGTGGGAACGCCGGTACCGGGATTTTCAATTGAAGCGGATTATGATTTTTTCAGGAAGAGCACGGCGAATCTCCGCCAGAACGGGATCGGCTATGTGCTAAACGGACTGCCCATTCCAATGACCTATTCAAAGCCGGATACTATTTATGATTTCCCGATGAATTACGGCGATACAATGGCCTGCGACTATAAATTTTCAACGCCTACCTTTGCTGCGGTTCCCTTTTACTATGGTGAAACCGGGCACCGCCAGAGCGTTGTAGACGGCTGGGGAACGCTCACCACCCCATTCGGAACATTCCCTGCGCTGAGGATCCGCTCTGTAATTACCGCAACCGATTCCATTTACCTGGATACATTGGGGTTCGGACAATCATTTGCTGTTCCTACCCGCATTGAGTACAAATGGTTCGGGGCAGGATCGAAATCGCCGCTGCTGCAGGTGGATGCGACCGACCTCGGAGGAGGAGAAACGGTGAACCGCGTGGTTTACCAGGACAGCATCCGCCCCGAAGTTCCGCAGGTTGGAATTGCGGAGATCAGCAATACAAGCTCCTTTTCGGTGTATCCGAACCCGGCCTCAGCATACGCAGTTGTAAATTATGAGCTTCCTGCAGCATCGAAGGTGAAAATAAGCATGAGCACTGTTACCGGACAGCTTGTATCGGTGATTACCAATCAAACCGTTCCGGCAGGAAGGCAGGTTGTTACGATCGACCTTGCTGCATTAAGCTTAAAACCGGGGATGTATTTTTTAACTTTTGAGAACGGCAGTTCGAGAGAAGTGAAGAGGCTGGTGGTGACGCGGTAGTGTTACACTTTACGGACTACTTGCTCCCTTCCGAAAACGTACTTATCGCAATGATCTGGATCTTACGTTCCAGCGCGGCTGCCGGACTGTACACCGAGTTCTTCGTATCGTAATAATCATCGCTTACATTCGGACGGGCCTTTAATTCCCCGATCTCCTCATCAACGAATTTGATGTTGCCTTCCGCTTCATTCGGGTTGTTCACATATTTTACAAACACACCGTTCTGGTATTCCATGAAATAGTTGCGAAGGCTGGAGATGCGGCGCTTGGCAAGGTTCACGTTGTAGTCGGTGGAGGCGAGCGGACTGCAAAACCCTTTCATGGTAATCGTCACTTTTTCATTGTCCTTTAATACTTTCAGCAGGAGCTGCGCAAACTTCTCCAGGTCCTGCATCCCGGCATCCACGCTGTCGTCGAAGAGGTTATCGATATCGCTTACGGCCCGCTCAATGTTCTCGCCGGTGGCGCCTTTCGAGTATTCCTTTTTGTACTGCTCGCGCATGGCGGAATAATCCTCGTATGTTTTCTTATAATTTTTTGTGGTGGTGATGGCCAGCGTTTTTTTGTCGGGCTCATCGTTGTGAAAGTACAGTGTAAGCGGCACGAGCAGCTTCATCTGCGTCACGAAGATCTTTGTGCTGTCGACCTTTACCGGCGGCTCATCGATCCGCGGGATCTTAAATGTGTAGATGTCGTTGCAGCAGCTTTCCTTTTCCTCGAAGTATGATCCCGGGCGGTTGGACGATAAGAATGCCGCCGTTTTTTTTGAGTTGATGCTGAAATAAATATCGTTGTAGCTGGTGTTGATCGGCGAGCCTAAATTTTTCGGCTCTGTAAATTCGTTGTTCTTATACTCGCTCTTGAAAATATCGAAAGCCCCCAAACCCTTGTGCCATGTGGAAGAGAAGAACAGCTCCTGGCAGGGCTTGCAATAGAACGGCGTAATATCGTCCTCGATCGTATTCACTTTTTTACCTGCGTTCACGGCTTTTCCGTACGTGCCATCCTTGTTGATCTTGCTGTACCAGATGTCCATCTGCCCTTCTCCGCCCGGGCGGTTGGATGCAAAGAACAGCACTTCCTGGTCGCCAAGGAAGCCGATCGCAGGCTGTGTATTGTTAGCGCCTTTCTGGTTGATCTCTTCCGGAAGAAGCTGCAAGGGCGCCCAATGCCCGTCCTTATAATCGGATGTATAGATCTGGCAGTTGAACGATTGTGCATCCTTCTGCTCGCAGCGCGTGATGTATACTCTTGTATAATCGTTGTTGAAGGCTGTGTTGGCATTGTGAATGCCATTGCGGTTGAACAGCGAATCCAGCTCGTTCGCCTTCTGCCATTTCAGGCTGTCCTGCTTCGCCGTATAAATTTTATTGTAGCTCACATTGTTCTTCTTGTCCCTGTCTTTCTTATCGCGCAGCGACGAAAAATACAGCACGCTGTCGACCTGTATTGGCGCATATTCCGACACCTTGCTGTTCACGGCGCTGTCGAGGTGAATGATGCTGACCGACTTATCCGGCGCTGCCATCAGCAGCTGCGCATAGTCGCATGCCGCCACTTCCTGGATCGCCTTCTTCACATAATAGCTATCTTTTTTCTTCTTGTTCTTCTTCGCGTATTTGTCGAACATTTTTTTCGCATCCTTGTACTTTCCCTTGTTCTTCTTGATCATCGCGAGCCAGAAAGAGCATTCGGGATACAGCTTGCCCTGGGAATCCTTCTTGAACACCTTGCTGTACCAATGGTCTGCAATGTCGTAATCGTAGTTCAGGCGGCTTGCTTCCGCGTATTTGTACTGGATGGCAATGTCGCTGGAATCCTGGTTGATCGCCTGGTTGTAGTAAATGGCGGCGGAAAAATAATCGTTGTTCGCAAAGGCTTTATCGCCATCGGCAATGAGCTGCTTGAGCTTTTGTGCGTGTAAGGGAGACGAGAGATAAGAGATGTGGGATACGAGAACAAACAAAAAGCAAAAAAGCCTCTTATAGTTAACCCCTGAGATTGCTTCGCTCCGCTCGCAATGACGTTCCACATTGATCATTCCCTTATCAGACATACATTACATATAAATTGGACAAACACGTTTCTTCGCGACAAAAGGAACGACCTTTTTGAAAATGTAGATCACCGAGATCTCGAATCCGCCGCGGCGATTGGTGGCTTCGCGAAGCTTCGAGGTATTCACATCATAGCTTAATCCCACGGTGAAATTGCGGTAATCCATGTTGGCAGCAAGTATGAACGCATCCTTTACGCGAAGGAAGGCGCCGAGGGAAACAGCGGTTTCTGCGCCATTCACAGGCTTCAAGTAATATTTGCCGAAGAGGCCGAGCAGCGTTTCGTGAAATTTTCCCTGTCCCTGGTACATGAAGCTCGGCAGCACATCCAGCTTAGCGGCAACCGGGATCTGGCCTATTCCGCTCACTGTTGTTTTAATATCAAGCTTGATCTCATCGTTGTTGAAAAACGATTGCTTCGGACGGTTGAGGTGAAACGCCGATACTCCGAAGTTTACTTTGGTACGGCTGTTTTTCCGCCAGAGGTAAGCGAGTCCGGCACCCATATCAAAATACGTGATACGTGTGGCGGCAAAATTTTCGCCGCTTGCAAACGAGGCATTGTACTGGTCGCCATCGTACTGGTTATCGAAGGTAAGCGCGTTCACATTAAAGCTCTTGGTGGTGATCCCCGGCTGAATGCCTATCGACAGAAAGTTGCAGGAGTCTTTCGTTAATTTTTTAATATACGATCCAGAAAGGAAGATCTGCGTGGTGCCGAATTTTGAATCACCGGATTTATCGTTGTTGATCTGTAATCCCGCTGCCGGCACATCATTTTCCAATTTGGTCTTTAAGCGTGTATCGCCTGCCAATGAGAATGTTTTGTAGGGAACGGGGATCGCGGACCACTGGCTCCTGTAATTCCCGTTAAAACGCCAGTCGCCATCGAAAAGGCCTGCCTGCGCCGGGTTGAGGTTCATCGGCGACGCATTGAACTGCGAATAGTGAATATCCTGCGCAGACACCTCAGCCCCTTTCCAAAGGAGAGGAAAGAGAAACAATAAGAAGAGTATGATCTTATTTTTTTTCATTTTCTTTCAGTGTCTACCTGATCAGTGTTGTATTTCCTTTTTTCTTAATCTCGTTCCCGTTGAAGCATTTCGCCCGCAGGTACCATGCAAACACGGCAGGATCAGCCTTCATTCCATTGTAGTTTCCATCCCAGCCTTTTGTCATGTCATTGGTCTCAAACACCATTTGTCCCCAGCGGTTATACACAGCAAAATACAGCTCCTGCACTTCATTGCTCCGCACAAATAAAACATCATTCTCGCCATCGCCATTCGGTGTAAAGGTATTCGGCACAAATACATCTTTGGTGTTGCATTCCATTGACAATACATAAATAGTAACGGAAGCGGTACGCGGACAGCCTGTTGAATCGAGAATTGAAACCGTGTATGTGGTTGTTTCCACCGGTGAGGCTGTCGGGTGGAAGGATGTTGTGCTGCTTAATCCTGTGCCCGGAAACCAATGCACGGTAAGCGTTGTATCGGTGATCGCGTTGATGATGGTGGACGCACCTTCAGTGATCGTGTCGTTATTGGCCGTTGCCGACAGCGGATAGATCGAAGGATCGATCACATAAACGGTGGTCACCTGTGTTTGAATGCAGGTATCGCCCAGCGTGTTGATGGTGCTGATGCTCACCGTATAGGTTGTAGTGCTGGTCGGATTTGCAACCGGGTTCGGAATATTCGAAGCGCTCAGGGAAGTTACCGGCGACCAGCTGTAGGCAAATCCACCCGTGGCATTCAGCTGCGCCCCTGTGGATTCGATACAAATGGTATCGTTTGGACTAATGCTGGTGGGAGCGCCGTTAAAATTAATAGGGATCACCGTTGTATCCTTGCAGCCATACGAGTTGGTGGCGATCAGCTGGATATCGTAGTTGCCTGCGGACGAAAAGAGATGCGTCGGGTTTTGTGCGGTGGATGTGCTTCCTCCATCATCAAAATCCCAGGCCCATGAAACGGGCGCCGCAACGGAAGAATCATTGAACGTAAACTGGTTGGAGCATGGAACGCTCACATAATCGAAATCGGCGGTGATATCAGGAAACACCGTAACGTATTGGAAAGCGGTATCCCAGATGTTGCAGCTTGCGGGGTTGTTCACCAGCAGCTGCACCATGTAGGTGCCCGGATTCGGGAACGTATGCACGGGATTCAGCACGGAAGAAGTGGTGTCACCTCCACCGAAATCCCACAGGTATGCGCCACCGGTGGTACTTTGATTTTGAAACTGCACGGTTAAGGGTGCGCAGCCGCTTACATAATCCACGGTGAAATTCGCATCGGCAATGGCTACCTGGAAATCGAATTTGAACGTACCGTTATTGCAATTGCTGTTGTGGTTCACATTGCTTCCCGTATTCGGCCAGGAGCCGGGAGTTACCGGGAAATCGTCGTTGCCGCCGCAACCTGCGCACACCGACTGGTAGATGATGCCTTTTTTATCGAAGCGGCTGGTACCGCCATCTACGTGCTCGCGGCTGGCATTTCCGCCGAAGTACGTAGCATACAATAATGAAGTGGCATTGGTGGAAAGCACGAAGAGGTAAAAGTTAAATCCATCGCCGGAAGAAGGCTGGATAGCGCCCGGAGTGATCGGCATACCGGAGGTTGAAGGGCCGGTGATAATGTTGCCGCCCCAGCCGGAAACATAAATGTTCTCGCAGTAATCCACCAGGAAGGCAGAAGGAGAAATATTCGGCGAGCCGCTGCCATTCCCGAAAACAGTGGAAAAGATCATGGTGCTTAATGAATCGTTCATCTTCGTGATGAACTGCCCGCTGTTCGGGTTATTGTAAACACCGGCGGTCACAGGCATTGCGCCCTGTGTTTGTCCTACAACATATACATTACTGTTCTTGTCCAGCTGCACGAAATAGGTCTGGTCATACGCAGGTGTGCCCCAATAAGTAGAGAAAAGGATCGAGGTGCCGTCGTTCTTAACCTTGGTTACATATCCATCCGCCTTGCCGCCGCCGTAAAGCGTACGCAACGCTCCCGCAGTTACCGGGAAGTTGTTGCTGCGCGTTCCGCCGGTGATGTATACATTGGCGGAATCATCCAGCGCAAGCGCGTAGCCCGCATCATTATCGGTACCGCCGAGGTACGTGCTCCAGAGCAGCTGTGAAAAATCGGTGTTGAGCTTAAAGGCCACGGCATCCTGCTCGCCGCCAAGCGTAGCATCAAAGCCGTTCACAACCGGGAAATCATCGGAGCGGGTAGAGCTGGCGATGTAGGCGTTGCCGAATTGGTCGACGTTGATCTCGCCCCGGTACTGGTCGCCGTAATTGTATTGCAGCGAATCGGGAGGAAATTCGTAAGAGCCGATCGCCGAGATGAAGATACTGTCGTTGTTCACATTCACACCGTCGTTCATGTGACCCCCGATGTAAGTGGACGCCAGCAATGCAGCGCCTGCCGGATCGAGCTTCGCCACATAGATGTCGGTTCCGTTATCAAAGAAAGATCCGTTATAAATGAAGTGCAGCAGCAATCCGCCTCCGAAAGAAGTGTCGTAAGCCGTAGCCGTTACCGGAAAATCCGAAGAGCCGGTTGCGCCATAGAGCAGGAGATTGTTCTGCGCATCCACCACAAGACTTGTTACGATCTCCGTTCCCGTGGCTCCGCCGATATAGGTGGAATACTGCAGGAAGGTGCCGGATGCATCATATTTTGTCACTACCACGTCCGTTCTCCCGTAAGCTGTAGCACCGTTGAAAGTTACATCGTACGCGCCTACCGTGGTCGGAAATCCGATATCGAAGCAGGTTCCTCCCGAATAGAGGTTTCCCTGTGCATCGTAGGTTGCTGTCATCCCGAAGTTATCGGCCGTGGAGCCGGAAGAGCATGCAAACACAAGGATCGGGTCGATCACCAGCTCATACGCTTTATTGAATCCTTTGGGAAAATGAAAGCGAACGGTGCTGCCTTCCAGGATAAATTCGCAGGGAACTTCCTGCCGTGTGCCGCCGATCCACTGGAACGCATACGGATGCTGCTCCACGATCTCGTTTACGCTTGTTTTCAGCACCAGCGCTCCTTTGTCGAGGTACATGCTTTCAAGCCCTTCATAGTTCAGTTGAATATCATTGGCATCTCCCTGCGGCGAAACAATGAAATTATATTTCACGCTGTTCTCCATTCCCAGCACCTGCATATCAATGCCTTTATAAAGTCCGCTGTAATTGAGCTCCCTGAAATTCCGCACGTGACCTGCCCATTTGCTCCTGTCTTTCCCGATAAAATAATTGCAGTAGTCAGGACTCATTTGCTTTGCCGACGTTTCAACGGTGCTCAATGAATTTACAAATGTTGTTTTAAAGGCATGAGAGCGGATCGGGCCGGGAACCGCATGTTTGCCGGAGCCGGCATGGTTTCCGCGCAATGTTTCCTTATCGTAGAAATTATAGATCAGCGCATCCTTCTCGAAGAACAATACGCCGCCATCCAGCTGGGCGCGGTACAATACAGCTTTATCCCACTGTTTTTTATTCTCGGTAAACTTAATGGCATTTTGCGGGGCAGGCGTTTTCAGATCGCCCGCAGATCCTTTGAAGACAGGCGAAAACAGCAGGAAAGAAATGAAAAGTAATTTTACCGTCTGCATTGTCTTCATGTTCGTTACAAGGTCTGCTACTCAAAAATAGGAAAAAAAAGAATAGAACCGAAATTGTTATCTTACAAGTGTAACATGCCCGATCTTCGACAGCATCAGGCCTTCGGTGCATTTTGTTTTGTACTTCACTTTCCACACATATACATCCTGCTGCGCCAGTCGCCCTTTGTAGAAGCCATTCCAGCCTTCGTCCTGTTTTTCCGTCTGGAAGATCAGCTCGCCCCAGCGATCAAAGATCATCAGCTCGTAATACGTGATGTCGGCACCCTTCCCAACGAATTTATCATTGAGCCCGTTGCCGTCGGGAGTGAACGAGTTCGGGAACCAGAGGATCCCGTCGCCCAGGCCTCCGTCAATGGTGATGGTATCGCTGAGGATACAGCCTTTTTCATTCGCCACCACCCAATAGGTGCCCGATTCCATGATCTCGATAGAAGGCGTTGTTTCACCTGTAGACCAGAGGTAAGTATCGGCATGAACGCCGGCATCGAGCGTGTAGCGCTCCACATCGCAGATGGTGGTGGTGCTGCTCCAGGCAACAGGCGGGATCGCATCGATCACCGTTGTATCTTTCACGCTGCACTGCAGGTTCGAAGCGGTGACAACGTAAGTGCCACCCGTGGATGCATTAATGGTTTGCGTGGTGTCGCCCGTAGACCAGAGCCAGGTAGTTGCGGAATTGCCTGCGTCGAGGAGGGCGGTTTCATCCGGACAAAGCACCAGCATCGGCGGAAGGGCCGGCGAGGGATAAGGAACATAGGAAATGTTAACGGTGTCTCTCGCCTGGCAAAAGCCTGCAGTAGCGATCACCCAGTACTGCCCGGGCGTTGAAACCGTTATGGATGCGGTAGTTGCACCGGTGGACCATACATAGCCCGCTCCCGGATAAAATGAATTGAGGCTGATCGTTTGTCCTGCGCAAAGCGTTGTATCAGGAGGCAGCGGAGGGAAAAGGATCTGCTGCACATGCGAAGTATCAGTGCTGCTGCATTGCTGGTTATATACCGTTACACCGTACGCTCCGCCTGCCGAAGCATAGATGGTTTGCGTAGTATCGCCAGTAGACCAGAGATAGCCTGTGGCCGGACTTCCGGCATCGAGCAGCACCGAATCATCCGGGCAGATCGTGATGTTCGGCACCAGGTTCACCACAGGATATGAGAGGAAGGAAAGGTTCATTGTATCGGACTGGCTGCAGCCGCCGAAAGAAACAATAACCCAGTAAGTTCCGGGTAAAAAGGCCGTGATCACCGGTGTTACAGCGCCTGTCGACCAGAGATAAGCGGCGCCCGGATAAAATGCATCAAGGGAGATCGTTTGCCCCGCACACAAGGCCGTATCATCCACCAGCACAGGCAAAACAAGCAGGGTGGCATTCACGCTGCCGGTGCTGCTACACTGAAAATTAGAGGCTGTTACCGAATACGTGCCGGAAGCATTCACTGTAAGGAATTGCGTGGTATCGCCGGTGGACCAGAGATAATCCGTTGCCGGAGAGCCGCCGTTGAGCACTACGGAATCGCCCGGACAAATAAGAATGCTTGCGGGAAGCGCGATCACCGGATACGGAATGTAGTTCACCACGATCGTGTCCGATTCGGTGCAGGGGCCAAGGGTTACCTGCACCCAATACGATCCGGTAACGCTCACGGTAATGGATGCGGCGGTATCGCCCGTTGACCAGAGATAGGTTGCTCCCGGAACAAATGCATTCAGCGGAAGCGTTTGCCCGGCGCACAAAGAGGTATCGTTTCCAAGGTCGGGATCCAGCGTGATCTGCTGGATGTTGATCGTATCGCGGGCTTCGCAGGTGCCGTTGCTTATTTCCACCCAGTACGTGCCGGCTGTGGAAGCGAGTATCGTTTGCGTAACCGCCAATGTTGACCAGCTGTAACTGTTTCCTGAAGTGCCCGCATCCAGCGTAATGTTCGGCGCTGCGCACACCACGGTATCATTGCCGAT
>Ga0157372_10002371_pt1 | contig 20396 bp, 15 predicted proteins | sample C55metaG_FD_115307 | JGI IMG/M metagenome (GOLD analysis project Ga0157372, IMG submission 115307) | Corn rhizosphere microbial communities from Kellogg Biological Station, Michigan, USA - C5-5 metaG | ecosystem: Host-associated > Plants > Roots > Rhizosphere > Soil | place: USA: Michigan... | reverse complement strand
CGCGCGAGGGGCTCACGGCCGTGAAGATGAAGGTCGGCCGCGACGCCGACGCGGACGTCGATCGCGTCACGGTCGCGCGTGAGGCCAGCGGCGATGACGTCGAGCTCTTCGTCGATGCGAATGGCGCGTACTCGCAGCCGATGGCGCTGCGCCAGGCGCAGGCGTTCGCCGAGGCAGACGTGCGCTGGTTCGAGGAGCCGGTGTCGTCGGACGACCTCGAGGGGCTTCGCCTGCTGCGCGAGCGCCGGCCCGCCTCGATGGCGATCGCCGCGGGCGAGTACGGATACGACAGCTACTACTTCCGCCGCATGCTGCAGGCGGGCGCGGTCGACACGCTGCAGGCGGATGCGACGCGATGCGGCGGTGTCACGGGATTCCTCGACGCGGCAGCGCTCGCCGACGCTTTCGGCGTGCCGCTCTCCAGCCACTGCGCGCCCGCGCTGCACGTGCCGCTCTGCTGCGCCGCGCGCCGCGCGGTCCACCTCGAATACTTCCACGACCACGTGCGCATCGAACGCAGTCTCTTCGATGGCGCCCCCGAGCCGCGCGCCGGAATGCTCGCCTTCGACGCGAGCCGCCCCGGCGTGGGCCTCGAGCTCAAGGAAAAGGATGCCCAATGCTTCAGCGTCTCGTAGATGCACGCGGGATCGGCCACGGCGGCAGCCTGGCCGGCCGCCGGGCGGGCGATGAAGGCGCCTCGCGCCCGACGCCCGGCCTGCAGGTCGATGCGAAGGCGCTCGAGCAGGACCTGAAGCGCGCCACGGGCGGGGAGGTCCGGTTCGACGACGGCAGCCGCGCCATCTACGCGGCCGACGCCTCCAACTATCGCCAGGTGCCGATCGGCGTGGTGATCCCGCGCACGCGCGAGGACGTGATCCGCACCGTCGCGGTGTGCCGCGCGCACCGCGCGCCCATCGTCGCGCGCGGCGGCGGCACCAGCCTTTGCGGGCAGACCTGCAACGTCGCGGTCGTGATCGACTTCAGCAAGTATCTTCATCGCATCCTCGAGCTCGACCCCGTGAACCGCTTCGCGCGCGTCGAGCCGGGCTGCGTGCTGGACGACCTGCGCGGCGCGGCCGAGGAGCACCAGCTCACCTTCGGCCCGGACCCGTCGACCCACAACCACAACACGCTGGGCGGCATGATCGGCAACAACTCGTGCGGCGTGCACTCCGTGATGGCCGGCGAGACGGTCGCCAACGTGATCGAGCTCGAGGTGCTGACCTACGACGGCGAGGTGATGACGCTCGGGCCCGCGAGCGACGAGCAATACGAGACGATCCTGCGCGAGGGCGGGCGGCGCGCGGAGGTCCATCGCGCGCTGCGCGAGCTGCGCGATCGATACGCGGCCGAGATCCGCGCGAAGTTTCCGCCGATCCCGCGGCGCGTGTCCGGCTACAACCTGCCGGCCCTGCTGCCGGAAAACGGCTTCAATGCCGCGCGCGCGGTGGTGGGCTCGGAAGGCACGTGCGTCCTCGTGCTGTCGGCGAAGCTGCGCCTGGTCGACAGTCCCCCCGGCCGCTCGCTTCTCGTGCTCGGCTATCCGAGCGTGTACGAAGCCGGCGACCACGTCCCGGAGGTGATGAAGTTCGGTCCCATCGGCCTCGAGGGCATCGACGATCGCCTGATCGAGGACATGAAGGCCGTGCACCTGCACCCGGGCGATACCGACTTCCTTCCACCCGGCAAGGGATGGTTGCTCGTGGAGTTCGGCGGGCGCGACAAGGACGAGGCGGATGCGAAGGCCGCAAAGGCCATGGCGGCGCTGCGTGCGAAGCCCGACGCGCCCTCGATGAAGCTCTTCGACGACCCGAAGGAAGAGGCGATCATCTGGGAAGTGCGCAAGTCCGGCCTCGGCGCCACCGCGCACGTGCCGGAGAAGCCGATCACGTGGGAAGGCTGGGAGGATTCGTCCGTCCCGCCCGAGAGGCTCGGCGAGTACCTGCGCAAGCTGCGCGCGCTCTTCGACAAGTACGGCTATGGCTGCGATCTCTACGGCCACTTCGGCCAGGGCTGCGTGCACACCCGCATCGACTTCGACCTCGAGACGCGGCCCGGCGTGGACAAGTTCCTCGCCTTCCTGGACGATGCCGCGCACCTCGTGGTGAGCCTCGGCGGCTCGATCTCCGGCGAGCACGGCGACGGGCAATCGAAGGCGATGCTGCTGCCGATCATGTACGGCGAGACGCTGATGCAGGCGTTCCGCGAGTTCAAGCGCATCTGGGACCCGGACGGCCTCATGAATCCGGGCAAGGTGGTCGACGCGTACCGGTCCGACGAGAACCTGCGCCTCGGGCCCCATTACGCGCCGCCCGCGGTCGAGAGCCCCTTCAGCTATCCGGACGACCGTGGCGACTTCGCCCGCGTGACGCTTCGCTGCGTGGGCGTGGGCGAGTGCCGCAAGAAGGACGGGCTCATGTGCCCGAGCTACAAGGTCACGATGGAGGAGGAGCATTCGACGCGAGGGCGCGCGCACATGCTCTTCGAGATGCTGCGCGGAAATCCCTTGCGCGGCGGCTGGCAGTCCGAGGCGGTGAAGGAGTCCCTCGATCTCTGCCTCGCGTGCAAGGGCTGCAAGGGCGAATGCCCGTTGCACGTCGACATGGCGACCTACAAGGCGCAATTCCTGGCGCGCTATTACGAGCACCACGCGCGGCCGCTCTCGGCGCACATGTTCGGGCGGATCGATCGCTGGGCGCGGCTCGCGTCCCATGCGCCGGGCCTGGTCAACTTTCTCGCCTCGACGCCGCCTTTCAGCACGATCGCCAAGGCGGTGGGCGGCATCCATCCCGCGCGGCGCATCCCGCGCTTCGCCGATCGCACCTTCCAGCAGCGGGTCGCCGGGCGTGCGCCGAAGAACGGCGGCGGCCCGCGGGTGATGCTCTTCGCCGACACCTTCAACAACCATTACCACCCGCGCACGGCGCTCGCGGCGCTCGAGGTGCTGGAGCGGCGCGGCTTCCAGGTCGTCGTCTCGCCGCCGGGGCTTTGCTGCGGACGCCCGCTCTACGAATTCGGCATGCTGGACCACGCGCGGGCGTACCTCGAGCGGCTGATGGCGGCCATCGCGCCGGAGATCGAGGCCGGCACGCCGCTCGTGGTGCTGGAGCCCGCCTGCGCCAGCGTCTTCCGCGACGAGCTCACGAACCTCCTCTACAAGAGCGAGCAGGCGCGGCGGCTGGCGAAGCAGACGTATCTCCTCGACGAGCTGCTGGTGGAGCGCGACCACGAGGACTGGCCGCAGGTCCATCGCAAGGCCATCGTGCACGGCCACTGCCATCACCAGTCGATCCTCAAGATGGGCGCGCACGAGGAGCTGATGAAGCGCGCCGGCATCGATTACCGCACGCTCGATTCGGGCTGCTGCGGCATGGCGGGCTCCTTCGGCTTCGAGAAGGCGAAGTACGACGTCTCCATCGCGTGCGGCGAGCGCATCCTGCTTCCCGCCGTCCGCGCCGCGCCCGACGACACGCTCCTCATCGCCGACGGTTTCAGCTGCCGCGAGCAAATCGCCCAATGCACCGGGCGGCGCGCGCTTCACCTCGCGGAGGTGCTGGCTGCCGACTGGGGTCAGACCACGGTCAACATGTGAAACGGCCGCGCCGGATGTCGGAAGCCGTGCGGTGGCTTGCGTTTCATATGCTGACCGTGGTCTGACCCCGGTCGTAACCCCGGTCGTAATTTTCGTGAAGCGCGCGTGAACTGGCGCGCGGCAGGCGTGCGTCGTTAGGACCGTCCGCGGCCCTGTCCGGAAACGTGCGCCGGATGGCACAGTCACAGGCGGCATGAGATCCCGCCTTGCCCCGCTCCGCACCGCCTTCCTCGTCCTGCTCGCCCTCGTCGCGGCCTACGGGGTGATCGGCGCCTTCGTGGTGCCGCCGATCGCGCGCCACGTCATCGTGAGCCGGCTCGAGCAGAAGCTGGGACGGCACGTGACGCTCGACCACGTCGCCATCGCCCCGTACTCGCTCATGGCGCAGGCGAAGGGGCTGCGCATCTTCGAGCGCGACGGCAAGACGGTCTTCGCCTCCTTCGACACGCTCGACATCGACGGCAGCATCGCGTCGGTGCGCTATCTCGCGCCCGTCGTCGACCAATTGCGCGTCGGGCATCCGCGCCTTCGCGTGGTGCGCGAGGACGCCGGCCGCTTCAATTTCAGCGACATCGTCGATCGCCTCGGCAAGGCCTCGCCGCGGAAGCCCGGCCAGCACGACGAGCCATTGCGCTTCTCGGCTTCCGGCATCCGCATCGTCGATGGGGCCGTCGAGCTGGACGATCGTGTCGTGCACGCGGCCCATCGCGTGGACGCGATCGACGTCGCCGTGCCGTTCGTCTCGAACCTGCCGACGCACATGGAGGATCGAGTGCAGCCCTCCTTCGCCGCGAGCATCGACGGCTCGCCGATGCGCCTCGTGGGCGAGACCCACCCCTTCGAGGACAGCCTGCGCACCCACTTCGACGTCGACCTCAAGGACGTCGACCTCACGCGCTACGTGGCCTACCTGCCCGGCTCCGTGCCGCTCAGGATCGACAGCGGCAAGCTCGATGCGCACGTGTCGCTGCGTTTCAGCCAGGGCGCGAAAGCGCAGCCCGCCATCGACCTCGCGGGCGAGCTTCGCCTCGCCGGGCTCGCGCTCTCCTCGAATGAAGGCGCGCTCGCCCGCTTCGACCGCATCGCCGCGGACATCGCGTCGGTCGACCCGCTGCACGGGCGCATGAAGGTGAAGCTGCTCTCGGTCGAGGGCGCGAGCGCGATGGAGCGCGCGTGGAGCATCCCGGCCCTGCACGCGACGGGCATCGAGGCCGACCTGCCCGCGCATGACATCCACGTCGCCGCCATCGAGACCTCCGGCGGGCAGCTCGCCCTCACGCGCGGGAGCGACGGCGCCGTCGCCGCACCGCCCGTTCCCGACTTCGGCCCGTCGTCGGGGCCCTGGAAGGTCGCCGTGGCCAACGCCTCGGTCACCGGATACAAGCTCGCCGTGCGCGACGAGACGCTGCGCCCCCCGCTGCAAAGGAACGTCGTCGTGAAGCAGATCCAGGCTCGCGACGTCTCGCTCGCCCGCGGCGGGAGCGGCCACGCCGAAGCGGCGCTCGAAATCGACGGCGGCGGCCTCGTGCGCGTCGCCGCCGACTTCGGCCTCGAGCCGCTCGACGTCAAGGCGAAGCTCGATGCACGCTCGATCGACCTCGCCACCGCCCGCGCCTACATGAAGATGTTCCCGGCCGTCGAGCTCAAGGGCGGCACGCTCTCCGCGCAGGGCGACGTGAGCCTCGACGGGAGCGACAGCGCGATGCGGGTTTCCTACGAAGGCTCCGCGGAGGTCGACGGCTTCTCGACGTGGGACTCGATCAACCGCGAGGACCTCCTCAAGTGGAAGCGCGTCAAGGCCTCGGGCATCAAGGCGCGCTACGCGGCCAACGCGCCGCTCGCGCTCGCCGTCGCCGATCTCGATGTCGACGGCGCCTACTCGCGCATCTTCGTGAGCCCCGACGGCAAGCTCAACGTGCAGCAGCTCATGAACGCGACGCCGCAGGAGCCTTCGCCGCCGCCGGCCGCGGGCCCCGCGCAAGCCGTGAAGCGCGACATCCGCGTCGAGCGCATCCGCTTCAAGGGCAGCCGCCTCAACTTCACCGACCACTACATCCGCCCGAACTACACCGCCGACGTGGGCAGCCTGCACGGCACGGTGAAGGGTCTCTCCTCCGATCCCGCGAGCCGGGCGACCGTGCTGCTGCAGGGCGCGTGGGACGGGTCGTCGCCGGTGATGATCGCGGGCACCGTGAACCCGCTCGCCGGCGACCTCTTCCTCGACATCGGCGCCAAGGGCGAGAACATCGACCTCACCAAGCTCTCGACCTATTCGCAGCACTACGCGGGTTACAAGGTCGACAGCGGCAGCCTCTCGCTCGACGTCAAGTACCACATCGAGGGCGGGAAGATGGAAGGACGCAACCGCATCCTGGTCGACCACCTGGCGCTCGGCGACAAGGTCGAGAGCCCCGACGCGACCAGCCTGCCGGTCAAGTTCCTGATCAACCTGCTCAAGGACAAGGACGGGCGGATCAACCTCGTGCTCCCGATCAGCGGCTCGCTCGACGATCCCAAGTTCGACATCATGGCGGTCGTGTCGCAGATGTTCAGCGGGCCGCTGGAGAAGGCGAAGACGTCGCCCTTCTCGCTGCTCGCGGGCGCGTCGGCGGACGGTTCCGCCAATGGCGGCGACCTCGCCTACGTCGACTTCGCGCCGGGAGAATCGACGCTGACCGACGCGGCGCGCGCGAAGCTCACGTCGCTCGCGCAGCTTCTGCAAGACCACCCCGGCGTGCATCTCGCGATCGCGCCGGCCCGCGTGAGCGCACGCGATGCGCAGGCGCTCAAGGCCGTCGCCGTCCAGCGCGCGCTCGCGGCGGCGCCCAAGGACCTCCCGAAGGAAGCGCGCGACCAGATCGCGCAGTCGGTGGAAATCACGCCGCAGGATCGCCAGGCGCTCGCCGAGGCGCGCGTCCAGCACGTGCAGGAGTTCCTCGCGACGAACGGGAAGCTTGGCGGCGACCGCATCGTCGCGTCGAACGAGGCGCAGCCCGCTCCCGACGCGGGCTCGGGCGGCACCGGCCGCGTGGACTTCGCGCTGCGCTGAGCGGAAGACTGGAACCGCGGGCTGAAACCGGGGACGCAGTCGGAATTCGCATGTTGAAATCCGGGACGCAGTCGCAATTCAGTTGCGCTTCTGCGCGCACGATTTGACGTTCAAAGCGTTCGGATAGTCGAACTATCGACACTCAACACGTCGGTAGCATCTCTCGACGACATACGCGGCTCGACGCGCCGCGAATTCCGACTGCGTCCCGGATTTCACTCCTCGCAATCGGACTGCGTCCCCGGTTTCGGCGTCCCCGGTTTCGGCTCGAGGGAGCGGCGGATCGCCTGCGCGCTCGCTTCGATCCCGCTCCACTCCTCGTCGCTGAGCTGCGATTCGAGCACCTGGCTCACGCCGTCGCGGCCGAGGCGCGACGGCAGGGACAGCGTGACACCGTACTTGCGGTGGTAGGACCCGAGCGGGATCACGATCCGCTCGTCCCGGACGATCGCCTCGACGATGCGCGCGGTGACGACGCCGATGCCGAGCTGGCTGGCGCCGGTGCCCTCGATGATGTTGATGTTGGCGAAGCGCACCGCCTCCTCGATCTCCTCGCGGAACGACGCGGCGTCCTGGCCCTTCGGCAGCAGGTTCGGGATAACGGGCGTGCCCGCGACGCGCGCCGAGGACCACGCATACACCTGCGAAGTGCCGTGCTCGCCGAGCACCATCGCGTCGACCGAGCGCGGATCGACGCCCAGCTTCGCGCCGAGATGGAAGCGCAGTCGCAGCGAGTCGAGGAAGGTGCCGGTGCTCAGCACCCCGTTGCCCTTGCACAGTCCGCGCGCGACGTCCGCCAGCGCATCGGGCGGATCGGTCACGACCAGCAGGATCGCGCCCGGCGCGGCCTGCGCGATGCGCGGGACGATGTCGCGGTAGATGGCGGCGTTCGACCCGAGGAGCCTGAGGCGGCCTTCCGGATCGTCGCGGCGGGTGGCGCCGCCCTTCTTCTCGTTGGTGCCCGCGGTGATGGCGACCACTGCCGCACCCTGCAGGTCCGCGTAGTCGCCGTCGCGGACCGACACGCCGGGCCCGAGCGCGATGCCGTATTGCAGGTCCGTCACCGCGCCGCGCGCCTTCGCGCGATTGCGGTTCACCAGCACGACCTCGCGCGCGGAGCCGCGCAGGGCCATCGCGAAGAGGCAGGCCACGCCCACGTTGCCCGCGCCGACGATGCCGACTTTCATGCGACGAGCCTACCGCAACACGTTCGGCGACGCAGCGGCCAAACGGCGGTGATGTTTTGCAATGACGGTTTCCAAGTGTAAAAGCGCTGTCGCGCGCGCGCCGGAGACGCTAAGTTTCACGCATGCCCACGGCTTCCTGCCCGGCGCGCGATCCGGCCGGCCATGAAGCGTCGCGCGTCGCGCCCCTTTCCGCCGAGGCCTGGTCGGCGCTCACGAAAGCGCGGCCGGACCTCGCGGTCGACGGCTGGCTGCGCGACGCTTCCCTGACCGACCTGCGCCCGCTCGGCGTCGACGCCTGCGTCGTCACCGCGGTCTTCATCCGCGCGAACGGGATGTTCGGCCAGCGCAGCTGGCTCCTCCCGCCCGGGGAAGTGGAACGCGCCCTGCCCGGGTTCAGTTCACCTTGACGCCCACGCGGCGAATGACGTCGGGCCATTTCCCGGCCTCGCTGCGCTGGTAGTCCGCGAGCTGTGCCGGAGTGCCGCCCGCGGCCTCGTCACCCACCTTGAGCAGGGCCTGCCGCACGGCGTCTTCCTGCAGGAGCTCGTTCACGGCGCCGTTGATCCTGGCCACGATCGCCGGCGGCGTGCCCGCGGGAGCATAAAGGCCCCACCACGCGCTCGCCTGCAGGCCCTCGACGCCGAGCTCCTGGAACGTCGGCACGTCGGGCAGCAACGGCGAGCGATGGCTCGCGGTCACCGCGAGCGCCTTCACCTTGCCGCCGCGGATCTGCGAGAGCACGACCGGCATGTGGTTGATCGAGAACGTCACGTCGCCGCCGATCAACGCGACCATCGATTGCGCGCCGCCGGGATACGGGATGTGCGTCGCCTTGATGCCCGTGGCCTGCTTGAGGAGCTCCGCGCAGAGGTGCGGAAAGGTGCCCGGGCCGTTGCTCGCGTAGTTGATGGTGTCGCCGTGCGCCTTGATGTAGTCGACGAGCTGGGCGAAGTTGTCGACGGGAAGCGACTTGCTCACCACCAGCACGAGCGGCTCGGCGCTCACCTGCACGATCGGCGTGAAGCTCTTCACGGGATCGTAGGGAACGTCCTTGTACATCGCGGGCGCGAAGACCTGCGTCGCGGCTCCGCCGAGCATCAGCGTGTAGCCGTCGGGCGCCGCCTTCGCGACGCGGGCGGCGCCGATCGTGCCCGCCGCGCCGGCGACGTTCTCGACGATGACCTGCTGGCCGAGCGCGCCGGTGAGATGCTGCGCGATCACACGGCCGACGATGTCCACCACGCCGCCGGCGGGATAAGGCACCACGAGCGCGATCGTCCGCGTGGGATAGTCGGCCGCGGCCGCCGCCTGCGCGCAGAGCCAAAGCGTCGCCGCCAGCCACAGCGCGCGCGTTGTTCGATGAGCCATCGCCATCCTCCTCGGGATCAGATCAGCATCGGTTGCTGGGGCCGCCGCTGCGACGGCATGCGCGCGCGCAGCGCCCCGCGCATCGACCACTCGAAAAGCTCGCGCAGCAGCCGCTCGCGGGTCTCGGCCGACGCACGGTCGTTCCAGAGATTGCGCTTCTCGCCCGGGTCGGACTGCAGGTCGTACAGCTCGCCGTAGGGCTCGCCCAGGTAGTACACGATCTTCCAGCGCGCATCGCGCTGCATCACGATGTATTCGGCGCCGCTCTGGATGTGGTCGCGCGCGAGCTCCGCGTAGACCTTGTCGCGGGTCGCCGCCTTCGTGCCCGCCAGGATCGGCGCGAGGGAGCACGCCTCCCAGTCGGCCGGGACGGGCACGCCAGCCGCCTCGAGGATCGTCGGTGCGATGTCGATCAGCTGCACGAGCGCATCCGACCGGCCCGGCTTGAAGCGGCCCTTCGACCACAGGACCAGCGGCACGCGCAGCGTGGCGTCGTACATCGTCCACTTCTGGATGTGGCCGTGGTCGCCGAGGGTATCGGCATGGTCCGAGGTGAAGATCACGATGGCGTCGTCGAGATATCCCTTGCGGCCCAGCGCCTCCATGAGCTCGCCGACCTTCTCGTCGATCATCGAGACGTTCGCCGCGTAGTGGCGCCGCATGCGCAGCAACGCCTCCCGCGGCGGCCGTTCCTGCCATGCGACGGAATCGTAGTTGTTGCGGATCATGTTGCGCCGCAGCTCGGCGTGCGACGGCGGCTGGGCCGCGATCTCCGAGGGCGAGAATTCCGGCAGCGGCACGTCGGCATTCTCGTACGCGGCGAGATGGCGTGGCGTGGGATCGTAGGGCGGGTGCGGCCCGGGGAACCCGATCTGCAGGAAGAGCGGGCTCGTCGCCTTGCGCTCCTCGAGCCACCAGATCGCATTGTCGCCCACGAAATTGTCGGAGTGCATGTCCTCGTCCAGGTCCCAGGCGAAGGAGCCGAGAGCGGCGCGGTAGGCGTCGGGGTCGGCGGTGAAGCGCGTGTAGCGCGACGGCTTCACGAGCTTGCGCGCATGCAACGCCTTGTCCCATTCGTCATGGAAGGCCCGGTCGTGCTCCTCGAGGAAGAGCGGGCGGTCCTTGTTCTCGACCACGAAGCGCTGGTGGAATCCGCCCGGCGCGTCGTACGGGTTGATGTGCATCTTGCCGATGTTCACGCAGTGGTAGCCCGCATCGGCGAGCCAGCGCACCCACGTCGGCTGCCACGGATGGAAATTGGTGAACACCGCGTCGGCGTGCGGGTACTTGCCGGTGAAGAGGCTCGCCCGCGAGGCGACGCACACCGGCGACGTGACGAAGCAGTTCGTGAACGCGAACCCTTCACGCACCAGCCGGTCGAGCGCGGGCGTCTTCATCCAGCTCGCGCCCAGCGCATGGATCGTGTCGGCGCGCTGCTGGTCCGTGATGATGAGGATGATGTTCGGCTTGCCTGCCATCAGGGTTCTCCTCGCACCAGAGCTGCACCCTTCTCGCCGATCATGACCGATGCCGCGTTGGTGTTGGTGGACACCATCTCCGGCATGACCGAGGCGTCGATCACGCGCAGCCGCTCGACGCCGCGCACGCGAAGCGCGGGATCGACCACCGAGCGCGCATCGCTCCCCATGCGGCAGGTTCCCGCCGCATGGAACACGGTCCCGCCCTTCTCGCGCGCGAAGTCGAGGATCTCGCGATCGCTCGCCGCGCCCGGCCCCGGCAGGAACTCCGATTCGACGAGCTCGCGGAAGGCCGGCTGCCGGTAGATCTCGCGCAGCATCTTCACGCCCGCCACGACCACGCGGCGGTCGAGATCTTCCGCGAGATAGTTCGTCGCGACGCGCGGTGCGGCGAACGGGTCGGTGGAAGTGACGTGCACGCTGCCTTTCGAGAGCGGCCGGCATTGCGCGGCCGATGCCGTGAAGCCGGAGAAGCTGTGCAGCGGCGTCCCCGGCTTGTCGACCGAAAGCGGCATCACGTTGAAGAGCACGTCGGCCCGCGAGTCGCGCACGTGCTCCGTCTTGCCGAGCCCACCCACCTGGCCCGCGCCCACGGTGAGCGGCCCGGAGTTGCGCACCAGCCATTGCAAGCCCATCGAGGCGAGCCGGAACGGATTGCGCACGTGGTCGTTGAGCGAGACGCGCTTCTTCAGCCGCACGATGGTGCGTGCCTGGTAGTGGTCCTTCAGGTTCTCGCCGACCTCCGGCGCATCGACGCGCACCTCGATCCCGAGGGCGCGCAGGCGCTGCGCCGGCCCGATGCCGGAGAGCTCGAGGATCTGGGGCGACTGGATCGCCCCGGCGGCCAGGATCACCTCGCGCCCGGCGCGCGCGGAGCGCACCTGCCCGCCTTCGGCCCACTCGACACCCGTCGCGGCACGGCCTTCGAGCACCACGCGCGTGACGTGTGCGCCGGTCATGACCGTGAGATTGGGACGCGCGAGCGCCGGCGCGAGAAAGGCCGTCGAGGCGCTCGAGCGCCAGCCGTCGCGGATCGTGAGCTGGTAGGAGCCCACGCCCCAGTCCATCGCGCCGTTGAAATCGGGGTTGCGCGGGATCCCGAGCTGCTCGGCCGCGTCCACCCACGCCCAGCAGTACGGCTGGCCGTTGCGCAGCTCCGAGACCCCGAGCTCGCCGGATGCGCCGTGGTACTCGCTCTCGCCGCCTTCGTAGCGTTCCGAGCGCTTGAAGTACGGCAGCACCGCCCGGTAGCTCCACCCCGTCGCCCCGAGCTGCTCCCACTCGTCGAAGTCGCCGTGCTGGCCGCGGATGTAGAGCAACCCGTTGATGGTGGACGAGCCGCCGAGGATGCGCCCGCGCGGCCACGGCACGCTGCGCCCCGCCGTGCCCTCGCAGGGCTCGGTCTCGAAGACGCGCGAGAAGCGCGGGTCGTAGATGGAGCGGAAGTAGCCCACGGGCAGGCGCGTCCAGAAATGGCCGTCCTTCCCGCCGGCTTCCAGCAGCAGCACGCGCACCGAGGGATCGGCCGTGAGCCGGTTGGCGAGCACGCAGCCCGCCGAGCCCGCCCCCACGATGATGTAGTCGTACGCTTGCTGCCGCTGCATGGCGAAGCCTTCGACGTCAGGCCTTGATCGTCTCGAGGTAGAGCTTCGGGTCGAAGTACTGCGAGGCCGGCACCGGGTTCTGGATGTTGGCGAAGCGCACGAAGAAGTCCGTCACCTGCTGCAGCCACTTCGTGACCGTGCCGTCCTGGTACATCTTCGCCCATTGCTGCGACGTGAACATCTTCTGCGCGCCGAACTGCTCCTTCAGGTCGCCGATCGGCACCTGCTGGTAGTGCTGCTTCTGCAGCTGGTCGAGCGCGGTCTCGTGGTTCGCGATGAAGTAATCGTTCGCGCTCGCCCAGCCCTTGATGATGCTCTTCAGGACCTGGGCGTTCTTCGCCTCGTAGTCCGCCGTGGTCACCCAGCCGCCGACGATCGCGGCCTTCGGGTAGAACGCCGACGCGTCGACGAGCATCTTGGCGCCGGGCACCTTCTCGCGCACCTGGATGTTGAACGGGACCCACAACGCGACCGCGGGAACCGCGCCCGAGATGAACGACGTCACCGCGTTCGCCATGCCCTGGTTCACGACCTCGACGTCCTTCGGATCGACGCCGTTCGCGCGCAGCGCCGTATCGAGGAACACGTGGGCCGTCGTTCCCGCCGTGGTGGAAATCTTCTTGCCCTTCAGGTCCTGGATCGTCTTGATCCCGGCATCGGGCCGCACCCAGAGCTGGGCAGTGGCGAACTCGACGTCGTTGATGAGGAAGACCTTCCCCTGCCCGCGCGCGGGGAAGTTCGACATCACCGCACCCGTCGCCAGCATGTCGATGCTGCCGCCGATCATCGCCTGGAAGAGCTCGAGCCCCGTGGTGAACTGGCGCAGCTCGAACTCGATGCCCTGCTTCGCGAAATCGCCGCGATCGATGCCGAGCCAGATCTGGCCGTCGACCGCGAGCGTGTGCAGGTAGCCCAGCTTCACCTTCGTGCGCGATTGCGCGATGGCGGGTGCGCCCGCCGCGGCCAGGCCCAGCGCCGCCGCGCCTTGCAGGAAATCCCTCCGGTTGATGCCCATGATCCCTCCTCCTCTTGTTCAGTTGGGGTTGCGTGCCACCTGCCGCTGCTGCGCGGCGTACTCCTGCATGACGAGGTCGCGGATGTGCGACCTCAGCTCGCCGAATTCCGCGCGCTCGTGGAGATGCTCGTCGCGCGGATAGGCGAAGGGTACCTCGACGATCTCGCGGATGCGCGCGGGGCGCGCGGTCGCCACGACGATGCGCGAGGAAAGGTAGATCGCCTCCTCGACCGAGTGCGTGATCAGCATCACGGTCTTGCCCTCGGCCTGGAGCACCTGCAGGAGCAGGTCCTGCATGTGGCTGCGGGTCTGGGCGTCCAGCGCGCCGAAGGGCTCGTCCATGAGCAGGAACTCGGGCTTCACGGCATACGCGCGCGCGATGGCGAGGCGCTGGCGCATGCCGCCCGAGAGCGTCTTGGGATATGCCTTGGCGAAATCGGAGAGGCCCATGAGCTCCATGTAGCGCCGCGTCACCTCGCTGCGCTCGCGCTCCGACACGCGGTTCGCCGCGAGCGTGAGGCCGAAGCCGATGTTCTGCTCCACGGTGAGCCACGGGAAGACGCCGTACTCCTGGAAGATCACGCCGCGCTCGGGCCCCGGGCCCTCGATGGCCTTGCCATCGAGCGTGACCTGCCCGCGCGTGGGCTTCACGAAGCCGGCGACGATGTTCATCATCGTGGTCTTGCCGCAGCCCGACGGCCCGATCACCGAGACGAATTCGCCGTTGCGCATCTCGAAGGAGACGTCGTCCACCACGCGCATGGGCCCGGTGGCGGTCGGGAAATCCACGCTCACCCCGTCGAAGCGGATGCGCACGGGCTGCAGGCTCATGCGATCCGCTCCTGCCACGAGACCAGGCGCCGCGCCACGAGCCGCAGCGCCGTGTCCATCGCGAGCGCGATGAAGCCGATGCAGATGATGCCGAGGTAGATGATGTCGAGCTGGAAGAAGTTGGACGCGTTCTGGATCAGCGCCCCCAGCCCCTGCTGCGCGGCGATGAGCTCGGAGGCGACGAGCGTGGCCCACGCGACGCCGAGCGCCACGCGCAGGGCCGTGAGCATGTGCGGCACCGCGAGCGGCACGATGACCTTGCGGAAGATCTCGCCGTCCTTCGCGCCCAGCGTGCGCGCGACCCGCACGTAGATCGGGCTCACCTGCGCGATGCCTTCGTACATGACGATGACGCCCGAGAAGAACGCGGCGTAGAAGAGGATCGCGACCTTGGCCGTCTCGCCGATGCCGAAGTAGACGATGACGAGCGGGATGAGCGCGATCGGCGGGAGCGCCCGGAAGAAGTTGATCACCGGGTCGATGAAGGTGCGCACCGCCTTGTACCACCCGAGGAGGAAACCGACCGGCACCGCGAGCACGATCCCGAGCGTCACGCCGAGGAAGACGCGCTGCGTGGACATCCACACATCCATCGGCAGCCGCTCGTGCACGAGCTCGCGGAAGCGCGCGAGGACCTGGTGCGGCTTGGGCAGCAGCGCCGGGTTCACGAGGCCGCTGTAGGCGAGCGCGTACCAGATCGCGAGGATGAGCGCCCACGGGGCGAGCAGGAGGACCGCGGTGCGGAGCCGCGCGTTCGGGACGGGTTGCGCCATGGGAAGGGCTAAAGGTACTATCCACCATACCTTTGGTCAACCCCGCCATGCACCGGATCTTCGGCGACAGCCCCATTCCGCGCTACGTGCAGCTCGCCGAGGTGCTGCGCGCACGCATCGGGCGCGGCCACTGGCGCGCGGGCGAGAAGCTGCCGTCGCTGGACGAGCTCGGACGCGAATTCGACGTGGCGCGCGTGACCGTGCGCCAGGCGATCGACGTGCTGGCGCGCGAGGGGCTGGTCTCGCCGAGCAGGGCCGCGGCACGTTCGTGACGCAGCGCAAGGCGGACAAGCGCCGGCTGCACGCGGTGACCACGATGGGCGAGCTGGCCGAGCTCTACCGCGACACCAAGCCGGAGCTGCTGAACCTGAGCGAGGCCTCTTCCGCGCCGGCGCTGGAGGAAGGCGAAGGCAAGCCCGCCCCCAAGTATTTCTACATGCGCCGCGTGCACGCCATCGACGGCTTGCCGTACTGCGTGATCTCGATCTACCTCGACGACCGGATCTTCCGCAAGGCGCCGGCGCGCGTGCGCCAGGAGCTCGTGATCCCGCTCCTCATGTCGCTCAAGGTGAAGATCGCGAACGCACGCCAGCGGCTCACCATCGCCACGGCGGACGTGGATGAGGCGCTCCACCTGGGGATCCCGGTGAACTCGCCGGTGGGACGCGTGCGGCGCGTCTTCAACGGGCCCGACGGCACCGTGATCTATCTCGCGGACGTCACGTATCGCGGCGACTTCGTGCGCCTCGAGATGGAGATGAAGCCTTGACTGGCCGGCCGCCGGGCTCGTCCGCCCTCGCCCGCATCGAGGCCTTCGTCTTCCGCGAGCCGCTCGAGAATTTCGTCCGCACCTCCTTCGGCGTGATGCGCGACCGCCCCGCCCTCTTCGTCCGCGTCGAGGACCACGAAGGGGCCTACGGCTGGGGCGAGGTGTGGTGCAACTTTCCCGAGCACGGCGCCGAGCACCGCGCGCGGCTGGTCGGGGGCGTCTTCGCGCCGCTCCTCGCGTCGATCCCGATCGACCGGCCGGAGGACGTGTTCGCGCAGCTCACCGCGAAGACCGCGGTCCTCGCCATCCAGACCGGCGAGCACGGGCCGATCAACCAATGCATCGCCGGCATCGACATCGCGCTCTGGGACCTCGCCGCGCGCCGCGCCGGCCTGCCGCTGTGGAAATTCATGGGCGGGACGGATCCCGTGATCCGCGCCTATGCGAGCGGCATCAATCCGGACGGCGCCGCGGAGACCGCGCTTCGTTGCCGCGCCGAGGGACACCGCGCCTTCAAGCTCAAGGTCGGATTCGGCCGCGACGTGGACCTGCGCAACCTGCGCGCGATGCGCGATGCGCTGGGCATGCAGTGCGGCCTCTTCGCCGACGCCAACCAGGCGTGGGACCTCGACACCGCGCGTGCGATGGCGCAGGCGATGCAGCCTTTCGAGATCGGCTGGCTCGAGGAGCCGATCCGCGCCGACATGCCGTGGAACGCGTGGCAGTCGCTCGCCGAATCCACGCGCATCCCGCTGGCCGGGGGCGAGAACCTGGCGGGCGTGCCGGCCTTCGAGGCCGCGTTCCGCGCGAATGCCTTGCGCGTGGTGCAGCCCGACGTCGCGAAATGGGGCGGATTCTCCGCCTGCCTGCCGCTCGCGCGGCGCATCCGCGAGGTTCACCTGCGCTATTGCCCGCACTACCTGGGCGGCGGCATCGGGCTTCTCGCCTCGGCGCATCTGCTGGCCGCCGTGGGCGGCGACGGCATGCTCGAGGTCGATGCGAATCCGAACCGGCTGCGAACGACGACGTGCGGCGCGGTCGCGCAGGTCATCGACGGACGCGTGCATCTCGACGAGCGCCCCGGCCTGGGCGCGGCTCCCGACCTCGCGCAGCTCGAGGGTTACCGCGTGACGTTCTGAGGCGCGCCGTTGCGGATGAGTGCCACGCCGGCGGCGAGCGCGCAGAGGGCGAATGACGCGAGCTGCACGAGCGCCAGCATCGGCGTCTGGAATACCGCGAGCGTGAGCAGGCCCGCGATGCCGCCGATAAAACCCACGATCACGAGCCAGCGTCCGACGTTTGTGCGCATCGCGAGCCATGAGAAGAGCAGCTGTCCGCCTCCGAGCGTCATGAGCCCCGGATCCGAGAGCAGGAAGCCGAGGGCGCGCCAGATCGCCGCCTGGTAAGGTCCCTGCATCCGCGCCGCGATGCCGCTGCTCACCGTGTCGAGCGCGAAGAAGGACCCGATGGAAACGAAAGTGCCGAAGCCCAGGAGCGCTACCCCACAGGTCGACAGGAGCGTGGCCGCGAGCGCGAGCGAACGCCGTTCCGCGCCGAGCATCTCCTTCAGCGTCGCCAGGAACGGGATCGCGGCGAGCATCCAGAGCAACGTCACGGACGCGCTGATCGCGTAGCGCGCGCGATGCGCCTGGAAGTAAGGCAGCAGCTCGCCCGGCTCGAGCGGACCGGGCCCCGCGGCGAGCAGGACGAGCGCGAGCGTCAAGAGGCCGGCGGCGAGTGACAGGGCGCCCAGCAGGCGCCTGTCGGCGATCGCGGGGTCGAACGAAAGGGGCCGTCGCATGGCCGCCATCTTAAGTCACCGCGAGCTGCGCTCCAAGGATCGCGCCATACACCGCGTGCGCGAGGATCGTCGTGAGCGGCGTGCGATAGCCGTAGTTCAGGGCGAGGAATCCCGGCGGCTGCAGTGTCCGCCGCCCGCCGGGGCCCTCATAATCGCTCGCCATGCGCGGATGCAAATGCGGCAGGAGCGGCAGCAGCATGACGAGCAGCACGAAGCCGTGCCCTGCTCCCAGCAATCCGCCCACCCACCAGCCGGTGCGGCCGATGCTCGCGAAGATGAAGTAATAGACGAACGCGAAGAGCCATCCGCCCAGGAGGTACACCACCAGCCCGGCTGCGTTGGCGGACGAGCGCTCGCCGCTGAAGAGCGTGCCGATGAGGAACGGCAGCGAAAGCCGCGAGTAGCCCATGCGCTGCGCGGCGAACATCACCGCGGAGAGTGCCGCCGTGGCGACGAAGCCCCAGATGAGGATGGTGATGATCTCGTTCGCGGTCTGGGTCATCGCGTCACGCGGTCTTTTCCTGGTAGAGGGCGACGGCCGCCGAGATGAGGCTCACGTGGGTGAACGCCTGCGGGAAGTTGCCCATCGCCTTGTGCGTGGTCCATTCGATCTCCTCGCCGAAGAGGCCTACGTCGTTGGCGTAGCTGCAAAGCCGGTCGAAGCCGCGCTTCGCGCGCTCGTGCTGGCCCGCGTTGGCGAGGTATTCCACCGCCCAGAAGCTGCACGGCGCGAAGGCGTTCTCGCCGCCGTGGATGCCGTCGGCGCTCTTCTCCGGCCGGTAGCGCTTGATCAGCTTGTCCTGCACGAGCGTGCGGCGAATGTACTCGAAGGTCCCCTGCATGCGCGGCTCGCCCGGCTTCGCGTAGCCGTAGCGCGCGAGCAGCAGCAGGCTCGCGTCCGGCTCGTCGCTGCCGTAATAGGCGACGTACGAGTTCACTTTCTCGTCGAAGCCGTTGGCCTCGATCTCGGCGCGGATGATCTCGCACTCGCGCGCGAGGTGCTCGCAGTCGAGCGTGATCGGGAAGCTCGCGCCCAGGCGCCGCAGGCGATCGAGGGTGACCCAGCACATCGCCTTCGAGAACGTGTGGTGGCGCGGGGCGCTGCGTGTCTCCCAGATCCCCTGGTCGGGCTTGCGCCAGAGCTTCAGCACGTGCCGTCCCACGCCGCAGAGCATGCGGCATTCGGTGTCGTCCAGCTTGCCGCCCGCCTGCACGTACTGGTAGATCGTCTCCATCAGCTCGCCGTAGATGTCGAGCTGCAGCTGGTCGTGGGCGGCGTTGCCGATGCGCACGGGCCTGGCACCGCGATAGCCCGAAAGGTGTCCCAGCTCCTTCTCGTCCAGCTTCGTCTCGCCGTACAGGTCGTACATCACCTGGAAGCGCTGCCACGTGAGGCGCGTGGCGTGCAGGAGCCACTCGAGGAAGGCGTGCGCCTCCTCGACGAAGCCGAGGCTCAGGAACGCGTGCAGCACGAGCGCGCTGTCGCGGATCCAGCAGAAGCGGTAGTCCCAGTTGCGCGGGCCGCCCTGCTCTTCCGGCAGCGACGTGGTCGGGGCCGCGAGCACCGCGCCGCTCGTGGCATTCGTCATGAGCTTCAGCGCGAGCACGCTGCGCACGACCATCGAACGGTAGGGCCCCTGGTACCGCGAGCGCGAGCTCCACTCGCGCCACCACGCCGTGGTGCGGTCGAGCCTGCGCTGGGCCGCGTCGCCGAGCGGCAGGAGGATGCAGGCTTCGTAATGGTCGTAGACGAACGAGAGCCAGTGAACTTCCCGTTCGCGCACTGTCGCCCGGCCGGCGAGCCGTGCCTGGGAGCGGTCGTGCTCGAGCGGCAGGTCGGCGAGCAGGAATGCGGCGTACGAGCAATGGGTGCATTGCCAGCCGAGGCGCCCGTGGTTCACGAACCCGAGCCGCTGGCGCCCGTAATCGGGCCGCGGCGTGAAGGAGATCTCCACCTCGACGGCGCCCTCGATGCCCTCGAGCTTGCGCAGCAGCTCGTGCTGGGGAGAGAGCTCGGTACCGCTGGCGTCCGGCGAGAGGGTCATGCAGTCGGTGAGCCGCACCACGCCCGAGGCGGTGCGAAACGTCGTCTCCAGCACGTTCGTATCGTCGATATAGCGCCGCGTGGCCTCGAAGGGCTCGACCGGGCGCACCGAGAAATGTCCCGCGTCGCGGTCGAGGATGGCGCCGAAGATCGACTCGGCCGAGAAGTTCGGCAGGCACATCCACTCGACGGCGCCGAAACGCGAGACGAGCGCGGCGGTACGGCAATCGCCGATGAGCGCGAAGTCGCCGATGTCGGGGAAATCGCCGGGCGCGGCGGCCTGCGCGGCCGGCTCGTCCCTCAGCGCAGCCGCCGTCGCCACAGGAGGCTTGCGATCGCGACCGCTCCGAGCGCCGCCGCGATCGCGCTGCGATGGAGCGATACGTCGAGCTGCTTGCTCACGGGCATGGCGCGTGCATCGAAGCGGCCATGCGCTCCGTGGTCGCCGGGCACGGGCGCATACATGTTGTCCTGCCGCCCGGGCGGCAGCGGGTCGTCGGTGTGCTGCCCCGAGTAGCCCTGCTTCGCGAGGATGCGATCGACGATGCCGGGAACGAATTTCTGCGCGAGGATCGCCTTCATCGCCGGCCAGCCGACCCAGAGCTCGCGCCGCGGGTGGAGCGCGGAGTAGTAGATTCCCTCGGCCGCCACCTCGGGCTGGAAGATCGGCGGCACGGGCTGCGGCTGCTTCGTGCCGCAGGTCTTGCCCCAGTCGAACTGCGGCGTGTTGAAGGCCGAGAGCTGCACCATGGTGATCTTCACGCGGCTGCGGTGGTGGAGGAGCTCCGAGCGCAGCGAGTCGATGAAGCCGCGCAGCGCGCTCTTGGCGCCGCAGTAGGCGCTCTGCAGCGGGATCGAGCGATACGCGAGCGCGGAGCCCACCTG
>Ga0157372_10002366_pt1 | contig 20407 bp, 19 predicted proteins | sample C55metaG_FD_115307 | JGI IMG/M metagenome (GOLD analysis project Ga0157372, IMG submission 115307) | Corn rhizosphere microbial communities from Kellogg Biological Station, Michigan, USA - C5-5 metaG | ecosystem: Host-associated > Plants > Roots > Rhizosphere > Soil | place: USA: Michigan... | reverse complement strand
TCGTGCCGCCCGCTCCCGGGCGCGGGCAGCCGGCTGCTGTGCCGCCAAGTCGCTCCCTCGCCGTGCTCATCGACTTCAGCCTTGCGTGACGAAGGGATGCTAACCGGTCGAATGCCCGAGCACCGGCAACCGGGGCGACTCGCCTACCGATGCGCTAACGGGTACTTAACGGGCATGCACTGTGATGGCATGCAGGCCGGTGGCACCGGACGGGAACGCGTCGGCCATCGACTCGTCCTGCGGGCGGCCTTGCCCGTCGTAGGCGCGTACCCGGATCCGGTGCTGGCCGGCACCGCGCGGCGTCCACAGCCACACCCACTGCCGCCAGGTGTCGATGGACGGCACCGGTGCCAGCACCGCCTGCTGCCACGGGTCGTCGTCGACCTGCACCTCGACCCGGGACACCCCGACGTGCTGGTCCCAGGCGACCCCGGCAACCGGGATCTCGGTGCCGACCGCAACCTGCTGGGACGCCGACGGCCGGTCGATCCGGGAGGCCAGCTTGATCGGTCCCTGCTGGGCCCAGCCGCCACGCACCCAGTACGCCTGATCCTCGGCGAAGGTGGTGGCCCGCAGGTCGACGATCCACTTGCACGCCGAGACGTAGCCGTACAGGCCGGGCACCACCATCCGCACCGGAAAACCGTGTTCCACCGGCAGCGGTTGGCCGTTCATGCCCACTGCCAGCATCGCGTCCCGGCCGTCCAACACCACCGCCGTCGGCGTGCCGATGGTCATCCCGTCGCTGGAGGTGGCGATCAGCTGGTCGGCGTCCGGAGACACGCCGACCTGCCGCAGCAGGTCGGCCAGCAGGACGCCCCGGAACAACGCGTTGCCGATCAGCGGGCCGCCGACCTCGTTGGACACGCAGGTCAGCGTCACCCAGCGGTCCACCAGCGGCCGGGCGAGCAGGTCGGCGTAGCTGAGGGTCAGCTCGCGCTGCACCTTGCCGTGAATCCGCAGCGACCAGGTGTCCGGGTCCAGTTGCGGCACCACCAGCGCGGTGTCGATCCGGTAGAACTGGCCGGCCGGTGTCTGGAACGGCACCCCGCTCTTACCGAGGTCGAAGCTGGACCGGGCCACCGGTTCGGCACCGGCGGCGGGCGGCAACACGATCTTGGCCCGGGCCGCCTCGGCGTTGAACCGCCTGACCTGCAGCAGCCGGCCGCCGAAGCCGGCCACCAGCGCGCCGCCGGCCACCGCCAGGCTGGCGGACAGGAACCGCCGTCGATTGGTTCCGCTCTGGCCGGCCATATCGCCGGCCGGGCTTTCGCCGGCCGGGCCTTCGGCGGCCTCGACGAGCAGCGACAGCGCGTACATGCCGGCCAGCGCGCCCAGCACGGACGGCACCGCGTCGGTCGGCCGATGCGCGGCGGTGGTCAGCGCGCAGTACCCGCCGAGCAGGCCGAGCAGTGCGATGCCCAGCAGGCCGAGCCGCAGCCGGCGCACCGCGGCGATCCCGACCAGCACCGCGCAGCCCGCCAGGCCGAGATAGATGCCGGTCAGCAGCGCATGCTTGTCACCGGTGCCGAACTCCTTGATCGCCCAGCGCTTGACCGACTCCGGGGTCAATAGGATCAGCCGGTTACCCACCGCGATCGCCGGCGCGGCGGCCGGCCGGAACAGTGCGGCCACCAGCTGGCCGACGCCGATGGCCACGCCGCCGGCCAGCAGGCCGATCAGCGCACCGGCCGGCCAGGAGGTCGATGCGGCGGCCGTCCGGACGTCCGGCGGCGAGGCGGTCTTGGAGGCCACGCTCCTATGATCGGCCAGAACGCGGGCCGAAGCTCCTTACGATCCCGATACGAACGCTGGCGATCCCAGCGTGCCGCGGTCAGCTCTTCGGCTGCACGCCGCGCCGCTGCTTCGGCGGGTCGGCAAGCGCCCCGGCAAGCATGGTGCGCCGAGGGGTGGCGCCGATGTCGCGTACCGCCCGGGCCAGCGCCGCCCCGCTGCCGTGCACCACCGACAGGTGCAGCCGGGCCCGGGTCAGCGCGGTGTAGACCAGCGGCCGGGACAGCATCCGGCCCGCCTCCGGCGCCAGCACCACGACCACCGCGGCGAACTCCGAGCCCTGTGCCCGGTGTACCGTGATCGCCCAGCCGTGGCTGATGTCGGCCAGCATCTTGCCGGACACCTCGGCCTCGGCGGGTGAATCGGTGCCGAAGTCGATGGTGACCACGCCACCGGACACCTTGGTCACCGTCCCCACCTCGCCGTTGGCGAACCCGGTCGGCGCGGCCTCCAGATGGTTCGCGGTGGCCACCACCCGGTCACCCGGATCGAACCGGAATCCGGCGCGACTCGAGGCCGACTGCGGGTTCAGCTTCGCCTTCAGCGCGGCGTTCAGCGCGATGGTGCCGGCCGGCCCGCGGTGCACCGGGGTGACCACCTGGATCTGGCCCGGGTCGATACTCAGCGCTCGCGGGATCGAGTCGGTCACCAGTTGCACCACCCGGTGTGCGCACTCGGCCGAGCCGCGTGCCGGTACCACCACCACCTCCCGGTCGGCGGCGTCCACCGCGGGCAGCTGGCCACCGCGCACCGCGGTGGCCAGCCGGGCGATCGCGCCACCGGCGTCCTGCCGGTACAGCCGCCGTAACTCCACCACCGGCACCACGCTCGAGTCGATCACGTCCGCCAGCACCTGGCCCGGCCCGATGGACGGCAGCTGCGCCGAGTCGCCCACCAGCATCAGGTGCGTGCCGTCGGCACAGGCCCGCAGCAGCGCCGCGGCCAGTTCCACGTCGAGCATGGACGCCTCGTCCACCACGACCAGGTCGGCGTCCAGCGGCCAGTCCGGTCCGCGCTGGAACCCGGCCCGAAAGTCCACCTCACCGGACTCGCCGCTGCGTGGCTGCACGCCGAGCAGCCGGTGGATGGTCATCGCCTCGGCGTCGCACAGTTCGGCCAGCCGCTTGGCGGCCCGTCCGGTGGGTGCCGCCAGCGAGACCACCTTGCCGGCCCGCTCGGCAGCCCGCACCACGGTCGCCACCGTCCGGCTCTTGCCGGTGCCCGGGCCGCCGGTGAGCACGCTGACGCCATGCGCCAGGACGTTGTCCACGGCGCTGCCCTGGACCTCGTCCAGGCCGTCCGGCTGGGCCTGCTTGCCCTTCTTACCGGCCGGCCGGATCGGCCCGGCGGTGCGGGCCAGCCGGTGGATCGCGGCGGCGATGTCCTGCTCGGCCTGGAAATACCGGTCCAGCGCCAGCTGATCGCCGATCCGATGCACCAGTTCGGCGGCGCAGGCGTCGGCGATGGCCTGCTCCGGGTCGGCGATCCGGTACAGCCGCAGCTCCTGCTCGACCTGCTCGGCCGGGGTCAGGGTGTGCCCGTCGCGAGCGGTGCGGGCCAGCGTGTGCCCGACCAGGGCCCGGCACCGGCGGGCATCGGTGGGTTGCACGCCGGGGATCGCGGCCCGGGCCAGCGCGTCGGCGTCCGGTATGTCGACGCCGGTCAGCTGCAGCAGCCGCCACGGGTCGTCGCGCAGCAGCCGGTTGGCACCCGGTCCGAAGGTGTCCACCGCGCGCCCGGCCAGCCGCGCCGGCAGTCCGGCCGAGCTGAGCAGCTCGACCACTTCGTAGGCGGGTGCCGCGGCGATGAACGCCGACAGCAGCCGGCCGGCGCGCTGCCGACCGACCCGCGGCAGGCCGGCCAACGCCTCGGCGGTGACGTGCTCCGGAGCGGTGATGCCGGCCTCGGGCAGCGCCTCGGCGAGCGTGCTGCCCAGGCCCGGCCACAGCCCGGCGGCGCAGAAGGCCTGGAACACCCGGCGCTGGTCGGCTGCCGGCGACAGCTCGGTCAGCGGACGTCCTCGGGATAGCCGGCGTAGGGCGTGGACACGTCGTCGAGGGCGAGCTGGATCTCCAGCGGCAGGTCCACCGCCAGCGACTGCAGGGCCGCGGTCAGCTGACCGAGCGTGCGGGCGCCCACGATCGGCGCGACCACGCCGGGCCGGTTGCGCAGCCAGGACAGCGCAACGGTGATCGGCGAGGTGGCCAGGCCGTCGGCGGCGGTCGCCACCGCCTCGACGATGCCGACCTGGCGACCGTCGGAATAGCTGGCCAGGTTGCGGCCCTGCGCGGCGCCGCGCGAGTCCGCCGGGATGCCGCCGCGGTACTTGCCGGTGAGCACGCCGCCGCCGAGCGGGGAGTACGGCAGGATGCCCAGCCCCAGGTCGAGACAGGCCGGCACCACCTCCCGCTCGATGCCGCGATCGAGCAGTGAGTAGCGCACCTGGTTGGACACCAGCGGCGCCCGTCCCGGCACCGCGCGCTGCCAGGTGGCGGCCTGCGCGGTTCGCCAGCCGGGGTAGTTGGAGACCCCGACATAGCGCGCCTTACCGGCCGCGACCGCCGCGTCCAGCGCCGACAGCGTCTCCTCGGCCGGCACCGTGGCATCGACGGTGTGCACCTGCCACAGATCCAGGTAGTCGACCCCGAGGTTGCGCAGCGACTGATCGAGCTGGCCTAGCAGGGCGCCCCGCGAGGTGTCCACCGAGCGCTGCTCGCCGTGCCGGCTCACCCCGGCCTTGGAGGCCAGCACCAGCTCCGAGCGGGGCACCACGTCGGCCACCAGCGCACCCAGGATCCGCTCCGCCTCGCCGGCCGAGTAGGACACCGAGGTGTCGACGAAGGTCCCGCCGGCGTCCCGGAAGGCGACCAGGATGGCCGCCGCCTCGTCCGGGTCGGTGCCGTTTCCCCAGGTCAGGGTGCCCAGCCCGAGCCGGGAGATCCTCAAGCCACTACGGCCCACTGCGCGCTGCTCCACAGCAGGAGAACCTACCGTTGCCGAGCCATCGGCCACGGCACCGCGCTGGACCGCCGGCCCGTCGGGCACGGCACCGCGCTGGACCGCCGGCCAGTCGGGCACGTACCGGCCCGCCCACCGGCTCGCCGATGCCCGACCGGACGCTCGGTAGGGTGACGACGTGAAGCTCGGACTAAATCTCGGTTACTGGGGCATGGGCAACGACGCCGAGAACCTCGCACTGGCGCGGGAGGCGGATGAGCTGGGCTTCAGCTGCGCCTGGGCGGCCGAGGCGTACGGCTCGGACGTACCGACGGTGCTGGCCTGGGTCGGCGCGCAGACCAAGCAGATCGGCCTGGGCAGCTCCATCCTGCAGATTCCGGCGCGCAGCCCGGCGATGACCGCGATGACCGCGGCCACCCTGGACACCCTGTCCGGCGGCCGGTTCCGGCTCGGGCTCGGCGTGTCCGGCCCGCAGGTCTCCGAGGGCTGGCACGGCGTGCGGTTCGCCCGTCCGCTGCAGCGGACCCGGGAGTACGTCGACATCGTGAACCTTGCGTTGGCCCGCAAGCGGGTGCGCTACGCCGGCGAGCACTACACGCTGCCGCTGCCGGACGGACCGGGCAAGGCGTTGCAGCTGACCGTGCATCCGGTCCGGGACCACATTCCGATCTACCTCGCCTCGGTCGGGCCGAAGAACCTGGAGCTGACCGGTGAGATCGCCGACGGCTGGCTGGCCATCTTCCTGTCCACCGAGTTCGTCGGCGAGCAGCTGGACCGGATCCGGGCCGGCCGGGCCAAGGTGGGCAAGACCCTGGACGGGTTCGACGTGGTGGCCAGCGCGCCGCTGAGCATCGACGAGGACGTGCAGGCCGCCGCGAACCCGATCCGCGGCTACGCCGCGCTCTACATCGGCGGCATGGGCAGCCGGGAGGTGAACTTCTACCACCGGCTGGCCGGCCAGATGGGCTTCGAGCAGGAGGCGGCGGTGATCCAGGACCGGTACCTGGCCCGGGACTACGAGGCTGCCGCGGCCGCCGTGCCGTTCGAGTTCCTCGACGCGACCTCGCTGATCGGGCCCAAGGGACGCATCGCCGAGCGGATGGCGGCCTTCGCCGCCGCCGGGGTGACCTCGCTGAACGTGATGCCGCAGGGCCGCACGCTCGCCGACCGGCTGGACAGCCTGCGGGTGGCCGCGGCGGCGCTGGTCGAGTCGGGCGCCGCCGGATGACCGCAGCATGAGCGGCACGGTGAATGCCGTCCAGGCGGCGGTGTACGGCCTGGTCCAGGGCCTGACCGAGTTCCTGCCGGTGTCCTCCACCGGCCACCTGCGGCTGACCCAGGAGTGGCTGAACCCGGGCACCAACCAGGCCGGGTTCACCGCCTTCACCGCGGTCATCCAACTCGGTACCACGCTGGCCGTGGTGCTGTACTTCTGGCGGGAACTGGTGCACATCGCGGTCGCCTGGCTGCGTGGCCTGGTCGACCGGGGCGTCCGCGACACGCTGGAGTACCGGATGGGCTGGTACCTGATCCTGGCCACCATCCCGGTCGGCGTGCTGGGCCTCCTCTTCCGGCACCAGGTCGAGACCGGTGCCCGCAACCTCTGGGTGCTGGCCATCGCGTTGATCGTGATGGCGCTGGTGCTGCTGGTCGCCGAGTTGCGCGGCAGCCGTACCCGGGACGAGGAGCAGCTCAACCGGACGGACGCGGCGACCGTGGGCACCGCGCAGGCGCTGGCGCTGATTCCGGGCGTCTCCCGGTCCGGTTCTACCATCGCGGCCGGCCTGTTCCGCGGCCTGGACCGGGTAGCGGCGGCCAGGTTCTCCTTCCTGCTCTCGATCCCCGCGGTGGTCGCCTCCGGGCTGTTCGAGGCCCGCAAGATCGGTGACTCGAACGCACCCGGGATGGGCGTGACGATCGTGGCCACGTTGATCGCCTTCGTGGTCGGGCTGGCCTCGATCGCCTGGCTGCTGCGCTATGTCGCCCGGCATTCCACGTTCATCTTCATCGGCTACCGGATCGCCCTGGGGGTGCTGGTCATGGTGCTGCTGGCCACCGGCACGGTAGCGGCGGATTAGCCGATGCCCACGGTGTTCCTGCTGCGGCACGGCCTGACCGAGCTGACCGGTCCGGTGCTGGCCGGCCGGACGCCCGGCGTACACCTGGACGAGCGTGGCCGGCGGCAGGCCGCCGCGGCCGCCGACCGACTGGCGATGCTACCGCTGGTCGCGGTGGTGACCAGTCCGCTGGAACGGTGTGCCGAGACGGCCCGCGCGGTGCTCAGCCAGCAGCGAGCCGCCGGCCGGCAGCCCGCCCGGCATACCGACCGCCGGCTGCTGGAATGCGACTACGGCGACTGGACCGGCCGGGAGATCAAGAGCCTGGTCAAGGACCCGCTGTGGCGGGTGGTGCAGGCACATCCGTCGGCGGTCACCTTCCCGAACGGGGAATCGATGCCGGACATGGCCGCCCGGGCCGTCCGGGCGATCCGCGACCGGAACGACAGGCTGGCCACCGAGCACGGCGACCACGCGGTCTGGGTGGCCTGCAGCCATGGGGACGTGATCAAGGCGATCCTGGCCGATGCGCTCGGCATGCACCTGGATCTGTTCCAGCGGATCGTGGTGGACCCGTGCTCGATCTCGGCGATCCGGTACGCGGCCGGCCGGCCGTTCGTGCTGTTCAGCAACAGCGTGACCGGTGACCTCGCGCCCTATCTTCCGGTGCCGCCCAAACCCGGCCGCCGTCGCCGGGCAGCCGCCGCGGCCGACGCCACGGTCGGCGGCGGGGCCGGCGGCGGCACCGTCTGATTTCGCCTCGGTGCTGGCTGACCTCTGCCTCGGTGCCGGCTGGCAATGTCCTAAAGCCGCGATAAGCGCAGCAAATAGCCGAACCTGGTATATGGACGCCGCCGAGCGGGTACGCGTGCATCAGGAGGCAACCATGACTAGCACAGCGGCTCGCGTGCAATCGACCGATCAGCAGACCAACATGCGACGGCACCTCGGCATGGTTGGCCTGCTCTTCTCCGGGGTCGGCTCCATCATCGGATCCGGCTGGCTGTTCGGCGCCCTGACCGCCGCCGGGATAGCCGGGCCGGCGGCGATCTTCTCCTGGATCATCGGCGCGGTGATGATCCTGATCATCGGCCTGGTCTACGCCGAACTGGGCACCATGTTTCCGCTGTCCGGCGGGGTGATCCGGTTCCCGCACATCTCCTACGGTGGGTTCGCCAGCTACACCGTCGGCTGGGTCACCTGGATCGCGGCGTCCACGGTGGCGCCGATCGAGGTCGAGGGCGCGCTGCAGTACGCCACCCGGTACGCGCCGTTCACCACCGAGCACGAGGTAGGCGGTCAAACCACCCACACGCTCACCGGACTGGGCTACGTGGTCGCGGTGCTCGGCCTGGTCCTGTTCGTCATCATCAACTACTACGGCATCCGATGGTTCGCGAAGGTCAACAACGCGGCCGTGTGGTGGAAGCTCGCCATCATCGTCCTGGTGGTGGTCGCGTTCCTGGCCACCGAGTTCCACCCCGGCAACTTCACCAGCCACGGCTTCAGCACCGACGGCCTGCACGGGGTGCTGACGGCGATCGCCACCGGCGGCATCGTGTTCTCCTTCCTGGGTTTCCGGCAGGGGGTCGAACTGGCGGGGGAGACCGACAACCCGCGGCGCAACGTGCCGATCGCGGTGATCGGCTCGGTGCTGATCACAGCGCTGATCTACGTGCTGCTGCAGGTCGCCTTCATCGCGGCGGTGCAGCCGTCCGCGCTGTCACACGGCTGGTCGGGTCTGGAGGGCCAACTGAAGAACAGCGCCGGGCCGCTGGCCTCGATCGCCAGCACGATCGGGCTCGGCTGGCTGGCCACCCTGCTCTACATCGACGCGGTGATCTCACCGGCCGACACCGGACTGGTCTACATGACGGTGACGGCTCGGCTCTCCTACGCGATGGCTCGCAACGGCAACGCACCGCGGCCACTGGCCCGGACGACGAGCCGGGGCGTGCCGCTGGTCAGCATGCTGCTGGCCTTCGTGGTGGGCCTGATCGTCTTCCTGCCGTTCCCCAGCTGGCAGCAGTTGGTTGGGTTCATCACCTCGGCGACCGTGCTGTCCTTCGGCTCCGGCCCGGTGGTGTTGGCCGCCATGCGCCGGCAACTGCCCGACCATGAGCGGCCGTTCCGGCTGCCGGGTGGCGATGTGATTCCGTTCCTCGGCTTCTACTGCTCCAACCTGATCGTCTACTGGGCCGGCTGGGACACCAACTGGAAGCTGTTCGTGGCCGTTGCGCTCGGTTTCGTGGTGCTGGCCATCCTGCAGCTGCGCTCCGGCTCCGGTCGCCAGCCACTGGACTGGAAGGCCGGCGCCAGCTGGGTGCTGCCCTGGCTCGGCGGCCTCTGCCTGATCAGCTACCTCGGCGACTACCCGGAGCACAGCAAGCACGCCGGAAACACTGCGACCATCGGATTCGGCTGGGGTTTCCTGGCCATCCTGGCGCTCGCGATCGTGGTCTGGGTGCTGGCGATGCGGCTCCGGCTGCCGGTGGAGCAGGCCGAACAGAACCGGGAGGACACCGTCGCCGAGGCGGCGGTCGAGGACGAGGCACTGGCCGGCGATGCCGGACCGGGCTCGGCGCGGCGTTCGGGCGCGGGGCTGGGCAGCTGATCGGAGAACGGTGACGCGGGTCTGGGCCGGCGGTGACGCCGGTCTGGCCCGGCGGTGACGCGGGTCTGATGCGGCAGTACGCCGGGGGATGCCCGCGCCCGCCCGCTGATTCCAGATAGGCTGGTATCGATGAGTCGCCAGATCCATTTCTTCGACCAGCCCCGTCGGTTCGTCGTCGGCACCGTCGGCCAGCCCGGCGAGCGCACCTTCTTCCTGCAGGCCGTCGACGGCGCGCGGGTGATCAGCGTGGCCCTGGAGAAGTCGCAGGTGTCGGTGCTGGCCGAGCGGATGGAGCAGCTGCTGGCCGAGATGGCGCTGCGCGCCGGCATCGAGCTGCCCGCGGACCTGGTGGCCGACACCGAACCGCTGGAGAGCCCGATCGATGAGGAGTTCCGCGTCGCGGCGATGGGACTTGCCTATGACAGCGAGGCAAACCTGATCGTGGTGGAGGCGCAGGCACCGGCCGACTCGGCCGAGGAGGCCGAGGCGACCCTGCTCGAGGACACCGAGGACGGGCCGGACGCGCTGCGGGTGAGGCTGGCGCATCCGGCGGCCGCGGCGTTCGTCGAGCGGGCCCGGCGGGTGATCGAGGCCGGCCGGCCGCCGTGCCCGCTGTGCAACCAGCCGCTGGATCCGCGTGGTCACGTCTGCCCACGCAGCAACGGCTACCGGCGAGCCGCGCGGTCGGGATCGAGTGGATGAGCTGACCGCTCCGGTGGCGATGCCGGTCGCAGACGCGCTGACATTGCTCGAATGCGGTGAGATCAGCGTGGAGGGCCGGGTCACCTCCGCCTCGAACGCGACCCTGTACTGCCGGGTGGAGTTCGAGGGAGTGGCGGCCGCCTGCGTCTACAAGCCGATCTCCGGCGAGCGACCGCTCTGGGACTACCCCGACGGCACGCTGGCCGAGCGGGAGGTGGCGTGTTACCAGATCAGCGCCGCCACCGGCTGGGACATCGTGCCGCCGACGGTGCTGCGAGCCGGTCCGCTGGGCACCGGAATGGTGCAGCTGTGGATCGCCGAGGACGAATCGTTCGACATGATCATGGCGATCAACCGGGGGAGTTACGCCCAGCTGCGGCGGATCGCGCTGCTCGACGCGGTGCTCAACAATTCCGACCGGAAGGTCTCCCACCTGCTGCCGGTGACCGGCCCGACGCCGGACGACCTGCACATCTACGGCGTGGACCACGGCGTCAGCCTGGGCGCGCAGAACCGACTGCGCACGGTGCTGTGGCAGTGGGCCGGCGACCCGATCCCCGACGAGGGCCTGGCGATGCTGGGCAAGCTGGATGCCGACTGGGAGACCTGTCTGGCCGGCCAGCCGAGCCTGGCCGGCCAGCTCGGTGAGCTGCTGACCACGGTCGAGGTGCGGGCCACCCGCCGCCGGATCCAGCGGCTGCTCAGCAAGCGGCGGTTCCCGATGCCGCCGACCGACTGGCCCGCGATCCCGTACCCGCCGTACTGACCGTTGCCTGCTGGACTAACCCGACTTCACCAGCTCGTCCAGCCGCTGCAGGGTTGCCTGCATGCCGGCCCGGTTCCGGCGGGGAAAGCCCATCAACCACAGGGCGAGCCGGTTGTGCGCGGACCGGGCGTCCCACTGCTCGCTGACCTCGGTACCGCCGTCGACCTCGGTGAAGGTGTAGCGCCAGATGTGCCCGTTGAAGTGCCGCCAGGCGATCCGGCTCGGCTCCTCGAACTCCACGACGGTGTTGACGATGCGGTAGTCGGCGGCCAGGTGCATGTCCATCGCGAAGGTGACGCCGAGGCTCAGCCGCTCCGGCGCACCGGACCGCAGCGCGCGGACCGACTGGGAGCCGTCGATCACCGGGTGCTGGGCAGGATCGGCGATGATGTCGAACAGCGCCTGCCGGTCCGCGGCGATCCGTCGGCGCACCGTGACGAGGTATTTCGAGTCGGTCATCGCTCGATTCTCGCCCAGCCGGAGACATCGGATGCACCGGGCCAGGCCCCGCGGTGACCCGCGGGGCCACCCGCTAGCGTGAAGGGATGCGTTCCTGGCCAGCTCCCGACGTGCCGAGATTGCCCGGCACCGGCCGTCCGCTGCGGTTGTACGACACCGCCTCCGATGCGGTCTCGGCCACCACGCCGGCCGAGACTGCGCGAATCTATGTGTGCGGGATCACCCCGTATGACGCGACCCATCTCGGTCACGCCGCCACCTACCTGGCCTTCGACCTGGCGCAGCGGGTCTGGCTGGACGCCGGCCACCGGGTGCACTACGTCCAGAACGTCACCGACGTGGACGACCCGTTGCTGGAACGGGCGGCGGCCACCGGCGTCGAGTGGGACGAACTCGCCGAGCGGGAGATCGACCTGTATCGAGCCGACATGCGCAGCCTGCGGGTGCTGCCGCCGGCGGAGTACGTCGGGGTGGTGGAGTCGGTGGAGGAGATCGCCGACGGCGTGGCCAAGCTGCTGGCCGACGACAAGGCCTACCGGCTCGGCGAAGACATCTACGCGACGACCAGCGGCAGTGGACGATTCGGCTACGAGTCGCGGTACTCCCGCGAGCAGATGCTGGTGCTGTCCGCCGAGCGGGGCGGCGACCCGGACCGGCCGGGTAAGCGGGATCCGCTGGATGCGCTGCTGTGGCGCGGCAAGCGGCCCGGTGAGCCGAGTTGGTCGTCCACGATCGGGCAGGGCCGGCCGGGTTGGCACATCGAATGCTCGGTGATCGCGATGAACCGGCTGGGCATGGCCATCGACGTGCAGGGTGGCGGCTCGGACCTGCGGTTCCCGCACCATGAGTTCTCCGCCGCGCATGCCGAGGCGCTGACCGGGCACTGGCCGTTCGCCCGGCACTACTGCCACGCCGGCATGATCGGGCTGGACGGGGAGAAGATGAGCAAGTCGCGCGGCAACCTGGTCTTCGTGTCCAAGTTGCGCGGCGCCCGGGTGGATCCGATGGCGATCCGGCTGGCCCTGCTCGACGGGCACTACCGGGCCGACCGGGAGTGGACCGGTGGCCGGCTGCCGCAGGCCGAGCAGCGGTTGGCACGCTGGCGCAGCGCGGTGCGGCTGGCGCAGGCGCCGGACGCGACGCCGGTGCTGGACCGGGTCCGGGAGTGCCTCGCCGAGGATCTGGACACCAGCGGCGCGATCGCGGCGGTGGACCGCTGGGCCGAGGCCGCGCTGGAACAGCCCGCCGGCGCTGATTCGGCCGGTGGGGATTCGGCCGGCGCGGATTCGCTAGGCGGCGGCGAGCTGATCGCCCGGACGGTCGACGCGCTGCTCGGCGTCAAACTCTGAAACGGATCGGACTAGGCGTCAAGCTCTAAAAGAGACTCGGCGTCAGCCGATCTCGTCCAGCTGGACCACGATCACGGTGACGTTGTCCCGGCCGCCGGCCAACACCGCCTGCTCCACCAGTTGGGTCGCCGCTCGTTGCGGATCCTCGGACTCCTGCAGCAAGGTCGCGATCTCGGCGTCCGACAGCTCGTTGGTCAGTCCGTCGGAGCACACCAGGAACCGCTCACCGACCGCGGGATCCCGCAGCTCGATGTCCGGTACCGGCGGCGGCTCGGTGCCGAGCGATCGGGTGACCACGTTGCGGCGTGGGTGGCGCAGCGCGGCGCGTGGATCGAGCAGGCCGGCGTCCACCAGTTGCTGGACCGCCGAGTGGTCCACGGTGAGCTGTTCCAGCCGGCCGTCGGCATAGCGGTAGACCCTCGAGTCGCCGACGTTCAGCACCGCCCAGCGGTCGCCGGCCAGAGCCGCCAGGCCGGTCAGCGTGGTGCCCATCCCGTAGCGCTCCGGATCCTGGCGACCGTCGGCCAACAGCCGGTCGTTCGCCCGCCGGACGCCGGCCTCGAGTTCGGCGGCCGTGATCGGCTGCCGCTCGGCCAACGTGCTCAACTCGGCGATGGCCAGCTTGCTCGCCACATCCCCGGCCGGCTGGCCGCCCATGCCGTCGGCGACCAGGTACAGCCCGTCCCCGGCGTACATGCTGTCCTGGTTCTCCGAACGCAGCCGGCCGACATCGGTGGCGCAGCCATATCGCACGGTCAGCATGGCGCTACATCGAGCCCGGCCGGCCGCCGCTGTCAGGCTTGTCCCGGCGCCGCAGATAACGCTCGAACTCGCGGGCGATCGAATCGCCGGACGCCTCGCGCATCTCGCCGTCGTCGTCGCGCTCCTCGAGGTTGCGGATGTAGTCGCGCACGTCCTCGTCCTCGTCGGCCATCTCGTTCACCAGCTTCTGCCAGTCGTCGGCCTGGCCGGGCAACTCGCCGAGTGGCACCGCGATATCGAGCACCTCCTCGACCCGGTGCAGCAGCGCGATCGTCGCCTTGGGGTTGGGCGGCTGGGCGACGTAGTGCGGCACCGCGGCCCAGAACGAGATGGCCGGGATGCCGGCCAGCACGCAGGCCTCCTGCAGCACGCCGACGATTCCGGTCGGCCCCTCGTAGCGCGACTTCTCCAGGCCGTACCGGGCCGCGCTCGGCGCGTCGTAGGAGGTGCCGGTGACCGGCGTCGGCCGGGTGTGCGGGGAGTCGGCCAGCAGCGCGCCGAGGGTCACCACGGTGTGCACCCCGAGCTCGCGCATGGCCTCGATCAGCTCGTCGCAGAACGTCCGCCAGCGCATGTTCGGCTCGATGCCGCGCACCAGTACCAGGTCGAACTCGGCACCGGCCGGCCGGCAGACCGACAGTCGGGTGGTGGGCCAGCTGATCCGCCGGCTCACCCCGTCCACCTGGGAGACGGTCGGTCGGTTGACCTGGAAGTCGTAGTAGTCATCGGGGTCGATCTCGGCCAGCAACCGGGACTGCCAGGTCAGCTCCAGATGCTCGACCGCTCCGGTCGCCGCGTCCCCGGCATCGTTCCAGCCTTCGAAGGCAGCAACGAGAACCGGGTCCGTCAAGTCAGGCCAGTTCTCGAACTCCATCATCAGACCAGCTTAGGACGCCGCGCCGAGCCGGGTGGCTGGCAGGGCGCCGCGGCGAGCCGGGTGGCTGGCAGGGCGCCCGCGGGTCGGGCCGGGGCTTCGGGGCCGGAGAGCGTAGCCGGGTATCCCCGCCGATCCGGCCCGGTAGCCTGGATCGGTGCCCGCGAAGTCCACCAGCCGGTCCGCCAACCGGTGAGGCCGGGTACGCCGGTGCCGGTGGACACCTCGGTCCAGGCCGTGCTGTGGGACATGGACGGCACTCTGGTGGATACCGAGCCGTACTGGATCGCGGCCGAGTACCGGCTGGTGGAGTCCTTCGGCGGCACCTGGTCCGACGAGCACGCGCACGCGGTGATCGGCAAGCCGCTGGTGGTGTCGGCCAACTATCTCCGCAAGCACGGCAAGGTGCCGCTCAGCCCGGAGCAGATCGTGGACCGGTTGCTGGCAGCCGTCATCGCCGACACCCGTCGGCAGGTGGTGTGGCGGCCCGGCACGCTGGCGCTGCTGGCCGAGATGAAGGCGACTGGCCTGCCCACCGCCATGGTCACCATGTCCTACCGGAACCTGGCCGGTACCGTCGCCGAACTGCTGCCGGCCGGCTCGTTCGACACCCTGGTCTGCGGCGACGACGTCCGCAACGGCAAGCCGGATCCGGAGCCCTACCTGCTGGCCGCGGCCCGTCTCGGTGTCGCACCGGAGCGCTGCCTGGCCATCGAGGACTCACCGTCCGGCATCGCCTCGGCCGAGGCCGCGGGCTGCTTGGTGGTGGCGGTGCCGAATCAGGTTCCGGTGCCGCCAGCACCGACCCGTACGGTGCTGAGCACGCTCGCCGGGTTGAGCCTGACCGAACTGATCGAGCTGGCCAGCCGGAATCGCCCGGCCCGCTCGGCCTAACTGACCCATCTGGTTCGATCGGCCACCTCGGCCCACCGCTTGCTCGGCCTAACCGGCCCACTCGCTCGGCCTAACCGACCCGCTCGGTCAGTCCACTCGGTCAACTGCCCGCTCGGCCTAACCGGCCCGCTCGGCCACCTCGGAGTGACCGGCCCACCCGGCAGCGTCGGAGTGACCGGCCGGCAGCACCCGGCTCGGCCTCCCGGTTCAGCTGGCCTGCGCCGCCTGCTCGGGGCGCTCGGTACGGAGGCGGCTGTTCGGCTCGGCCGAGGCGCCGGCCAGCGCATCGGCGGGGAACGGCGGCGGTGTGCCGCCCTTGGCCGGGCACAGCGCCTGGTGGGAACACCAGTCGCACAGCCGGGAGGGGTTCGGCCGGAAGTCCCCGGTCAGGCTGGCCCGGGCGATCGCCTGCCAGATCGCCTGCAGCGTCCTCTCGAACTTGGCCAGCTCCTCCTCGCTCGGTTCGTAGCTGAGCGTGTCGGTGTCGGCCAGGTAGATCAGGCGCAGCTGCCGTGGCACCACACCGCGGGTACGCCACAGGACCAGGGCATAGAACTTCATCTGGAACAGCGCCTTGGCCTCGAACGCCTCGCGCGGGATGGTGCCGGTCTTGTAGTCGACGATCCGGATATCGCCGGCCGGCGATACGTCCAGCCGATCGATGTAGCCGCGCAGCCGTAGGCCGTCCAGCACCACCTCGACGAGTTGCTCGCGGGCCGCGGGTTCCAGTCGGGTCGGATCCTCGAGGTCGAAGTAGTTGCCGACCAACCGGCGGGCCGAGTCCAGCCAACCTGCCAGCTCGGCGTCGTCGGAGGTGGCGAAAAGCTCGGCCAATTCCGGTTGCTCGGCCAGTAACTGGTGCCAGGTCGGCGTCACCGAGTCCTGCGCCCGGCCCAGCGTGCGGTCGGCGGCGGGCAGGTCGTAGAGCCGTTCCAGCACCGCGTGTACCAGGGTGCCGCGCAGCGCGTCCCGGTTCGGTGGCTCCGGCAGCCGGTCGATGCTGCGGAACCGGTACAGCAGCGGACAGGTCTTGAAGTCCGCGGCCCGGGACGGCGACAGCGAACCGACCACGGCAACCGGCAGCGCCTCCGCTTCCGGCGCCAGCTCCGTGGTGTTCGTCATGCGAGTCACCTTAGGCGCAGCCACCGACAAGAACCGACTGCCACGCGTGCGAAAGGCTTTTCTGCCGCGATCACAACCAGCGCAGGTGGTGCACCGGCCAGATCACGGCGAAGGCCTTGCCGATCACCGCCGAGCGGGGGATGGTGCCGAACATCCGGGAGTCGAACGAGTCACAGCGGTTGTCGCCCATCACGAAGTACCGGTCCGTCGGGACGCGGACCGGCGCGAAGTCGGCGGTGCCGTGGCAGGCCGGGTTCACGTACGGCTCGACCAGCTCCTTGTTGTCGATGAACACGTGCCCGTCGTGGCCGCTGACCACATCGCCGGGCAGCCCGATCACCCGCTTGATGAGCTGCTTGTCCTCCGGCGGCGCCTGCGGTGGACGGGCGAAGACCACCACATCGCTGCGGTCGATGCTCCTGAACCGGTAGCTCAGCTTGTCGACCAACACCATGTCCGGCTGACAGCCGGGGCAGCCATGCAGGGTGGTCTCCATCGAGGCCGAGGGAATGTAGTAGGAGGCGATCACGTACTGCCGCAGGCCGAACACCGCGGTCGCGGTGACCGCGAGCAGCAGCACCCAGCGAGCCGTGCGGGCGAGCAGGCCCGGAGCAGGGGTCGTCGCGGCATGCCGGCGGCGGCCGGTACGAGCAGGCTGCTCGGGCCGGGTTCGGAACTGCCGGGCCGGTACGGCGGTGCCAGCCGGAACAGCGGTGCCAGCCGGAACAGCGGTGCCGGCCGGTACAGCGAGGGCTGCCGGGCCGGCGACCCCGGCCGTCGCCGGCGCGGGATTGATCGGGACCGGATTGATCGGGACGGGATTGATCGAGACGGGGGCCTGATGGCCCATCGCCGCACCGTTCAGCGCCGCATTCGCGCCGTTCAGCGCTGCCGTTGGGCCAGCCGAACGTCCGTCCGCACCGGACCGACCGTCGGTGGCCACTGCGTGCCGGCCGCTCGGCCGAGCACCGGCGGCCGGATCCCCGATCGCAGGCTCGCTGGCGGCCGGATCCCCGACGGCGGCGTCGACCGGAGGACCATCGACCGGCTCGGCGGGATGGCCATCGACCGACCTGGCGGCCCGCGATCGGTTCATCTGCAGGTGCCCGCTCGGCAGTTGTCCGGCACGGCGGCGTTGCTCGACCCGTTCCTGGATCCGGGCGCGCAGATCCGAACCGGCATCTGCCGGGGATTGCCGCTCGGTATCCGCCACCAGCAAAGGCTATGCGGTTGGCGGGCCGGAGCAGTGGGAGACACCGGACACTTACCGACTGCCTGCCCATTCATGCCCGTTCCATCGGCTACCGGCGATCGTCACTGAATCGTCGTTATCGATCCGTAGGATCGGATCGGTGAGCAGCTCCGAGCAGCCGACCCGGCCACCGGCCGAGGATCAGGGGAGCGCGCGCCGGTTGGTCCGGCTCGGTTCGGTGCTCGGCGTGCCCATCTTCGTCACGCCGAGTTGGCTGATCGTGGTTGCGCTGGTCACTCTGAGTTACGCCGACTTCCTGCAGCAGGCCATTCCGGGTACGTCCACCTCGGCCTCCTACTTCCTCGCGCTGCTGTTCGCGATCGGCCTCGGCGTATCGGTGGTGCTGCACGAGATCGGCCACACGGTGGTCAGCCGGCTGTTCGGGCTGTCGGTACGTCGGATCGTGGTCTTCCTGCTGGGCGGCGTCTCCGAACTGGCCGACCAGGCCCGCCGGCCCCGGGAGGAGTTCGCGATCGCGGCCGCCGGGCCGGCCGTTTCGCTGTTGCTGGCCGTCGGCTGCTGGCTGTTCAGCCAGCCGCCGAGCAGCGACTCGGCGGCTGGCGTGCTGATGCTGCTGTTGGCCTGGAGCAATCTGGTCATCGCCGTGTTCAACGTGCTGCCGGGCCTGCCGCTGGACGGTGGCCGCCTGGTGCAGGCGCTGATCTGGACGCTCAGCCGATCCCGGATGACCGGCATCCGAATCGCCTCCTGGTCCGGCCGGGTGGTCGCGGTGTTGCTCGCACTCGCGGTGCTGGCCGGCAACGCCGTGCTGCACGGGCCGGACGCCCGACTGGCCGGACTCACCGCCACGCTTCTCGGGCTGGCGGTGGCCGGCTTCCTGTGGTTCGGCGCCGGCCAAGCCCTGCAGACGGCCGAGCTGACCGTACGCACGGCGGGATTGCAGTTGCGGAGGCTGATCCGGCCGGCGGTGTACCTGCCCGGCGGCACACCGGTCGCCGAGGCGATGCGTCAGCTGACCGCCAGCGGAGCGAGCAGCATCGTGGTGATCGACGGGCAGGGACGTACCCGAGCGCTGGTCCGAGAGTCCGAGGTCACCCGGTTGCCGGCAGCCGGCCGACCGTGGGCCACCGTGGACGAGCTGGCCCGGCCGCTGGAACACGGGCTGATCATCAGCGAGGACCTGCCCGGTGAGAAGCTGCTGGAGACGGTCCGTCGGACACCGGCCAGCGAGTACCTGGTGGTCGGCGTGGACGGGGTGAGCCGAGGGGTGCTCGCCACCAGCGATCTGGCCAAGGCGCTCGGCCTGCGATACCACGACTGGTGACCTCGGCCACTCGGCCGGTGATCTCGGCGACCCGGCCGGTGACCTCGGCCTCCCGGCCGGTGAGCACGGCCGGCCGCCGGCTGGCGCCAGGCTAACCTTTGCGGTCGTGCCTTCCGATCCGCACTTCCAGCCCGGTGACCGGGTGCAGCTCACCGACCCGAAGGGCCGGCTGCACACGGTCACGCTGCAGCCGGGCAAGCAGTTCCACACCCACCGGGGAGCGATCGAGCATGACAGCCTGATCGGTGCCCTGGAGGGCTCGGTGGTGCACTCCAGCGCCGGCACCGCCTACCTGGCACTACGTCCGCTGCTCGCCGACTACGTGCTGTCCATGCCGCGCGGGGCGGCGGTGATCTATCCGAAGGACTCGGCGCAGATCCTCACCCAGGCCGACATCCATCCGGGCGCGCGGGTGCTGGAGGCCGGCGCCGGTTCCGGAGCGCTGACCTGCTCGCTGCTGCGCGCGGTCGGCCCGACCGGCAGCGTGCTGTCCTACGAGCGGCGGGCCGATCACCTCGAACACGCCGAGCGGAACGTGCTGACCTTCTTCGGCGAGCGGCCGGCCAACTGGCAGGTGCGGCTGGCCGACGTGGCCGAGCACCCGGCCGAGGAGGTGGTCGACCGGGTGATCCTGGACATGCTCGCGCCCTGGGAGGCGCTGCCGGCGATGTCGGCGGCACTGCGGCCGGGCGGCGTGCTGCTCGGGTACGTGGCAACCACCACCCAGCTCTCCCGACTGGTGGAGGCGCTGCGCACCGACGGCGGCTGGACCGAGCCGCATGCCTGGGAGTGCCTGTTGCGGAACTGGCACGTGGTCGGGCTTGCGGTGCGTCCGGATCACCGGATGCAGGGGCACACCGCCTTCCTGGTCACCGCCCGCCGGCTCGCGCCGGGTGTGGTGGCGCCGACCCGGCAGCGCCGTCCGGCAAAGGCGGCCGAGCTGGCCGAGGCCTTCGGCGAGGCTGTCGGCGACGACACGCCCGAGGCCGAGCCCCGTCCACGCCGGCCGCTGCCGTAGGTCTACCTCTGCGGGGCATAATCAGGCCTGCGGGCCGGCCACCGGCTGGTCGTCGCTGGCCCGGTGCACGTGGATGCAGTTGCCCGGGCAGTCCTTGGCGGAGTCGATGACGTCCAGCCGCAGGCTGGCCGGCACCGGCACCCGCGCGCCGGCTGCCTGCTTGAGTTCCCCCGACTCATCCTTGACGTAGGCGAGCCCGTCGACGTCGAACTCGAACACCTCCGGTGCGTACTGCACACACAACCCGTCGCCGGTGCACAGCTCCTGGTCGATCCATACCGTCAGGTCGGCGTCCGATCCGTCCGTGTCTTCGCTCACCGCTGTCCCATCCTCGAAATTCCGCTGTCCAGCCCGGCGATCCCGCTCACCGATCGCGTGTGTAGCGCCACGGCGCTGTGCCCTGTAGCGCCACGGCGCTGTGCCCTGTAGCGCCACGGCGCTGTGCCCTGTAGCGCCACGGCGCTGTGCCCTGTAGCGCCACGGCGCTGTGCCCTGTAGCGC
>Ga0157372_10002365_pt1 | contig 20407 bp, 23 predicted proteins | sample C55metaG_FD_115307 | JGI IMG/M metagenome (GOLD analysis project Ga0157372, IMG submission 115307) | Corn rhizosphere microbial communities from Kellogg Biological Station, Michigan, USA - C5-5 metaG | ecosystem: Host-associated > Plants > Roots > Rhizosphere > Soil | place: USA: Michigan... | reverse complement strand
TTTGTGAAGGCTGAGAAATACCCGTATTACCTGATCTGGATAATGCCAGCGTAGGGAAGTCAGATGCCTGCGCGCATTCGCCTTCCTGTACGCCTGACAGGAGCGCTATGATGACCCACCCTTTCTCTGCTTTGCCGCGCGGCTTGCCCCGTATAAATGCCCTGACCATTGCCGGCACCGATCCCAGCGGCGGCGCGGGGATTCAGGCCGATCTCAAAACCTTTTCTGCACTCAGCGCCTACGGCACCAGCGTCATTACCGCACTGGTGGCACAAAATACCTGCGGCGTGCAGTCGGTCTGTTATCTTTCCCCGGCGTTTGTCGCCGCACAGCTCGATTCGGTCCTGAGCGATATCCGTATCGATACGGCGAAAATCGGCATGCTGGCCGGGAGCGATATCGTGGAGGTCGTAGCAGAAAAACTGGCGCGTGCGCGGCTGCCGTTTGTGGTGCTGGATACGGTCATGATTGCCAAAAGCGGCGATGCGCTGCTGGCCCCCGAGGCGGTGGCAGCGATGCGTGAGCGGCTGCTGCCGCAGGTTTCACTGATCACGCCTAATCTGCCGGAAGCGGCGGCGCTGCTGGAAACGGCACCTGCCCGGGATGAGCGCGCCATGCTGCAGCAGGGGGAGGGACTGCTGGATCTCGGCTGTGCAGCGGTGCTGATGAAGGGCGGCCATCTGGAGGATGCAGAGAGCCCTGACTGGCTGATCACCCGCAGCGGCCGCACCCGTTTTACGGCGCCGCGCGTGGCGACGCGTCATACCCACGGCACCGGCTGTACACTGTCGGCAGCGCTGGCGGCGCTGCGACCACGGCATGAGAGCTGGGCTGATACAGTGGCAGCGGCAAAAGGCTGGCTGCAGCAGGCGCTGCTGCAGGCCGATTCACTGGAGGCAGGAAAGGGCATCGGGCCGGTGCATCATTTTCATCACTGGTGGTAGGACGCAGGCGGATAGTACGCAGGCATAAAAAAAGCAGCCTTACAGGCTGCTCTTTTTAAGAATCTGGCTCCTCTGACTGGACTCGAACTTCATTTTTAACTCCTGTTATTAGCGGGTTTGAAAAAGTGTACTGATTTTTTACCAGCATTTTTACCAGCATTGTTTGTTATGCATGGGTAAAAAGTCAATTATATTCAATTGATTACGCCAGTTTACGTCAGTAGACATCACAGTGAATTGCTACCTCATAAAATCAAACCTGTCAACTTTTGGAAACCGCTATCGTATAGTAACAGCCTGTTTATAAGAGGGATTGCAGATGGCAACAGCAGCGCAAAAAGCGGAATTGACAAAATGGTTTAAGCCCGAAAATTATGAAGGGTTGAAGGGCATTACCCTGGAAGCATTTTGTCAGGAATTCCGTCTGCGAAGGGCAATGTATGAAGCTTATGAAGAAGCACTGGAAAGTGATGAGCCGGAATTGATGGTTGAGAGCGTCAATCAGGAAGAAGTTGCGTTAATCCTTTCCGGGGAACCCCTGCTGACAAATAAACTCACTTCTCATAAGAACAAAGGTTATGACGGCGATCAGCATGTCCGGCCTCTCACGGCAGGTAAATTATACCAGTTTGAGAAGCAGATCAGAGAGACTGGCCTGTTGACGTATAAAGTCGATGGAAGTTTGCAGATGAAACGCGAAGATCAGGAAGTGTTGTCCCTGTCTGTTGTCAGCTATACAAAAGCGCGCATGAAAACCAGAGCGGAAACCTCCAGGCTTACGTCAGAAGAGGAAATGAAACGGTTAGTCAAACGTGCTGAAAGTGTCATGCCGCTTGTTATCAACATTGGTTATTCAACGGATGAAGAAATCATTGAATCAATGCGCTATCTGCTGACGCAATGGCGTAAACAGACAGGGATCAAACCAAAGACATCAAAACAGTCTTATGGATTTGGCGAGGTCATGGTGCAAAAGCTGATTGATTTTAAAATCATCCCCATTCTGGATCTGTTGTATCACTCAAACCTCCACGGCTACAAACTCAGTGATAAAGATCTGGAACGCCTTATGTATCGCTGGGGGATGGAAGACAGTCGTGACCAGGTGCAAATCAAAGAAACAGACAGACCACTGGCTAAGAAAGCTCTGACCAGAGATTTTGATAACCTCTTTACCATGTTCCTCTACAAAAACAGGCATTTAATGGACATGAAGGTTCGTGACGTGATGGAATTGAACCGCAGTAAAAATAAATAAAACCAAAAGTCAAGGGGCAGGAGGATTATTCCTGTCCTGATACACACCCGGTCCCCTTTCTCTGAGCACTTCGTAAAATCTCCCGTCAATTTTTTCACATCTAAAAAACCGTGATAATTTTCCTCGTCGAAACAAAGAGGAGAAATCAATATGACAGCAAAGAAAGAAAAGTTAATCAGAATGCATGAAGTACTGAAAAGAACCGGGTTTTGCAGGGCGTGGATTTATCAGCTTATTCATCAGAAGCGCTTTCCTGAGCCCGTAAAGATCGGTGAACGGGCGATAGCATTTATCGAGAGTGAAATAGATGAATGGATTGAATCCGTGATTAATATGTCCAGAAAACATGTTGCATAAATATAAAATAACCAAAAGGAAATACAATATGAAAGAGCAATTATTTAAAGAAATGAGCAGGGTCACTATTGTGTATGTGGAACAATACATCAGGATGATTATGAAGCGCTTTAATGTTACACGACAGGATTACATCAACAACAAGGTTAAACTTAATGCCTATTTGCTTCCGGGGCTTAAAGCGACACTGGAACTGCATTTCGGGAAAGAAGATACCCTGTGGTATCTGAGTATTGTGAAAGATAACGATGTCCTGGACATTATAAGATAACGCGGGCTGGAAATAGCCTTTGATATAACATGCAGTCAATAGAAACATAAACGAAGACTTATGTGATGTCATGTTTCATGACAGAAGCACGGGTTCTTATTGTCTTAAAATTAAATAAAGGAAAATAATATGAATACTACAACAAATGAAAGTAATAAAAAGATGTCAACCAAAGTATTTGCCTGGTACGCAATGGATCGCTTTATTCGGTTTATTGAGGGAAAGGAAAATGAGGTACAGGGACCTGTTATGGTTGTGATGTCTGAGGAAGTCAGGGAACGGTTTTTTAATGATGTTATCAGCCGAACCCGGGAAGAACTTGAAATCGGTAAAGAAGCGTTGCAGGGAATGCATTATGTTTTTGAGGAAGCTGATACAGACCAGACAAGGGATATGCTGGAACGCTTTTACCAGAATTATATAAATTCAAAAAAATAATTGAGGATTTTTAATATGCATAAGAATAACGTGATCAAAATCAAAAATAATAAGGGCAAGAAAATGAATACAGAGATTTTTAATAAAATGATGCAAACGGTGGAAGAGTTTACGGTCGAATACATGGAAGAGATCCGGAAGGAATGTGGATATACGTTAGCCGATATAGTCAATAACACGGGTGGAGCGCGTGTGGCACTGAGTGAAGGTGTGGCACTCATACTCAATATGATTTATGGCGAAGAGGCATTATCTGCGTTTCTGAATAAATGCGATAAAGATATCATTTCCAACAAAGAGGTATGAAAATGAAAAGTTTAATGAAAGATATTCTGGGGCTGGAAACAGCCTTTGAAATCAATGCGAGTGAGGATGTTATCAGGTTTTTACTTATTGAATATCTCGAAAAGAATCGACCAGAAAAAGATTTTGTATTTTCATACAAAGAGTTCCTGATGTATCTCCTTGACTATGGAGGAAGTAGTATTGCTATTGCACACTGGGTTCATGAGATTTATCAAAGCCTGACAGGAGATGACATATGAATAAGCATATAAATATAAGCAATATTGAAGAAGACAGGAATGAGATGTTGCGTGAATGGTGTCGTTTTCTGGTAGAGATGGAATACACCAGAGAGGACTTAATACTTAACCGTGATTTCATTGGCTATGAAGTGGCGGAAGATATCTCAAACAGGCTGAAACAAAAGTATGGTGAGGAGATGGTAAATGAATGCCTTTGTTAAAAAGAAAAAGGAAGATATATGTAGTTCCGCAAGTTATTATCAAAGAGTAAAGAATTAATTAAAAGGAAAATAAATATGAAACATACAAGTGAAAGTAGTATAACGCTGACAATTAAAACAGAATACAGGGATGGGATTTTTGATGGAAAAACTCCGGCGAACAGAGCGTATCAGGATTATATTATACATGATAACATTCGTTATGGTATTTGGGTTTATCTGACGCAGAACAGTTTGAACTTTGATACTTATCGGGATGAGGAGTACAAAGAAGATTTGATTTCCTGGCTGCACAGTAACTTTAATAATGGTGGTGCGTTGTCCGGCTTGTTTGTGATAAAAGATATTATTTTCGAGTCAAAAAAGGATTTTGATAAGTACAACCGGAATGAGGCTGTTTGTTAATTCTTATAATAAGGAATTCTTCTTTCCTCATAATGCAGTGTACTTATACTGGCTTAAAAATCAGAAACTCACTATTACGCTAATGTGCCCACCAGGACGGGTATTAGAAAATACAATGCTAGTAAATTTATTTCCCGAATTTATTTATTAGTATATTTAACTGGAATGTATTATGGGAAAGATTTCTTTGTTGTCAAAAAGCGTCGTAATGATTTTAGACAATCCGAACTCTTCCCAGCCATACGCCATCTGAATTTCATTGTGATCAATATAATGAGCGATATCATCATGGATGGATGCTAAAACAGTACGCTTGATATAATCTTTATATGATAACAGCATATTCTCATCAATAAAGTTGATCTTCCATTTCCTGAATATCATCCGTCTTCATTATTATTTTCATCAAGTATATTTCCAACATCTTTTATTAACATATTATTCTCCCTTGTTGTTATTGATACATGCAGTTCCAATGTTTTCCTTGCTTCCTTTAAGTATATATTCATTAACGAAGCTTAATCTGTCGCCATTAAAAATAAAGTCAGGATTGATAAAGTACAAACTGGGGATCTGGCTTTCTGCAATGAATTTGTTCTTAATTAAGTCTGTTACGCCACGACTGAATGTTGCTCGGGATATCTTGGTAATATCCTGATTAATACTATTAAAAGAAAGATAAATCTGATCTTTATCTTTATGTTCCTGCATTGTTCTGTATAGGATCTCGAAAACTTTAGTCCCGGCTGCGGACAATCCGGATATTGCTTTTACTCCATTGATATATAATTTTAAAAATTGACTTTTATCCACCTCTTTACAGTGCCAGAAACCTACGCCGCCTGATACAACTTCCCCGGTATTTTGGTTTATGACCATCATGCGGTCTTTCTGGCTGCCTGTTATTCTTTTAACACCTGTTTTGGTATTTTCTGACGCTGCGGGTAAGAACGGATTAGAAGTAAATCTCTCAAAACCTCTTTTACTTTTATTACTCTCTTTTACATTATTCATCGACACTCCTTTTTTATTGTTATAGATATTAAATATAATATATATTTCAATATGTCAAATGTATTTGAGATAAAAGTTAACAAAATTATGGTTTGAAATAAGACACAGAAATAATAGTGATGTCTCATTCAATGATACACAAAGTCTCAATAACTTCTTAGGTTTGATACATTTGTTTCTGAAGTTGAGACATTAAGTCGCAGGATCTGAAAACTCGATCCTTGATTCATGCGGGTTGCAGGATGTTTCCTTCTTCATTCTTTATATATAGCGAATCCAGAGGGGGTTTAATATTGTTTTTCAGATATTAAAGTTCTTCCTGAAATAAGTAAGTAAAGGAACCTAATGCGATTTTTTATCGCATTACAGGGTTCTCTGTATTAACAGATATTGAAACCGCAAGCGGCTTAAGGCCGCTCCAAAGGGGTTCAGGGTATTATTGTTTTTCTTTGCTTCCTACTCGCTTGCTCGTATTGCGCTCAATCATTTCTTGTTGAAATGGAAGCTGAGAGCACTTGCGTGCTCACGGCGTTGCAAACGCCTTTTTCGGCTATCGCCCAAGTGTGGAAGCTGAAATCGTTTCGCGGTAGAAAAATGAGTGTAAGTACTGAAATTCAGTCTTTAAAGAGAAATTAAGAACGTTCTTCATTATTGTTTCTGTAAAACGTTAAACCGGCAGGCAAAGGGCAATAGCCAGCGAAATGTTCGTCTGAACTTTTGCGTTGGTTTTCAGCGATTGGGCGAAAAGCGCAATCAAGACAGCTTCCTTTTACAAAAAGAGTGTAGCGTCATGCGAGCAGGCGAGTATGAAGCCAGGTAGACCTCTATCAGGAGAATTAGCTTTTATACTGCCGACAGATACATGCCCGCAGGCTGAACGTTCTGTCTGTTTTTACTTTCCAAACTCAATTCATAGATCTGTAAAAACGATCAATAATCTATATACAATAGGTTTTATCTATCAAAAGGCTACGATTGATCGGTGATTAATTATTTATACCGATCAATATTATTATATTAATAGGTTGTGACTATTGTGACGTCTCATTTTGATCGATAAAAACGATATGACAGCTCCTTCCTTCAGATCAATTATATCAATTACTTAGAGGTGATAAGACGAGGAAAAGAATATGTCTGAATGTCCATTTTGTGGTACAGCAGTGTCGGAAAGCGCTTCTGTATGTCGTGGTTGTGGTGCTGAAAAGGTACAAGGCTACGTCAGTCAACAAACGATTAAGTTTTTAGCGGTAGTGGGAACGATACTGGGTATCCCCACCGCTTTTTTTGTTGCGTATGTAACGCACTCAACACCGCTCATGGTTATTGTCTTGCTGGCAATGATGCTCGGCCCCGTTCTGTTTCTGAAATTAAAGAATAAAGACAAGATCTCCTGGATTAGACCCACAGCTCGTTAATTTTGCTAGCATCAGGGAAAAACCAATGACTCACTATTCCGGAACCTCAATGTCTGGATAGTGAGTTTTTTATAACAAATAAGGCTTAACAAAATGAAAAAAACAATCGCAGCGTTTTTCATTCCCGCATTGCTTGCGTTAGCAGGATGTCAGCAGTTAAACGAAGCAACAGGGAAGGTAGGGCAATCGATCAACTCTTCCTTATCTTCTCTGAGCGGGGTTTTAAGCCCATCAAATAGCAAGAGCACAACTCTGGCCTCAGATAATCTTCCTGTTAACACCGTCAATGGTCTGGGGGCTATCTGTCGTGATTACGAAGCTAATGCGATGGCAGGAAAAAAGAACTGGATTGGTAAGAAAATCAGCATAAGCAATGCCACTGTGTTAGAAGCGCAGGAAGCCTACGACACAATGAAGTATTTAGGTGCGCAGCGAGACCATAAAACCTACGCTATTATCTTCCAGACGGCTGATACGAAATATTGCGGTGGTGCTGTACTTTTGTCTTACTATGGCGGTCAGGATGAAGATATTCTGAAAATCAGGAAAGGCCAAAAGGTCAATATCACTGGTGTTGTTTATGATATCGACGATAGGACGTTTAATACTCATAATAATGGCAACATGGCATGGAAGGTGATTAAAATGAAAGATGGATTCATAAACTAAGGTTGATAAGAATATTCTACCCTTTCATGTCTTTTATTCGGAGAAAGGGTAGGAATTTTCATTGTACTAATAAAGCGTTTGGAACGTCGTATAAATGTTCTTGGTAGTGTGATTGCAGCCTATGATCAAGTAATGCTTGAAAGATATCAGCACAATTTTCAGGAGTTACAATTATTTTATTGTTTTCGTCAAACTGCAAATTTAGCCTAAACCTTGCCGCATTAGATTTTAGACTTTCCATAAACAAATCATTCTTATAATAAGATTTCTGTTTAATTGCTGATGCACGTCGTAATTGCATTGCGTTAGTGCCAACATATGCATTTAAATGATTAATATCATTGAATATATTCTGAAACTCTGGTTCAGATGTTAATTCCGCAAAGTTAATAAGGTGCGCTTGTTTGTAACTTAAAATTGATTCGAACAACCCTTTGCTTTTAATAAATATGTTATTTTCAATGATAAAAAAATCGAAGCTCTTTGCAATATCAAACTTGGGTGAATCATCAACTGTCAATGTGTTGTTTTTGTAGGCCAAAGATCTTAGACCATACTTCTTTTTGGTTCTCCATGAAGAGTCTGTTTTCTTTATACAATGTAAGACTGTATCGTTGTGAACTAATTTTATCGAATAAAAATTGCAGTTAGCGAGATGTTTAACGTCAGTTGCTTTTAACTCCGCTGTTTGATTAGCAGAAAGGGTTAAAATTTTGTTGGCTTCTGTTTCATCTGCTCCAATTCGCAAAAGGCTATATTCATTATTTTGTGATAGTAAACTATATTCAACCAATTCAGTGTATTTTATTTTTTCATCATTAACAAACTCCTTAATTTCATTCACTAATTCTTGGGATATACCAACCCAACGACTAGTGAAAATTGGATTCGTAGCCTCAATTCGCTTCCGAAATACCCACATGGATAATGATGCTTCATCTACATTGAAATTTCTTAGTAACTCCAACATATTCAATACCTCTTGTTAATTATAATTACTGACTGCACATCTTGAGATTCATATTCCTTATTAGGGTCAAGCACTTCGTTTGAAAGAACAACACCAGAAAACTCATCAGTTCCACCTGGATATCTGTATGTTATTTCGTACATGCGCCAATTCAATACTATCAACATAGGGTTAAGAATTACTTGACCAGATTTATAAGAAAGCCAAAAAAGCCACATCAAAAATATGATGAAACCGATAAATTTATTTTCTTGGGTGTAATCTATACTCATGAATGAAACTATATATGGAAGTACATAATTCATTAAGTCAGCAGGAGTATGCTTTACGGTCAATACTTTTATATGTTTCCCATCTTCTCTTGTTAATTTCAATGCTAACCAAGTAAAAATAAAACAAAATAGACATAGAATGAAAAAACTGACTGAAAGAATAGGTTTTTGTAGCGGTAGTTGACAATGAGTATTGTTTATGAAATCAAGACAAATGTTACCCACTGCTTTTTCTTTATCATAATCCTGTACTAAAAGAATCATGCTAAGAGGTAAGTATGATCCTAGAAATATAGCAAAAGCAATGAACATTCTCGGTTGCATTTATCCTCCTGCTGAGAGTTTTCAAAATTCTGTAAATTACAGGATCATAAAACATTATATCAAAAAATATTGGTATAATGATTTCCATCACATTAAGGGCTTCAACTCCCCAGCCAACAACTCCGCCTGCTTCAAGACTGTTTCCGTAGCCAGCAATGACATATCAGGCGGATAGCCATATTTTTTGAGCAGACGTTTTACCACCACGCGAATTTTTGCCCTTGCCGCTTCTTTCACTGTCCAGTCAAGACTGACATTGTTGCGGATAGCTTCCGTCAGAACGACTGCCAGTTCTCGTAGTTTTTCCTTTTGCATCAGCTCACGAGCACTGTCGTTATCCGCAACAGCAGAATAGAAGGCGTATTCGTAGGTACTGAGATTTAACTGGCTGGCAAGGCTGTCGGATTCCTGGATAGTCTTGGCAAGCTTGATAAGTTCATCGATCACTTCCGCAGCGGTCAGTACTTTGTTCTGGTAGCCGTTGATTGCAGAGGTCAGCATATCAATCAATTTTTTACCCTGTGTAATACTTTGGTTCGAGCGAACCTTAATCTCATCAGAAAGCAGCTTTTTAAGCGTTTCCAGAGCAATATTTCTGTGCTGATAATCTTTCATTTCCTGGAGGAATTCATCAGAGAGCACAGAGATATCCGGCTTCTGTATTCCCGCTGCGTCAAAGATATCAACGACTTTATCCGTGACCAGTGCCTGATCGATAGTCTGTTTTACCCGCACTTCCAGACTGTCATTATGTTCCTCTTCTGAGCCGTCCGGATTTTCAGTAAATTTATTCAGGCGAGCCTTAACCGCCTGGAAGAATGCGACTTCGGGTGCCGCTTCCATTGCTTTATCATGTGGCGTTGCCAGCGCAAATGCCTGAGACATGGCTGCAACGGCGGCAAGGAAGCGCATTTTCCCTTTGCCGTTATCCAGCCCTAAAATGTGGTTTTCTGATTCAAGGATAATCGTCAGGCGCTGTGAAGTCGTTGCAGTAAAGTAGGCTTTGTAATCGTAGCCATGCATCATGCCTTCCAGGATTTCCAGTTTTTCCTGCATGAGCGTAACGGCTTCTTCCTGAACCTCAGCGGGATCACCCCGTCCTCCGGCATCGGAGTAGAACGACAGGGCTTCTTTTAAATCAGAGGCAATGCCCAGATAGTCAACCACCAGACCACCGATTTTGTCTTTATACACGCGGTTCACACGGGCAATCGCCTGCATGAGGTTGTGGCCTTTCATTGGTTTGTCGATATACAGAGTGTGCATACTTGGCGCATCAAAGCCGGTCAGCCACATATCACGCACTATCACCAGTTTTAGTTTGTCGTCGTCGTCCTTCATTCGGTTAGCGAAAACCTGACGTTCTTTTTTGGTGGTGTGATGTTTAGCGATTTCTGGGCCATCCGCAGCGGAAGATGTCATGACGACTTTAATCACACCATCATTTAGATCATCGCTGTGCCATTCGGGTTTAAGCGTGACGATTTCTTTATACAATTCAGCGGCAATACGACGGGACATGGCTACTATCATCCCCTTACCATGATCGGCATTGGACTTTAAGCGCTGTTCAAAGTGCTGGACCATATCAGCGGCAATGGCTTTAATGCGTCTTTCACTGCCAATCAGCCCTTCGATTCTCGCCCATTTAGAACGTTCTTTCTGTGTGAGCGTCAGTTCGTCCTCGTTAAACTCATCATCAAATTCTTCAATAAGCTGACGACCTTCTTCACTGATCGCAATTTTCGCCAGACGGCTTTCATAGAAAATACGCACGGTTGCACCATCTTCTACCGCCTGTGAGATATCATAGATATCGACATAGTTACCGAAAACAGCAGGTGTATTTACGTCCGTTTTCTCTATTGGGGTTCCGGTAAAGCCCAGATAGGTCGCATGGGGTAAGGCATCACGCATATATTTGGCAAAGCCATAAACGGTGCGTTTACCTGTTACATTGCCTTCGCTGTCTTTTACGTCAACTTCTTTGGCGCTGAAACCGTACTGGGAACGGTGTGCTTCATCAGCGATAACAACAACGTTGGTACGAGCAGACAGTAACTCATAGATATTGCTGCCACCATCAGGCTGGAATTTTTGAATAGTGGTAAACACCACACCACCAGAGGCGACCCGCAAATATTCTTTGAGTTCGCCTCTGTTATCGGCCTGTTTGGGTGTCTGACGCAGTAGCTGGGTAGCGGAAGAAAACGTACCGAATAGTTGATCATCCAGATCATTACGGTCAGTGATCACAACGACGGTCGGATTATCCAGAGCCAGCACAATTTTTCCGGTATAAAATACCATCGAAAGCGATTTACCGGACCCCTGTGTATGCCAGACTACGCCCGCTTTGCGATCCCCGGTTTTTTGTGCATCAACGAGATCTTTACTGTTACGTCCCTGTTGGCGGACTGCCACTTCGGCAGAGGGGGAGTCTGCATTTACCGCCGATGCACGAATAGTGGAAAGTACTGCTGCATTGACCGCGTAGTACTGGTGATAAGCCGCCATTTTTTTAACAGTACGGATACTGATAATCCCTTTGTTGTCTTCATGTTTGCTGGCTTCAAACACAATAAAGTGGCGGATCATATCCAGAAGCGTTACCGGATTAAGCAACCCCTGTAATAAAACTTCGAGCTGTGGCTGGGTACTGGTGGCTTGCGTTTTACCGTTAGCGGTTTTCCACGTCATATAGCGGCTGAAATCAGCAGAAACGGTTCCCGCTTTGGCTTCCAGCCCGTCAGAAATCACATTAAAGGCATTGTACGTAAACAGGCCGGGGATTTGGTTCTGATAGGTTTTAATCTGGTTATAAGCACCTGATACCGTAGCATTTTCGTCAGCGGCATTTTTAAGTTCGATAACGACTAACGGAAGTCCGTTGATGAATAGAACAAGATCCGGTCGGCGGGTATGGTTGCCTTCTTTGATGGTGAGCTGATTAATGACCAAAAATTTATTATTCGTAGGATCGTTAAAGTCGATCAGGCAGGCCAGCTCTCCTTGTGTGTTACCATCCTTACTGACTTCGATATTTATTCCTTCGGTCAACAGGCGATGAAAGGTCAGGTTGTTTGCCATCAGGTCAGGTGTGCTGATCTGCATCACCTGTTTCAGGGCTTCCTCACACTTCTGTTCACTAAGGTGAGGATTCAGGCGTTGCAGGGCAGCATGCACCTGATCTTCAAGGATAACCTGCTGATAGCTACGTAATGGATTGATTCCACTAGGTTCAGTGTCCGGGCCGTAAACATACTCATAGCCCAGCCCTTGCAGGTGCTCAATCGCCATTACTTCAATATCGGATTCGGTCATCTTTGCCATGCGTACTGTCCTTATTGCCGCTTATCCAGAGAGCGGGCTGCGCACCCGCTTAATTATTTTATGCTACTGACGCGATTGCTTTTTCTGCATATTCAACCCTGACTTCACCACTCATCAGTTTGGGAAGTAAGGTGTTGCGAAGTTTTTCTAATGTTCTGATTTGTTTGTTATTTTCATGAATTTTATCAAAATGGATTTCTGCAATTTTGTTGAATTTTCTCAAGGTGTTATTATCTGGTTTATTGAAAACTATTGATCGCAGAGAACCTAAACTAATATATTCTTGCGTGCTTCCACTTTTCGTTGCATGAATAAAATCTTTCCCCTCGGAAGAAAGAAGCCATAAATAGGTGTAAATTTTCCAATCATGATTTTGCGATGTTTTTAATAATCCGACATTTTTGATTGCATAATTTATTTCATCAGATAATTCAATGTGCGTACTACCTAAAGTTCCTATCATAGAAAATAGTATATCAAATTTTTCAACCTTACTTCTTTTATTTATTGATGAATAATCTTCTTCTGAAATTAGATAAGTATTATTGAAATCAATAATTCCACTTCCTATATGCTTTGAAGTTACGAGAGGGTAACCAGATAATGATTGTTTTGGGGAAGCATGAGTACCATCTCTAATCTCAAATAGATCAGTAATATTACAATCTTCCCAATCTTCCTGCGCTTCTTCAATAAAATACTGTCTAAAAAGGGTTTCAGACATAGATTCCAGAGTTTTATTCTGGCGATGAAGCAGATCTATTTTTTCATCAAGAGAAGACAGCAAAGAGGCTATGGCTTTTTGTTCTTTAAGAGAAGGCAATAGTACAGGATAACTGAAAATGGCATCCTTGTCTCCTCTGGGCATTTTTGCCCCTTTGGATGTTAAAACCGTATACTCAGTAAAAGATGGATCACACAAGAGATAGTATAAAAATTTACTATCACAATTTTCCCTAGCTCGAAAGACTAATACATCAGCGGAGACAGTGCCATTAAACTTTGAAAACCAAACTTTCTTAAAATATGTTCGAATGTTTGAAAACAAAACGTCTTGAGGAATAAATGTATTTACGGTGTTTGAGAGGGGTATTTTTTCAGCATACTCTACGCCACCAAAATTAGGTAGCATGTTTTCGGTTGAAATATAATTTTCAATAGATGCGTTTTTAATGTTTGTTTTAACGGTAATTAAATCGCAAATATCTTTAATACTAACCTCATGCAACCAACTCATAACACCACCTTCGCCAGATTTTCAGCGATAGCTTTATTTAGACGCGCTTCTTCTTCCATTTGTGCTTCAAACTCCGCTTTAAGAGCCTTAAACCGTTCTTTAAAGTCGAAATCGTCTTCTTCATCAACTAGACCAACAAAACGGCCAGGTGTCAGCACATAATCGATTTTAGCAACTTCATTAATGTCTACTGACGCACAGAAACCAGCGACGTCTTCGTAGTCGCCACCTTTGTTACGCCAGTTATGGTAGGTGTCAGCAATAGTTTTGATATCTTCGTCAGAAAGCACTTTGCTACGGCGGTTGATTAAATGACCGAGATTACGGGCATCAATAAACAGAATTTCTTTACTGCGATCTCGGTACTGACTGCTATTTTCCCTGTCACGGCGCATAAACCATAACGCAGCAGGGATCTGGGTGTTCAGGAACAGTTTTGCAGGTAAGTTAACGATACAGTCAATCACATTGGCATCTTTAACAAGTGCTGCACGGATATCACCTTCACCAGAACTTTTCGAAGTCAAAGCCCCTTTTGCCAACACAACACCTGCCTGACCTTTTGGCGACAGGTGATACAGGAAGTGTTGCATCCAGGCAAAGTTAGCATTGCCGGCAGGAGGGATACCATATTGCCAGCGGGCATCTCCACGCAGTTGTTCCCCTGACCAGTCGGAAACGTTAAACGGTGGGTTAGCAATGATAAAATCAGATTTTAAATCTTTATGGGCATCATTGAGGAAAGAGCCTTCGCTGTTCCATCGAACGTGTTCTGAGTTAATGCCACGAATAGCCAGGTTCATCTTTGCCAGACGCCAGGTTGTCTGGTTGGATTCCTGCCCGTAAATCGAAATATCGTCAATATTTCCCTGATGGGCTTCAACAAATTTTTCCGACTGAACGAACATGCCACCGGAACCACAGCAGGGGTCAAAGACACGGCCCTTATAAGGTTCCAGCATGTTAACCAGCAGGCTTACAATGGATTTTGGTGTATAGAACTGACCGCCTTGTTTACCTTCTGCCAGTGCGAACTCACCAAGGAAGTATTCGAACACATGGCCTAAAACGTCAGCAGAACGCGCCTTGGCATCTCCTAGTGCAATGTTCCCGATGAGATCTATCAGTTCACCAAGTACAGTGGCATCAAGATTCTGGCGAGCATAAACTTTCGGCAACACACCTTTTAGCTGTGGGTTACCCGCTTCGATAAGCTCCATAGCGTCATCAACCAGCATACCGATTTCGGGTAGCTTTGCCTTGGATGTTAGATAGCTCCATCGCGCCAATTCAGGAACAAAGAACACGTTATAGGCAGTGTATTCGTCTTTATCTTCCGGGTCGGCTCCCGCGTATTCGCCTTTCCCATCTTTTAGCAATTCGTAATGCGATTCAAAAGAATCTGAAATGTATTTGAGGAAAATCAGGCCTAGTACCACATGCTTGTACTCAGCAGCGTCGATGTTTTTACGAAGCTTGTCAGCCGCTTTCCACAGGATGACCTCTAACGGGTCTGTTTTGATTTCTTTGGGTTTTCTAGCCATTACGGTCATTTTCCAGATACGGACGATTGCTCTATTTTGCCTTAAAGTTCCAGTTGTTACGAGCTTATCAAAGGATAATTAATCACTCTGAATTGATTGTTTTGATTAAAAATTATTCATCTTTACGCTTGCTAGAACCAAAGCGAAGTTTTGGCAGCGTGAAACCTTTTGATTTTGTGGAAACTTTCTTTTCCTTTGGTAAAGGTGGAAAGGCAATTGCTTCGCTTGTTTTGTCTGGCTTTTGTTTTTTCTCAGGCTCGTGGTTGTAGTTAGCGTCCGGAGGTACGGAAACGTCTACTGATTTACTGGTAGTCCCCATCGACTCCCACTGCCTGCGGGTTATCTTCAATTTAGTAACTGGGTCTATCATAATCTCATCAAGGGGATCAGCAACGGCTGCTGCGGCAGTAGTAGGGATAGCTGCTTCTTGTGAGGCTTTTTTCGCAGGACGCTTAACCAACACACTCATAAAAGTTTTAATAAAATCATACATCTTGTGCAAATTAATCTTACGTTTATGCCTTAACAGAGCTGGTTTTTCTATTTTTGACGCAACACCATAGTGAAGGGACATATCCTTTGGCTTAACCTCGGTAGGCTTAAAGTGGCGTTTTCTTTCCGGAACAACCAGTACAGGCTGTTGTGGTGATGGTTTTGCTTTCAGACGTTCAATACGGAAAGTACTGAGGTTGACCGTTATGAGATGGCTCACATCACTGTTAAACAACTGTCTGAAATCGTCAGCAGCCTGTTTTGTCTGTGCGGCTTGTATCTGTTCTGCGGCACGTAGCGCTTTGGCTCTTTTGGTGTGCCATGATTTACGGTCTATTCGAGTCAGCGCAGGGCGGTTAAGCTCAACGGCTCTTGCCAGTTGTTCATTAGCGATATCCAGTCTCCCCCTTTCCTTTGCCGCCTTAGCCAGAGCAATCGCTTCTTCACGCTGTGCTGCAAGGGAACGGTAATCCATGCGATTCGCAGAACCAGTACGTTCAAGCGCACGGTTAGACATTCTGGACCACGAAGCTCGCCACTCGTCCATTAAATCATGCTCGTTCCAGCTTCTGTTCTTGTTGCCGAAACCTTGTGGTGTTATCTCACGCAAAGTAAGCATAACATGAGCATGGGGATTATGACCGTCAAGGTCATGGAAAGAGATATCGGCAATCATGCCTTTGCTGACAAAATTACGTTTGCAGTAGTTTTTCACTAACGCGATTTTGGCATCGTTATCCAGTTCAACAGGAATAGCGATATCAAAATAACGTGAGAGTTGGGCGTCTTTTCTTTTTTCGATTTGTTCTATTTCATTCCACAAAACAGACGAGTTTTCCACAATATTTAAAGGTGTGTGTTCTGGTGCAAGAATACAATGGTGGAACAGGTCGGAACGATATGAATAATCGTACACGTCTCCTGTTCTCACGTCTTCTATTCTTTCTCTTGCGTTATATGCGGCAAGATAACAGGACGATTTTCCTGCGGATCTTTTTAGCATGCTAAACGATAAATGAAATATTGCCATACTACAATACACTCCTTGCTGGTTTTAATTTGTTTTAAGGTGTTGACCTTTGCTGCTTTTGGTTTTTCGCAAGAAAAACTTATCTTTTGACTTTAAGGCCCCTGCCAGGCCCACACGTTGCGAAGCAATGTATAAGTGGGCATTGTATTTATTTTTTATTCAGCTAATCGCCGAATAACAATAAAACAATGGTCAAGTTTTTCTCTGGATTTAAGCGCCGAAAGAAGAGGCGCGTAAGCTTAGGGGTAAAGGGATATAAATCGAAGAAGGGATGCTTTCTTATTGCTTACATTAATAATATAACTCGGAATTTAATTTTTGTAAAATTTGCCAAATAAAAAAGATATGGTAATTGTTTTAGCATCCTCGAAAGAAGAGGGCAGATTTTTTTATTCATTATAAAAAAACAACAGAGGGATAAATGAAAAAAATAATTGATGTTATTAACAATGAGAATGGAAATAGCGATCTGGAAACAAAATGGTTTCTTATTGATTACAGCGACAACTATGAAAGTTTGTGTATCAGATTAAAAGAAAAAGCTGTTAACGAAGCTTTTACTGCTATCCGCAGCCAGTTTGAACCTCAACTTCTGGAAGCCAGCGAGCAAGCCCGTTTCAGAACCCTGTCAGGGCGCTATGGTAATGCTGTCTCTTCGCTCAAACGAAGCATCATGCAGGAGCTGATTATTATCGTAACGGGGCTTTTCCTGAATTATTTCAGTATCGACAGTACATATGCTACCGCCAGAGAAGTCATCAGGCAGTTATTTGGCCTATCGGTTAAGCGAGAGGTGATTTTATTTTCCTTTGCATCAGGTGGTAGGCGAGCAGACAGGAAAAGTAAGTGGTTCAGTATGGAACAGCATGAGAAAACAATGTTGTTCGATTGTTTTAGCGATGTAATAAATGTCAGGCAGCAATATGAAAAGATAAAAGTCAGGCTGGGCGAGCTTGTTGCAGCCACTAAACGATAATAAAAACAAAAAGATATATCCCTTTGCTTTACTGAGAAATGGATTACTGAATAAGGAGACAATCATATTGCTGGGTCTCAATACGGTTTTGTGGTGCTTGGTGATCGGATTTAATATTATAGGAGAAATTTAATGGAAAGAAAAAACTTACAGCAGCTACTTGCATCAGCACAGCAGGAACTGAACAGATTAACGACAAAACAAAAGGCTCTTACACGAAAAGAAACAACACATAGAAAAATCGTATTGGGTGGTGAAGTGGCAAAGTATCTGGGGCTGGATATTAATCATGATGTGTTAGTTGGTTTTCTTCTGACTTTCGCCAGTTCGACAGATGTACAACGAAAAACCTGGTTAAGTAACGGGACCAGAGCCAGAGAGAATGAGAATTTGAGAAAAGAGCAAAAAAATAAAAATTACATTAAAAAAACAGATCGTGAAAAAAATGATACTTATGTACATCATGAATCGGAAAATGTTACTCATCCTGATGCAATGATAAAATATACTGAAAAAAATAAAGCAACGCAGCTTAATAACACTTTTTCTGCAATGCTTGAAAAGAAACTGGCAGAGAAGAAAAATAAAAATGAATGAACTTGCACTGGAAGGTATAGAAAGTAACGATGAGGTTATCACGGCTGCAACAGATCACATGGCTTTTTTTCTGTTCTCAATTCTCTCTGATTGTTATCCGGAAATCGCCACAACTGAATTTGAAAATATCTTCAATGATGAGTTTAAAGCTGATATTGAAAATTTTATTAAAAGTTACAGAAAAAAAATTGGAAACAGAATGGTGATGTCTGGTAAAGATCTCGCTCAGATATATTCAAATCAGCGGTTTTACGAAAAGTTGTCCAGAGCGCTCGAACAATGTAAAAAAGATAAAGCAGCTTTCACTACTATGAATCAAGTAAAGGCTTTTCAGATATAACGCTGAACAGACTAAAACTTGTTTTGGTCTGTGAAGGGTTGGACAAACCCACCGGGTGCGGCAGGAATTAAATTTAATGTTTAGTATTGACATTTGTTGCTTGAATGTCATTGCTGAATTGTATTATTAATTTTTTCTTTACCGTTTAGCCCCTTATAGAGGGGCTTTCCCGTTATTGTTATTCTAATGATTTTTATTAGTTGCGAAATCAAAGGGTCTTACCATATAATTCTTATTTGCATCGAGAAAATCAGCCCACCATTGTAACATTAAGCGGCGCTGTCCAAGATGTTTGGCCTTATGTGTGTAGGCTGCACGGACATTGTTCTTTTCCATATGACTCATTTGAAGTTCAACAACATCTTCTGACCAGATACCTGATTCAATCAGAGCACTACAAGCGAGGGTACGGAAACCATGACCGCACAAGTCGGTTTTGGTGTCATAGCCCATTTTACGTAGCGCCTTGTTGATGGTGTTTTCACTCATAGGCTTCATCGCGTCATAACAGCCCGTAAAGATAAAACCGTTATTACTGTTTACGTCATAAGTCAGCGTCTTTATCTCTTCAAGAATGATTAGCGCCTGATTACACAGTGGCACGTAATGTTTCCTTCGCATTTTAGCACCACGAGCAGAATGCTTAATGCCCTCAATTGCTTCACGCTGTTCCGGGATGACCCATAGCCCACTCTTAAAATCGATTTCCGCCCATCTGGCGAATCGTAGTTCACTGGAACGCACAAACGTCAGGAGATTGAGCTTGATCGCCAGTAATGTGAGCCTCCTACGTCCCTGATAACCATCAATACGTTCCAGAAGTGCTGGTATATCTTCCAGTTCAATTGCAGGCCGATGTTCTGTCTGTGGCTTCTGTACAGCACCTTCCAGGTCATAGGCCGGGTTAAAGCGGATCATCTTTTGCTGAACGGCATAGCGCATAATGGCAGTAGCGTATTGCTTCACCCGCATAGCGATTTCAAGATAACCGAGTGTTTCAATCTTCTTGATTGGAACCAACAGATCACCCGTATCTAACTCACCTATATCTTTGTTGCCGATATCAGGAAACAGGTAAGTTTCAAGACGAGTCCAGACTGAGCGCTGATAATCTTCTGACCAGGTTGTTTTGGTTGCAAACCAGCTTTTGGCAACAGTTTTAAAAGCGCGGGTATTGTTACGCTTTTCCTGAAAACTTTTGTTGTCTGCCTGCTTTTTTGCGCTGGGATCAATTCCAGATGCTAAAAGTTTTTTGGCTTCGTCGCGGCGTTGCCTTGCATCTGCCAGAGAAACGGCAGGGTAGACGCCTATGGAAAACACCTTTTGTTTCGCTTCAAAGCGATAGCCCAACTGCCAATATTTTGAACCATTAGGATGCACCAGCAGATAGAGACCGAACCCGTCAGTGAGCTTAACGGGCTTTTCAGCGGGTTTGGCATTTTTTACTTTGGTATCAGTAAGTGGCATGGCGGTTACCCCCTGAATGCTGGTAAAAGAAAAACCGAACCAGCTTTACCAGTATTTTTACCAGCAAAGGGGTGTAGCTTCGAGTGTTTTTTAACAGACGTGAGTAGACAAGCGGGGAGGGTTAACCTATTGATAGAAAGCAAGAAACCAGACGTCAGTAGACATCTGGTTTCTTTAAATTGGCTCCTCTGACTGGACTCGAACCAGTGACATACGGATTAACAGTCCGCCGTTCTACCGACTGAACTACAGAGGAATTGTGTGGAACGGGGCGCATAATATCGGGCAGCCTGCTGCGTGTCA